>Ga0213824_1000078_pt1 | contig 83031 bp, 84 predicted proteins | sample MC6MC0906MG_FD_179892 | JGI IMG/M metagenome (GOLD analysis project Ga0213824, IMG submission 179892) | Enriched soil aggregate microbial communities from Iowa State University, Ames, United States - MC6-MC0906-MG | ecosystem: Environmental > Terrestrial > Soil > Unclassified | place: USA: Iowa...
ATCCTTGCATGTCCCAAATTCCATGTGCGTGAGCTTAATCCGTTCTTGTAGCCCGTCATGAGATGACTTACTTAATAAATCCTGACTATAGTTGCACTCTATCAGGATGTGATTCAGATTTTTAAACCTGTACCTGACATACTCGGTATCAGTTGCAAAAAGCAACCTCCCAATTTCAGAGTGCTCAATCAGAAATCCCGTGCATGGTACATCGTGCACCAATGGAAATGTCTTGACGGAAAAGGGCTTGCTGACCGCTGACAGCGCTCCTGTTACACGCTCCATGCTAGGGGCCATAACAGGTATACCACCCTTAATGTACTCATGTAGATATTTAGCATGGTCACCATGCTCATGTGATACCACTACCCCATTAATCTTGCTGATGTTAAAATCCAGAGCTTTCTTAACTTCTTTAAATGGTATCCCCGCTTCAATGACCAAGCACTCTGTCTCATTGTGGAGCAGATAGCAGTTCCCCGCCGATCCGCTCCCTAAACACGTTAATTTCAAAATGGTGGACGACCATTCTGCCCAACCGTTCCCTGGTCAGTAACTTCCCCGCTGACGGTTTCCTGAATTTCCTCATAATCAACGGTATTTGCCTGGCTTAAGTCGTTTTCATGCTGATCTACTGCTTCATTGTCAATATAACGGGGACTTCCGTCTTCATTTATGACAGCCATATCCCGCTCATATGCATCGGACATTTCAATGCTCATGATCCCCCACTTACTGATCAATTGCCGGATCATAGTTTTTTCTGCCATTTCATCAAAACTTTTATACCAGAAGCTGGAATACTTCCAGGAATCCTTCTCTGGATAATTCCCTGCTAAATAATCCGCATAGGAAACCCGACTGTATTTCGGATTTTTGTTTTTAACCTCATTTAAGTTAAATGCTTGCGAATACTGGTCTGCATGTTTTTCCATCTTTATCTTGGTCCAGTAAATCTGTTTCCTGAATCCGTTAAGAAGTTCAAAATATGCCAGATACCCAATGACCGGAAGTTCTTCCCTGATCGCATCGTCTTCGATAAATTCAAATTTATGCTTTCCTGTCAGTCTGTCCCTGCCCAGGTATTCTCCTTGTCTTACGAAAATGACATCCAGATCAAGATACTGTCCCGTTCTCATAGCAAGCTGCTTGTACCCCTTGGCCCCAAGCTGGAACTGAGCGTCTACGGAAACAACATTACCCTCACGATCTTTTTTCTTGTAAGGGACCATATAAAATTGCCCCAGTTGAGGACTGGGAGACAGGTTCAGGGCCTCCCCCAGTAATGCTGCACTTAATATGCTGTTATTGCTACATTCCTGCAATGCTGGCGTATTCTGTACTGCCGAAACCACACTTGCAATAAATCTCGCCGTGTTCTTCTGACCTACTACCTGCATGACATTGGCTTTCACTTTATCACTTGATAAAAAGGTTGTTATCCCTGTTTTTGGCTGCGTTGCCACAACTGCATCATTCATTCTTAAACCTCCACTTCCAATCTACTACTTTCTGATACCTTTAATAGAATCAACTGTCCCTCCATGTCTGGAATATTAAAATCATTCACTGACTCTGCATTATCAATAAAAATCGGCGCTGTTACCTTATAGATCCCCTGTAAGGCCGTAATAATATCTAACCCGGCTACAACTCTATGGCCTGCATTTAAAGAGCTGAAAGGAACACCATTCACCATGCATTCACACGTTTCTTTGTATCCCCCATTGATCTGTGTCTCAAATAAGCGGAAATTGACCAATTTAAATTTTGCGTTGATCCGAGAGGAAAGCAGGTCCATCTTTGCCTTTGTGAACCCCTCCAAAAGAAACAACTCCTTCTCCTGATCTGCTATCAGCTGCGATGTAGTCCGCTGCTCCTGCTGTAATTCAGCTACACGGGCCTGCACTCTTTGATTGTTCTCTTTTCCAGTAAGGATGGTTTTGACCTTGTCCAGACTTGCAATCAATTCTGCTTTCTTTTGTCTAAGCTGATTCAAATAACCGGAGTCTGTCCCCATTTCCCGGACCTTATTTTCCAGCTGTTGGATTTCTGTTGAAAGAGACTGATACTTTGGATTGTCAAACAACTCCACCTGCTGAGGCAAAGCTGCCAACTCTTCCATGGCTGCTGTTTTCACTTTATTCTGCTCGATCTTATTGGCTTTGCACGCTTCTAACCGATCCTTAAGGACTTTTATCTCTCCTTCAAGGTTCCCGATATTAGCTGCCGTCTGCTTCCCATTCTTCACGATATCCTCCAGGCTCTTTTGCTTATTTACCTGGAATTCAGCTATCTTTGCATCCTTTTGATCAGCAGGGAGAGCTTGGTTACACATGGGGCAGCGCAAGTTGTTTGGATCAATTTGCATCGCCTGAACTTCGTTATAGTTTTTAAGCAATGCTTCCCTGAATGTTCGATTACTCTCCACCAATTCCTCTTTGTGCTGAATTTCCTTTTCGATCTTTTCGCAATCCCGTATCAAGTCTGAAAAAGCAAATCCGGCATCATCAATTCGTCGTTGAACTTCTTGCTTCTGTCTTATCAGTCCTGCATTCGCTACACGCTTTAATTCACCTAAGTCAAACTGTTTTTTCATAATCGCATTATTTACCTGAGCAATGGCCTCACCAGCTTTTGTAGCATTAGATTCCTGTTCCTCAAGTTTGCGAATCTGTTGTTCAAGGTCGGTTTTCTGGATCTCACACTCCGAAAAGTCAGCCTGAACCAATCCCTTACTGGCTTCATCAATCCTGGCCGGAAGCTCTTCCTGTCTTTTGTTCAGTTCTTTAAGTGCCTTTTTTGCCTTGGCGGTCAGATCGTCAATAGAAAAATCCTGCAGCGTCTGTGATAGTGCCTGGAACTTTTCATCTGTAGCAATCACATCCTGATCTGTCACCTCGGAGACAAGTTTTAAGAGAATAACTCTCTGGTCTTTCCATTTCAGTGCGGTAAATGCCTGCGGACTGGTAATCAGCTTGAAAAGTTCTTCCTTGATAAGTTCTTCCATGTAAGCCTTGTAGTCCTTTTCAGTTTTTGGAATCTCGTTAATCTCATAGCTGTTAATGTTCCCCTGCAGCTGTGAAACTTCACTCCCTCTCTTTTTCACCCAGTTCTGCTCCTGGGTTTTTGTTAACATGATATCTTTTCCATCCGCTTCCAAAACAGCGGACACTTTAATGACTACGTTGTCAATCGGTTTGCCCTGCCGATTATTGGGGCGAATATCAAAATCAGATTTGCCTTCACTGTCCTTATTAAAAAGAAGCCATGTAAAGCTGTCCATGATCGTTGTCTTGCCTGTTGCATTCTGGCCAGAAATGACGGTCCTGTTCTGAAAGTCAATTGTCAGCTGCTTTATTCCTTTAAAATTTTCGATATAGATTTTCTTTAATCTTAAATTCATTCTCTTGCTTTCTCCTCTCTCACACTAACTCAAGTTCAAATTGATATTTGAAACGGAAACCTCATAAGCTACTCGGACTTCTACACTGCCACCTTCTACCCGTTTCTGGTAATCCCGGCTCTGAATCCGACCTGTGATCTCAACAGCTGATCCCACTTCAAATCCTGCAGCATATCTGGCATTACGGCCCCAAACTATACAGGGTATGTAATCTGATTTTCCATAAGTTCGGTTAACTGCGATAAGTAGGTCCGTAATTTCACGGCCTAATGGCGTTTTCCTGTAAACTGGGGTCTTGCAGAGATAACCATTTAAATAGATACTGTTTGACGTTGTAGCGTCTACCATGTCCTCACTAAGGAAATAAATCTCTCTGGCGAATACGGAAAGGGATAATCCCCTTTTGTTTCCCTTTAGAACATTGAAAGAACGATACTGTCCAAATACCTGAATCGTTTCACCGCTATAATCTCTGCTTACATCAAGTAACCGGTCCGATACTAATACCGGAAGGACGTCCACCTGATCGCTGAGTCTCCTCACGGCCAAATCCACCACATAAAATCCTTCGCCGTAAACTTCATGATTGAAAGTAAACCCGGAGGCGATCTCTCCGATTAATGTAACTGTATTGTTGGTAATTTTTGAATCCATCTTGATTTCCTCCTGGTCCCTATGTATAATAGGGTTGTAAAATATTTTCTTGTTACTTTGATTCCCTGGGAGTTGCCGCTCCTGGGGTTTCTTTTTTCTCGTACTCTTGTCCACAAATCGGGCATTTTGATAGCAACATGGGTATTTGCTTGGTTTTATTTTTACCCGCTTCCCTTACTGTGAAGGAAAGATACGCTCTGCCAGATAACAGCTCCACCGGCGCATCCGCCTCTTCATAGCCCAACCTTTCAATAAACTTCTGTTCCAGTTCTTTCATGCAGTTACACATCGCTCTCACCTCTCAATGCTTTAATCCGGTTCTGAATGATAGCAACATTGGTACGGGCCACTCTTAGATCTCTCTCCGCCATTTCCATCTTCCCAGCTCTCTCCACCATGTCCTCAATGACTGTCATGCCATAATCGGTATACAACCTTGCGATCTGAGCCTTGCCCTCTGTCTCGCTGATAGCCGGATGGTAAGTATAGACGTATTCAATGGTGCCATACTCCTCATCACTGACAGTTTTACCGATAAGCTTCTCAAACTCATTCTTCATCATGATTCCTGGATCTCCTCTCCGCTATTAAGTCCTTCTGCTATTGCGTAAGCTGCGTTCTGGTCATAAATAACTTCTCCCGCATACTCCCGGTTCCCGGAATGATCAACCTTGCTGATATCTTTTAACCGATAGACCTGAAAAACCTTTTCATCACCTATAAACTGGGACGATACTTTCCACTTGCTGCGCATACTCCTTCACCTCCTCTCACATCACTTCCAACGCCCCGCATGTTCCCAAGATCACGATCATGCTGGCTACAAAGATCACTGCCGGCAGAAACCGCTTGGTAAACTCCATCAAGCGTGATGGGCGGGTGTCGGTGTAATCATCTAAGTTTTCATAGTGCTTTTGCATGGGATTCCTCCTTTTTAAGCTTGTCCACTGGTTCCGGCCTCAGCCGGATGCATTCTTTCTTCTGTATCCAACCAGTTCCATCATTCTGTCCTGGATCAAAATACCAATTCTTTCACGTTCCTCGACAGGTAGAGAATCTATTAAAACATCCCTGCCATCAATCTCTATAAAATTCTCGATAACTGGCTCTTTTTTCATACAGTCACCCCTTTCGGTAGATTGTATGCAGAACTGTTTGTACTAGTTTCTGCCCTTTTTCGATAATCTTTACATGGGTACCGCCTACTCCTTTCTGGACAATGTCCCCGGTACCGGCAGGACTTACATGAACGTGTAATCATGTCATGCCACTCCTAAATTCAACTGTGCATTGGCCGTATCGATCAGCTCTTCCAAATATGTAGGAACCTCATAGCAATCAATCAATTCATGAGCTTCTGCAATGTATTTCCGTTTCAAGGCTTTATAGGATTTCGGCTTTCCACTATCATCATAGATTCCGAATTCTCTCTTGATCTGATCATAAATATCCCGATAGACCTTTGCTCGAATTTCATTATCCTTGTAAGCTTCCGACTGTTTACCGCCCAGAACCTTTACACCTTTTCGCTTCACGTGGTTGGAAAGCTCGTCCGCTTCGGCTCCGTAAAGAGGAATATCAAACTCCAGCTTGTCCATGCGGTTCTCCATCTGGACCTGCTTCCTGTCAATCATTACGATGGCTTTCATTTCTTGTGACAGGCCTGCAAGCGCATCCTGCTGTTTGTAATAGCCATCTATCAGGTTGCTATAGGCCTCCCAAGCCTTGTCCGTGTTGAGGGACTTTGCATGGAGGAAAGCTCCTTTTTCGGTCCAGAGGTATAATCTGTTTGCATTTGGCAAAACCTCAATTTGCGTTTTTGCTCTAAAATCTCTAAGATCATCACCTGTTAGACAGATAAAATGCTTTCCTTCCAGGTATCTGGATTTGTTTCTGTTAAAGTTTTCTACGATTCTACGCTCTTCGGCTTCGTAGGTTTCAGCGATCTGCTGAGTTGTTAATACTCGGATATTCCGGTATTCAATTACTTTTAAATTATTCATAGAACTATTCCTTTCTTGTAAAATTTTCCAATTCTCCTTATACTATACTTACAGGCTCCTGCCAGGGCTGAGTACGAAAGAAAGGAGAAAAAATATGGATAAAAAATTAGTTGCTCACGAAATTGCAATGACAGCCGCCAAATGCTTTATTGATTCTAATAAGCCAGACTACATACACCGTGGGACTGATGGCGTTGTTGAAGATATGGTCAAGTATTATTTGAAATCTTATGAAAAAGCCAAATCAGAATTGGATAAAGCTCTTCCAAAAAAAGACGGGATGTCAATATTAAAGTAATCTCAGTTCGGTAATATAAGGCAATATTTTTTCTGCATCTTTTAAGATGCCCTGTGCTCTTTTTGTGGACATATACTGCTTACCTGCAAGCAACAGTATAATGTCTGCAATAAGGGCATAATCGTCAGTTTCTAATTCCATTTCATCTAATATGATATTGATAGCTCTTCCCACTCTTTTTCTAGTGATTTTCCCAGTCTTCATCCTCTCTCACCTCCTCTTTTTCAAAGCATGGTTAAGTGTCTTGGGTGTCTTCCATAAAATACTCCATTGGAACATTGAAATGTTTTGCTAGAGCCATAAGGTTCTTAGTTCCCGGATTTGAAACCCCGGATTTCCAATTGGAAAAGGCTGTTTGGCTAATTCCTGTTGCCTTTGAGATTTGATAAGCAGTTTCCCCGGTCTTCTCCATGAGTTCACAGAGCTTCGAATACATTTTTTTCACCACCTTCACAAATTGATATTGCAAATACTTTCGAAATGTGATATACTTTCTAATACAAAACTACCACATTTTATAAAAGAAAGCATATCGTAATCGAAACTATTTTTTATTACGCTACTTTTGTTTGCGTAAGTAAATAATACATCATTCAAAGTTAGTAGTCAAGCATTTTTACTAACTTTTACGAAAGTATGCTATCTTTGTGAAAGGAGCACAAAGAATGTATGAAGTATTTGAGCAACTTCTACAAAAATATAAGATTACACCCTATAAAGTAGCGAAAGAAGCAGGGGTGACACAAACGGCACTAAGCAATTGGAAATCTGGAAGAAGTACGCCTTCCGCAAAGACCTATCAAAAAATAGCAGATTATTTCGGAGTATCGGTTGACTATCTTATGACAGGCAATACCGAAGATAACAATGATCATTACTATACTAACGAGGAAACTCGTGAAATAGCTCAGGAGATTTTCGAAAATCCGGATCTGCGGTCTTTATTTCATGCCGCAAAGGGCTTACCGCCAGAAAGGCTGAAAGCTCACATAGATTTTATGCAGTCCCTGAAACAACAGGAAGAAAAACATAATGATGAAGGGTGTTGATGTGAATGAATAACCCATTGCTCACAGAAACAATCGGAGTATACTTTTTAGATTTAGACAGTGGAATTGAAGAACAAGTGATCTCAAATAGTGATGGGAGTTTTACGATTATAATAAATTCAAGGTTGAACCAAGAGCGGCAAATGCTCGCATACCAGCACGCTCTCATACATATTGCTAACGATGATTTTAATAAGAAAGACGCTGATTCTATAGAATTGGCCATGTAACAAGCTTGATATCAAAGGATTAAAATAGCCTATGGCTTTTTAATAAATAAAACTATAGAAAAAGGGGAAATGAGTATGGGAAAAGAAAAACCAACAACCAAAATTTGCAAACATTGCAAGACAGAAATTCCTTATGGGGCTAAAGTCTGCCCACAATGCCGTAAAAAATAAGGTGGGAAGGGTTGCCTTACAGCCATCATCGTTTTCGTTGCACTTGGCTTGCTAGGCTCCTGTTTTGCGGGAAAAGACGGAGAGACAGCCAATCCCAGGCCAAAAAGTGAATCACTTGTCGCTAAAACACAGACGGAAACAGAAACATCAACTATATCATCTATTTCTACCGAAACAAAATCGGATGATATAACCGCACCTAGCGATTCTTCCGAGATAGAAACAAATTCTACGACTGCAGCTATTTCTTCTGCTCCAGCCCAAGAAGAAACTACAAAATTGACTATGGGGCAAAAAAACGCCTTATCAAAAGCCGCAGACTATTTGAAATTTACAGCATTCTCTTATAGTGGATTAATTACACAATTAGAATATGAACAATTCTCAATAGAAGATGCAACGTATGCTGCAGATAATTGTGGAGCCGACTGGAGCGAACAAGCCGCAATAAAAGCACAGCAATACTTAGATTTTAGTTCCTTTTCGCGAGGTTCATTAATAGACCAGTTGAAATACGAAGGATTTACCCAAACGCAGGCAGAATATGGCGCTACATCTGTAGGTTATTAGCAAATAGAACAAACCACTCTGCGCTAATGATTTAATATAGCCTTTAAATTAATTATAAATAAAATGGAGGAAATGAGATGAATAAAGCAAAATTATTAATTGCAACTGCCACCATATCTATTGTAATGAGCATAACGGCCTTCGCAGGAGAATGGACGCAAGATTCTAAAGGTTGGTGGTACCAAAACGACAACGGTAGTTACACCACAAGTGACTGGCAAGTTATTGATGGAAAAACCTATCTCTTTGACGCCAGCGGATATATGCGAATAGGATGGATACAAACGGTCAGCGGAAGGTGGTACTATCTTAACCCCACCGGAGAAATGAGATACGAAGACTTAATAGAAAATGGCATAACCTATCACTTTGATTCAAGTGGTTTTTGTACAAATCCTAATGGAGATAATGGTTTCAATAGCGACTACCAGTCTATATTAGACCAAGAGAGGCTTGAAGCTGAGAAGCGACTTATAGATCAAACCCCTTCCACTGGGTATGGTTACGAAGAAAGCAAAGCATACGAGCATGATGTTAGCCCACAGCCTATTAAAAATAGATTCTCACTTGCCGATTGGTAATTTTAGTTTCATTTTCGCTCCCGCAGTCTTATAAGAAGTACCTGCTTATTGTTAGGAAAGTGTAAACACAATCGTTTTTAAGCTTAAAATCAAAAACCGCCCGGTGCTAGTAACACCGAACGGCTTCACATAGATTTTCTCTTACCAGACACCCTGGAAAGATATATTCTACTCATCAATAGAATTATATCATTTTCTGAACGTCCTGGCAAGGGGCGTATTTTTTATGCAAAAAAATCATATATTCACACAGGAGATGATATAATGAAACCCTTATCTACATCAAAAACTCTGGAGATCGGCGCCGCATATATTCGCGTAAGCACCGATGACCAGACGGAGCTATCCCCTGATGCTCAGGCCCGTGTCATCATGGATTCTGCCAAAGCAGACGGCTTTATAATCCCAAAAGAATTTATCTTTATTGAAAAAAAAGGGATCTCCGGGCGAAAGGCCGAAAACCGTCCCGAATTTCAACGAATGATTGCCATTGCAAAATCCCAGAAGCCGGCTCCCTTTAGCCGCCTCTATTTATGGAAATTCTCCCGGTTTGCCCGCAACCAGGAAGAAAGCACGTTTTATAAAGGTATTCTCCGCAAAAAATGCGGTATCGAAATTAAAAGTGTATCAGAGCCCATCATGGAAGGCATGTTTGGCAGGCTCATAGAAACCATCATTGAATGGTTTGATGAATACTATTCCATCAATCTTTCTGGGGAAGTTCTTCGTGGCATGACGGAAAAAGCCCTGCGTTCAGGCTATCAGGCAACACCCAGCCTGGGTTACTCGGCCATTGGAGAAGGTAAACCTTTCATAATTGACGAAAAGAATTACCCTGTCGTAGAGTATATCTTCCAGGCATACTATACCGGCAAGGATATGAACGCAATTGCAAGGGAAGCAAATCGATACGGCTTCCGAAGCCGCCGAGGTAATCTTCTTGATCGCCGGTCCATCTACCGTATTCTTACTAATCGTTTTTACATCGGGGAAGTAAATTGGAATGGTATTGCATTCCAAGGCACCCATGAAATCCGGCCATCAGTAAGTAACATTTTCTATGATGTACAAAAGCGATTAGAAACTGAATATAGGCCTCTAAACCGAAGAGAGGTCTCTTCCACTGCCCACTGGCTTTCCGGACTTTTAAAATGTAGCACCTGTGGTAGTAGCCTGGGTTTTAACCGCTCCAATGACCAGAAAAAGCGCCCCGATTTCTTCCAATGCTGGAAATATGCTAAAGGCATACACCCCGACTCCTGCAGCGTATCCGCCCGTATTGCAGAAAAAGCGGTACTTGATTCCTTGCAAAAAGTTATTTCGACCAAAGATGTAGAATATGAATACATTCGTAAAACAGATCAGGTGGCCAAGGGAGAAGAAATTGCCTTTCAGGAAGCTATGGCTCGTATGGAAATTAAGGAGCGTCGAATCCGGGAAGCGTATGAAAACGAAATAGACACATTGGAAGAATACAAGCAAAATAAACTTCGCCTGAAGTTGGAACGTGAGGAACTAGAAGCTAACTTTGCTCAAGTCCGTGAAAAGGCTGCCTATGAACCGGAATTTGTTCCTGATAAGGCGGAACTACTCCGGCGGATTACAGTGGTATACGAAATAGTTTCTGATAAAGATATTGACTACGAAACAAAAGGAAATGTGCTGAGAGGAGTTGTTAAAAAGATTGTATTTGATCGGAAATCCAGCCGTTTTTCTTTTTATTACTATCTATCATAAGTTCTTACAGTCTGGGCCACCATACTGACTAATAATAAAGGAAGCAATCTTAGGGTTGGGAGTCGTTATATTTACCGGATACTGTAATCTCTTTTCATACCTCCACATTAGCCGCACACTCCTTCCCATGGCCATGGATCATTGATCCAGGTCCAGTAATTTTCATCCATTACTCCTTCAACCATCAGAGGGCCGCACTGCGCTTCATATGCCATCACTGCCTGCTGCCGCATACCCATTACATAAAAGAAATATTCTAAAGCATCCTGATCGTCTGGATGGGTGTCAAGATACAAAACCACATCATCCATTGCAAAGCTGGTTTCATACACCTGCTTTAACAGCATATCGCAATCAACATTATAGCCTATCATCACTGGCACCCCCCCATGATAAATGGTAAACTCAGGTCCGGGAAGATGGTTCCCATATTTATGGCCACATCTATCGGATATACTTCCTGCCAGCACTGCCATGGTACATACGCCATTCCAACTGGAAACATGTCGATATTTTCAGCAGGAGCTGGCATGGGTGCAGGCATTGCTGGAGCAGTGCCTGATGGCATTTCCGGACACCTTACAACAGCGGGGCTTGTTGCCATATTCGGGCATTTCATAGGTGCCATGGCTTCCTTCTCTTTTTCCGGGCATTTTACCGGCATGACGCATACTGGTATACATTTCTCTGGCATTATGTGGGCTGGCATCGTATGGGCTGGCATCGTATGGGCCGGCATCGTATGGGCTGGCATCGTATGGGCTGGCATCTCCTTACATTTCTCCGGCATTGTGCGGGCTGGCATCTCCCTACACTTCTCCGGCATACATTTCTCCGGCATTGGGCAAGTTGGCATCACTCTGCATTTCTCCGGCATGCATTTCTCCGGCATCATACAAGTTGGCATCTCCCTGCATTTCTCCGGCATGCATTTTTCCGGCATTGGGCAAGTTGGCATCACTCTGCATTTCTCCGGCATGCATTTTTCTGGCATTGTGCGGGCTGGCATCACTCTGCATTTTTCCGGCATACATTTTTCCGGCATCATACAGCTTGGCATCTCCTTGCATTTCTCCGGCATGCATTTTTCAGGCATCATACAGCTTGGCATCTCCCTGCATTTTTCCGGCATGCATTTCTCCGGCATTGGACAGGCTGGCATCACTCTGCATTTTTCAGGCATGCATTTTTCAGGCATCATGCAGTTTGGCATCTCCCTGCATTTTTCAGGCATACATTTTTCTGGCATCGGGCAAGCTGGCATCACTCTGCATTTTTCAGGCATGCATTTTTCCGGCATTGTACGGGCTGGCATCTCCTCGCTCTTTTCCGGCATTGGGCATAATAACATTGGCTGGCAATTCATTGGCATGGGTGCTGCCTTGGTTTCAGATTCACCTCTTGTTTCCGAACATCTTGGTCTTTTAGGTGGCATCCACGGGCCGGAACCTGCGGTCATATCCTGTTGTTTCATGAGTATGGGATCGGTCCCATTTTCTGCGGATTTTGCAGGACCCGAACCAAGCGGCATGTCAGGACGAATTACCGTACCCGGACTTACAGACATATCTAGCCCCATGGCATATTCCCAGCCGGCCGAGCCTGTGCCGGTCATATATTCAGGATACCATTGATTCGTATAAGAATCCATAGGATGTATGACTCCTTTCGCTATTGAAAGTTTCTAATATCAATCTATGAAAGGAATATCCTGTTGTGCAGGGCCTGCTGAAATTTTTCCATTAATTTCAAAAGAAGATCCATGGCATGGACATTCCCAGCGCTTGTCATACCGGTTCCATACCAGACGGCAGCCCATGTGGGGACAGTTTACGGCTCCTGGCACGGTTCCGGCTGAAAGCCCTTTCACTGATTGCATGCCGTGGGAAACCAATGTGCCGGCTGCTGCCTTAAAATGGTGTCTTTTGGGAGAGAACACTTCATCATAGGGAGTTTTCCTTCCTACTATCTGGGTACTCAGTATTTTCGCTGCCACCATGGAAGAACTCATGCCCCATTTTCCAAAGCCTGTTGCGACATACCAATCCGGCCTTAGGGAAGAAAATGGCCCGATATAGGGAATTCCATCCAAAGTCTTACAATCCTGGGCCGTCCATCTTCCGATTTCCTTTGCCTCCGGAAATAGATGTTCCCCCGCCCGTTTCATGGTGGTAAAGGGGTTTTCCTTTGGTGCTTTTCCGGTCCTGTGACTTCCATATCCCAACAGAAGCTTATCACCGGCATTCCGAAACGAGTATGCTCTTTCGTCAATTCCAAGATACATGCCTTTTAAAGAGTTGACCGGTTCGAGCTCCAGAACGTAGCTTTTTTCCTGATACATTTTGGCAAAATAAAATCCCGGGAAATTGACAAAAGGATAATGAGAGGCAAATACTACTTTTTCCGCCTTTACCACCCCTTTATCCGTCACGACTTCATGCCCCTGAACCTTGAGAACCTTTGTCCTCTCAAAAATCGTAAGCCCCGCAGATATATCTCTTAAAAATTCCAAAGGATGAAACTGGGCCTGTCCGGTAAAACGAACCGCTCCATGCACAGAGAAAGGAAGCCCGGTCTCCCTGACAAAGGAAGCCGGAAGTCCAAGCCTGGCAGCCCACTCCGCCTCTCTTGAAAGCACCTCAGACTCCTGCACCGAATATAGATACGCATCCGTTTGTTCATAATGGCATTGTATGTTATAACGTCTGATAAGTTTTCCGTACTCTTCCACTGCCAGCTGGTTCGCCTTTCCATACAGCCTTGCCGTTTCCTCTCCAGTTGTTCGTACCAGCTTTTCGTAAATCAGATTATGTTGGGATGTGATTTTCGCCGTTGTAAATCCCGTCTGCCCGCTTCCTATGCGGTTCGCTTCCAGCACCACAACATGAAGCCCATGCCTTTGCAGATAAAAAGCAGTAAGGATTCCGGCCATTCCTGCGCCTATTACTACCACCTCTGTCCGTTTGTTGCCTGTTAATGGGTTCCGGCCAGGAATTCTGGCTGATTCTGTCCAGATTGATTTCATTTTTTCCACCTCTTGCCTTTTCATCTAACATATAAAAAAAATGTTTATTTATCCTTATTATTCTCTCTATTTCCAGTTTAATGCCTGTTTTCTCTCTTCCAATTATTTCTTGATTTCAATATGCTTTTATAATACAATAAAATCAAACAGCCGATAAAAGGGAGGGGATCCATATGAATTGGTTTAGAAAGAAAACAACCCTGCAAACAGAGACAGATGGCCGTGTTTTAGAAGATATTTTTTTAGAGAGCAAGCCGGAACGGGAAGCTTGTTTAAAGCATCTAAGCCAGGTGATGGGCTCCGTGGAACGGGGCGCTGTGCTAAAGCTTCATATCGAGAATTTTAAACGGCTGAACCAGGTATTTGGTTATGAATACTGTGAAAACCTTCTGGAACAAATCCTTACATATTTAAAAGAACTGACAGGAAAAGACGTCTATCATTATATTGGCGTGGAATATATCATCATACTGGATCAATTCACCCAGGGACAGGCTTATGGGCTTACGGAGAAGATTGCAGAAAGGTTTGACCGTGTATGGAAGATAAACGGGACCGATTGTTTATGTTCCGCACAGATGGGCATCTGCTCCTATCCTGGTCATGCCGATTCTCCGGACCAGATGTTAAAGTGTCTGGATCTGGCCGTTATAAAGGCGGAAGATGGAGGTCCCAATCAGGCGGTCGTCTTTGACAGTGCTTTGCAGAAACAGCTTATACGGCGCCAGACCATTGCCCATTATTTAAAGACAGCCCTGCAAAAGGAAGAGGTGGAGGTCCGTTACCGCCCTACCCTCAACATTGATACAGGAACTTTTACCCGGGCCGAGCTTTATATGCGCATCTTTATTAAAGGCCTTGGGTTAATCGGATCCAGCGAATTTCTTCCTGTTGCAGAGGATTCCGGGCAGATCCGGGCCATTGAATACTATGCTCTGGAAAAAGCGGCCCAGTGCATCTTTGGACTGCTTGAAGCTGGCTGTGAATTTGATTCCATTGCCCTGCCTATTTCTCCCGTTCTTTTTTTACAGGAAGATTTCCTTTTTGAAGTAAAGCGCATGATGGAGACCTACCACATACCTGCGGGAAAACTTGCTCTGGAGATCCAGGAAAGTGCCCTGATCATGGCTTATTTAAACATCAATGTGACTCTTCAGCAATTACAGGAAATGGGCGTGGAGATCATCCTCAATGAATTCGGATCCGGCCACTCCGGAATCTCCTCGATCCTGGATCTACCGGTGGACACCTTAAAGCTTGAGCGCCTGTTCGTGTGGCAGCTTGAGACGAATCCAAGATCCCGGTCCGTGATTGAGGGACTGGTTCGGATGGCAAGAGATCTTGATATGACCATCATCGCCGAAGGTGTGGAGACGGAAAATCAGGTCCAAATCCTGACAGAAGCCGGCTGCAATTACCAACAGGGATTTTATTATTCTCCTACCTTGGAAAAAGATACTCTGTTAAAGATCCTCGGCACTTCCTTAACAGAATCCCAGCAGCTCTTAGCAGCAGAAAAGGATAAATGGGGAGATTAAGCGAATCTTCCAGTGGAAACTTTAAGAAAAATTCAGTATAATTACATGAACAGCGATAAGCAGGAAGGAGGACCCCCATATGACTAAATCCGTATACTACCAACGGCCCGACGACCATTCCTTCCAGGGCAGACAAGTGGAGGGCCTGTTAGAAAACGTTGAATATTCCCTTAATTCCAATATCCGTATCTGGCATAATATTCAAATGGAAGGCTACGCACCTCACCAGCACAGTGCATTGGAAATTCTCATACCGGTGGAAAATGAATATACCGTCATCATCAACAAAAAGTCTTTCACTTTACATCCGGGCGACATTCTCTTTATCCCCCGCTTTTCCATCCATGAGATACTTCCGGCTACCGGCGGTTCCCGCTTTATTTACATGTTTAATATGGAGCCCCTGTCCAGTTTCTATGATTCTGCCTTTCTGGATGTAGTCCTGTTAGAACCTTGTCTTATGAACAAACAAAACCATGGCAGGATTTATGAACGGATCTATTCCGGTTTCATGGAGATTAACGACATCTATTTTCCAAGCGGGATCTTTTGGGAATACTCTATTTATGCGATCCTGATCAATATCCTGACGACAATTGGCGGAGAGTACTATCACGCCCTCTCCGCCAATTCACAAACCTCTCAAGAAAAACATTATGAGTATTACCAGAAGTTCACAGGCCTTTTGTCCTATATTGACACCCATTACGGTGAGAACTTGACATTAGAAAAAATGGCCTCCTATATCGGTTTTTCCAAGTACCATTTTTCCCGCCTGTTTAAAGAACATACCAACTCTACTTTTTATGATTATTTAAGCCGCAAACGCATTCAGGCAGCTCAGGAAATGTTGCTGGCCGGTGAATCGATCACTTCAATTGCCTTCCAAACCGGGTTCAACAATCCTGCTTCCTTTAGCCGGTGCTTTAAAAAGTATACAAAATACAATCCCACCGAGTTTCGCAGCCAATTTTCCCTTTCCTCTATCCCTTAACGCCTCCCAGTGCAACACCGGAAATAATGTAGCGGGAAAGAATCAAATAGACCACAATGAGGGGCAGCACCGTCAAAGCCAGCCCCATATAGACAGAACCATATTCTGTCTTATAAATATCCCCGCGAAGCAGGCTTACCATAATGGGCATGGTGTACTTCTTCTGATCTGTTAAAAGTACCAGAGGAGTAAACAAGTTGTTCCAGCTGGACACAAAGCAGAAGATCGCCTGTGTTGCAATGGCCGGTTTCATAATCGGCATGGCAATTCGGTTAAAAATATAGAACTCTCCTGCCCCATCAATGCGTGCAGCCTGAATGATTTCCATTGATAAAGAGGGCAGCATATACTGCCTCATAAAGAACACCATGGAAGGAGAGGCAATGGCCGGTAGGATGAGCATGAGGAAATTGTTCGTCATATGAATCCGGTAAACCATCTGATAAAAACCGATCATCGTTATCTGCGCCGGAATCATCATAATCGCCATAATAAAACTGAAAAATGGTCTGCGGAATCTCCAGTTGTACACCACCAGCCCGTATGCGGTCATGTTGGAGAAATAAACCGCACAAAGAGTTGCACCTGTGGAAATAATAAGGGAATTCACAAAGCCATTGGCAGGATTAAAGCTTTTTCCCAACAAAATAGCGATGTTCTTCATCATATAAGTAGAAGGAAGAAGCGAAATTGCATGTTGCTGGATCTGTACCGTAGAACGAGTGGCATTGATTACCATTATGTAAAACGGGGCAATGCTTAAGATTGCAAGAAACACACACACCACGTAAATAATGACTTTCAATATCAATGAGCCGCGCTTATTATTCATGTGATTTCCTCCGTTCCTTCTGCATTTTCCTATATTCCCGTTCCTGCTGTTTGGTCAGCTTCTCCAATTCCGCTTCGTCTTTATCCCTCATTGTAAAAAACAGAACTGCAGATGCGGCACAAATAATTATAAACATAATCATACTGGCGGCGGAAGCCCGGTTGTATAAGTAACTGCCGCTAAATGCCTGATTATAAATAAATACGCTGGTGGTTAAGGTGGCATTGTCCGGTCCTCCAAGTAAAAACAGCTTTGGAATATCGAACATCTGTAAGCCGCCAATCAGACTGGTTACCAATGTAAACAGCAGAATGGTCTTTAAGTTTGGTATTGTGATATAGAAAAAGGTCTGGATCCGGCTTGCCCCATCTACCTCAGCGGATTCAAAGATTTCAGGGCTGATTCCCAGTACGCCGGAAATCAAAATAATCATGGTATAGCCATACCAAGTCCAGAACTGAATAAATGATACGCTTCCCCTTGCCACGGCTTTGTTGACCTGAAAATTGATTGGCTGGTCCGTAATCCCTAATGTCATCAAAATATCATTGACCGGTCCCATGGGATATCCGATAAGGGCGTTGAACAGAATGGCGACGGTAGCTGCAGTAATAATGTTTGGCATATAAAACAATACCTTAAACAGTCCTTTTCCTTTGATGTGATTCCGGTTATCCGTAAACCACGCCGTTAAAAGCAGGGCCAGACCAATCTGAGGAATAAAGTTGGATATCCACATGCCTATCGTGTTCCGAAATGATTTCTGGAACGAGGGATTTGCCAAAATGTTTTTAAAGTTTAAAAAAGGGTCATCCACTAGAAAATGAAACTTTACCGTACCCAATCCCTTGCAATCCGTAAACCCAATGACAGTAGTAAAAATAATTGGATATAACGTGAAAATCAGAAATGCAATGGTAAAGGGTAAACAGAAAATGTATCCCCATTTCGCATAACCAGAATGCTTTCGTTTCATGTAAGTTCCTCCATTCAACGCAATCGGGCGGACAAGAAGAAAGATCCTCCCCTCCTGCCCGCTCAAAATTATTTATTCAACGGTGACATCCAGATTATCCGCTACCTGCTGTTTGAAATCCTTAATCGCCTGTTCTCTGCTCTTGTTTCCTGCGGTGTATTCCCGCACCTGATCTCTCCAATACATATTAATGGTTTCATCGTACTGTGTCAGGTTTGTACCCTTTGCATACTTATTTGCCGGAACAAATACGTCAAACATATTCTGTCCGTTTAAGAAGTTAATAGAGCCGTCGGATTTGGACATAACTGTACCGGAAGCCACGGTGTCCTTTGTTCCCGCATCATTCATGGTACCGTTTGCCCACATGTACTGCAAGCCGTTTTCGGAAGTGTCCAGAGTGATCCACTGAATAATGTCACCAACCGCTTTTTTTACTTCAGAGTCCTTATTTGCCATTACCCATGTGCCGCCCCAGAAGAAACCGATTGGGGATTCACATACTGCCCAGTCACCAAAAGTTCCTTCTCCGATTTTCTCGCCGCCGGAGTTAGGAGCCATAACATAATTGATCAGCCATGCAGGTCCAAAGAAGCCCAAAACCGGTTTGGAGCCCTGTCCCTTCATATCTGCAAACCAGGCATCCTGCCAGTCTCTGGTATCGTTGTGAAGTCCTCCATCCATCAGCTTCTTGGACAGATCCAAAAACTCTTCCCGCTTCGGGTCAATGTTCAGTTTCCCGTCTACGATCCAGCCTGTATCAGAGCTGTTTTCTACTGCATGCCAAATATCGCCGTCACCAGATATGATCCCGTAGCCTTTGGCTTTTAAATCATTTGCAGCATTAAAAAATGAATCCCAGCTATTGCTTCCGGCTCCCAGTTTAGCGCCGACTTCCTTAGGATCATCGGTTCCCCAAGTATCCTTTGCAATGGAACGGCGGTAAATAAATGCGCCGCCTGTGGCCTGGTATCCTAAAGCAACCAATTTGTTATCTTGATTGGTTCCAATATCCATGGTGTACTTGGCGATGTCCGCTTCCTTCACTTTAGCGGCTACATCAATTCCCAGGTCCTCGTAAGGAGCCGCATATTGACTGGCATCTCCCTGCGAGTATTTAAGTATAAATGCGGCTTCTGCACAATAAAGGTCTGGTGCATTGGCTCCGCCTGCCGCCAGTGCCTGATCCAGTGCCGGCTGGTAAGCGCCGTCCGTTGTAGCAATGATCGTAGGATTGATTTCATAATCAAAATCCGGATGCAACTCTTTATATTTTTCGATCATTTTAGGCACTTCATCCGTAAATGCCCAGACGTTAATCACCTTTTTTCCGGAAGGTTCCGCTGTTTCTGCCTTTTCCGTGGATTCGCTCTTTGCTACCGTTTCTGTAGATTCGTTCTTTGCCCCCGTTTCTGCGGATCCGCTCTTAACACCGCTGCCGCACCCCGATAACACCCCCGCCAGCATGCATACACCCGCCAGCATAATAAACCGTTTTTTCATGTTTATTCCTCCTCCTTTTCATATTCAGCAAAAAACTTTTTGTGTTGACTTGTAAATTCAGTGTATCATACAAGATGTCTTTTCGCTTTACAAATCTTGCTTTTTAATGTACAGAAATTGCTTTATGACATAAAATTATTGTTTTAGTTTATAGAGATATTTTTTTATACAATGTAATTTTTTTGTGTATTTATAATTATTAAACTCTATTTTTACAACTTTCTATATTTAATTTGTCCTCAAAATTATTATTCTGTAGCTTTTCTACATAGCAAGAAATGCTCTAAATTCCAATAGGTTTCAAAAATCGAGTATTAGAAAGGCGTTTTTAAATAAAAAAAGCACTTTCTGCCAGTTATTTGGCGGAAAATGCTTTTTTAATTTTATTGAATGGCTGCAGTCTGGCAGTTTGTCACCGGCTGCTGTACTTCCATAGACTTGTTGTAAAAATAACGGATGACATCCTTGCGGGTAATGATCCCGATAAAATTCTTTTGGTCGTCAACAACCGGCACAAAATTTTGGTTTAATGCCTTATCAATCAGATCTTCCATATTGGAATCCGCATATACCGGACGGTTATCTGACCTTCTGTCAAGGGCAGCTACCGTAACCTGCTCTGCTTCTTTTAAACTAAGATTGAATTTATTCTTGATTCCCCAAAGCATGTCCCCTTCTGTTATTGTCCCAACATATTTACCCCGTCTGTTTATTACGGGCACTGCAGAGTATTTGTGATACTCCATCTTCTCAAGCGCCTGGCGCAGAGATTCATCCTCAAAAATATAAGCCACCTCATTCTTAGGTGTTAAAAAAAATAGTATGTTCATAGCCACACTCCCCGTTGATTCTCGTGAAGGCAAAGAGCCAAGGCCAAGCTAACTTGACATTGGCGGCTGCCCACGGGGTCAAATACTCCACAGTTTGCTGTGGTATTTGACTGATCGGTTATAGTATAGCAGATGACTCTTAATCACGTATGAACATTTTATTATTTTTTTATAACATTTTCCTGAGATTTCCTTTATTTGGCTTATTGCATTTGATCCAGTGGGTCAATGGCCTTATCATCATGTGTCAATTCAAAGTATACGTTGGCACCTTCCACGGAATAATATTTGGTAGGCTCATTTACATAGCCTAAGACCTGCCCTTCTTTGACATATTCATTTTCTACAACTTGCAGCTCTTTTAACTGGCCGCAGATAGCTGTATAATTGTTGCCCATATTTAAGACAACATAGCTTCCAATTTCTTCATTGGAGCCGATTTTCTGCACTTTTGCATTGGCGGGAGCCACAACCGGAGTGCTTATATCACCCTGGATCACAAGCCCTGGATTGCATTTATACTGGTCCAGAGTCGGGAAATAGATTGTGGTGTCCATGCTGTAGTCTAAAATGACATTTCCGCGTACTGGCCAGGTCATTCTGGTGGCATCATTAAAATTAAGTACCAGAGACTTTGCCGCGTTTTTGTCTGTTCCGGTCTTGACTGCCGGAGCCTGTGTTTCCTGAGCTGCAGAAGCTTTATTGGAATCAGCTACCTGCATTTCTTCTTCCATCGTTGCATTGGAGTCTCCTGCAACAGCTACTTGTGTTTCTTGGGGGACTGATTCTTCAACAATCATGTTGCTCTGATCTGGTACTTGCAGATAAGGGCTTTCTCCTCCACCATTTCCTCTTTGAATGGTAATGACTCCTGCTGCAGCAACTATAGTCAGCAGGCCTAGAACCAACAGGACAAGGAATACTTTATCCTTGAACAATTGACTTATTTTCTCCTTCACGTTTATCACCTCGATAATATTCTTACCAAGAGTGAAAGAGTTATTCAGAAATAAAAGAAAAATTTTCAAATAAATAGAGCGTAATTACTCAAGTCAATCGGACAAGGTTTTTATCTTAAGTTTTCGAAAACACCCAGTATACTAATGCGTCCGTATCCCCATATGGAATTTGGGTAGGAGATGGCCCCGGTTGATCGCCACTGAACTCCCATACTTTCGATAAAAATCTGCGAAAGAATTATATTGTGGCTTAATAATGCCCTCCATTACTTATTTAGAATCTAAAACAATATTTTTATAAAAATAGGGGAGAATTTGTTCGGCAGTCCAGCCTTCCTCTGCTTTGCACTTGGCTCCATACTGGCTCATGCCGTATCCGTGCCCGATTCCCTGGCAAACCACCCGGACTCCCTCTTCATATTCTTCAAAACCATAAGCTGCGGATGGAAGTCCCAGGACCCTCTGGATTTCCTCTCCCGTATAGACCTTGGTACCAATCTGGATCTGCCCCACGTACCCCCCCTCATCCCGGAGAACGATCTGAATGCTTCCCGGGATCTGATCCGCCTTTACCGGTACGTCTCCGGAAATCTGATTGATTTTATCTGCAAAATCTTCTTTCTTATATGAAATCATGGTGAGATACCCTTCTGCTTCCACATCCCTGGGACAGGCAACCGCCTGCAAATACCCATGGTTTTCATCTCCTGCCCTGGTCTTTCCGGTGCTTGCCCTGTGGAATAAGGGATCAATCAGCTTCCCGTCGTACATCATGACCATATTCGTGGTAGACCGGACCGCATTTTCCACAGCCTGATAGCTGGCAACAAAGGATTCGCTTCCCCACAGCTTTTCCATCTGCTGTTCCTCTAAATATTCCATGTGCAGTTCCGATTCCTTCACTTCATTTTGCCCGTTCATTTTTCCGTAGATGTATGTCCGGGCAATGATCGCCTGAGCCCTTAAAGCCTCCCTGCCATAATCGGCCGGCATCTGCTTTGCAACCACGCCTGGGAGATATTCTTCCACATCCATATAGGTCTCTCCATTTTTCCGGTCCAGAATGATCTTCTTTCCGCTGGTGATGACGGGAAACTCTTTCTTCTCCTCGATCTTTCCCGTCCAGGCCATTGTAATTATATATGGAAACAACAGCGCAAGGATGCACGCCATAACCGCTTTTTTTATCATTCCGTAATCACCATCCTCTCAATGACTGAAACCCTTGTTCAAAACTCTTGTTCAATATATGCAAAAAAACGCCCCGGAATCACTTCCGGAACGTTTTTACAATCTTATACTTCTTCCAGCTCTACCTTTACCTTCTCTAAATGCCAGATATCCTTTACATATTCTTCGATGGTCCGGTCTGAGGTAAATTTTCCGCTGCAGGCAACATTTAAAATAGCAGCCTTCGCCCACCACGCTTCATCCCGATACGCCTGATCGATCCGGCGCTGGGCCTCTGCATAGGATGGGAAATCCTTTAAAATAAAGTACGTATCCGCACGGTCACTGCTCTGAGTATTTAATAAGGAGTTATAAATATCGCGGAACAGTTCCGGGTTTTGAGGAGAATAATAACCGTTGATCAATTGCATCAGCACTCTGCGGATCTCGTAATTATTATTGAAAATCTCCATGGGATTATATCCGCCCTCGTTCTCATAGCGGATCACCTCGTCGGAGGACATGCCAAAGATAAAGGCATTCTCCGATCCCACTTCCTCTACAATTTCCACATTGGCTCCATCCATCGTTCCAAGGGTCAGGGCGCCGTTTAACATGAATTTCATATTTCCGGTTCCGGAGGCTTCCTTGCTTGCCGTGGATATCTGTTCGCTTACATCCGCCGCAGCAAAGATGATTTCTGCATTAGAAACCTTATAGTCCTCAATAAAAACAACCTTGATCTTACCGCCGATGCTTCTGTCGTTGTTAATGACATCAGCCACCGCATTGATCAGCTTTATAGTCAGCTTTGCACGCTCATAGCCTGCCGCCGCCTTTGCACCAAACAAAAAGGTTCTGGGAACCATATCAAGGTTTGGGTTATCTTTTAGCTGATTATACAAATACATGACGTGCAGGATGTTCATAAGCTGCCGCTTATATTCGTGGAGACGCTTCACCTGCACATCAAACATGGATCTGGGATCCACATCGATGCCGTTATGCTCTTTAATATATTTTGCCAGGCGAACCTTGTTCTGGTATTTAATATCCATAAACTCCTGCCGGCACCTGGGGTCATCGGCATAGATTGCCAGTCGGTGTATATGAGGCAGATTGGTGGTCCAGTCGTCTCCGATCTTTCTCGTCACCCATTCAGCCAAAAGGGGATTTCCATGGAGAAGGAACCGCCTCTGGGTAATGCCGTTGGTTTTATTGTTGAATTTCTCCGGCATCATCTGATAGAAGTCCTTTAGCTCCTGGTTCTTTAAAATTTCTGTATGAAGTCTTGCAACACCATTTACCGAGAAGCCTCCCACGATGGCAAGATTGGCCATGCGGACCTGACCGTCATAAATAATGGACATACTCCGAAGCTTTCCCTGGTTTCCGGGATACATCTCCATGATCTTCTGCTGGAATCTCCGGTTTATTTCTTCTACGATCTGATAGATTCTTGGAAGCAGTCTGGAAAACAGCTCAATGGGCCATTTTTCCAGAGCTTCCGACATAATGGTATGGTTTGTATAGGCGCAGGTCTTTGTCGTGATCTCCCATGCTTCATCCCAGCTTAAGCTGTAATCATCAAGAAGAATCCTCATAAGCTCCGGTACCGCCACAGTGGGATGGGTATCGTTCAGCTGGAAAACCGTCTTTTCGAAGAACTTATGTATGTCCTCATGCTTTTCCATGTACTTCATAACCGCTCTCTGTACACTGGCGGAAATAAAGAAGTACTGCTGTTTCAAACGGAGTTCTTTTCCTGCATAATGGTTGTCGTTGGGATAAAGGACCTCTACGATGGTTTTCGCCAGGTTTTCCTGTTCCACTGCCTTCTGGTAGTCTCCCCTGTCAAAGGAATCAAGACTGAAGGTGTTGATGGCCTGGGCATCCCAGATCCTTAAGGTATTCACCACATTGTTTCCATATCCTACGATGGGCATATCATAGGGAACTGCCAGGACAGACTGATATCCCTCCTGGATAAAACGTTCTCTTCCGTTTTCCCGTACCGTATTGACATAGCCGCCGAATTTTACCTCTGTGGCATATTCGGCGCGGCGAAGTTCAAATGGATAACCGTTTTTCAGCCAGTCATCAGGAATTTCCACCTGATATCCGCCTTCTATCTTCTGTTTGAACATGCCGTAGCGGTACCTTATGCCGCAGCCATAGGCCGGATACCCGAGGGTTGCCAGGGAATCCAGGAAGCAGGCCGCAAGACGGCCCAGCCCCCCGTTTCCAAGAGCCGGATCCGGCTCCTGGTCCTCTATGGTGTTTAAATCAAAGCCCAGTTCTTCAAGAACTTCCTTTACTTCCGGCTGAGCCATAATGCTTATGATGTTATTGCCCAAAGTACGGCCCATAAGGAATTCCATTGACAGATAATACAGGGTTTTTACATCCTGTTCCTCGTATGTCTTATGGGTTGCAATCCACTCATCTATGATAACATCTTTTACTGCATAGGCCACTGCCTGGTACATCTGCTCCGGAGTAGCCTCATCAACCGTCTTACGGAATACATTCTTCATGTTAAACAGAACACTTTTCTTAAAGATCTCCTTATCAAATCCCATACTCATTCTACAAGGCCTCCTAACCGTTTACTGAACCTTCTCTACACCCAGGGTTACATTTTCACCGTTAATGTTCCATTCTTTCACATAACCGGCCGGCGTTTCAAGGATGATGTCTTCCGCAAGTACTTCGCTCTTTACTTCTTCCTCGTGGTTCTTTAATATACCGGCAATCTTTTCATTGCCCAAGCTGTATACCCGAATGTGATCCATCACCTCAAACCCGGCTTCCTTACGCATGGTCTGGATCTTGCTGATCAGCTCTCGTACAAATCCTTCCGCTAAAAGTTCTGGTGTCAAATTGGTGTCCAGAACAACAGTAATGGTGTTATCACCTTCGGATACATAGCCCTCTGTCTGGGCGGTGTCAATGAGTAAATCTTCCTTAGTAAGTACAACCTCTGTTCCGTCAAAGGTAAAGGTGAGGGCACCTGCTTCATTCAAGGTATCCATAGCCTCATTGCCGTTGACTTCTCCAAGGGCTTTTTTAATGGCTCCAAGCTGTTTGCCGTATTTAGGCCCAACGGTCTTTAACTGAGGTTTAAAACTGTAGGATGTGAAATCTCTTACATCATCAGTAAATACCACTTTTTTTACGTTCAGCTCTTCCTCAATGATCTCCTGGTAGAATACAGGAAGGGCATGAGGCGCTTTTACAAACATCTGGCCAATAGGCTGGCGGTTCTTTAAATTGGCAGTATTTCTGGCAGCGCGGCCCATGACTACGATTTTTAATACTTCATCCATGTCAGTTTCCAGCTGCTTATCGATATAGGCTTTATTTGACACAGGATAATCACACAAATGAATGCTCTCCGGAGCAGACTTATCTACGCTGCAAACCATGTTCTGATAGATTTCTTCTGTCATGAACGGAATGAGCGGAGCAGCCGCCTTGCTTACGGTAACAAGGGCTGTGTAAAGAGTCATATAAGCGTTAATCTTATCCTGCTCCATTCCCTTGGCCCAGAAGCGCTCTCTGCTTCTTCGTACATACCAGTTACTCATATCATCAACAAAATCCTGAAGGGCTCTTGCCGCCTCCGGAATCTGATAGCCGGTAAGGAATGCATCCACATCTCCCACCAGGGAGTTCAGCTTGGAGAGAAGCCATTTATCCATAACCGGAAGCTTATCATATTCCAGACTGTATTTTGTGGGGTCAAATTCATCAATATTCGCATAAAGCACAAAGAATGCATAGGTATTCCACAGAGTCCCCATAAATTTGCGCTGTCCTTCCATAACCGCTTTTCCGTGGAAACGGTTCGGCAGCCATGGTGCGCTGTTTACATAGAAATACCAGCGGATGGCATCTGCTCCGTAGGTGTCCAGAGCATCAAATGGATCTACCGCATTTCCCTTGGATTTACTCATCTTCTGCCCGTTCTCATCCTGGACATGCCCCAAAACGATTACATTCTTGTATGGTGCCTTGTTGAAAATCAAAGTGGAGATGGCAAGGAGGGAGTAGAACCAGCCTCTTGTCTGATCCACGGCCTCAGAAATAAAATCAGCCGGGAACTGCTTCTCGAACAGATCCTGGTTTTCAAAAGGATAATGATGTTGTGCAAAAGGCATGGAGCCGGAGTCAAACCAACAATCGATTACTTCCGGTACTCTCTTCATCTGCTCTCCGCACTTAGGGCAGGTAATGGTCACTGCGTCGATGTAAGGACGGTGAAGTTCAATCTCTTCCGGACAATTAGGGGACATGAACTTTAATTCCTCAATGCTTCCGATGGAATGCTGATGTCCGCACTCACATTCCCAAACGTTAAGAGGAGTACCCCAGTAACGGTTTCTGCTGATTCCCCAGTCCTGGACATTTTCCAGCCAGTCGCCGAAACGTCCTTTTCCGATACTTTCCGGAATCCAGTTGATGGTATTGTTATTGCGGATTAAGTCTTCCTTTACATCCGTCATCTTAATGAACCAGGATTCTCTAGCGTAGTAGATTAACGGGGTGTCGCATCTCCAGCAGTGAGGGTAGCTGTGTTCAAATACAGGTGCGGAGAATAAAAGTCCTCTTTCTTCCAGATCCTTAAGGATCATTGGATCCGCCTTCTTACAGAAGGTGCCTGCCCATTTGGTCTCCTCTGTCATCTCGCCTGCTGCATTGACCAGCTGTACAAAAGGAAGGTCATATTTTCTGCCAACCTTTGAGTCATCCTCACCAAAGGCCGGAGCGATATGAACGACACCGGTACCATCTGTTAAGGTAACGTAAGTGTCACAGGTTACATAAAAGGCTTTCTTATTTGGCTGTACGAAATCAAATAAAGGCTCGTATTCTTTATATTCCAAGTCTTTTCCGGTGTACTTCTCTAAAATCGTGTATTCCTCTCCCAGAACCTTTTCACAGAGAGCCTCTGCCATATAATAGGTATAGTCTCCGGTCTGCACCTTTACATAGGTCTCTTCAGGATTTACGCATAAACCTACGTTGGAAGGAAGAGTCCACGGGGTTGTGGTCCATGCCAGAATATAAGCGTCTTCTCCTTTTACTTTAAACCGGACGATGGCGGAGCGTTCCTTTACATCCTTATATCCCTGAGCCACCTCATGGCTGGATAAAGGAGTTCCGCATCGCGGACAATAGGGAACGATCTTAAAGCCCTTATACAAAAGGCCCTTTTCCCAGATCTTCTTTAATGCCCACCACTCAGATTCAATAAAATTATTCTCATACGTTACATAAGGGTCATCCATATCAGCCCAAAAGCCTACGGTCTTTGAGAAATCCTCCCACATGCCCTTGTATTTCCAAACGCTTTCCTTGCAATACTTGATAAATGGCTCTAAGCCATACTCTTCGATCTGTTCCTTGCCGTCAAGGCCCAGCATCTTTTCCACTTCCAGCTCAACCGGCAGTCCGTGGGTATCCCAACCGGCCTTACGGGGAACGTCATACCCTTTCATGGTCCGGTATCTTGGAATCATATCCTTGATAACTCTGGTCAATACGTGTCCGATATGGGGTTTCCCATTGGCAGTAGGGGGACCGTCATAGAACGGGTATGTCTCCCCTCCCTTACGGTTTTCCATGCTCTTCTTAAAAATCTCATGGTCTTCCCAGAATTTTTCTACCTCTTTTTCTCGTGCTACAAAATTCAAGTCTGTAGGGACTTTCTTATACATCTTTAGCGACCTCCATTTCTCCATATATAAAAAAAGCTCCCATCCCGTAATCAGGACGAAAGCCTCACTATATCTCCGTTGTACCACCTATTACCGCATACCAGCATATGCTTTCCCTTAACGCAGAAAATACGTCCTGACCTAACGCCAATGCCTTCAGCCGGAAACTCCGGAGTGATATTCGAACCCACGCTACTTTCACCAGGCTTCCACCCTCCCCGGCTCTCTTTGGATTTCCCATGGTCCTACTGTCTCCATCAAAGTTTTTCTTCCTATTATGATGTGGTTATACTAATACTACCGTATTTTTTAATTATAGGGATTAAAAAAAGAAATGTCAAGGCTATTTTGATTTTCAGCCTGTGCCCATAAGGGTACAAAGGAGAACGGGTACCGATTCATTTTCATGAAATTCGATACCCGTTCTACATGCTTTCATCCATTGGTTCCTAAATACCTCTCACGTTTTGTTTTTTGCATTGCGTTTTCTGGATGCTCTATATGAATTTTTTCCCGTTCCTTTCGCTTAAAACCATCTACAATCAAAATTCTCTGCATCGCTATTTTCATTCTTCTATATTGTTATCCAGCTACCGAATAAAAATTCAATCGGGACGAATCAAAAATTACCCATCGGATGAATATTTCTCTGCAGTTATAACGAACTATAGGCATATAAGAGATTGGTAGATTTTCATTCCGGCTTATTTCAATTTTTCTGCCGCTTTTTCCGGTTCTCGGCTAAGGTTTAACGGTTTTGCCTTTTGCCTGAATCAGCCCATTTGCTATTTCAGACGAAACTTATGTTTTCGGCGGAATCACCCTCCTTTTCTCTGTCATTCTCCGAAATAAAGTGGTACATCGGATTTGAAATTATTTTCTTTTGTTTATGGCTTTATTATATACTATCTCTCTGTATTTTGCAAGACTTTTCTTTAAAAAATAATAAGTTATTTATTAATTTTCAAATTGTATTGTTTAATTTAGATTATTTAATCATTTATGAATATTTGTTTGTTTTTTATGTCACAATTTACTTCGTTAAATTTTTGTCAATTCCATTGTTTTTTTGTAAACTTATGGTATAATGTGCGAAAAGGTTTAGTAAAAGGAAAAAAAAAGGAGAACAGCTATGAGCCAGCGCAATTTAACTTTATTAACAGACCTTTATGAATTAACCATGATGCAAGGTTATTTTAAAGAGAAAGATGCCAACGAGACCGTTATATTTGATGTCTTCTACCGCAGTAATCCGGGTGGTAATGGATACGCGATCTGCGCAGGCTTGGAACAGGTCATTGAATACGTAAATGAGCTTCACTTCGACCAGGAGGATGTGGATTATCTTAAATCCACCGGCCTTTTTGAAGAAGACTTTCTGGAATATCTCCACCATTTTAAATTTTCCGGCGACATCTACGCCATTCCAGAGGGCACGGTCATATTCCCTCGCGAACCCTTAGTTAAAGTCATTGCCCCCATTATGGAGGCTCAGCTGATTGAAACCGCTTTGCTTAATATTATCAACCACCAGAGCCTGATTGCTACAAAAGCGGCCCGTGTTGTATTCGCTGCTGCCGGTGATGGGGTTATGGAATTCGGACTGCGCCGGGCCCAGGGACCTGATGCAGGAATTTACGGTGCAAGGGCTGCCATGATTGCAGGCTGCATCGGAACCTCTAACGTACTGGCTGGAAAAATGTTTCACGTTCCGGTGAGAGGAACCCATGCCCACAGCTGGATCATGAGCTTCCCCGATGAACTGACCGCATTCCGCAACTATGCAAAGCTTTATCCCACAGCATGCATTCTTCTGGTGGACACCTATGATACGTTAAAATCCGGTGTGCCCAATGCCATCAAGGTATTTAAGGAAATGAGGGAAGCCGGAATTCCTCTTACCACCTATGGAATCCGTTTAGACAGCGGAGACTTGGCATACCTTTCTAAAAAGGCTAAGAAAATGCTTGACGAGGCCGGATTTACAGACGCAGTGATCTCCGCCTCCAATGACCTTGACGAGACTTTAATCAACAGCTTAAAGATTCAGGGCGCTACGATTAACTCCTGGGGTGTTGGAACCAATCTGATCACTTCCAAGGACTGCCCTTCCTTTGGCGGCGTCTACAAACTGGCGGCGATTTTGGATAAAAAGACCGACCAGTTTATCCCCAAGATCAAGCTTTCCGAAAATGCGGAAAAGATCACGAATCCTGGGAACAAGGCCATCAAGCGTATTTACAGCCGGGAAACTGGTAAGATCATTGCAGATTTAATCTGCCTGGCTGGGGAAACCTTTAAAGAAAACCATTCTCTGCTCCTCTTCGACCCCATTGAAACATGGAAGAAAACCCACCTGGCACCTAACAGCTATACCATGCGGGATCTTCTGGTTCAGATATTTAAAGACGGGAAATGCATTTATGATACTCCTGCCGTTATGGACATCCAGTCCTACTGCAAAAAGGAACTGGATACCCTTTGGGATGAATCCCGCCGTCTGGTAAATCCTCATGAGGTTCATGTTGACTTATCCAACGAGCTTTGGCATATGAAAAATCAGTTGCTGGAAAGCTATCATTTCAGAGACTGATCTAGACCCGGCCTGTCCATTGTTCACAGTCTGGTCATAATCTTTTTACAGCCTGGTCAAATTTTCTTCATATTTGACCGATATACTGAAATCATCAGAAAAAGATGTTGCCAACATACTTTGAGATAAAATTTTTTTTCATAATTGCCGGTATTCCTCGATGGGATACCGGCTCCTCCCTTTTTTAGGGCTTCTTTTTATTCTGTCACCCTACATCTGTTTCCTCACAACCGTGTACTCATCCCCGAATTTAAAATGCGGGCAGCTTTGAAAGGAGTTGCTCAAAAACTGTATCATCTCATCCTCATCCAGATTGATCTCACACTCATAGCATTCGTATTCTTCATTATAATCATAGTGTATACAATGTTCACAGCTCGACTTCTGGTCCATTTTCATCTCTCCTTATGCATTTTTCTTCTATAATAAACCGCACCCACTGCTTTTTTAAACAGCCTTCCTATGGTCCCGTCGATGATCCAGGCGGCTGCCAGGGATATGAGAAACGTAAGGATGGTTTCACAAAAGATTTTGGGAACGTAATAATGTCTTAGAAACGTCTTTTCCACCAAGCCTCTGGCTGCCTGTCCCAGAACCAGATAGTGAATTAAATAGATGGAATAGCTGTACCTGCTTATGAAGCTCACAGCTTTTGCAAGAACAGGCGCCTTGATATCCCCAAAACGTTCAAATAACATAAAAATAGCCGCGGCCATTGCCATCATTGTGGGGGCTAAGTCGTGAATTCCCGGTGTAAAGGATGGCGTAACACACTTTTGAACCATAGTAATACCAAAGCCGGCGATACCGAGAACCGCAAAGGGAAGATAGCTGCTGCTGCCATACAGTCGTTTTAATGCATATCCCAGGATGAAATAGATGAACCAGCCCTTAAACAGCATATATTGAAACCCCTCTCCTATGTCCAGGCCCAATGCCGGAAGATAGGTGCAGATTCCCTGGACAATCACCATAAGTGCCAGAAAAAGCTTTAACTCCCTGTCGCTCATGGCCTTCATCATACGGGCTAAAAAGGGTGCGCAAAGATACAGCGCCATGATCACATACATAAACCACATATGGGGTGTCATGGGAATGGTTCCGGTTAAAAGTCCCTTTCCAAAGACTGCCAGATGCTCCTGCCACCGGAGGGGCACCACTCCCAGATAGATCGCATAATACCAGTAATAAATCCCGCTGTAACATACAAAGGGAAGAACAATTGTCTGAAACCGGCTCCAGTAAAATCCGGGAATATCCTCTGTTCCGGATTTTAAAAGGAAAAGGCCGCTCAGCATAAAATAAATCCCTACAAATGACAAAAGCACCGGCGAAAGAGCAGCCGAAAACAGCCACTGTTTATAGTTTAGCGTCTCCCCGGGAACCGCATGAACCATGATGATGGCAAAGACCGCAAGAGTCCTTAAGTAATCGTATTTCACTTCCCGCTTTTTAAGTCCCATATCTCTTCCTCCCTGCTTTCTCTGGGTTTAGAAAAGTATAGCATATAAAATCCGATTTTGACAAATTTTTTATTTTATTAAAAAAGTGTAGACAAACTGAAATTCCTATGGTATCATAATGAAGTTGTCAGAGATGACATACATAAAACGGCCTATTGGTCAAGCGGTCAAGACGCCGCCCTCTCACGGCGGAATCCCGAGTTCGATTCTCGGATAGGTCATAAAAAGCAAAAACCCTGGTTTTTCCAAAAGGAAAATCAGGGTTTTTTGTTTCTTTTCTCTTTATTTTCCGGAAGACGCCACCGTAAGCTGCCAGATGGTCCTTCCATTCTGCCAGAGGTGCACATACATTGTCCTGCACTTTTTGTATCTGGCAAATAGTTTAATAGCCTCACATTCGTTGGAATACACCTTCCAGCATCCGGTGCATTTACAGTTCTTTCCTCCATTTTGGATAAATCCCACTACATCTCCCAGCGGATAGCCGAGAAAGACTCCGATCTCATGAGGAAATTCTCCTTCTTGATTCAGCCTCTCTTTCAGCCTATTTAATGCAGCATCCACTTCCATATGCTCATAGCCGTAAGCCTGCAGAAACTTACTAACTTCCGGCCGGTTTAAATCAGCCTGCAAAAGGGCTTTCCGGTAGACATAAATCAGGGCTTTATTCCCGCGCCTGCATAACAAAAGCAAGGATATTCCCTTCTCTCCAAGCTGGTCGTTTAGGCAAGTGAGTTGGCTAGCCAAGTCCATTTCCGACGAAAAGGGATGGCTGAACAAGTTTGCCGGCTTAATGGAGGCCAATGTGGGGGAACAATATTCAATTAGAGATTTTTCTAGCAGCATATCTGTACCTCCGCCTGTTTTCATGCTTTACGGAACATCCCATAACAGGTATTTCTCTGTTATGAATAGTATAAGCAGCATCGGCTTGGATACATTTCCAATTTTTGTCAGAATTTCTTCATTTCTTTCATACTTTCTTTAGAACCTGGTCAAATTTCCTTCACAATTTTCCTGTATGATAATATTATAAACATAAAAGCAAAAGAAAAGTGGTCAGAGCGCTTACATATATGTTTTTACTAAGTCGGCAGAGTTGCCCTGAAAGGCTTCTTTGCCGGCTCAACCTAATAAAAAGAGCCGGAATTATGCCATCTTTTTCCGATGCTTTTATATCATATACAGTAAAAGGACTGCCACCCCATCGATGATTACTCATCGATGGGGCGGCAATCCTTTTTATTTGGATATAATACCGGGCTCTCCGTTGATCTAATGGTCAGTTTCTACGATACCGAGAGAGTCGTCTCCCTTTCTTGCCTTTTCCATTAAAAGAGATGCCATTTTCTGAAAATTACCTCCCGAAACAGAGGCACCGCTTACAGCATCGATTCCCTTGTCGCTTTGTGATGCCAGGAAGTTGGCTGCATATGTGCGTGTATAGCGGTTTGGGTATGTCCCTTTTTTATCGAGCATATTGCGCATATAGGGAATGTCCCAGGATTTGATGAATCCGCTTGAATTTTTAGCATTGTACTCAACCGTAACGATTTTATTGCCGCTGACACGGATGGTGACAAATTCCTTCCAGCCATTGATGTAATCCGACATTTCCACCGTGTAAAAGCCATCCTCCAGCCTGCTTTCCTCTTTTTTACAGCCGCATACGGAAAACATAGTCATAAGGACCAGGAAGATCATGATAAAGCGTTTTCTTTGATTCATTGTCCATCCCTCCCTTCCGGACCAGAACGAAGACGGAAGCGTCCTGACATTTCTTCAAGACTTTGAGCCTGTTGTGCCAGATCCCCGCTTAAAGAAGCCACAGCACTGCTTGATTCAAGGTTTTGACGTGCGTGCCGGGATATCTGGGAGATGTCAAGAGACGCATTCTCAAGACTTAACTTCTCATTTCCCACAAGTTTTTCCAGGTCTTCTGTTATCTCATAAGTCTGCTTGGAGATATCCGTCAGCTCATTTAAAAAATGAGCGGTAAGATCGGCATACCTGACCCCTTCTTCAATCGCCTGTTGGGAATGTACGATCATCTCGGCAGTACGCTTTGAAGATTCCGCACTTTTTTCAGCAAGATCACGGATTTCATTTGCCACTACGGCAAACCCTTTTCCTGCTTCGCCTGCATGGGCGGCTTCAACGCTTGCATTCAGGGCAAGAAGGTTTGTCTGGAATGCTATTTCTTCCAGGAATTTTGTAATTTTTGTTATTTCGGCCGCATTATGGCTGATATTCTCCATTGCCTGAAGGGTATTCTCCATATGTTCATCGCCCATTGACAGCTTTTCCATGGACTGCTCCATAAGTTCACGAGCGGTTCTAGCATGCTCATCCACGATGACAATGTCTTTAGAGATGGAGTCTGTCTCCTCCACGAGCCTGTCTATGGACATGGACTGATGACCGGAAGATTCATTCATAAGGCGGGCGCTTTGAGATACCTCCTGGGCAGCATGGCTCAGGGTTTCAGCCGACTGCTGAAGGTCATTGATCAACAGGTTTAAGAAATCCGTAATATTATGAATGGAATCTTTCATAACCACAAAATCTCCTGCAAACTGATCGCTGACGCTAACGTCTAAATTGCCGGCGGAAAGCCGTTCCAGGGCATTTTGAAGCTGGGAAATGTATCCGCTCACCTGTTCAATGGTCTCTTTCAGCGAATTGGAAAGGGTCTGGGCCTCGTCATTTGTCATCACCACTTCCACAGGGCTTGTCAAATCTCCCTGAGCCAGCTTCTGTATCCGCTCTGTTACACTTCTCAAGGACTTTGAGATATTTCCAGCAAACCGGGCGATAAATAAGATTGCAAGCAGGGTAAGGGTTATGGTAATGCCTATATTGATCATAACGGCAGTGTTTACGATATTCGTAAAGTCTGATTTTGGCGTTATGATGGCCAAATACCAGTTCGCACCTCGTACAGGTGCATAAACCACAAGAGTATCCTTCCCATCTATTGACACAGAAGCGGATCCGATCCTTCCTGATTTCATTGCGTCAAATACTTCCAGGAGCTTTCCATTATCCTTATAAAGAGAATAAACATTCTCTCCGCTCCTTATTAAATCTGTATCAGGGTAAGCGACTACCTGGCCGCTTTCATTCATAACAAAAGCGTGGCCGCTGTAGCCAATATGTATACTGCTGATCACATCATCAAGCATGTCATACTTATAACTTCCTACCAGATAATAAGTGTTATTCTTTTCTGTGGATATAGGCATTCCCACATATACTTCAAGTCCATTTTCCCCGACAGAAGTATCGCCGATCACAAGATTTTGGGTTTCCTGCATCCTTTTGAACAATTCACCCCCGGAAATATCGGAAGGGCTGTTTCCGTTGCCCGTATACAATCTGCCATCCTGGGTGTAGAGGGCCAGCCATACAAATTCTATACCAGATGTGGCCTTGTCAAGAACCTGATGCTTTTCCTCAAGAGTCGCTTCCTCTGATGTCAGTTCATGATTTTCCCCAATCATAAATATACGGTCTGCCATGATATGCAGACTGCTCTCAATGCTTTTTGAGGCAGTTTTAGCAAAAGGCATAAGAGTTTCCATCAATGTGAGATTGGTCAGAGACATGGCGGATACGGACAATACAATGGTTGTAACCACAGAAATAATTATGGTAACAATCAATGTATTTAAGATGATCTTCCGCCGAATTCCTTTTAAATTCATAAATCCTCCTTTGTATTGTTACAAAATTAATTTATAACATATTAAGTAATATAACCGATTTAAAATAAAAAACAATAGTCTTGAAGAAATAAAAACCATTATTGGGAAAAATTGTATCATTAATAATAAAAATTCCTTAAATTAGATGTGAAAATGGAAAATTGTATAAAGTCCTGATCTCCCGTTTCCCCTGCTTCCCCCTACAGTCACTTCCTGCAGCCAGGGACATACTATATATAAGAAATACGTATTTCTACAACATGTTAAAAGGGGGCAACCTTATGGCCAACTATAAACCAATCGCAAAAACAATCTCAGCTGCTTCTGCAATTTCAGGAGTTCTGGTTCCTGCTAATCTCTCTACAACAAGCTGGGGGTTACTTTTAGTAAGAGGTTCTGCATTATTCAGTAATACAATCCTAAGAAGCGGTGCTGTGGCGGTATGGGAAAGTACAAAACCTACCACTGCTGCTCCAAGCCGGGAAACATTTACCGATGCAAATGCCATCTATGGCATTACCTGCAGAGCCGGGGTAAAGCTGATATTTAAGTTCTATGCTCACTAACATTTAAAAAGGGTGCTTCAAAGGTTAAAAATCCAACATCACGCTTACCAAATACGAACGAATTTAAGCTAATTTTAATATCTGGCATGTATGGGATGGAAAGGAACCTTTGAGGCGCCTTTCTTTAAAGAAACATCTATTTAAACAAAGGAGGGGGAGAAATGCAGCAAAAAATATATTTCACAGGCTGTCAGATTATTTGTTCCGGAATCGTGACAGCAGACATTACCTTATCAAATAATGCGTTTATATTAATTACGGGAACCGTATACAGTCCAACAGGAAAGCCACTGCCAAATGCTGCGGTTGAAATACTTCTCTTGGATGATTCCCATAACCCTTCTGAAGAAAAAAGCTTAGGTGTAACCTTTACACTTCAAGATGGTACTTATGGAATATCACTTCCCAGGATTGGAGAAAAGCAATACAAATTAATTGCCTATTCACCTGTTTAAATGGGAATAAATAGCCAGTCAACACGGAGATTATCATGAAAAAATATAAAACAATGGATGGATATCACGTATATCGGATAAAGAGAAATAAGAAATTCTTTTTTCTGGCAGACCAACTGGATTACAAAAAAGAAATCAATCAATTATTATATACTTTGGAGGATTTAAAATTTGATTCCCTGATCTTTTTATTCGGAATTGATACGGGAGAATACCTACAAGATTTAAAAAAATTGCTGTGTGCCAAAAACAGAGTGATTATATTTGAACCAAACCCCGGGATTTTTAAAAAATTCGATTCCAAATTAGCAGACAATATAAGCCTTGTTCTGTTTGAGGAAAATCAGGTAAGACAAATATTTGACAATACCATTCATTTTAAAAATATCAATAATATTTACTTTTACGCATTCGGCAACTATTCCAGTATTTATAAGGAAGAATACGATCGTTTGATTGAACATCTGGATTGGACCATCATCAACGCGGCTTCCCAGGTGGAGCTTGCAAAACGTTTTAAGAAAATTTTCATCCAGAACATGACTGCAAATATGATGGCTTTAAATCAGAGCACTCCCATTCACCACTATCGCTCCACCAATCTCAATGTTCCCGCACTTGTGGTATCCGGAGGCCCTTCCCTGGATTCAAACATCAGGGATATGCTAGTTCATAAGGATCAGTTAGACCAGTATTTTATTATTACCGGAAGCAGGACCGCAGAGGCATTAACAAAAAATGGGATCCTTCCGGATATGATCGTATCCGTAGATCCGGTTGACGCAAACTTCGATATGATGAAGAACTGCCTGAACTTAGAAGTTCCCCTTGCTTTCTATGAATACAGCAACCGATATCTGGTTGGAAATTATAAGGGAGATAAAATCTTTATTTCCCTCCTGCTTTCTCAAACAGTGAAGGGCTTTGAACAATATCAGGGTGTGTACTGCGGAGGTTCGGTCGCCCACGCCTGTATTGATATTGCAAACATGATGGGCTGCTCTCCCATCATATTTTTGGGCCAGGATCTCGCTTATACTTATAACAAACATCATGCAGACAGCGCAGTCTTTGATTATGATAAGAGCCTTCTCTATGGGGCCACAACCATTGTAAAGGATGTATACGGCAATCCGGTCGGGACGACCATCACCCTGGATCATTACAGGAGAAGGCTGGAACATTATATTGCTATTTATAAAGACCAGAAACGAATCCGGTTTATTAATTGTTCCTATGGAGCGGATATAAATGGCGCCCCACATAAGGAGCTGTCTGATGTATTTAAGGAAGAAACTGCCGGAAAGCAAAAAAAGAAATGCATCCCAAACCAGGAGATCCGGATAGACAGCAGGAAGACCATAGACGCCCTTCTCTGCTTCATCGAAGAATACCGGATAAAGGCAAGCCAGGGCCTGGAGTTATGTGAAATCATATGCTCTGAAAACCAAACAAAGTCTCTGCTTATTATGGAAGAAACGGATATTGATCTGCAGCGGATCTTATACATTATTAAAATTGTAAATGATTTTGAAAATGCTGCTGACACCATATATTTAGGGGGATATTTCAGCGAATTCGTTTATGAAATAAAAGAAAGAACGTTTGACATGTCTGCTAAGGATTATGAGAAGCTGACATCTGATCTGCAGCATCAGGCAAGAGCTTTTAAGATGTATTTTGAAAAAATGAAGGAAATGCTTGAAGAAGTAAAAGAAACCATTTTGGAAACGGTAACAGAATTCTATGAACCGCATATAGTTTAATAAAAAAAGGGGATAAGGAAATGGAAACGGAAGGCAGGAACAAAGAAATCAATGATATAAAATACAAAGAAGTGGAAGTAAATAAGATGATCATCAATGGGAAGGAACAGACGGGGAACATTATTAATGCTGAGGATACGAAGGATATGCAGGAACTAAACGTAACCGTATATACCCGCAGCATAACGGAACCCCCGGAAAACGGAGGGAGGCATAACAAGTTATATGAACTGCTTCAAAAAGTCCTCTTTAAGAATAAACGGAGCTAAACTCCAATCCCACCCGGAATATCATTTTGACATCCACTTAGAAAAACAGAAATTCCAGATCATCAATGGAACCGTATACAGCGAGAGCCAGAAGCCTTGTGCAGGAGCTGCGGTCCGGATCACCCAGATCGACTGCAGGGATAATACCAGAAGCCTGCTGGGTTATACCTTGACGGATGAAAATGGGTATTATTTATTCTCGATGAAAGCAAAGACCCATATGAAGTATGAATTAGCGGTCTATGCTCCCCTTCTCTGATGCAGAAAGGAGGAAACCCGTTGAGCGGTTATACTGAGATCATCTTGTCACCAAAGCATTTTAAGAACCGCGACATGTTAAAGACAACCATTACCATTGAAAAATCAGATAAGGTTTTATTAACAGGCACTATTTATAATTCACGCCATGAGGCCTCAGAAGGCGCGGTTGTCCGGGTCAGCAAAATCACCGGGGATAACCAGAGGGTGAGCAAAGGCTATGTGATCACCAACGAGTCCGGAGAGTTTGCAATAGCCGTGGAAAAAGACAAATTTGCCTGTTACCAGCTGGATATATACGAACCACTTTTAACCACTTAGGCGAGGGCGCATTATGGAACAGATTAATCATGAATATCATATGGAAGGTATATTAATTATAGGGAGGGTCCGTTATAAAGATTCCTGTCCGGTTAAAGGTGCTATCGTTATCTTAGAAAAGCTTGTCCCAATTTATAACGAAGATGTACAGGAGCAAGAATATGAAGGGACCTATCTTGGGCATGGGCTGACCAACGATCACGGTGAATTCTGCTTTTCTATTTCAGATCGAATGAGCAGCTATAAAATAAAGGTTTTTGATAACCATCACAGGTGAGGGATGAAACATGAAAAAGGTTCTGGTTACTGGAGCGGATGGATTTATAGGCAGTCATTTAACGGAAACACTTGTTGAACGGGGTTATGATGTAAGAGCTTTTACTTTTTATAATTCCTTCAATACCTGGGGATGGCTGGATTTTCTTCCTGATGAAATAAAGAAGGAAATCGAGATACTTCCCGGGGATATCCGGGATCCAAACGGCGTAAGGAACGCCATGACAGGGATAGAATCGGTGTTTCATCTGGCCGCTTTAATCGCCATCCCTTTTAGCTATCACTCTCCGGATTCCTATGTGGATACCAATATAAAGGGAACGCTAAATGTCCTCCAGGCCGCAAGAGGCCTTGGTACGGATAAGGTACTCATCACCTCTACTTCTGAGGTCTATGGCAGCGCCAAATACGTTCCGATTGATGAATCCCATCCCTTTCAGGGACAATCGCCCTATTCCGCTACGAAGATCGGAGCCGACCGGCTGGCAGAATCCTTTTACAGAAGCTTTTCCCTTCCGGTTTCCATTGTCAGACCATTTAACACCTATGGCCCCAGGCAGTCTGCAAGAGCTGTAATACCCTCCATCATCAGCCAGCTGCTGACTGGGACCAAAGAGTTACACCTTGGCAGTCTGACCCCCACCAGGGATTTTAATTATGTAAAAGATACCGTAAACGGTTTTATTGAAATAGAAAAGTCTGGAAAAACCATTGGTGAAGAAATTAACATTGCAAGCCAAACGGAAATCTCCATCGGCGAACTTGCAGCAGAGCTGATTCGCCAAATTAATCCACAGGCCAGTATCATCTGTGAACAAGAGCGGATGCGTCCTCAAAAAAGTGAGGTGAACAGACTTCTTGGGTCAAATAAAAAGTTAAAAGAACTTACAGACTGGAACCAGGAATACTCTCTTTCCTTTGGCCTAAAAAAAACCATTGACTGGATGGAGAAAAACCAGGATAAGTATAAGACCGGCATCTATAACCTTTAGAATCAGACAAGGAGCGGAGGAACGAATATGATACCTTTATCGGTTCCCAATCTAACGGGGAACGAAAAAAAATATATATTAGATGCCCTTGACAGCGGCTGGATATCAACAGCAGGCAGCTATGTGACAAGATTTGAACAGGATATGGCTTCTTATTTAAAAGTCCCCGGCGCGGCGGCCGTTCAAAGCGGAACTGCCGCGATCCACTTAGCGATGCTCTTATCCGGTGTGAAACCGGGACAGGAAGTGATCGTCCCAACCCTTACCTTTATTGCCTCAGTCAATCCAGCTGCCTACATAGGTGCTGCTCCTGTTTTTATGGATTGTGATGACTCTCTGAATTTAGATTGTGACAAGCTTGAGGACTTTTTGAAAAAGGAATGTGTCATGACCTCTTCCGGGCTGATCAATAAGAGCACAAACCGGATCATCACGGCAGTTGTCATCGTCCACATCTTTGGAAACATGGCGGATATGGAACGGCTGAGAGCATTGACTGGACAATATGGACTCAAACTGATCGAAGATGCTGCAGAAGCATTAGGAACCTACTACAATCAGGGATCGTACCACGGACAATTTGCAGGGACCATAGGCGATTTTGGGGCCTATTCCTTTAACGGCAATAAGATCATCACCACAGGAGGCGGGGGGCTTCTGACCGCAAAGGATGGCAAGGACCTGGAAAGAGCTAAGTATCTTGCTGCCCAGGCAAAAGATGATCCCTTCCATTATACTCACAATGAAGTCGGCTATAACTACCGCATGACCAACTTACAGGCAGCCCTTGGAGTCGGCCAGTTGGAATGTCTTGAGGATTTTATCCGGATCAAAGAAAACAATTATGAGTATTACGATAATGCCATATCATCAATGGAAAACTTTAAGCTGCTTAAGTTTAACCAGAAGGCGAGAAACAACCGGTGGTTCTATTCCCTATTCATAAACAACAATGGATTAGACCGAAATGCAGTCATAAAGCAGCTAAAGGAAAAGGATATTGAAACAAGGCCTATCTGGCAGCTTGTCCATACCCAGAAGATGTATGAGAACTGTCAGGCGTATTATATAGAGAAGGCTCCATTTTACTGGAACCGGATCATCAATATTCCTTGCAGTACCAGCCTTTTAAAAAAGGATGTGGATCATATCATTCAAGCATTGAGTTACATTTAGCAGTCTGAAAGAGGGATAGGCATGGAAGTTCGTAAATTTATTATTGCACCGGATGTTTCTATCCGGGAGGCAATCAGACAATTGGACCAGACAGCAAGAAAGATCCTTGTTGTTGAAGAAAATAATAAGCTGGCCGGTGTTCTTACAGACGGGGATATCAGGCGGTGGATATTAAAAAATAAGGATATTTCCATGCCGGTACGCCTGATCATGAATACTGCCCCTGTTGTTATAAAAAAAGAGAAAAGCCATCTGGCGCTGGAGATCATGAAAGAAAAGCAAATCGAAGGGCTGCCCCTGGTAAATGACAACAATGAGGTTACCGATATCCTGTTTTGGAATGAGCTGAACGATCATAATCCGGGCCGCCAGAAGAAAACCCAGACACCGGTAGTCATCATGGCAGGAGGCAGGGGTTCCCGGCTATATCCCTATACAAAGATCATACCAAAGCCTCTGATTCCAATCGGAGATACCCCCATTGTAGAACGGATTATGAATCAGATGATGGAATATGGGTTTTATGAATTTTATCTTACCATAAACTATAAAAAAGAACTTATAAAAGCTTATTTTAATGATGACCATCGTTATCATCTCCACCTGATCGAAGAGGCCAATCCTTTAGGAACAGCCGGATCCTTAAACCTGATTAAAAAGGATATCAAGGGGAGTTTTCTTGTAAGCAACTGTGACATTTTAGTTGACGTCAATTATACTAAGCTTCTTCTTTATCACAAAACCCATAAAAACAAGATCACGGTTGTCACAGCCATGAAGAGCTATGAGATTCCCTATGGGGTGGTTTCCTTAGGAGAAAACGGATCCGTTGATGCATTAAATGAAAAACCCAGATATGAGCTGTTAGTGAGCACCGGACTTTATGTATTAGAGGAAGAAATCTTAACATACCTCCCTCAGGATCAGTATTTTGATATGACAGACTTGATCCGCAGATGCTTAAAAAACGGGGAGCAGGTAGGAGCCTATCCGGTCATGGACAGCGCCTGGCTGGATATGGGAGAATTTGGCGAAATGAAAAAAATGGCCGAGAGAATGAAATTATGAAAGAGGAACTGATTCTGATCGGCGGAGGCGGTCATGCGGAAAGCATCATCGATACCATCAGAGGACTGGAAAAATATAAGATCACCGGCATCCTGGACCGCCGCAAAAAAGCGGGTACAGAGGTCCTTGGCATAAAGATCATAGGAAGTGATGAAGATTTAGCCGACTGTTATAACCGCGGAATCAGGAATGCGGTAATCGCCGTAGGAAGCATAGGAAATTCAGCGCCAAGGCGGAGGCTATACGAGCGGTGCAAAAAAATAGGCTATAATTTTCCCAATATCCTGGATAAAAGCTCCATCCTTTCAGAAACTCTTAATATAGGGGAAGGAAACTTTATCGGAAAGGGAGTCCTCATCAATTCCAATGTTATTATAGGAAATGGAACGATTATTAATACAGGGGCCATCGTCGAACATAGCTGCAGGATCGATGACTTTGTCCATATCGCTCCCGGAAGCGTTTTATGCGGAAATGTCCTGGTCATGGCCAATTCCCATATTGGTGCCCATTCCACCATCATACAAGGCGTGACCATTGGAAATGACACCGTGATCGGTGCAGGAAGTCTTGTTTTAAATAATATATCGTCAAATAAGCTGGCTTATGGAAGTCCGGCAAAGGAGGTAGCTTACCATGAGTAATGTTATGATCATCGCCGAAGCAGGAGTAAACCATAACGGCGACTTAAGCATTGCCAAACAACTGGTGGATGCCGCAAGCGTCATAGGAGCAGACGCCATTAAATTCCAGACCTTTCGGGCAAAGCATCTTGCTGTTCCGGATGCGAGGAAAGCGGACTATCAGATTGAAAATACGGGGCAGACCATGTCACAATACGAAATGTTAAAAAGCCTGGAACTATCCTGGCAGGAGTTTGAAGAGCTGTTTCAGTACTGCTCCTTCCGGCGCATTCGGTTCCTGTCCTCTCCTTTTGATGAGGAAAGCCTCCTTTTTCTTGACCGGCTTGGGGTCGATCTCATAAAGATTCCTTCCGGAGAGATTACAAATTATAGCTATCTGAAAAAAATAGCTTCATTAAAGAAGCAAGTCATTCTGTCCACGGGAATGTCCACAGAGGAAGAGGTAGGCGAAGCCCTGGAAATCCTGGAGGAAGGCGGGCAGGAAATCACACTGCTCCACTGCTCCAGCTCCTATCCTACTCCCATGGAGGATGTGAATTTAAATGCCATGAATGCGTTAAAGCTCAAGTTCCACAAGCGGGTGGGGTATTCTGACCATACGCCGGGAATCGAAGTCGCCATTGCCGCCACAGCCCTTGGCGCCTGTGTCATTGAAAAGCATATGACCCTGGACAAAACTATGCCCGGACCGGATCATAAGGCAAGCCTGGAGCCGGATGAATTCCAACAAATGGTGGACAGCATCAGAAAAATTGAAGTTGCCCTGGGTGACGGGGTCAAAAAGCCCACGCAAGCGGAACAAAAGAACAGGGATTATGTAAGAAAATACCTGGTGGCTTCCAGGGAAATTAAAAAGGGAGAAGCCTTTACCCTTCAAAACCTGTGCGCAAAACGCAGTGCATATGGGATATCTCCCATGAAGATCCCCAGCCTGTTGGGAACGGTCGCTCAAAGAGATTATCTGAAAGACGAAAGGATCGACCAATGATCAAATTATGCGTAGTGACCGGAAACCGGGCGGAATACGGCTTATTAAAGCCGGTCCTAGACCGTGTCGGGCAAGACCCGGATTTTAAACTGCAAATCATTGTCACCGGAAGCCATCTGGATACCAGATATGGGCATGGCTGCGTAGACATGGAAAATAACGGCATAACGATCGATGAAAAAATAGAGATGAACCTTGCCTCAGACACCTCTCTTGGAATATGCAAATCCATGGGGCTGGAAATGATCAGCTTATCCGAAGCTTACCAGCGGTTAAAACCGGATATGGTTCTGCTTCTTGGGGACCGGTATGAAATTTTTGCTGCAGCAAGTGCAGCCGTTATCTGTAACATCCCCATTGCCCATATACACGGCGGGGAAATAACAAGAGGGGCATACGATGACTCCTTGAGACATGCCATCAGTAAGATGAGCTATCTTCATTTCACAAGCACGATGGAATACCGGAAAAGGGTCATTCAGTTAGGGGAAGCTCCTGACAGAGTCTATTGGGTCGGAGCTCTTGGTATTGAGAACATAAAGACCATGAAGCTATTAACCAGACAGGAATTGGAGGAAAAGCTAAGGATCTCACTGATCCCTCCCATTGCTCTTGTCACATTCCATCCTGCCACTTTGGAACAGGAAAGTCCTTCGGAACAATTTAAACCCCTGGAAGATGCACTTTTGCATTTTCCGGACTTATTTGTTGTCTTTACAAAAAGCAATTCTGACACCGGCGGGAACCGGATCAACGAAATGATCGATGCTTACGCAAGCAGGAATCCTGACATGTCGGCAGTGTTTCCTTCCCTTGGCAGCCTGAATTACTTAAGCCTGATGAACTGCTGCCAGGCTGTGATCGGAAATTCTTCCAGTGGAATCCTGGAAGCGCCTTTTTTTAAAGTACCCTCCGTGAATATCGGAAACAGGCAGGCTGGAAGAATCGCACCTGCCTCTGTCATAAGCTGCGGCTATTCTGTAAACGAGATCGTGACTGCGATTCAGAAAGCCCTGTCCTTTGAACGGTATCAAGAAGAAGCTCCAAACCCTTACGAAGGCATGGAGACCAGCAAACAAATTGTCTCGGTCATTAAACAGACGTTTAAAAAGGGAATTCAACTGGAAAAGCATTTTTATGATGTGGAATGGAGATTGTAATGTATAGAAATAAAACTTTTTTGGCTATCATACCTGCCCGGAGTGGTTCAAAAGGAATCATCGATAAAAACATCCGGGAAGTCAATCATAAGCCCCTCTTGGCATATACGTTGGAAGCCTGTAAGCGTTCCGGAATATTCGATGATATCGTGGTATCTACAGACTCTGTAAAATATGCGGAGATTGCAGAGCGGTTCGGGGCCAGTGTGCCCTTTCTGCGCCCAAAGGAACTGGCTACGGATCAGGCTTCCTCCAACGACGTCATACTGCACGTCATCAATGGGCTGGGACAGCTTAGAAACGTGTTTGATTGCTTCATGCTTTTACAGCCTACCTCTCCCCTTAGAAACGAAATACATATGATGAAAAGCGCTGATATCCTGTTAGAAAATGATGCCGATTCTGTCGTCAGTATCTGCAAGTCAGATTCCCACTCCTATTTAACCGTTGAGCTTACGGAGGAAGGAAGAATGAAGGCTTTATTTTCGGATAAAAAACAGGTCAGAAGACAGGATATACCGCCGAATTACAGAATTAACGGGGCTATTTACCTGGCTCTGACCAGTTATTTTATGAAGTATAAAAGCTTTTACGAGGGTAAAACCCTGCCCTATTTGATGAACACCTTTGATTCCATTGATATTGATGATGATTTCCAGTTAAAAATAGCGGAATTACTTCTCATTGATAAAAATTTATCAAATCCATTCTAACAGGAATCCCGTTAATTGCCTTCCGTAATCAGTCCCAGGGCCAGGAGGGCACTTTTTTCAAGCTCATCTTCCGTTGTAAATTCATTCGGAGTATGGACCTCATTCATTCCGCAGGATACTACGATCCCCCGAATCCCTCCCTTGACAAAGTGATTGTTGTCACTGCCGCCCAGAGTATACTGGGTGGAGCCTTTTAAACCAAGGGACCGGCAGACTCGCTTGAACCGTTCCACCACTTCTTCACTGTCACTGATTTCATAGGCTTCGATCTGTTTTTCCACAGTAATCTCCAGGCTGCCGCCATATCCTGCCGCATTACCTTCAAAGATCTCCTTCAGTCTATTCCATTCAGACAGAGCCTTATGATCTTTTAAGCTACGGATCTCTCCTGACACAACGCATTCATCGGAAACAATATTGGTTTGTTTTCCGCCGCTTATTTTTCCAATATTTACGGTTGTCTCATCGTCTACCCAGCCTTGCTTTAATTGGGATATGGCATGGGCTGCGATTTCAATGGCATTGATCCCTAGCTGAGGACAAAAGCCTGCATGGGCATTTTTGCCCTTGACCTTAATTTCAAAGGAAAGAAGGGTGGGCGCTGAGGTTGCAGCCAGGCCAATCTCCCCACTCAAATCAAATACATAAGCCTGCCTTGACTTTATTTTAGAATAATCAATAAGCTGGCTTCCTTTTCCGTAGTTCTCTTCCGCTACCGGGAACAGAACCTCAATATCTCCATGAGGAAGGTTATTTTCCTTGACCACCCGGACTGCCTCCAATATGGCGGCGATTCCGGAAAGGTCATCGGCTCCAAGCACAGTATCCCCTTCCGAGGTAATCTTCCCCTTCTCATCCTGGACTGCTCGCTTCCCCTTGCCAGGCTTTACCGTATCCATATGGGCCGACAGCAATATGGGAGCGGAACCGGTGGTTCCCTTTAAAAAGCCATAAAGATTTCCTGTGGGAGCGGCGGTTCCATATTCCGGCAGCTTCTCTTTCAGCCGATGACCGGCATCATCTTCCAGGACCTCAAATCCAAGCTGTTTTAATTCGCCTGTTAAATAATCCGCGATTTCCCTTTCCTGATAGGTCTCGGAATCAAATTCTACCATTTTTTTAAATTGGCCAACCAGCCTGCTTCTCTGAATCATATCGCCACCTGCTCTTTTCCTATCGTTTCATTTTATTTCTAATATTTTTTAAACTTCTCTTCCGGTGTTTTACTTAATACTTTTCGGCTATGCGGAGCAGACCAAATGCCTTCGTAATCGATCTGATTCACGAAACGGGAATTAAAATCCTGGAAAAAGGATTTGTTTTCTGACTGGGGCGCCGCAATATCCCGGAAGTACGTATTGTTTCTGAATGCAGGAATTTCATACAAATCCCGGCAATATCCCCAGATGTTTTCGTAATCAACGATTCGGTGTTTAATGGGGCCCAGATTCCTGTAATAATGGGTATCAAACCTTGCCAGGGTCACAAAAAGCCTCACATCGCTGTCAGTCACATAATCTCCAAATAAGAAACGGCTTTTGGAAAGGCGCTCTTCGATGAGGTCCAGTGCATGATAAAAGTCTTCAAATGCCTCTTCATAAGCTGTGATAGACTGCGCAAACATCATACGGTAGGTCCCGTTATTTACATTAGGAAATAGCCAGTCATTGTAATCATCGATCTCTTTTCTCAGTTCCTCCGGGTATAAATCCGGGGCATCCGGACTCTGGAAGGGACGGAACGCTGTTTCGAAGTAATTAGTCAGCCTGTGGTAATCATTATTTACCACCTTTTCCGTAGTAACATCGACCAGGGCCGGCACGGTACAACGTCCTTCGTAATCCGGGTCTGCATGATAGTATAGTTCGCTTAAGTACTGAACGCCTAGAACCGGGTCTTTTCTGTCCTCATTATACACGAATTCCCAGCCATATGCACGATTATCTTTGCTGTGGCCAACCAAATTGATCCCGATCGCCTCCTGAAGCCCTAATAACTCCCGCACGATGGAAGCACGGTTAGACCAATGGCAGCCTTTTGCCCAAAACAGCCGGTACCGGCCGCTTTCCGCCTTTAAATCATTTTCACCATCTCCAAAGGGAGTGGTAAAACGGTTAAGCTGGCGGATAAATGCTCCTCTTTCATCGATTTCCTTCTCTATTTCCTTTGGGCGTACCTTTTGCCCGATGCTGCAACTTGACATATGAATCTCCTCCTATTGGCTTAATATTAACGGAATACGGAACCCCTTTATTTAAAATTGATTTTATCCCTGCCATGAGGTATTTTCCAGATGGAAAGGTCCGGTCCCTTAGGCACGATGCCAAAGGGATTTGTGGAAACAGCACATAAATGATAGTGTTTTTTGATAGCTTCAAAATCCGTCGTATCACCAAATCCCGGCTGTTCATATAGATCCCTTGCATATCCCCAGAGATTGGGAAAATCGGAAATCAAGCTGCGGTTTAATAAAAAGCCATTATAGTAGGCCACATCAAAGCGGGCAAGGGTCACATACAAACGAATATCGGATTCTGTGATGTTAGCTCCAAACAGGTATCGGCTGTGGCTTAAGCGTTCTTCCAGCCAGTCAAGACGATGAAAGACAAGATGATATGCCTCCTCATAAGCTTCCTGACTTCTGGCAAAACCTGCTTTGTAAACTCCGTTGTTAATTTCATGGAAAAGAATATCATTTAATGCATCAATCTCTTCTCTTAATTCAACCGGATATAAATCCGGTACTCCTGCCTTATGATATCTCTTCCACTCCACCTCCCAGTATCTGGTCAGGTTAAAGTAATCGTTATTTACGACTTTTCCTGTTGTTAAATCCACGACTGCAGGAACGGTAAACCTTCCCTTATATCCGGGATCTGCTTTTAAATAGGTTTCACTTAAATACCGGATCTTTAATACCGGATCTTCCTCATTTTCATCCAGAGTAAATGCCCAATCGGTCCGCTCCACATCAGGTCTTACCGGATCCAGTGTGCCCAGGCTGATTGCATCCTGAAGCCCAAGCAGGCTCCTTACAATAACAGAGCGGTGGGCCCATGGGCAGGCAGGGGACCAAAACAGGCGGTATCTTCCTGCTTCTACAGGCAGCTGCCCTTCATCTGTTCCAAATGGTGTTATAAACTGGTTTTTCTGCCGGTTGAATTTTCCGTCTTTTTCAATTTCATCCTTTATAAATTTCTTTGACATAGTTATCACCTCATCCTTTTTCATAACCTGCCTAATGTTTCATATCGTCTCGCCCGTATTCATCGACAAAGCGGTATTTTTCCGGAAGCAGGAATCCTTCTTTTTTCATCCAGTTTAAAGAATCTTCTGATCCACGGAATATGCTCATGGCTGTCTTATTCCTGCGAAATCCCATTTTTTCGTATAGAGCGACTGTCCTGGGATGGGTGTATAGGATGACATTCTGGCCCTTAACCTGATCAAGCAGCAATTCAATCAGTTTTCTGCCGATTCCGTATCCCTGATATTCTTCATCAAGAGCAATATTATAGATCGCTGCCTGGCAGACACCATCGGATAAGGCTCTTCCGACACCCACGATCCTCCCTTTGTCATAGACAAACACCACGGCATAGCTGTTTGTAAAGATGGTCTCCTGATCCTTTGCAGACCGGTCCGACAGCCCGGAACGCCGCAGCACATCGGCGACCTCCTGCCAGTGAATCCCTTCCTTTGTTATCTTGTAGGTTATATCATTCATAGGAGACCTCCTGAAGTTTCATTTTTTTTATCCGGGTCCCTGCTTAAGATTTCCCGCCCTGACGGCAGCTCCCAGCCACTGACATCAGGTCCCTTGGCAACTATGGAATATACATTACCCCATAGAGGCTTTAAATGGGGCGATAACTGATAATGCTTTTTGTATACATCAAAACAGGTGCTTTCCTTTATTTCCGGTACCTGATATAAATCTCTGGCATAGGGCCACAAATTCTTATACTCCACCAGCCTTTTTTTGTTTGCATGAAAAACCTGATGATAGACCACATCAAATCTAGCCAGAGTCGGATACAGCCTGATATCGGAGTCCGTGATATAATCTCCGAATAAAAACCGCCTTGATTCCAGTCTTCGATCCAGGAGATCCATTGCCTCAAAAAAGGCCTCAAATGCCTTCTCGTATGCTTCCTGAGATCTGGCAAAGCCTACTTCATAAACGCCATTGTTGATTCTTTTGAAAATGAAATGGTTTAGCTCATCGATTTCTGCCCGAAGTTCAGACGGATAAAGCTCCGGTGCACCTACTTTATGATATGGCTTCCATGCAGTTTCAAAATAAACCGGGATCCAGAAGTGATCATTATTCACACCTTTTCCTGTGGTTGTATCTGCCAGAATGGGAACGGTGGGCCGCTCCTTATAATCCCCGTCAGGAGTATCCCTGTCATAAATTTCTTTTAAATAGTGGATTCCCAAAACAGGATCCTTTTCATCCGGATCCTCTGTAAATACCCAGCCTTTGGGATCACGGAAAATTCCCGTTGTTCCAAGACTGATAACCTTATCCAGTCCCAAAAGCCTTCTGGCTATTATGACCTTGTGCGCATGAGGGCAGGCCGGCATCCAAAGCAGACGGTACCGGCCGGCTTCCACCGGCCACTCCCCTTCTTCCCTGCCAAATTTCTTTTTGAAAAAATTATCCTGGACCTTGATTTCCCCATCCGTCTGAATCTGATGACGAAATGTGCTCTCAAATACTTCGATTCCTTCTGACATATCATTCCCCCTGTCAAGCGGATATTTATAATCCGCGCTCCTACTTGATCCGGTTATATCGTATAATCAGCGCTTTCCAACATGTGAATCTTTACTAAAAACTCCTTTAACCGCTGGTTTTTCGGATTATCAAAGATCTCTTTCGGTGTTCCGTCAGCTACAATTTTTCCGTTTTCCAGGAATATGATCCGATTGGCCACGTTCCTCACAAAATTCATCTCATGGGTTACAAGGAGTATGGTATTGCCCTCCTGGGCTGCCTTTTTTATGGTAATCAGAACTTCGCTCACCAGCTCCGGGTCCAGAGCCGAGGTCGGTTCATCCATAAGAAGCAGTTTCGGATCCATGGCCAGTGCCCTTGCGATGGCCACCCTTTGCTGCTGTCCTCCGGATAAATGCCTGGGATAATGGGACAAACGGTCCCCCATCCCTACCTTCTGCAAGTGCTTTTCTGCAATGCTCCTGGCCTCGCTTTTCTTTAACTTCTTTACAACCATCAGCCCTTCCATTACATTCTCCAGGGCGGTCCGGTTCTTGAACAGATTAAACTGCTGGAATACCATTTCCGTATTCTTCCGCAGCTCCAGTTTTTCCCTGGCTGATCTTGTAGTAAGGTCGATTTCCTGATCGTTTATCTTGATGGTTCCTTTTTCCGGTTTTTCAAGCAGATTGATGGAACGGAGCAGGGTGGACTTACCGGTTCCTGATGGTCCGATGATGGCGACCACATCACCTTCGTGTATGACCAGATCAATGTTATCCAGCACCACGTTCTTGCCAAATTTTTTACTTAATCCACGAATTTCAATGACGCTCACACTTATTCCTCCTTTCCCTTTTCCTGTCCATGCTTTTTGGACAGGGCCCGCCCCGTTTTACCGGGTGTAAAGGTATGTCCGCAGGACTCTTCTGTCGAAACCGTTTCCGGAACGCTCAACTTTTTTTCTAAATATACAAATAGCCGTTCAATAAAAATTGTCATAACCCAGTAGATGATAGCCAGAGAACAATATGCTTCAAAATACCGGTAGCTGTTTCCCGCAAGAATCTTACCCTGAGCCGTTATCTCAACAACCGAGCAGGTAAATGCAAGGGAGGTCCCTTTTACCAGGCTTATGAGGGAGTTTCCCAGGGAAGGGAGGGCTACTGTCACTGCCTGGGGAAACAGTACCCTGCGAAATATCTGGAACCCGTTCATTCCAAGGGCCTTGGCTGCCTCAACCTGCCCTTTTTCCACGGACTGTATGGCTGCCCGTATGGTTTCTGAATCAAAGGCAGATTGATTAAGCCCCAGGGCTACGATCGCAAAAATAATTGACGGGATTCCATTTACGTTATAAGAAGTTCCATTGTAAAAGTTATAATATTTCAAAGCGATAGGAATTCCAAAATACGTAAGATATAGCTGGACGATAATCGGGGTTCCCCGTACGACCGAAACAAATAAAGTACATAATTGCCGCAGGATGGGAACATTGTGGATTTTTACCACAGCGATTAAAAGCCCTATCACCCACCCGATTATCAGGGCAACTCCCGTCAGCTGCAACGTTACAGGCAAGTATTTCAGCAATGCAGGAATTTCCGTGAACACCAGCCGCCAGTCAAATATTTTGCTCATCTTGTTCCTCCGGTTTTATTAATAAGATGGGGAGTAATCGGATCCAAACCATTTTAAGTTAATTTCCTTAGACGTTCCGTCCTCAATCACTTCTTTTAACGCCTTGTCGATATCCTCTACCAGTTTCTCATTCCCCTTGCTGACAATCAGATAGCTGAAGGGTTCTGCCATTAAGTCCTTTGAAAGGGTGTTGCTGATGGAAGCTCCTTCCACATTAAAGTTGAATTCTTTCTGATAATACTCGAACATTGGTTTATCCATTAACACGAAATCGTATTTCCCAGCTTCCACATCCTGAATCTGCAGCACAAGGTCTTCATCACTGTATTCGATTGCAATGGGGTTCTCGGCGTGAGTTGCGTTATAGTTTTCCAGGGCTGTGGTGATATTGATTCCCGCCGAGGAAATGGTCTTTAAGCCTGCAAGATCATCCCATGTCTCTATGCCTGCTGCCTTTTCATTGTTCTTTGCAAAGATGGCAACGTACTCATTGGCAAAGATCGGATCGGTAAATAGATACTTTTCCTTTCTGCTCTCATTCTTTGCAAAATTATTTACACCGATCTGGTAACGGTCAGAATCCAGGCCTGCAAAAATTGAGGTAAAATCAGTTACTTCGATTTCAAGCTTATATTGGGGGAGCCGGTCAAAAACGGCTTTGATCAGTTCAATATTGTGACCGGTGAGCTGGTTGCTGCTGTCCACAAAGGTGAACGGCTTTGGCGAACCGCCGGTTGCTGCATGAATGACTACCGGTTCTGTTGTGCCGGCCGCCTCACTGCTCTGCTCCTGTGCTGCCGGTGCTGCTGAACTCTCTGTCTTTGTTGTTTCCTCAGCTGCTTTGGTTACCGTTTGTTTAGTACTGCTCTTGCAGCCGGTCAGGGCTCCTAATACGGCCACTGCTGTAAGCACCCCCAGGATTGATTTTCCTGCAATATTTTTCTTCATAATTTTCTCTCCTCTTTTATCAATCATTTCCTTGATTTCAGTTATCTCCTTCCTGTTACCGGACGGAGTCTATGCTATTGCAATTCCTGGGGAATAAACCACAAGCCTGAGTTGTTCTTTTTCATATACTCTTTCAATTCGTCTGAGTGATAAGCAGCTGCGATGTCCTTAGCCCATTTTGTATCTTTGTTCTCTTCTTTTACAACCACCTGCAAAATCAGATGATCCAAAATATCTTCTTGTAAAATGGCGGTAGATGGATCGATGCCTGCATTATAAACAATGCTTCCTGTGATCACTGCAAAATCAAAATCATCCAGAGCAGGAGGGATATTTAACGAATCCATTTCCACAAAATTGATGTTGTACGTGTTTTCAATGATGTCGGATTGTTTTACCGACTCAAGAGGAACATCCGGGTTAAGCTTAATCCAGCCGGCCTTTTGAAGAAGGGCATAAGCACGTGCCGTATTCGATGCATCATTTGGCACTGCAACGATCGCGCCATCCGCTATGGCATCCAATGAGGTATGCTTTGCAGAAAACAGTCCGGCGGGAACGGTGGGGATGGGGGAAATGGGAACAAGGTTTCCATTTTGCTTGTTGTTGAAATTTTCGGCATAAGCAGTATGCTGTTCCACGTTAAAGTCAATTTCACCTTCATTCAACGCGGTATCATTCTGCAAAAGGTCTGAAAAATCAACCACTTCCAGCTTATACCCCTGTTTTTCCAAGATGGGCTTTACTGCTTCTTCAAATAATACCGTATAGGGTCCTGCAGCCTTGCCGTATTTCAATGTTTTTTTGTCCTGGCCCAGCTTGCTTCCGTTATTGGCTGAGCAGCCGGCAACAGTGACGGCAAGTAATGCAGCGATGATAATGAATCCAATTTTTTTCATAATTAGTTCCTCCTCTATTCACGTGATCTGACACGTTTTGATAAATAATTTCCAAGCCCTTGAATCAGCTGAACAAACACGATCAATACGATTACGGTCGCAACCATTAAGGGAGTGTTAAATTGCTGATACCCATAGGTCAATGCCAGGTTGCCAACACCGCCTCCGCCTATGGCTCCCGCCATGGCGGTTGCACCAAGGAGACCGATGGTACCTGTGGTCAGGGATAAGATCAGCGAGCCCAATGCTTCCGGCAGCAAAAAGTGCCAAATGACCTGCACCGGAGTTGCCCCCATGGCTTCTGCCGCTTCGATGATTCCCTTATCAACCTCCAGCAGCGAGCTTTCTACCAGGCGGGAAAGAAATGGCGTAATGTAAAACACCAGTGAAACCAAAGCGGCCTGGGTGCCGATCCGGGTACCCACAATGATTTTTGTTAAGGGCATTATAGCCACCAGCAAAATAATATAGGGCACGGAGCGCACGATGTTAATGGTGTAATTGATCAGGGTATAGACGACTTTGTTTTGCAGGATACCACCCTTACGCGTAATGGTAAGTAATATACCGAGGGGAATCCCAAGAAGTGATCCCAGCACCAGCCCCCAGAACAGCATATAAACGGTCTGGCCGGCAGCAATTACCATCTGTTCGCTTGTAATGCCTAAATATTGCTCAATCATTGCGATCCTCCTCTCCCCCGGTCAAATGTAAGACTTCCACATAGACTCCGGAATCTTCAATAAATTGCTGTACCTCGTCAAGCCTTTGAGCGGAACCAAACACCTGCACAATCATAACGCTGAACACAACTCCCTGAAGTTCACAAACAGTGGCAAACAATATGCTGTTTTCCATGTGGTATTCTGCGCTTATGCGGTACAACAGAGGTTTTCCGGCAATATTTCCTTGAAAACGCAGTCGGAAGATCCGGTTCTCCCCCTGATATTCAAGAATTTCCCGGGCAAGGCTCCCTGGTATGCTGTCGTCAATTACGGTCTTTACAAAACTCCTGGTGATTTTATGCTGTGGATTACCGAATACTTGAAGCACCGTCCCCTGCTCTAACACCCTGCCGTTATCCATAACCGCTACTTTGTTACATATATCACAAATAACGTGCATTTCATGAGTGATCAGGAGAATCGTAACATTCAGCTCCCTGTTTATTTTTTTCAATAGCTCCAGAATAGAATCCGTGGTCTTGGGATCCAAAGCACTTGTAGCCTCGTCGCAAAGTAAGATACTGGGATTTGTGGCAAGGGCGCGGGCTATGCCAACCCTTTGTTTTTGACCGCCTGAAAGCTTTGATACATTGGTGTGACTCTTATCCTCAAGCTCTACAAACTGCAAGAGCTCTTTTACCCGCTTTTCTATGTCCTTTTTGGGAACTTTGTTTAATACCAGCGGCGCCGCTATGTTCTGAAAAACAGACTTTGACTGCAGCAGATTAAATTGCTGGAAAATCATGCCGATATTTTTTCTCAGCTTTCGTAAGTCCGGTTTTGACAGGGTGGTGATGTCCGTTCCATCAACCAGCACCCGTCCTTCTGAGGGGCGTTCCAATAAATTTACCAGACGTACCAGGGTTGATTTACCTGCTCCGCTGAAACCTATCACTCCGAAAATATCGCCCTTTTCAACCGTAAGGCTGACCTGCCGCAGGGCATGGACCTCGCCGGAAGCAGAATCAAACCGTTTACTTACGTTTTGAATTTCAATCATCAGATGCCTCCTCCTGCACAGGAATCAGTTCACCGCTTTTTATAGCAAAAAGAGTTTTTTGTGCTAAAGCTATAAAATAATCAATGGCCGGTTTTAATGCATTGGTGTCAACTTGAAATTTCGGATGGTGGTTGGGATAGGACTCACCAGTTCCAATGCGAATGAAGAAACCCGGAATCTTTTCCTGATAAAAAGCAAAGTCTTCTCCGCCGAGAGACGGGGAAGAAGTTTTGACCTTCAGTCCCTGTTCTTTTGCAACGGCTGCAGCAACAGGCTCAAAACACGGGGCATTATTTGTGGCAGGAGGCCCTGCAAGCCATTCAATTTCTGCTTCTGCACCCTGTGACAATGCAATATGCTGAACCAGCGTCCGGAAGCGTTCTTCGATCAACCGTCGATTGTGTCTGCCCATGGTGCGTACCGTTCCTTCAAGCTCTGCTGTCTGTGGGATAACATTCCATGTGTTTCCCGCCGTAACACGGGTTATGCTGAGCAAGCCCTGAGAAAACGGATCAATGTTACGGCTGACGATGCTTTGGGCAAGGGTTACAATCTGTGAGGCGGTAAGTACAGGATCAATTCCGTCCTGAGGATGAGCCGCATGAGTGCCCTTTCCCGTAAGCCTGACTGTAAACCTGTCAACAGCGGCAGTCACACTTCCGGAAACAATTCCTACGGTTCCAACCGGGAGTGTGATATCGGTATGAAGGCCGTAGATCCCGTCAACATCATCAAGAACCTTTGTTTTGATTACTTCCACGGCACCGACAGAGGATTCCTCGGCGGGCTGGAACAGGATTTTCACCGTTCCGTGCAAATGTTCCTGCTGCTCCTGTAATTCTTTTGCCACATACAGCATAACTGTGGTATGAAAGTCGTGACCGCAGGCGTGCATCTTTCCAGTTATGGCAGAGGAATAGGATAATTCGGTTTCTTCCTGTACAGGCAGTGCGTCGATATCGCAGCGCAGTGCGATCACAGGTCCGTGGTGTGCACCTTGTATTTCTGCTACCAATCCTGTTTTTAAATCCAAATCCAGAATACGGACATTGTAATATTCTAAAAAATCACGAATTCGGCCAGTTGTCTCGTATTCTTCAAAGGATAGTTCGGGATTTTGGTGAAACCAATGAAAGGTTTCTGTAACCTGGTTATAAAACGTAGAATCAGACATGAATGCTCCAGCCTTTCCTATATTCTCTTACCGAATTTTTCATCCCTGTTATTCGGTTCATCCCAGATGGAAACATCCGGTCCCAGCGGAAGAATGTTATATGGATTGTGTCCATGGCTTCCCAGGAGATATCCCCTCTTTATGGAATCAAAATCCGTGGCTTCTTTAAATGCCGGAATCGTATACAAGTCCTTTGCATAATTCCACAGATTATCAAAATCAGCAATGCGGTTCCTGTTTGTCTTATGGCTGAAATAATAAGCCACATCAAACCGGGCAAGGGTTACGTACAACCGAATATCAGAATCCGTGAGCCGGTCTCCGAACAGATATCTCCCCTTTGAAAGCCGCTCTTCCAGCCAGTCAAGCCTTTGAAACAGCACATCATACGCAGCTTCATATTCCTTTTGGGACTGGGCAAACCCTGCTTTGTATACCCCGTTGTTTACTTCATGGAATAATATCACATTGAGCTCATCGATTTCCGTTCTTAAGTCCTCGGGATACAGGTCCGGTACACCAGGCTTATGAAATGGTTTCCATGCAGTCTCCCAATAATTTGTCAAACGATGATAATCGTTGTTGACCACCTTTCTGGTCTTTAAATCTACTACAGTGGGAACGGTTGCCCTTCCTTCATATTCCGGATCCGTGGCTGCATAAATTTCCGGAAGATAGCGGATTTTAAGGACTGGATCCACACCCCCCTCGTCAAGGGAAAATTCCCAGCCGTTTTCTGTTCTTACGGGACTTACCTTGCCGACACTGATCGCATCTTCCAGCCCCAGAAGCTTTAGGGCAATGACCTGTCTCGTGGCCCACGGGCAAAGGGGCGTCCATATGAGCCGGTACCGTCCGGCTTCCACTGGAAGTTCTCCTTCCCCTTCTCCAAAAGGTGTGACAAAATGGTTATCCTGCCTTACAAAGGCTCCTGTTTCAGATACTTCGTGGGTATCTTCCGTGGTCGCTACCTTTCCAAATCTCTCTTCTATTGCCATATTTTCTTCCTTCTCTCCTAAATTTGAGTACAAAAAAAGCAGATGCCCTCTGACACCTGCCTTTTATGCAGAATAGCCATGCACAGGAATTTCAGGTTTCAAGACACAAGTATAAAGACCATTTTTTACGCAATTACAGCAACAACACATCTTCAACATCTTAACTCCTTTCCCAGCATTCTTGTTTCTTTGTACTGATATCATACCATTCCTATAGGTTTTTGTATAATATGAAAAAAATACAGCTGGTAATAAGATAATCTTATAACCAGCTGTTTCTAAAACCACCAGTCATCTTATTTCATTGAAATAATTAGCCGAATAAAGGAGTGGACAAATACCTGTCACCGGAATCTGGCAGCAAGACAACGATCGTCTTTCCCTTGTTTTCCGGTCTTTCCGCCAACAGCTTTGCGGCTTTTAGTGCAGCACCGGAAGAGATCCCAACCAGAATTCCCTCGGATACTGCAAATGTCTTACCTTCCTTAAATGAATCCTCATTCTCAACGGTAATTATTTCATCGTAAATTCCGGTATCCAGGACTTCAGGTACAAAGCCTGCACCAATTCCCTGAATCTTGTGAGGTCCTGGCTTGCCTCCGGAGAGTACCGGACTGCTTGCCGGTTCAACCGCTACGATTTTGACTTCCGGTTTCTTTTCCTTTAAATATTGGCCTACACCTGTAATAGTTCCGCCTGTGCCAACACCAGCTACAAAAATATCCACTTCCCCAGCCGTCTGTTCCCAGATCTCCGGACCGGTGGTCTCCTTGTGCACTTTGGGATTTGCCTGGTTTACAAACTGTCCCAGGATAATAGAACCAGGTATGCTGGTCTTTAACTCCTCTGCTTTCTCAATGGCCCCCCTCATGCCCTTTGCTCCCTCAGTCAGCTCCAGTTCCGCGCCATAGGCCTTTAATAAGTTTCTTCGCTCCACGCTCATGGTATCTGGGAGTGTCAGAATCGTCCGATAGCCTTTGGCTGCCGCAACGGCTGCCAAACCGATTCCGGTATTTCCTGAGGTCGGCTCAATAATGGTTGCACCAGGCTTTAAGATCCCTTTTTCTTCTGCATCCTCGATCATGGCAAGAGCAATTCTGTCTTTTACGGAACCGGCAGGATTTAAGTATTCCAGCTTAGCCAGAAGTGTAACGCCCTCGATTCCTTCCTTTGCACTGTATCGGTTTAATTTGAGTATCGGTGTTCCTCCAATGAGCTCCACTGCGCTTTCTTTAATTGTTCCCATATCCTTTACCTCCGTTTTATATGATATTTAATAGTTTGTTAATTAAATGAAAAAAGAGCGGCTGCCTATTACGGCACCTGCTCCACTGTTCTGCTGAAAATATGGAAATTTCACATATTCCAGGATGTCAGGCATCATAATAAGCATTACAACAAAGCTGTATCTCTATTCATACATACAGCCTGACAACAACAACAACATCTATTTTTATAAAATTCATGATTTCCTGCTACCTTAAATTCAAATTCCTTCATACTGATCATCTCTTTTCATTACCTATATGTTTAATAGGTTTATATGTTATTATTATATTAATATACGAAGAGAAATGTGTCAATACCTTTTTACAATATTTTTATTAATTTCGCTGCTGAATATGTCTCTTATAACTAGCCCTTCCTTTTTAGGTGTCATCGAATCTGATGGCCTAATAAATTTTTCCATTTTTTCCACTTTTTCTTATAAATCCTTAAAAATCTGGTAACACTACTGGTAAATAAATTAGGAGGAACAAAAAATGGTAGCACTGAAAGACAGCGTTACAAAGGAAAACCTTTTAAAAGCTTTTGCAGGAGAATGCCAGGCTTGGCGACGTTATGAATTTGCCGCTTCCCAGGCAAAAAATCAGAACCTTGCTGTTTTATACTGGCTTTTCCATTATACAGGAAGTCAGGAGAAGGAACACGCCGAGGTATTCTATAATCACTTAAAGGAGTTCCATGGGCAGGAAATCTCCATAAGTGCCAACTATCCAATTGACAACTCCAATAACATCCTGGAGCTTTTGAAGCTTTCATCCCAGCATGAGGCTGCCGAGCACGACACAATTTATAAATCCTTCGGCGACAAGGCTAAGGAAGAGGGATTTTCCAGTATCGCAAATTCCTTTTATATGATTGCTGAGGTTGAAAAAGTACACAGCCAACGTTTTGCTCAGTATGCACAGCTGGTGCAAGACAATAAACTTTTTGTGAACGATACGACCACAGAATATATCTGCTTAAACTGCGGCCATATCCACAAAGGTACCACAGCACCTCAGGTCTGTCCGGTTTGCAGCCATAACCAAGGGTATTTTGTACGCCGGGAAGACTCTCCATTCGGGAAATAAAATCAAACGGATGTTCGCAATCCGCTTCGCTGTTTGATGAGGTAAAAAAACGCCGGAGTCTCACAAAAACATCGTTTTTTGCGGGTCTCCGGCGTTAATTTTATTATTTTTTATAACGTCTTTATGGCTTGCTCTAAGTTCCCTAGGGCCTTTTCCAGAATGGACCTGGGGCATGCGATGTTGATTCTTTCAAATCCCTCTCCCACCGGACCGAACATGGCTCCGCTGTCCAGCCAAAGCCCTGCCTTTTTCATGATCAAATCTTCTCTCTCCTCTTCTGTAAGGCCCAGTTCCCGAAAATCCAGCCAGACAAGATAAGTTCCTTCCGGTTCTATAAGCTTAACCTTAGGTATTTTCTCTTTTATAAACTCCCGTACATAGGAAATGTTTGCTTTTAAATACTCGATAAGCTGATCATGCCACTCTTCTCCATGACGATATGCTGCTTCGCATGCAGTTAATCCCAAGGTGTTAAGCTGACTGTATCCGGCAGCCGCTACCTGTTTGCGGAACCTCCTCCTCAGCTTCTGATTTGCAATAAATATATTGGAAATCTGTAAGCCTGCCAGATTAAAGGTCTTACTTGGGGAGGTACAGGTAATGGTCCTGTTTTTCAATTCTTCACTTAGACCGGCAAATACCAGGTGCTCTCCCTCAAACACAAAATCCTGGTGAATCTCATCGCTGACCACAAGGATATCTCTTCGGATGCAGATTTCCCCTAATTTCTCCAGTTCCTCCCTGCTCCAGACTCTTCCTACCGGATTATGGGGACTGCATAATAGAAATAGCTTTACATGGAACTCTTCTGCTTTTCTTTCAAAATCTTCTAAATCCATGTGATACGTTCCATCTTCTCCAAGATACAGGGTATTATCCACCACCAACCTGTCATTATCCTCAATGACTTCACTGAATGGATAATATACAGGCTGCTGGATCATGACCCCATCCCCCGGATCTGTAAAAGCCTGGACAGCCATGGCTAAGGCAAATACAACACCAGGCGTTTTGATCAGCCATCTGCTTTCCACATTCCAATGATGCTTTTTTTCCATCCAGTCCCGGATGGCTGCAAAATATTCATCCTGGACCTCGCTGTAGCCGAAAATCCCATGGTCGACCCGCTCATGAAGGGCGTTAAGAACCTCTTCGGATACTTTAAAGTCCATATCCGCTACCCACAGAGGCAAAAGATTATCCGGCTTTCCCCTTCTTATTGCAAAATCATACTTAAGGCAGTTTGTATTTTTACGGTTTATGACATGATCAAAATCAATCGTTTTCTTACACATGAAATATCCTCTCTAATTCCCTTATTAAATCTTCTGAGTCCTCGATCCCCACCGATAATCTTAAGATCCGGTCGGTGACACCATTGGCTGCCAGTACTTCTTTAGGCACATCGGCATGAGTCTGGGTAATCGGGTAAGTGATCAGCGTTTCTACGCCGCCTAAGCTTTCTGCAAAACGGATTAGTTTTACCTCTTTTAATATCCGATGAGCCAGTTCCGTTGATTCCACCTCAAAGGTAACCATGGAGCCAAATCCCGTTGCCTGCTTTTTACAGACCTCGTGACCGGGATGGGATTGGATTCCGGGGTAAAATACCTTTGTGATCTTCTTTTCCTGGCACAGCCAATCGACAAGTATTCTGGCATTTTTCTCCCCTCGTTCCATCCGGATTCCAAGGGTTTTAATCCCTCTTAATATGAGCCAGCTGTCAAAAGGAGCCAGACCGGAACCTACCGTCTTTATAATAAACCTGAGTCTTTCGGATATCTCTGCCGATGAGGTGACCAGAAAGCCAGCAATGGTATCATTATGTCCGCCCAGGTATTTGGTTCCGCTGTGGACAACTATGTCAGCTCCCAACTTCAACGGGTTTTGAAAGTAAGGGGACAAAAACGTATTGTCCACGATCAAAAGCAAATGGTTCTTTTTTGCAATCTCTGCCAGCTTCCTAATGTCAATGACATTCATCATGGGATTTGTCGGTGTCTCAATGTAGATTGCTTTTGTGTTCTCACCGATCAAGGTTTCAAATTCTGCTAAGTCCCCGCGGGAGCAGTCTACGGAACTGATCAAAATCCCATTTTTCTTGCTGATATTGTCAAACAGGCGGATGCTGCCGCCATATAAATCACAATCGGTTATCATATGGTCTCCCGGCTGAAACAGTTCCATTAAAGCCGTGATTGCTGCCATACCGCTGGAAAATGCTAGAGCATCCACTCCATTTTCTAGGGAAGCTACCACTCTTTCAAGCTGCTCTCTGGTTGGATTTTGCAGGCGGCTGTAATCATAACCGGTGCTTTCCCCGATTCCCTTGTGAGCAAAGGTCGCTGTCTGGTATATAGGAAAGCTGATGGCCCCAGACTTATCTGTAGCAACCCCTTCCCCATTGCCGTATAAACATTTTGTAGAAATCCCGTATTCCATATTCATACCCTCTTTCTCAATTTGGAATCATGTATCTATTCTTTTCTAAGTATACCAATGGAACGCCGTCAACGGTATTACTTAAAAGCAATCACCTGCTATAGTTAATTTCTATTGCTAAAGAATTTTATTTCATGGGTTGAATACCTATTCAACCCATGGTAAAATAGGTATTGATACACAAAATTGTTTTGTAAGGTGGTAAATTATGAAAATATCTACTCGTGGCCGCTATTCTCTTCGAATGATGATTGATTTAGCAGAGCATTATAACGAAGAATTCATTGCCTTAAAGGACATTTCCGAAAGGCAGAACATTTCAAAAAAATATCTGGAACAGATCGTTCCTTTTTTAAACCGCAGCAATCTGCTCACTACCTACCGTGGTCACATGGGAGGTTATAAGCTGGCAAGGCATCCCTCCCAGATCACCATCGGAGATATCTTACTCAGCTCAGAAGGAAGTTTAAATCCTGTCAGCTGCATGGATAACGATCCCAACATATGCTCCAGGCAGACAGACTGTCTGACTCTTCCCATCTGGCAGGGACTGGCGGATGTCATTGCAGATTATTTAAACGGCATTACGTTACAGGACATTCTTGACAAGTACCAGGAGTCTCCTGAATATTATATTTAGGGAAGTGAAATCTTAAGCACGCCAGCCCCTTCTATGAAATATATAAGATATGCTATATTAGAATTACAAAAGAAACAACCGCCTCAATACGAGGGGTTGACAGCATAGTAGATAGAAAACCACCCTGCCAAGTTTACAAGGGTGGTTTTTAGTAATCTCATACTTCAAATTTTTATATCATTTTGTTTAACATAATTCCCACTCGCCAATCCATTTCTGCCTTGAGTAATTATATTGGCGCCTATAAACCTTTCCATCTTCGGTCTTGTAACGCCAACCAATAACCTGAGCATAGGTTACTGCGCCAAGCAGTTGACTATTTTCTTGAGAATTTACAGCAATCGGTGGAAGCTGTTGTTTATTGTCTTGAGCATATGCCTCCATAGGAAATGCCGACAAACTCAGTGCCATACTTATTAATGATAACACAATTCTTTTACTTTTGACCTTCATAAAAAAGTGCCTCCTCTACATTTTTGTATCTACGCATATCTGAAAATGAATCTTTTATTTCTGAAACCGTACCCAGATACTCATTATTCAAATAGATATCATACCCCCCTTTAGCATTTACTACCAGATAGGTCGTTTCTGCAGTAAATTCTACCGTTTTTTGCTGATCCTCTGGCGCTATGGAGTACGGCTCTATTACAATAAACGACATAATCGTCAATATAAGTACTATCGTTATGAACATGATAAAGTTTTGCATTCCAGATTTTTGCTTATATGTATGATTTAATACAATATGAAATCTTTGAGAAAGAACAGAAACTGTTCTGCTATTAAAGGCCAGAGCGAAGCTGTTTATCCGAGATGGTGTATTTCCTTTCGCAACCATCAGAAGGCATTCCAGGTAACGGATTTTTTCCGCTTCACACATTCGTTTTGTCACTGTTGTATCCGCCCGTATTTCAAGAATCTTATCAATTTGCTGCCTTAAAAGATACACCAAAGGATTCCACCAGTAGATAATAACAATTAACTCGGTAAGTAATTTTATCCATAAGTCATGATGATGATAGTGTGCAACTTCGTGCTTGATGATATATCCTAATTCTTCATCAGCGAATTCAATTTGAGGTAATACAATCGTTGGTTTAAATACTCCAAAAAGTAACGGCACAGAAATAAGATTTGTTCTGATTACACGAAACTCAGTGAATTTTCCGTATAGGTACTCCGTTGAATGAATCAGATCTTTTACAGCTTTATCATTCACGCTAGGTTCTTTTTCAAGCAAGTTTTTGAATTTAAAATAAGCGGTCATTGTTCTGAACCCAAATAGAGCAATTCCACAAATCCAGACCAACAGGAAAATGTGATATACATAAACATTAAACATATCAGATTCAATAATCGGTGTATAAAGGAATATGAATACATTGGGGAGTATATATTTATCGATGATCGTGTACTCAAATGAGAACTCAAATGGTATGAGCAGCCGCAAGAGCAGGAATAACAGCCCAATCAGCAACGCATGCAGACTTATTTGCAATATTCTTTTATCATTCTTTAAAAAAAGCCACACAGCGAGAATTGACATGTTGCAAATCAGCAATATCGTAATAAGTGAAGCTGTCGATAGAATCATACTATTCTTCCTTTTGTTTAAGCATTTTCTTTCTTTCCTCCAACATTACTTCCAGTTCCTCTATAACTTCTCGTTCATTCTTTTCATGCTTCAGTAAAGTAGTAACTAAATTAGGAATAGAAACTTTATCATTTTCTTGAAATTGTCTAATAAATCGCTGAACTGTCATTTCTTTTTTTGATAAAGTAGGCCTGTAACTACGGGTTAAGACTGTACCGCTATAAACAATATCAGCCACTTCAATGTATTTTTTATCTAACAGTTTCCTAATAACAGCCTGTACAGTGTTGATATTCAATGAATCATCCATTTTTGTAATTTCTGATGCAACCAATGGTGTATTGCTTTCCCAAAGTATTGTCATTACATCCATTTCTCTTTTTGTTAACGAAAGTTCCGTTTTTCCTCTAGGCATTTATATCATTATTACCTCCTACTCTTTAGGCTCTTTATTGTAATTTAATAATATGATATTTTTATTACCTTGTCAATATTTTTAGTTGCTTTTTATTAAAAAATCACTTGACAATTAATGTGATATTATGTTTTAATGATATTGTAAAATAAATAATTAATCATTATTTATTTTACAATATCAAATGAAAGGTAGTGATTCCATTGGGAATTGAGGTTTACGATCAAAAATCAATATTATAACAGGTACTATTTAAAAATTTGGAGGAAAAGTTTATGGGAAGTGTAAAAAGGTACTTAGGAATAATACTTTCATGTTTCCTTATTTTAGGAAGCAATATGACAGCATTTGCTGCTACTCAGTATCAGGATGTGATTACTCAAACAGAAGCGGGGGCGGAGGAAACAAGGTTAGGAAATTTTTCTACCAAAAAGGTGGTAGACTTTCAGCCTCAGGCAAAAGCTGGACTTGCCAAAAAAGATGTTATAGTTATTTCAAATGTAAGCAAACCTACAAAATATAATTTATTTCAACCAGTATCCGATTATATTGCTGCTCCGGGAACTGTCTCAGTTTCAAAAGGGGTTAGCACTACTATCAGTGCTTCTGTCACAGGCGGTGTTACGGTAGACGCAGAAATTTTAAAAGCCAATGTAGCTTCAACACTTGGTGGTTCTGTTACATTTACTACAACACAGACTATTTCTTATCCTATCTCTTCTGGATATAAGGGGAGAATAGTATTAAGATACTCACAGGATCGTTACACATATACTGTAACTAAGAATAGCAAATCGTATAATTGCTCTGGGTATACTGCCGCTTACGATGAGTATTATGCGTTACAACAGATATCATTAAGATAGAATGGTAACGTAAATATAAAGCATAGGAGTGGATAGGTAACTTATTCACTCCTATCGCTTTTTAGTGTATATAATATCCTATCAGAAATATCAACATCGATCGTCCCTCTTCTACTAAATACGCAATGATAAAAGTCGGCTTATTTGTGCTTTGAGAAGTGAAAGGAATGATAATAATTATGAAAAAGCTATTTATTTTAATGACATCTACATTAATAATTTTATTAAGTGGGTGTAATCAAAATGAATTTCAAAGGATTTTTAAAAAGATTGACTTTAATCAAGATATTGGTTTATATTATATTGACAATTCCAAAGATACTGACTCGCTGTTACTTTTTGCAAGTACAAATAACTTAAGCGATGAAGAGTTCAATTATTTAGTTGATTCTGATATACATATTATGTTAATAGCCGATAATAATAATAAAATAATGTTAAAACCTGATAATATTGAATGGCAGCAGTGTAATCCCAATTTACTTAAAAATGGGATTTCTTTACGCTTGATTTTTAACAGAACGAAAGACATGCACGATTTGACTTTTAAGAATATTGTTTTTACCTGTAATAAAACAAGAGTAACAATGAAGGTCCAGCCTATTTATTTAAATATTTATACAAGTAAAAAAAATGGAATTTCTATTATGGAAGCTCCAATAGCACCTCAAAATAAAGTTCCCGTTAATATGAAACATTCGTATGCATATAAAATTCTAGATGCAAATGGAGTCATTACCGAAGATTTAGAAGTTGAAATGTTTTATCCTGAGGATGTTCACGATTATATAGATATTAGCGGTTTCATAACCTCAAGAGATGAAAATACAGAGGAGCAAATTAAAGAAGATTATAAAAAGACGGTAAGTGAAGAAAAATTATCTAAATTAAAGGTCTATGAAATTCGTTGTGATTATATAATAAAAAAAGAGTCTAATATAATTTTTCAACCCAAAATTAAAATTAGATTTTCAGGGAAAGAACAGGATCTTGTACCTTTTGAACCTATCTGCTTTTTTTTAACTAAATAAAATACGAGGTAATATTTATGAAAAATAGGGTTCTTATTATTATAGTATGTATTCTGCTTTTATCAATACAAGGATGTGGAAGAAAAAGCAGCAGTAATGATTACGAGAAAACAACAGATGATGATACTTATAATCTATTAATTACAAATAATACTCCGTTGTATTTGAAAAGTATTGTTATAAAAAGAAGTGATGCTAACAAAAATAATGAAACTATTGAAGCGCTTATTGACAGTAATATTAAAACCGGAGAAGTTGGAAAGTTTAATATACCTGAAATTGGACAATATAATTTTAGAATAACTCTCAATCCTAAAAATAATTACTCTGTTAGCCAAGAGTTTGAAGAAAATTTCAGTAAAGAATCCATAGTGAATTATGAGGTTGTGATTGAAAAGAATGAGATTACTATAAAAAAAATTGAAAAGTAACTATAACTGAGCAGCTTCGTCAAATATCGTATACTTTATGGTGTGCGATTTATCCCACATCTATAATAATCATAAAATAAAGAAATATCATGACGGAGAAAAGTGATTTGTGAAGAGAATAAATACAAGAACTGAGAGGGATTCAAATGAATGCCACCCCAACTATTGACAAAGAGCCAACAAAAAAGCGCAGGAACAAGAAAATCCAAAACTGGATTATCCTATTCCCACGCTTTGATATGGCTTCCCCACTATGGCCTGGGTGCTGTGTCAATATTCTGTTTGCATAATATCACTGATTATCTTCATATTAACCAATGAACTTAAGTTGAAAGATGTTTTTCTTTCAATCTGATTAGTTCCGCTATATATTTTTTACCAAGGATACTTAAGGGCATTTTCTTCTTTTTTATATAACCGATTCTCATCTTATCATCGGTATTAAGAGGAATTGCCCTATATTCATCTCCATTTAAATCTTCACAGATGATTCCTGAGCACAAGGTATAGCCATTTAATCCTACCATAAGATTTAAGAGAGTGGCCCTGTCATCTGCCTTTATGATCTGCTTATATTCATAAGTGCTGAACACTTCTTCCGCCAGATAAAAGGAATTATTATTTCCCTGTTCAAAGGACAGGCAAGGATAATTCTTTAAATCTTCAAATTCGATCAGTTCTTTTTCTGCCAAAGGGTTGCCCTTCCATAGAAAAACATAGATTCCGCACTGAAATAACTCTACAAATTCCAACTCATTATCGTAAAAGATTTTTTCAATGGCTTTCTGGTTAAAATCATTTAAGTACAGGATCCCTAATTCGCTTTTCTGGTTCCTCACATTTTCAATGACCTCATAGGTTTTGGTTTCATGTACAGCAAATTCGTAATCATCCATACCGAATTCTTTTGCCATATGGATAAATGCCTGAACGGCAAAGGTGTAATGCTGCATGGATACGCTGAATTTCTTCTTAAACTTTTCCTTCTTTACGAACCGTTCTTCCATCTGGCGGTACTGCTCCAGCATCTGTCTGGCATATCCAAGGAATTCTTCTCCTTCGGGGGTGATCACAATTCCCCGGTTTGAGCGTAGAAATAACTTAAGTCCGATCTCTTCTTCCAGATCCCGGATGGTGCTTGAAAGGCTGGGCTGCGTGATAAACAGCTCGGCAGCCGCCTTGTTCATGGATTTTTGATTTGCAATGCATATAGCATAACGAAGCTGCTGTAATGTCATGGTTTCTCCTTTCTCCAAGCTTGACCACGCTTTGTGGACACAAAGGTTAATGGGCTGCCATAGGAATATGGCAGCCTGTTATTGGCCCTGTCTGACCTGGCGATTACTGAATCGCCTTAAATGCTTCTTCTAAATCTTCAATGATATCAGCTGCATGTTCTGTTCCTATGGATAACCGGATGGTGTTCGGTTTGATTCCTGAGTCTTCCAAATCCTCTTCCGACATCTGGGAATGAGTCGTGGACGCCGGATGAATGACTAAGGATTTTACATCCGCTACGTTGGCCAACAGGGAGAATAATTCCAGCTGGTCAATAAAGTCTTTTGCTTTTCTGGCATCTCCTTTAATTTCAAAAGTAAATATGGAACCTCCTCCATTCGGAAAATACTTGCCGTATAATTCCTGCTGCTCCGGATCCTCTGAAACAGAGGGATGGTGCACCTTCTCCACCTGAGGATGACCCTTTAAATACTGAGCCACCTTCAGCGCATTTTCCACATGACGTTCTACACGAAGGGATAAAGTTTCTAAGCCCTGGAGAAATAAAAATGCATGGAAAGGAGAAAGGGCTGCTCCTGTATCACGGAGTAAGATCGCGCGGATCTTTGTTACATAAGCCGCCGCTCCTACTGCCTTAGTAAAGCTGATTCCATGATAACTTGGGTTCGGCTCTGTAAGGGAAGAGAATTTTCCGGAAGCCTCCCAGTCGAATGTTCCACCGTCTATAATGACGCCGCCAATGGAGGTTCCATGGCCCCCGATATATTTTGTGGCGGAATGGACAACAATATCCGCTCCATATTCAATGGGTCTCACTAGATAAGGAGTTGCAAAGGTATTATCAACAATCAGCGGAATTTTATGTGCATGGGCGATGCCTGCCAGCTTTTCGATATCAACTACGTCAGAATTGGGATTGCCCAGGGTTTCAATGAATACCAGCTTTGTGTTTTCCTGAATAGCGTTGTCAAAGGCTTCATAATCAAATGGATCCACAAATGTCGTTTCCACTCCGTATTCAGGCAAGGTATGCTCCAGCAAATTATAAGTGCCTCCATAGATATTCTTTGCCGCTACGATATGATCCCCGTTTTTTGCAATGTTCTCAATGGAATAAGTAACTGCGGCAGCTCCTGATGCCACTGCCAGGGCAGCCACTCCGCCCTCCAAAGCTGCAATCCTGCGCTCAAAAACGTCCTGGGTTGGGTTTGTCAGCCTTCCATAAATATTGCCTGCATCTGATAAGTTGAATCTGGCCGCAGCATGATCGCAATTATGGAATACATAGGAAGATGTCTGGTAAATAGGTACTGCTCTTGCATCGGTAACCGGATCTGCCTGTTCCTGCCCAACATGTAATTGTAATGTTTCAAATTTTAAATTTCTCTCAGCTCTTATCTTCTTAGCCATATGAATATCCTCCCAAATGTTATAATAATTATTTATTTCGTCTCTTCTTAGTTGGTATTATACCTGGTTTCATGGCTAAGTGTTAATTGATATAATTATGACCTGGTTATAGGAAAAACCTATAGCAAAGCTGACAAAGATTTCTGTTCCAAGCTTCCTGCTTATCCTTCATATATCCCTGAGTACTGAATATACATATACAAATAATATTGAGGACAATAACCTATGAATGAACATTACCCCTTTGTAAACCTGCCTCTGCCGTATCCATACGATGCACTGGAACCCTACATAGACACGCAAACCATGTACCTGCATCACGACAGACTGCAGCAACGATATGTGGCGAATCTTAACGGGATCCTATCGAATTATCCCCAGCTGCAAAACAAGTCTTTAGAGGAACTGCTTTCAAACACGGAAAGCCTGCCTTCGGAGGTCCGCCAAAGCATCATTAATAATGCAGGCGGAGTTTATAATCATACCATCTATTTCTTCGGGATGACCAATTCCATGACCCGGACCCAGGCTGAAGTATTGTATCCCGCCATCATGCAATACTTCGGAACGATCGAACAGTTTTTTGATGAATTTAAAAAGTATGCACTGGCTATATTTGGATCCGGATATGCATGGCTGGTGGTGGATTCAAACGGTGCACTGAAGATTGTAACAACCCCAAACCAAAATTCTCCTATCTCGGATGGCCTTTGTGTCGTTGCCGGCATTGACTGTTGGGAGCATGCCTATTTTTTAAAGCGGTTCAACGACAGGGCCGCATACATAGAAGACTGGTTCCATGTGGTAAGCTGGGAGGCGGCGGACGAACGTTACAAGGCATGCGTCAACGCCAAGTCTTAATATGGATGACTCCGATTATAAAATCAAACCTTCAAACCGATGATATGATATTGTCTGTTTGAAGGTTTTATATTTGATAATCAAAAAGAGGAACCGGCAAAGCGACTCCTCTTTCTTTTTCTAAAAGTAAAATTCCTTAAAGATCAAGGATATCCTTAGAATTTACCTTCTTTTGCACTTTCCTCGATGCCAACAGCAACAGCAACGGTAGCTCCAACCATTGGGTTGTTACCCATACCGATCAGACCCATCATCTCTACGTGAGCCGGAACGGAAGAAGAACCTGCGAACTGAGCATCAGAGTGCATACGTCCCATTGTATCAGTCATACCGTAGGAAGCTGGACCTGCTGCCATGTTATCTGGATGAAGGGTACGTCCTGTACCGCCGCCGGATGCTACGGAGAAGTACTTCTTGCCCTTCTCTGAACATTCCTTCTTGTAAGTTCCTGCAACAGGATGCTGGAATCTGGTTGGGTTGGTGGAGTTTCCTGTAATAGAAACGTCAACGCCTTCCTTCCACATAACTGCAACACCTTCTGTTACGTCGTTTGCACCGTAGCAGTTAACTTTTGCTCTTAAGCCTTCTGAGTAGGACTTTCTCCAAAGCTCTTTCACTTCGCCTGAGTAATAATCCATCTCTGTTTCTACATATGTAAATCCATTGATTCTGGAAATGATCTGAGCTGCATCTTTTCCTAAACCATTTAAAATAACTCTTAATGGTTTCTGACGAACCTTGTTTGCCTTCTCAGCAATACCAATTGCGCCTTCTGCTGCTGCAAAGGACTCATGACCTGCTAAAAAGCAGAAGCACTCTGTCTCTTCTTCCAGAAGCATCTTTCCTAAGTTACCATGTCCCAGACCTACTTTACGCTGGTCGGCAACGGAACCTGGAATACAGAAAGCCTGAAGACCTTCTCCAATGGCTGCTGCTGCGTCAGCTGCTTTTCTGCAGTCTTTCTTGATTGCAATTGCTGCACCAACTATGTAAGCCCAACAGGCATTCTCAAAGCAGATCGGCTGGATCTTCTTTACCTGCTCGTATACATCCAGACCTGCATCTTTTGTAATCTTTTCAGCTTCTTCAATAGATGCAATGCCATAGCTATTTAATACAGAATTGATTTTGTCAATTCTTCTCTCATATGATTCAAATAATGCCATTATCTTGTCCTCCTTATTATTGGCCAAATATCCTCACTTTGATAACCGGTAACCGACAGGCTTTTGCAGGTCCGATTATTCATGTCTTGGGTCAATGATCTTAGCAGCTTCGGCAACGCGTCCGTACTGTCCTTTTGCCTTTTCCCAAGCAGTATTCGGGTCATCACCCTTCTTGATGAAGTCTGTCATCTTGCCAAGGCTTACGAACTGATAGCCAATGATCTGATCTTCTTCATCCAGAGCGATACCGGTTACATAGCCTTCTGCCATCTCTAAGTAACGAGGACCTTTCTTTAATGTTCCGTACATGGTACCAACCTGTGAACGGAGACCCTTTCCTAAGTCTTCCAGGCCAGCACCTACCGGAAGTCCATCTTCAGAAAATGCACTCTGTGTTCTGCCGTATGCGATCTGTAAGAATAATTCTCTCATAGCGGTGTTGATAGCGTCACAAACAAGGTCTGTATTTAATGCTTCTAAAACGGTAAGTCCTGGCAGGATCTCTGCTGCCATAGCAGCGGAGTGTGTCATACCGGAGCAACCGATTGTCTCTACTAATGCTTCCTGGATAATACCCTCTTTTACGTTAAGAGTCAGCTTACATGCACCCTGCTGAGGAGCACACCAGCCAACGCCATGTGTCAGACCGGAGATATCTTTAACTTCTCTAGATTTTACCCATTTTGCTTCTTCTGGGATTGGAGCTGCGCCGTGATGAACGCCCTGTGCCACTGTGCACATCTCTTCTACTTCCTGTGAATAAATCATGTTAAAACTCCTTTCGAATAAGTAATAATTGTGAACAGTACTTTGTTAAATATATCACATCATACTTGATTACATTTTCTCATATAATGTCGAATTCCGCAAGCCCTTTTTAAGGAAACAGGAGGGATGATCAGATCCCTCCCTGCTTAATAAATTCCCTATACAATTCTTCTGACGGAAAGGATCGTCCGGTAGGTGGCATTACCTACTTTAATTCCGGTCGACGGGGAGCTGGCATGAACAATTTGTCCATTACCGATATAAATTCCTATATGGCCTGCATAGCAGATAAGGTCTCCAGGCTGGGCATCCGAATAGGATACCTCACGTCCTGCGGAGCGCTGCTCCGAAGAGCTTCTTGGAAGGGAGTAACCGAAATGCTTGTAAACGGACAGAACAAATCCGGAGCAGTCCGTACCACTCGTCAGGCTGGTGCCTCCAAATACATAGGGGTTCCCCACAAACTGAAGTCCGTAATCCGCAACTGCACGGCCTTCAGCTGTTCCTCCGTTACTCTTAGCTGCAGTCGGACCAGTGTACTTGTTGTTTGCATTGGATGACTTGGGTTTAGAGCTGGTATTTGCTGCAGCCTTCTTTCTGGCCTCTTCTTCTGCCTTTTTCCTGGCTTCTTCGGCGGCCTTCTTTCTGGCCTCCTCCTCTTTTGCCTTACGGATCTCCTCATTCTTCTTAGCTACCGTCTGGGCAAAAACAGCCGCATCTTGCTTCGCCTGTGCAAGCTGGCTGTCGAAATTAGAAACTTCCTTTTTCTTCGTAGAGATCAGTGTCTCAAGCGCGGACTGCTGTTCTTTGTACTCCAGCTCCATGACCTCCATCTCAGCCTTGTCCTCTTCCAGGTTTGACTTATAATCGGCCACCTTCTGCTTTGTCTCCTGGAAAGTTATCAGCATATTCCGGTCGTATGTATAAATTCCTTCTACGTATTCCGCCTTATTAAGAAGATCAGACATGTTCTTTACCTGAAGGAAAATATCAAGATATTCTGTATCTCCCTTCTCGTACATGTACTGGATTCTCTTCTTCATGGAAGCGTACTGCTTTTCTTCCTCTTTCTTAGCCGCCGCATAGTCAAGCTCTGCCTGCTTGATCTCAGCTTCCTTGTTGGCCATATCAGTTTCCAGAACCTTGATATCAGCCAAAAGAGCAGTCAGATCAGAGGTCAGCTTTGACACCTGATTCTGGGCAGCACTCTTTTTGCCTTCTGCTTCCTGGGCTTTTTTATTTGCCTCTTCCAGCTTTTTTTGTGCTTCCTGCTTTTCTTTTTCCGCTTTTGACGTGGCCCAGGCGGGAACAGTCTGGCCGCAGACCATTGCACTTACCAACAGGCCGCAGAGAAGCTTTTTAATCATTTTCCTGTTTCTTTCATACATATTCTGCATTTTTCGTTTCATCGTCAGTTCCTTTTCCCCTTTTTTCTACCTTATATGTTACCGTATAACCATGGTGAAATTCAAGTCTTTTTTGGAAAATTTTGATAATTGTAAGATACTGTCATTTATTCAAGCTCCGCCTCCAGTTGAACCCGGTGCTTATCCTGGGGCAGCTTTCTCGAAACCACAAGGAATGATAAGAAGAATAAAATCCCTTTGATGATGCTTGAAATGGAAAAAGCCCACCAGATTCCGTCAAGCCCAAGGGCTGTGCTGCTTAAAATCATGGCAAGAGGTATCCTGGCGGAAGTAAATACAACGCTTATGACCGAGCAGAGAAGGGTCCTGCCAAGACCGGAAAGAGCTCCTACTGTTGTCAGTTCAATACACATGAACATCTGGCAAACGCCCAGGATCACAAGATAGCGCACTCCCATGGGAATTACTTCCGGCTCGTGGATGAATAATCCAAATATCTGCTCCGGAAAGGAGACAAGAAGAACGGAGCAGAACAATCCCCAGATAAACATGACTCCGATTGCGGTAAAATAGCCTTTTTTCACTCTTCCATACTGTCCTGCTCCATAGTTTTGCCCTACAAAGGAATTAATAGCTGCTCCAAATCCATCTGCTGTCATCCATGATATGGATTCGATCTGGCCGCCCACTCGCAGCACTGCCACAGCAATATCTCCAAAGCCGGTCACAAACCGGGTCAAAATCATGGAAATGCTGGTATAGATAAGGTTCTGAACGGAAGCAGGAAAGCCGATCCGGATCATGGCTTTCATATAATCCCAGGGAACCTTATGTAACACCTTCACCTTATCAAACACCACCTGGTCTTTTCGAATAGCCAGTAGGAATACCGCAGTAACAACCGCCTGTGCCATGACCGTAGCAATGGCCGCCCCCGCAACTCCTGTGCCTTTAATCGGACCTACTCCAAAAATCAGGACAGGATCCAGTATCATATTCAAAACCAGGCCGATAAAATTCGCTAGCAGCGGTGTTTTACTATCCCCCATCGCTGTCATGATCCCGGTAATAATCGTATTCAAATAAGAAAATATAATCAAACCACAGGTGATCTTTAAATAAACCTGGGCATTATAGGCAACGGATGCATCGTTCAGCCCGAAAAATCCAATCAAAGGCTTTGCCCCGAAAAACGTCACTCCCCCATACAGCAGCGCAAATAAAAGCCCCATCTGAAGCGAGCCGGAAGCATAGATTGCCGCTTCCTTTCTGTCTCCCTTTCCAAGAGCATGAGCTACCTTTACCTGGCCTCCCATTTTCGCCAGAGCAACAACTCCCTGGGAGAGCCATACATACATGCCCCCTGCACCAACCGCCGCAACAGCCGGAGAGCCGACAAACCCGATCCAGGCCATATCGGTCAGATTATAAGCCATCTGAACCAGGGCCGTGACCATGATAGGAAGGGCCAGACCGGTCAACGATGTAAATATATGTCCTTTTAATAAATCAATTTTTTTATTCATAAACTATGTCACGACCTTTCAAAAGGGCCGCCAGTGAACTGGCAGCCCTTTATTTCTGCAAGCAATGAGTCAGGCACAGGAATGCTTGCATTCCTGCATCTGGCGAATGCTTTAAATGTCAGATATCTGACTATCAGGATTATTCCTTTGAAGAAAGGTATTCATCAATCCCTCTTGCTCCAGCCCGTCCGGCTTCCATAGCCAGAATAACGGTTGCAGCTCCTGTTACCGCATCTCCTCCGGCATAAACGCCTTCCTTGCTGGTCTTTCCTGTAGATTCCTCAGCAATGATACATTTACGCTTATTGATATCCAGTCCATTGGTTGTATTGGATATGAGCGGGTTCGGTGAAGTACCGAGAGACATAATCACGGTGTCCACATCAATGACGAATTCAGATCCCTCTATCTCCACAGGCCTTCTTCTGCCGGAAGCATCCGGCTCTCCAAGCTCCATCTTAATGCATTTCATTCCATTTACCCAGCCTTTTTCATCGGTGAGGATTTCAATCGGGTTGGATAAAAGGTTAAAAATGATTCCTTCTTCTTTTGCATGGTGAACTTCTTCTGCTCTTGCAGGAAGCTCCGCCTCACTTCTTCTATATACAACGTGTACCTCTGCGCCGAGACGAAGGGCTGTCCTGGCTGCATCCATGGCAACGTTTCCGCCGCCTACCACTGCAACCTTCTTGCTTGCCAGGATAGGGGTATCATAATCACTGCGGAATGCTTTCATCAGGTTGCTTCTGGTTAAATATTCGTTTGCAGAGAATACGCCGTTTGCGTTCTCTCCCGGAATTCCCATAAACATAGGAAGACCTGCTCCAGAACCGATGAATATGGCCTGAAATCCTTCTTCATCCAAAAGCTCGTCAATGGTCACGGACTTACCGATGATTACATTGGTTTCAATCTTAACGCCAAGCTTTCTTACGTTGTCAATCTCCGGCTGAACCACACCTTCCTTTGGAAGACGGAATTCCGGAATGCCGTAAGTCAATACGCCGCCCGGCTCATGAAGAGCTTCGAAAATAGTAACTTCATAGCCCATTTTAGCCAGATCACCGGCACAGGTTAATCCGGAAGGACCGGATCCGATAACGGCTACCTTCTTGCCATTGGTCTTTTCCGGGGCAGTCGGTACGAAACCATGCTCTCTGGAATAGTCCGCCACAAAACGCTCCAGCTTTCCGATAGAAATCGGTTCTCCCTTGATTCCGCGGATACACTGGCCTTCGCACTGGCTCTCCTGAGGACATACCCGGCCACAGACAGCAGGAAGTGCAGAGGACTGAGCTATAATCTTTGCTGCTTCCTCGTGATTACCGTTTTCCACTTCTTTAATAAATCCGGGAATATTAATGGATACCGGGCAGCCTGCTACGCATTTAGGATTTTTACAATTAATGCAGCGGCTGGCTTCCTCTTTTGCCTCTTCCTCATTATATCCAAGACAAACCTCTTCGAAGTTCGTCGCTCTTACCTTTGGGTCTTGTTCTCTTACTGGTACTTTCTTTAATACATCCATTACTCGTTACCTCCACACAGTCCGCAGCCGCCGTGATGAGTATCGCCCTCACGTTCTTTTAAAACCGCACGCCCTTCTTCTGACTTATACATCATCTGGCGCTTCATGGCCTCTTCAAAATTAACCAGATGACCGTCAAACTCCGGTCCATCTACGCAGGCAAATTTCACTTCATCGCCAACCGTAACACGGCAGGCACCGCACATGCCGGTTCCGTCTACCATGACCGGGTTTAAGCTGACAACGGTAGGAATACCAAGCTCCTTGGTTACAAGGCAGGCAAACTTCATCATGATCATCGGTCCGATGGCTACACACACATCGTATTTCTTGCCCTGGTTTAAAACCAGGTCTTTGATTACCTCAGTTACCAGGCCCTTTCTTTCATAAGAGCCGTCATCCGTGGTTATATATAAATTTCCGGCCTGTTCTCTCATGGCATCTTCCAGAATCAATAAGTCCTTGGTCTTTGCCCCTACGATAACATCCACGTCAATGCCGTGCTCCTTCATCCATCTTACCTGTGGATAAACAGGAGCCGTTCCCACACCGCCTGCCACAAATAAAAATTTCTTTTTCTTCAGTTCCTCTATATCTTCGTGTACAAATTCAGAAGCATTGCCCAAAGGACCTACCACATCAGCAAAGCTGTCACCAGTCTTTAATACAGCCATTTTTTCCGTGCTAGCGCCTACGGTCTGGAACACAATGGTAATGCTTCCCTTCTCACGATCATAATTACAAATGGTCAGGGGGATTCTCTCTCCTCTGTCATCCATCTTAACAATAACAAACTCTCCAGGCTGGCAGGCTTTGGCAATCCGAGGTGCTTCCACATCCATCAGATAGATCTTGTCAGCTAACATCTCTGCTTTTAAAATCTTATACATCTTCATCCTCCTAATGTCTTCGTGAATAAACCTGTACACCTTTCCTGATAGCCTTCCCCAACGATCAGGCGAAATAGTACTCGTATCATATTACCATTTTTAAAGGGTACTGACAACATTTATTAAAAAAATATCAATAAAATTTTATGAAAACAGGCATTTTTTGCTCATTTTCTGCCAAATTTTGTATGACGAATCTACATGCTATTAACTTTTCCTTTGATACATGCGGAACGTATAGCATAAATCAAAATAAGTCTGTTCATCACTTTCTGCCGCCATTTCCCATGTCGGATCCTGGTCTAAATTGGGGAAATGTGTATCGGCACTGTATAGATAGTCAATATAAGTCACATGGGCCGTGTCGCAATATGGGAAAAACTGCTCGTAAATGCTTTGTCCGCCTATAACAAAACAATCCTCCTCCGGATAATTGCTAAGCTCTTTAAGAACCTCTGGAAGGCTGTGGCAGACAATCGCTCCCTTTACTTTATAATCCGGGTTCCTGGTCAATACAATGTTGGTTCTGCCATAGAGCGGCTGCTTTCCTGGAAGGCTCTCTAGTGTCTTTCGTCCCATGACGATCACCTTTCCCATGGTTTCCTCCCGAAACAGCTTCTTATCTTCTGGGATGGAAACAAGAAGCTGGCCCTGATTGCCGATGGACCAGTTTTTATCCACTGCAACAATGATATTCATAGGTCAACCCCTCCTTTTCCTTTATTCTTCTCCGATGATCAGTTCTTTTGCATAAGGAAGTGTTTCGATCCACCGGCATAAGGCATGCCATTCTTCCAGCTTGTGACTGCGCCTTGCAAAATATATGTTGATCAGGGTTTCATAATTTAACGTGCATGTCCTCATCTGGTTATAGCTGGAGGGAAGGAGCTGGATCAGATCATACCAGTCCTCTTTCTTCTTATTCTCTATGTAGCGGAGACGGATCTTTTCCATTTCAGCAACCACAGTTTCCATAAAAGCCAGAGTGCCTTCTGTCATATGATCATGGCTGAAGTCTTCCAGTTCAAAGGGCTTGCTGTGGATCTTATGCATGGTGCTGGTGGAATTGGCCACAGTAGACACTTTGTAGGTATCGTATTCTTTCCACCAATATATCGGCGCCGTAATGTCCACAGATACCAGGATCTGCCGGATGTATTTGCGGTGGTCGCTTCCTGCTTTTCTCAACCGCTTTGCAAGGCCAAGGTCATTTGGGCCAAGGATGTATTCTCCATCCTCATTATATCCGCTGTCCATCCGGTCCCAGCTATTCATGGGATTTCTTGCACCTCGAATGGCATTTTCTATGTTCATAACACTGGTTCTTTCGCAGTTTAACATGGTATCATCCTTTCTGTATGTTAATCCTTGTTTCATGGCTCTATTTATTATAGAGCAAAATACCCGTTTCATCCATTGATTTATTTCTCAAAAAGCCTTATGTTATACAATTTCTTTTGAGCCGTATATATAGATCTGTCTCCATTAAATAGATATGCAATGCTGCAGACCACAAAAAAATATGGCATATAAGAATAACCGAAAACCTCGGCTCCTATAAAAACAGGTGCTAAAAGAGTATTTGTGGCACTGCCAAAAACCGCCGCATATCCCATTGCGGCAACAAATTCAAGCGGCAATCCCAAAATTCCTGCAACAGCGGCTCCAAGGCTCGTCCCTATTGCAAACAGAGGAGTAACTTCTCCTCCCTGAAACCCTGCTGCAATCGTAATAATGGTCAGAACAAGCTTTAAAATCCAGTCCCAGCCGTAGATACGGCCTCCATGGAAACCGGCTGAAATCAAATTAGTTCCCAAACCGGAATATCTTCCCATTCCCAATAGAATAAACAATATTACCAGAAAGATACTTACTATAGCTATTTTCTTCACCGGATCATGAAACGTTCTCCTAAACTTGCTTTTCATCGAAACCAGGCCATGAGCAAACAGTGACCCTACCAGTCCAAACAAGACTCCCATCACCAGTAATTTCACGATAAATGATACGTCTATCTGAATGATTGTATTTAAGGCATAATGAAAATTTTCCAATCCCAGAGTTCTTGAGACCGCACTGGCGGTAAAGGAGGCGGCAATGGCTGGAAACAGGGCAGAATACTCCAGGGTTCCTGCTGTTAAAACCTCTAATGCAAAAAAACAGGCAGCTACAGGCGTTCCAAATAAGCCGGAAAAACCAGCTGCCATACCTGTTACCAAAAAGATTTTAGAGTTGTTCTTCACCTTTATTTTAAGGCCGACCCAGTGTGAAAAGGTGGCACCTATCTGAACGGCAACTCCTTCTCTTCCGGCGCTTCCCCCGAATAAATGGGTAATCCAGGTGCTTAAAACCGTTAGCGGGATCAGTCTCAATGGAATCCGGTCTTCTTCTCCATGACCCACCTGAAAAATTAGTCCCATTCCCTTAACACACGTTCCCTCATCCCAATGATACAGCCAGACTGACAAGGCTCCTGCGGCAGGAAGAAAAATGATCAGGGGGATAAAATATTCTTCTCGTAATTCTGTTACATAAAGTAAAATTCTTCCAAATCCCATATCCAGTATTCCCACTGCTGCGCCGATCACCACTCCGCAAATTCCTAAGATCATCAATTCCCTGTACTTTTTTAGCTCTTTCTCAAACATCAAACAATTCCTTCCTTCGACCACCTCTAAAAGGTCCGGTCATTTATATTCTTACATTTTTAAAGGCGATCAATTCCCGTCAATTAAAAAAGCTGATTTCTTCTGCATATTCAGTCAAAATATACAGAAGCCATCAGCAAATTGCGGTTTTGATAATTCTATCATGGGAGAGCTTCATTCCCTTTTCTCAATTATTATACAGGTTTCTTCTCTGTTGTCAAGTTTTTATCTCATATAAATAGTGTTGGATAATCTCCTGTTTTTCTGTTATACACCATCAGGAAGGACATCGAAGTCCCACAAAATCCTGCTTCCTTTTTCTGTTTTTTTAACCAGGAGCTTCTTACCGATCTGTTCCTTTAATTCCGTCACATGAGAAACAATGCCGATCAGCCTGTGACCCCCGGCCAGTTCCTGAAGGATGCGGACCGCCTTAAGCCTGGATTCCTCATCAAGAGAACCAAAGCCTTCGTCAATGAACAAAGCATCCATACTCACATTTCCGGCCGTACGCTGGATAATGTCCGTCATTCCAAGTGCCATGGCAAGAGCCGCCATAAAGGATTCACCGCCGGAAAGGGTTTTAACATCCCGAACCTTATCTGTTGCCATACTGTATACATCTAAATCCAGACCAACCTCTCCTTGTTTTCCAAGGGTCTCCAAATCCCTGCACTGGATCAGGAACTGACCGTCTGTCATAACGTCAAGCCGTTTGTTAGCCGCATGGATCATCTGGTTAAAGTACTGCCTCTGAACATAGGTCTGGAAATCCAGGCTGACAGAGCCTGCCATTTTTCCATTGGCCGTCTGAAAAAGGGTGTGATACAGACGGTATTTCTCTTCCAGCTGCTCTCTCTCCTTCCACAGCCGCCCCAGATTTTCAGCAGCCTGAAGAGCCCTGCTGCCAATGGCCGTGACTTTTGCCTCCCTGGCCTGCAGCTGCTTCTGTCCCTCCTTAAGCGCTTCCGCCTGTCCTTTCCATTGCTCCGTTTCTATCCTTTCGCGCCCTTTAGTCTGTTCCTTAAACTGGTCATAAACAGTGCGGGCCTTCAACAGCTCTTTTTCATAATTTCC
>Ga0213824_1000079_pt1 | contig 82290 bp, 73 predicted proteins | sample MC6MC0906MG_FD_179892 | JGI IMG/M metagenome (GOLD analysis project Ga0213824, IMG submission 179892) | Enriched soil aggregate microbial communities from Iowa State University, Ames, United States - MC6-MC0906-MG | ecosystem: Environmental > Terrestrial > Soil > Unclassified | place: USA: Iowa...
AAAAACGACCGTGACGGCCAAGGCCGGCTGGGGAGCGGCGGCTGCCTGAAACGTCAGAGGTCTGTGAAGGCGCGCGATTTTATCAGGGTTGCCGTGCAGCGGCCATCCTCAGGCCGACGGGCAGGGCCTTAATGCTGCAAAAAACATCCTTTCACAGGCCGTGACTGGTTGCCGGGCAGGTGGCTGTATAAGGTATAGGAAAGGCGACGGGTCGAAATGCGCCGTGCCAGGGAGCAATCTTCGCCCTGTGACGGTCACAGCCAGCACGCGGCGGCTCGTCGCGCCTTGTTTTCTGGACAGGAATCCTCAATGCGTCTTCTCAACTATCTGGCAGCGGGTTGCCTTGCCATGGCCAGCCTCGCGGCGCAGGCCGAAAACGTCTCCGGGCTTTATCAGGTGCACGAGCCGCTCGAAGGGCAGGGCGCTGAAGCTCGTAGCGCAGCCACCGTCAAGGCGCTCGATACCCTGGTGTTGCGCTTGACCGGCGACCCCAAGGCGGCGCAAAGCCCGGCGCTGGCCGATTTGCGCAAGGACCCGCAACAGATCATCAACCAGGTCGGCACCGAGGCCGGCCCGCCCGAGTCGGTGCTGGTCGAGTTCGACCCGGGCAGCACCGAGCGTGCCTTGCGCAAGGCCGGCCTGGCACTGTGGGGCAGTAATCGGCCGTCTATCCTCGGCTGGTGGCTCAACGACAGTGTCGATGGCAGCAACCTGATTGGCGACGGCCAGGCCAGCGCGCAACCCCTGCGCCGCGCCGCCCAGCACCGCGGGCTGCCGCTGCGCCTGCCGCTGGCTGACCTGCAGGAGCAACTGGTGGCCAACGCCAAGCAGCTCGAAGGCAGCGACCCGGCCCCCCTGCGCGAAGCCTCCGAGCGGTATGGCGCCGATGCCCTGCTGGCGGTGCACGCCCATGAAGCCGACGGCAAGTGGCTAGGCAAATGGCAGTTGTGGCTGGGCGACAAGCGCGAGCAAGGCACCGCCGAGGGGGCTGACCCGGCCGCATTGGCCGATGCCGTGATGCTGGCGGTCAGCAACCGCATGGCGCCACGCTACGTGACCAAGCCGGGTGCCAGCAGCCAGTTGCAGTTGCAAGTGCAAGGCATGAACCTGCAGCGCTATGCCGAACTGAGCCGCGTGCTCGAACCCTACGGCCCGCGGCTGCAGATGGCCGATGGTAAAACGTTGACTTACGGCGTCACCGCCAACCGCGACCAGCTGCGCGCCCAACTCGGCCTGGCCAAGTTGCAGGAACTGCCGGCAGAGCCTGCACCTGCCGCCCCGGTGGCGCCAGCAGCGGGCACCAGTACTCCCTCAGAGCAGCCGCCGGCTGCCACCCCAGCACCCAAGCCGTTCGACGGCCTGCGTTTTCGCTGGTAAGGAATAGCGTAAATGACTGATATGCGTCGTTGGATCTGGCTAGGCGCTGCCCTGCTGATTGCCGTGCTTCTTTATAGCCTGCACAACATTCTCTCGCCATTCCTGGTGGGCATCCTCCTGGCCTATCTGGCCGACCCGCTGGTCGACCGCCTGGAGCGCCTGGGCCTGTCGCGCACCTGGGGTGTGGTGGTGGTGTTCAGCCTGTTCACCCTGATCCTGCTGGCGATGCTGCTGGTGCTCATCCCGATGCTGGCCAAGCAGTTGGTGCGCCTGTACGAACTGGCGCCGCAGATGCTCGACTGGCTGCAACACGTGGCGTTGCCCTGGGTGCAGCACCGCCTTGGCCTGGCTGACGGGTTCTGGAAGTTCGACAAGATCAAGGCCGCCGTCAGTGAGCACATGGGCCAGACCACCGACATCGTCGGCATGCTGCTGTCCCAGGCCACTGCGTCGAGCCTGGCACTGCTGGCCTGGTTGGCCAACCTGGTGCTGATCCCGGTGGTGGGCTTCTACCTGCTGCGCGACTGGGACTTGATGATGGCCAAGCTGCGCAGCCTGCTGCCACGCCACCGTGAGTCGCAGGTGGTCGGGCTGGCCGGGGAGTGCCACGAGGTGCTCGGCGCCTTCGTGCGCGGCCAGTTGATGGTCATGCTCGCGCTCGGCGTGATCTATTCCGCCGGGCTGATGCTGGTGGGGCTGGAACTGGGGCTGTTGATCGGCATGCTGGCGGGGCTTGCGGCCATCGTGCCCTACATGGGCTTCATCATCGGTATCGGTGCGGCCCTGGTGGCCGGGCTGTTCCAGTTTGGTGGCGACCTGTACCCGATGCTTGGCATTGTCGCGGTATTCATGGTTGGCCAGGCCCTGGAAGGCATGGTGCTGACACCGCTGCTGGTGGGCGACCGCATCGGCCTGCACCCGGTGGCGGTGATCTTCGCCATCCTTGCCGGTGGCGAGTTGTTCGGTTTTACCGGGGTGCTGTTGGCCCTGCCCGTGGCTGCTGTGATCATGGTGCTGCTGCGGCATGTGCACGATATGTATAAGGAATCGGACATGTATGCCGGGGAAATCGACCCCGACTTGTGACCCGCCGCTGTGAAATGTGGGCCAACAGCGGCCCACAAACGGCGCAACTCGTTGATTTTGCTTGTGCTATCTGCCTTCGCGATTGTGCCTCCTGCGTTGCGGGTATAGACTTTGCACACCGATCACCCTAGGCCCCCTGCGGTCCTCCCGACCGCCCGCGAGCATGAAACCACCGATCCAGTTGCCCCTGGGTGTGCGCCTGCGCGACGACGCCACCTTCATCAACTACTATCCGGGCGCCAATGCCGCGGCATTGGGCTACGTCGAGCGGCTGTGCGAAGCCGACGCCGGCTGGACCGAGAGCCTCATCTATCTATGGGGCAAGCAAGGTGTGGGCCGTAGCCACCTGTTGCAGGCCGCAACGCACCGCTTCCAGCAGCGCGGCGAAGCCGCTGTGTACCTGCCGCTGGCGCAATTGCTCGAGCGTGGTGTCGGGTTGCTCGACTACCTGGCGCAGTACGAACTGGTGTGCATCGACGACTTGCACGTCATTGCCGGCAAGGCGGACTGGGAGGAGGCGATGTTCCACCTGTTCAACCGCCTGCGCGACAGCGGTCGACGCCTGTTGCTGGCGGCCTCGGCCTCGCCGCGCGAGTTGCCAATCAAGCTGCCCGACCTCAAGTCGCGCCTGACCCTGGCGCTGGTGTTCCAGATGCGCGGCCTGTCCGACGAAGACAAACTGCGCGCCTTGCAGCTGCGTGCTTCGCGCCGTGGCCTGCACCTGACCGACGAAGTCGGCCATTTCATCCTCACCCGTGGCACGCGCAGCATGAGCGCGCTGTTCGACCTGCTCGAACGCCTCGACCAGGCTTCGTTGCAGGCGCAACGCAAGCTGACCATCCCCTTCCTGAAGGAAACGCTCGGCTGGTAGGCCCCTGAACACGGGCCTCAGAGCGCCAAATCAGAAAAGTCACATCTTTTTCGATAAAATTTGCAAATGGCCATGATAGAGGGCATAGTTTCCCCCTTCTAAAGGATTACAGACACGGTCGTGCCCATGCTAAAGCGCTTCGCACCCCTCGTGCCCCTCGCACTCTTCACCCTCTTGATTGGCTGCGCGGCACAAAGCCCGGTTTCCCAGCCTCAGGATCACACCCCAGTCGCCTCGCAGTCGGCGACCAAGGCTAACGCTTCGGCTTCCTCCGTCTTCGGCGAACAGGAAGAACTTGCCACTGAAGACGACCTTCAGGCGTTCTCCAGCAACAGCAAACCGTATCAACTGCCAGTTCTTGCGGACAGCATCCTCGAGCGCGGCATGTCGTTGATCGGCACCCGCTACCGCTTCGGTGGTACCTCGCAAGCATCCGGTTTCGACTGCAGCGGTTTCATCGGCTACCTGTTCCGCGAAGAGGCAGGCATGACCTTGCCGCGCTCGACCCGCGAAATGATCAACGTCGATGCACCCAAGGTTGCCCGCAACAAGCTCAAGCCAGGCGACCTGCTGTTCTTCAGCACCAACGGCCGTGGCCGTGTCAGCCATGCCGGCATCTATCTGGGTGACAACCAGTTCATCCACTCCAGCAGCCGCCGCAGCGGTGGTGTGCGCATCGACAGCCTCGGTGACCGTTACTGGAGCAAGACCTTCATTGAAGCCAAGCGTGCCTTGGCCATGGCGCCGACCACCAATATCGCGCGCAACTGATATCAAAATGATGTACCCTGCCGCGGCGGCGATGCTTTGAAAAAAAAGCTCGCCGCCGTGCGCATTTACAGAATGCGTCTAATCTAAATTCTCAACACTTTTCGGCTGCGGCCTGCGGTCTCAGACAGGATGTTCTGGCCATGAAGATGATGGCGCGCTTCGCATTCCTTTCCCTGGTGGCATTGCTTGCTGCCTGCTCCAGCCGTGCCCCGGCACCGGCTCCCGTCGTTCAGCCAAAAATCACCTACAGCCAACCGGATGGGTCGCCCATTGCGGATGATGTGCTGATCCGCGCGATCGGCCTGGTGGGTACGCCGTACCGGTGGGGCGGCAACACGCCCGACTCGGGTTTCGATTGCAGTGGCCTGATCGGCTATGTCTACCGCGATGCCGCGGGCATCAGCCTGCCGCGCTCCACGCGCGAGATGATCGTCATGCGTGCCCCGACTGTGAACATGAACGCGCTGCAGTCTGGTGACCTGGTGTTCTTCGCCACCAGTGGCGGGTCGCAGGTCAGCCATGCCGGTATCTATGTGGGGGAGGGCCGCTTCGTGCATGCGCCCTCCACGGGCGGCACGGTGCGCCTGGATTACCTGTCGAACAGCTATTGGTCCAAGGCCTACCTGCAGGCAAAAAGGGTGATCCCACAAGGGCATCTGGCGCAGAACCCTTGATCGAGCCAGGCGCTACGGCGCCTTGCTGACTCGCCACACCACATTCCCGACATCGTCCGCCACCAGCACGCCACCGCGCTGGTCGTTGATCACCCCCACCGGTCGCCCCATGGCTTTGCCGTCACCATCGAGAAAGCCGGTCAGCAGATCGACCGGTTTACCGCTCGGCTTACCTGCACGGTTGAACGGTATGAATATTACCTTGTAACCACTGTGTGGCTTGCGGTTCCACGAGCCATGCTGGCCGACGAATGCGCCGTTGTCGAACGGGGGCGGCAATACGCCAGGTTGGGCGAACGCCAGCCCCAGCGAGGCGGTATGTGGGCCTACTGCGTAATCTGGCACCAACGCCCGGGCTACTTTCTGCGGATCCTGCGGTTTGACGCGTTCATCGACATGCTGCCCGTAGTAGCTGTAAGGCCATCCATAGAATCCGCCATCCTTGACCGAAGTGATGTAGTCCGGCACCAGGTCACTGCCAATCTCGTCACGCTCGTTGACCGCGGTCCACAAGGCGCCGGTATGCGGCTCCCAGGCCAGGCCGTTGGGGTTGCGCAAGCCTGAGGCAAAAATCCTGTGCGTGCCGCTTGCGGCATCGACTTCCCAGATCGCCGCACGTCCCTGCTCCTGGTCCAGGCCGTTCTCGCCGACATTGCTGTTCGAGCCCACGGTCACATACAGCTTCTTGCCATCGGCGCTGGCAATCACGTTCTTGGTCCAATGGTGGTTGAGCCTGCCGCCGGGCAACTCGACAACTGCCTTGCCGGGCTCGCGAATCTGCGTGGCCCCGGGCGAGTAATGAAAACGCAGCAGCCTGTCGGTGTCGGCGACATAGAAGTCCTTGCCGACCAAGGCCATGCCGAACGGTGAGTTGAGCCCTTCGATGAAGGTCGTGCGCAGCTCGGCAATGCCGTCACGGTCGGCATCACGCAGCAGGGTAATGCGGTTGGCGCTGGGCACCGCAGCGCCAGCGCGCTTCATCGCTTTGCCCATCACCCAGCCACGGATGCCCTTGCCATCATCGGGCTTGGGCGGGGCATTGGTTTCGGCCACCAGCACGTCGCCATTGGGCAGCACGTACAGCCAGCGCGGATGGTCGAGCTTGTCGGCGAAGGCTGTCACTTGCGTCCCAGTGGCGGCTTTGGGCTTGCCGCCATCCGGCCAGCCGATGGCAGGCGCGATGTTGACGGTCGGGATCAGCGTCGGGTTGGGCGCGGGCAATTGCGGTGTGGGCCCACTACCTGCGTCCACGCCCAGGAGGGCGGTATCGCCACAGCCCGCCAGGCAGGCGCTGAACACCCAAGGTAAGAAGATACCGATGCGTTTCATAGGCGCCGCCCTCCGACGATGGTCGCTCAGTATTGAGAGCGCGGCCATGCATGACTGGTTCAGCGCGCGGCAGCAGGCATCTACCACTCTGTGCGGGCTCGGGCAGCAAGGATGGTTGCCCGACAATCAACGTTTGGAGTGGAGCATGAGCGGTATCAACGACAAAGCGCGCCGCAGCCTGGAAGCAATGGACGCAGCCGCGCCCCTGGTGCAACTACTGGATGCCATCATCCGCGATTTCCCTGACCCCTATGCGCTGGCTGGCCAGCGCGCAGCGCGCATCTTGCGCAAGCAAACCGGCCGGGATATGGACCCGCGGTTCGTCTGGTGGCACCAGTTCAACACCGAGAGTTCCAGCCCCCGCGCATTCACCGGCTGGCAGCACAGCGGCCCGCCACAGAAATCCATGCTGATGGATGAGCTGGTGATCAACCGATTCGATGTCTACTTCCAGGATGCCAGCGACGAACTGGACATGCGCGGTGGCTTTTATCGTCAGGGGCCGCATGCGACGACCTATGATGAGCGCAATGAAGTGCCGATGCTGGGCAGTGAGGTACAGCAGGATTTGTGGGCGCTGGATTTTGCGGTGCTGTATCGCGCCGAAGTGGAGCGATTCTGGTCGACCTATAGTGCCAATTTTCGGGTGATGGCCAAGTTCAAACTGCTCGGGCAGGGGGCCACTGCCCTGAGTGGCGACAGGATCTCGCTGCTCGATTGGCAGCGCCTGCGTGCCATGACCAGCGACGATTTGGCCCATGACATCTTGCCGACACTGGCGGGGCTGCAGCGGGATGCGACGCGCAACGTCATGACGGTCAATCGCTACGTATTCGGTGACGGTGACAGATGGTGCCTGTTCAGCCTGGTAGCGCCGGACGGCCGGGTGCTGGCATTCATGCCCTGGTCGGATGAGGCCATTAAAGGGTTCGACAGCGAGGCGGCGATGGCGAGCTGGCTCTGCCGGCAGTTGCAGTCCAGCAGCACGCTCGATGCGTTCGTCATCGGCGCCCATAGCAAGCCCGACGATTCAGCCGCCAAACGCCTGATCAAGGTGCATCTGCAAGGGATTGCCGGGAGCCGCTCGGACGAAGCCGCATTGATGGCCTTGTCGCTGTTCAAGCGCCCGCTAGGCAAGGATTTATTCACCTATCTCGCCGAGCAGGCCGAGGTCGAAATGCGGGGGCATGCCCACCTGATGCAGGACAATGCCGGCCTGCGCAAAGCCATGTTCAGTGGTTATCTATCTGCATTTCTGGGTGTCTTTGGCGGCCTTGCGCCCTTGGGTTGGCCCATGTCACTCATGCTGCTCGGCGCCAGCGCCGGCAAAGTGGCGCTGAACATCGATGCGGCGTTGCACGCGCAAGACGAGGAGGGCCGCAAGCGGGCGCTGCGCGCGGCAATGTTCGAAAGCCTGTTCGCGAGCTTGAACCTGGTGGATATCAGCTTCCAGTCGAGTTTTGCCTCACTGTCTTACGAGGCGCCCCCGCATGAAACCGGCGTGTCGCTCCAGCACTGGCAAGTGGCGGATGCGTCGACGTTGCCCGCCGAAGTGCGCGATGGCAACGCCTTGCTCACTGGGGAGGCTGGGCAATCGGGCCGTTTGCGTGGTGTCCATGTCAATGGCGATGGCAGTTGCTGGATTACCATGGAAGGCTTGCCATACCGCGTACGTTACAGCCACGAGCTGGCGGTGTGGCTGGTGGTTTCGGCGGATAACCCGTTTGCCTTCAGCCCGCTTCACCCGGTGCGTGTGAACGAGGCGGGTGAGTGGGAGTTGCTGGCGCCACCGCGGCTGCTAGCCGGTGCTCCTCCGGCAGTGGATGGCATGCAGAGCATGCATTCGCAGTTCTGGGATACCTATACGCTTGCCAATGGACCCCAAAGTAAAAGCCTGTCCAAGTATGCATTGGGGCGCCAGGAGGATGTGTTGAGTGATTGGCCAATTGCTGAGCTGGAGCCCGGGCGCTCGCCTGACCTGGACGGGCGTGGCATGGACTGTGTGATGACAGGTGGCCAAACGCACTATTCCTTCCGCTACAAGCGCAAATACTTCAATGCGCTGATCGACTACTACACCAGCGACGAGTCGAAGGTTAATGACGTGTTCCGCGCGGGAAACTATCGATTTGGCGATGAGGATGACTATATCGCCGACCTTGCCAGCAGCCTTGAGCGGCTGCCTAAAAGCAATCACGTCAGGCTATACCGGGGTGGCCACCGCTCGCGAAGTACCGGCGGTGACCGCTACCGAAGCGGTGAGGTGCGGGTTGGCGATGTACTGGTCAATACCGATTTCACCTCGTTTACCGAAAACCCCTACATGGCCGCCGAGTTCGCGTGTTTGCCTTACCCCAATGCGCCAGGCGGCTTGCAAGGTGTGTTCGATGACAGCTCGGTGGTGTTCGAAATGCCTGCAGGGGAGTACCACAGCGCAACACCGATCAGCGCATTTTCGTCCTTTCCCGAGGAGGCCGAGACCCTGTTCCTGCCTGGCAACTACTTGCGCATCGACAGCTTGCAGCAGATTTATGGCGAACATTACCGCTTCATCAAAGTCACGCTGAAGCAGGTCGCCAAGCCTGCGTCGGGCCCGGTGTACGACTTGCGCACAGCGCTCCCCTTCGACATGGAGGCGTATAGCGCGCGGTTCAGAACCCCTGCGCTGGTGCGCCGTTTCTTCCCGGAGTAGTGCCTCGATAACAGCCTAGCCAACCTCTTCCAGGTCCAGATGGTCGATGCGCTCGAAGCGTTCGATCAGAAAGTCGATCAGCCGCCGCACCCGTGCCGACAGGTGCAACTGCTGCGGGTACACCGCATACACGTCGGCGCGGGTTGGCGTCTGGTCTTCCAGTAACAGACGCAAGCGCCCGCTGCGCACGTAGCGGGCAATGTCCCACTCGGCGCGCAGCAGAATGCCGTGGCCCTGCAGCGCCCAGTTCAGGGCCACTTCACCGTCGTTGCAGCTGAGTGCGCCCTGCACCTTGATGTTCTGCGTACGGCCACCGTTGGTGAAGCTCCACACCCCATAAGGCGATTCATTCTGGCGCAGGAAGATGCAGTTGTGCTGGGCCAGGTCTGCCAGTTTCAGTGGCGTGCCGTGCTTCTCCAGGTACAGCGGCGAGGCGCACAGCAAGCGGCGGTTGGAGGCGATCTTGCGGGCATGGAAGGAGGCATCCGGCAGGCTGCCGAAGCGAATCCCCAGGTCGAAGCCATGGCTGGCCAGGTCCAGCGGATGGTCGCTGATTTCCAGTTGCACCTCGATGTCCGGGTAGCGGGCATAGAAGTCTGCCAAGGCTGGACCGATGTAGCGGCGGCCAAAGCCCAGCGAGGCGTTCACCCGTATCAGGCCTTTGGGCTCGGCGCGGTGGCGGCCGATCAGTTGTTCCACTTCGTCGACCTGCGCGAGGATGCGCGCCGCATGAGCAAAATACAGCTCACCCTCTGCGGTCAGGCTCATGGAGCGGGTGGTGCGATTGACCAGCCGTACGCCCAGGCGTGCCTCAAGCGCCGCCAGGCGCTTGCTCACCGCCGGTGGTGTTACGCCCAGCTCGCGTGCCGTGGCGGCCAGGCTGCCTTGCTTGGCCAGCAGGTGGAAGAAGCCCAGGTCCTGTGTCGGATTCATCATTAACCCATGGTTACTTAAGAGGTAATCCAGGGTTAACTGCTGCCCTGTGTTCACTACATATACTCGGCTCATCCCCGCCAGCACAAGTTCGGCGGGCCACAATAAGCAGGGGAGTCGAGGCATGAACAACTACAAGATCGCGGCAATTCCAGGGGATGGCATTGGCGTCGAAGTGATCGCCGCAGGTGTGGAGGTACTGCAGGCACTGGCTGCCAAGCGCGGCAGCTTCGGCATCGATTTCGAGCATTTCGACTGGGGCTCGGAGCGTTACTTGCGCGAAGGCCAATACATCCCTGCCGGTGGCCTGGAGAAACTCAAGGCCTTCGATGCCATCTTCTTTGGCGCGGTGGGCAGCCAGGAGGTGCCGGACCATGTGTCGCTGTGGGGCCTGCGCCTGCCGATCTGCCAGGGCTTCGATCAGTTCGCCAACGTGCGCCCGGCCCGTGTGCTGCCGGGGGTGGCCAGCCCATTGGCCAAGGGTAAGGCGATCGACTGGGTGATCGTGCGCGAGAACTCCGAAGGCGAATATTCCGGCAGTGGCGGCCGTGTTCACCAGGGCTTGCCGATCGAAGTGGCCACCGAGGTTTCGACGTTCACCCGCGTCGGCGTCGAGCGCATCCATCGCTTTGCGTTCGACCTGGCCCGCACACGGCCGGCCAAGCACCTGACCCTGGTGACCAAGTCCAACGCCCAGCGCCATGGCATGGTGCTGTGGGACGAGGTATTCGAGGACGTGGCCAAGGACTACCCGGATGTACGCACCACCCGCGAACTGGTGGATGCGGTGACCACCACCATGGTACTCAAGCCCGAGCAGTTGGATGTGGTAGTGGCCACCAACCTGCATGCCGACATCCTGTCGGACCTGGCTGCCGCGTTGTCCGGCAGCCTGGGCATCGCGCCCACCGCCAACCTCAACCCCGGCCGCGACTTCCCGTCGATGTTCGAGCCGATCCACGGTTCGGCCTTCGACATCACTGGCAAGGGTGTGGCCAACCCCATTGCCACCTTCTGGACCGCGGTGATGATGCTCGAGCACCTGGGTGAGGAGGCTGCCGCTCGCGAACTGATGGCGGCGATCGAGGCGGTGACCGAGAGTGGCGTGCACACGCCTGACCTGGGGGGCAAGGCGACCACCCGTGAAGTGACCGATGCGGTGCTGGCGCTGATTCGTCGCTAAGCGTGATGGCCCATCGTCGGCACACCGACGATGGGCTCCGTGAAATCGCCCCCGTTCGATTGACGCTCCCCATTCAACCCTCTAACCTTCGCGCGTGTTTCAGGTGCCCTGCCAGCCTCGACTGGGCAGGGTGAAACTGGGAAGCCGGTGGGCGCCAGCATGGCGCGAGTCCGGCGCTGCCCCCGCAACGGTAGGTGAGTAAAAAGCCGCGCACGGCCACTGGATGCCCGCATCCGGGAAGGCGCGCAGGCCCGGGCCGACGCCCGCTCACAAGCCCGGAGACCGGCCTGTCACTGCCAACGGCATCACGGAGGGTGATGCGCGGTGCACCGTGGCGTCTGGCCATGGCTCCTGCGCGCTCTCCGCTTGCCTGTCTATCGACCTGTCGCCGCTGCTTCGCGTGGCGCCAGCCTGCGGAGTACCCCCATGAGCGAACCCACCGAACGCGACGAACGCCACCTGGCGCGCATGCAGCGCAAGAAGGCGGTCATCGACGAACGTATCGCCAATTCCCCCAACGAATGCGGCCTGCTGCTGGTGCTCACCGGCAACGGCAAGGGCAAGAGCAGCTCGGCATTCGGCATGCTCGCCCGCGCCTTGGGGCATGGCATGCAATGCGGCGTGGTGCAGTTCATCAAGGGCCGCAACAGCACCGGCGAAGAGCTGTTCTTCCGTCGCTTCCCCGAGCAGGTGCGTTACCACGTGATGGGCGAGGGCTTTACTTGGGAAACCCAGGACCGCCAGCGCGACATCGCCGCTGCCGAAGCGGCCTGGCACGTTTCGCGCCAGCTGCTGCAGGACCCGAGCGTGCAGTTCGTGGTGCTCGATGAGCTGAACATCGCCCTCAAGCACGGCTACCTCGACCTCGACCAGGTGCTTTCCGACATCCAGGCGCGGCCACCGATGCAGCATGTAATCGTCACTGGCCGCGCGGCCAAGCCCGAAATGATCGAGCTGGCCGACACCGTCACCGAGATGGGCATGCTCAAGCATGCGTTCCAGGCGGGCATCCGCGCGCAGAAGGGCGTCGAACTGTGAGCCACACGCGACACTGCCCGGCCGTATTGATCGCGGCCCCGGCGTCTGGCCAGGGCAAGACCACCGTGACTGCGGCCCTGGCCCGGCTGCACCGCAACCTCGGGCGCAAGGTCCGGGTGTTCAAGTGCGGGCCTGATTTTCTCGACCCGATGATCCTCGAGCGCGCCAGCGGTGCACCGGTGTACCAGCTCGACCTGTGGATGATTGGTGCGGAGGAAAGCCGTCGACTGCTGTGGGACGCGGCAGGCGAGGCCGACCTGATCCTGATCGAAGGGGTCATGGGGCTGTTCGACGGCACGCCGTCGAGCGCCGACCTGGCGCGCCACTTCGGCGTGCCGGTGCTGGCAGTGATCGATGGCACGGCCATGGCCCAGACCTTCGGCGCCCTGGCCTTGGGCCTTGCGCGCTACCAGGCCGACCTGCCGTTTGCCGGCGTACTGGCCAACCGGGTCGGCAGCCTGCGCCATGCGCAACTGCTCGAAGGCAGTTTGACCGAAGGCTTGCGCTGGTATGGCGGCCTGTCGCGCGAGCGCGGCATCGAGCTGCCCAGCCGCCACCTGGGGCTGGTGCAGGCCAGCGAGCTGAATGACCTGGATGCTCGCCTGGACGCTGCCGCCGAAGCACTGGGCAGCAGCTGCGACGCCGCGCTGCCGCCGCCGGTGGCGTTCGCCGAGCCTGAGCCGCAGCCGAGCGCCGCGTCGCTGGCCGGTGTGCGCATCGGCGTGGCCAAGGACGAAGCGTTTGCCTTCACCTACGGCGCCAACCTCGACCTGCTGCGCAACCTGGGCGCACAACTGGCATTCTTCTCGCCGCTGCACGACCGTGAACTGCCGGCCGTCGATAGCCTGTACCTGCCGGGTGGCTACCCCGAGCTGCATCACCATGCGCTGGCCGCCAACGCGACGATGTGTGAGGCCATCCGTGCCCACCACGGCGCTGGCAAACCGCTGCTGGCCGAATGCGGCGGCATGCTTTATCTGCTCGATGCCCTCACCGACGTTGCCGGTGAACGAGCGGCGCTGGTCGGCCTGCTACCGGGCGAAGCGACCCTGCAAAAACGCCTGGCGGCCCTGGCCTTGCAAGCTGTGGAACTGCCGGAAGGTACTTTGCGCGGGCACACCTACCACCATTCGCTGACCAGCACCGAACTGGAACCGATCGCCCGTGGCCTGAGCCCCAACGGTGGGCGCGGCAACGAGGCGGTCTATCGCCTGGGCCGGCTCACCGCGTCCTACGTGCACTTCTATTTCCCGTCCAACCCAGAGGCGGCGGCGGCGCTGTTGCGACCATGAGCGAACACGCTTTCAGTGAGGCCGAGCGTGCCGCCGTCTACCGCGCCATCGGCGAGCGCCGTGACATGCGCCACTTTGCCGGCGGCACGGTCGCCCCTGACGTGCTCGGCCGCCTGCTCGGCGCCGCACATCAGGCACCCAGCGTGGGCCTGATGCAGCCGTGGCGCTTCATTCGCATCCGCCAGGGCGACCTGCGCGCGCGCATCCAGGCGCTGGTGGAACAAGAGCGGGTGCGCACGGCCGACGCCTTGGGTGAGCGTACCGACGAATTCATGAAGCTCAAGGTCGAAGGCATCAACTACTGCGCCGAACTGTGGGTAGCCGCCTTGATGGACAACCGCGAACCGCACATTTTCGGCCGCCGCACCCTGCCGGAAATGGACCTCGCCTCGCTGGCCTGCGCCATTCAGAACCTGTGGCTGGCGGCCCGTGCCGAAGGCTTGGGGATGGGCTGGGTCTCGTTGTTCGACCCGCAGGCACTGGCCGAGCTGCTGGGTATGCCTGCCGGGGCCAAGCCGGTCGCTGTACTGTGCCTTGGCCCTGTTACCGAATTTTATCCGGCACCGATGCTGGTGCTGGAAAACTGGGCCGAAGAACGGCCCTTGAGCGACATGCTGTTCGAGAATCAATGGGGAGAGCGCCCATGAGCGTGGCCTTGCTGACCGTGGCCGGCGTGGCCCTGGATGCCTTGCTGGGCGAACCGCAGCGGCGCCACCCGCTGGTAGCTTTCGGCAACCTGGCGTCCAACCTGGAGCGGCGCCTGAATGCCGGTGGGCGAGGCTGGCGCAGCCATGGCGTGAGTGCCTGGTTCCTGGCCGTGGTGCCCTTGACCCTGGTGGCGCTGATCCTGTCCTGGCTGCCCTATATCGGCTGGCTGGTGGACGTGCTGGCGCTGTATTGCGCGCTGGGCCTGCGCAGCCTCGGCGAGCACGTGCTGCCCGTTGCCAGCGCTTTGCGCCAGGGCGACCTTGAGGAGGCGCGGCGGCGTGTCGGCTACCTGGTGAGCCGCGAAACCCGCGAGCTCGATGAGCCCGCCGTGGCCCGGGCCGCGACCGAGTCGGTGCTGGAGAACGGCAGCGATGCGGTGTTCGCCGCGCTGTTCTGGTTCATCGTCGCTGGCGCGCCGGGCGTGGTGCTGTACCGCCTGAGCAATACCCTGGATGCCATGTGGGGCTACCGCAACGAACGCTTCGAGCGCTTCGGCTGGTGCGCCGCGCGCATCGATGATGTGCTCAACTATATCCCTGCAAGGCTGGTGGCGCTGACCTATGCATTGCTCGGCAAGACCCGCCTGGCGCTGGCCTGCTGGCGCAAGCAGGGGCCATTGTGGGACAGCCCCAATGCGGGCCCGGTAATGGCGGCGGGCGCCGGTGCTTTGGGTGTCGAGCTCGGCGGCCCGGCGGTGTATCACGGCGAACTGCACGAGCGCCCGTGCCTGGGCGAAGGGCCGATGGCCGATGCCGATGCCATCGAGCGCGGCTGGAGCCTGGTGCAGCGTGGCGTATGGCTGTGGCTGTTGGTGATCTGCGTGGGAGCGTACCTGAATGCTTGAGCACGGTGGTCGCCTGTTACGGGCGGTGCGGCAATACGGGATTGCGCGTGAGGCCTGGCTCGACCTGTCCAGCGGCATCGCGCCGTGGCCTTACCCGATCCCGCCGATCCCGATGGACGCCTGGGCGCGCCTGCCCGAGACGGAGGACGGCCTCGAGGCGGCGGCGCGCGCCTATTACGGCGCCCGCCAGCTGTTGGCGGTGGCCGGCTCCCAGGCGGCGATCCAGGCGTTGCCCCAGCTGCGCCCCAGTGGCCGGGTCGGGGTGCTATCGCCTTGCTACGCGGAGCATCCGCAGGCCTGGCAGCGGGCAGGGCATACCCTGATCGAGCTGCAGGAAGGGCAGGTCGACGCGACCCTCGACAGCCTCGATGTGCTGGTGCTGGTCAACCCGAACAACCCGACCGGCCACCGTGTGCCCCGGGACCGACTGCTCGCGTGGCATGCCCGCTTGGCCGAGCGGGGCAGTTGGCTGGTGGTCGATGAAGCCTTCATGGACAACACCCCCGAACACAGCGTGGTCGAGTGTGCCGAACGCCCCGGGCTGATCGTGCTGCGCTCGTTCGGCAAGTTCTTCGGCCTGGCGGGTGTTCGATTGGGCTGTGTCGCTGCCGAACTGCCCCTGCTGCAACGCCTGGCCGACCTGCTGGGCCCGTGGACCGTCAGTGGCCCCACGCGCGTGCTGGCCCAGGCTTGCTTCGCCGACCCGGCCGCGCATCAGGCGCAGATCGAGCGCTGCGCCCAGGCCAGCGCACGATTGGCCCTGTTGCTGGAGAGCACCGGGCTGGCACCTGCAGGTAGCTGCGACCTGTTCCAGTACGTGCGCAGCGAGCGTGCCGCGCACCTGCATGACTTTCTTGCCCGCCGCGGCATCCTCGTGCGCCTGTTCCAGCAGCCTCCCGCCGTGCGCCTGGGGCTGCCCGCCTGCGCGGCCGATGAACAGCGCTTGGCCCAGGCCCTGGCCGATTATCAGAAGGAAACGGCATGACCACCCTCATGGTGCAAGGCACCACCTCCGATGCCGGCAAGAGCACGCTGGTCACCGCGCTGTGCCGCTGGCTGCTGCGCCAGGGCGTCGCCGTGGTGCCGTTCAAGCCACAGAATATGGCGCTCAACAGCGCGGTGACCGCCGACGGTGGTGAGATCGGCCGTGCCCAGGCGGTGCAGGCCCAGGCCTGCCGGCTGGCGCCGCACACCGACATGAACCCGGTGCTGCTCAAGCCCAACAGCGACACCGGCGCCCAGGTGATCATCCATGGCCGCGCGGTCACCAGCATGAACGCGGTGGCTTATCACGACTACAAGGCCATCGCCATGCGGGCGGTGCTGGCCTCCCATGAGCGCCTGAGCGCCTGGTATCCGGTGGTGATGGTCGAAGGGGCGGGCTCGCCTGCCGAGATCAACCTGCGCGCCGGTGACATCGCCAACATGGGCTTTGCCGAGGCGGTTGACTGCCCGGTGATCCTGGTGGCCGACATCAATCGCGGCGGGGTCTTCGCCCACCTGGTCGGCACCCTCGAACTGCTGTCGGCGAGCGAGCAGGCGCGGGTCAAGGGTTTCGTCATCAACCGTTTCCGCGGTGACATCGCCTTGCTGCAGCCGGGCCTGGACTGGCTCGAACAGCGCACAGGAAAACCGGTGCTGGGCGTGCTGCCGTATGTCACCGACCTGCACCTGGAGGCTGAGGACGGCATCGATGTGCGCCAGGCAGCCAAGGACGAGCGCGTGCTCAAGGTGATCGTCCCGGTGCTGCCGCGCATCAGCAACCACACCGATTTCGACCCGTTGCGCCTGCACCCGCAGGTCGACCTGCAGTTCATCGGCCCCGGCCAGCCAATTCCTCCAGCCGACCTGATCATCCTGCCAGGCTCCAAGAGCGTGCGCGGCGACCTGGCGCAACTGCGCGAACGCGGTTGGGACGCCGCCATCGCCCGGCACCTGCGCTATGGCGGCAAGCTCATTGGCATTTGCGGTGGCCTGCAGATGCTCGGCCGCAACGTGCACGACCCGCTCGGCCTGGAAGGCCCTGCAGGCTCCAGCCCGGGGCTTGGCCTGCTCGACTACGCGACGACGCTCGAAGCGGAGAAGCAATTGCGCAACGTGGCCGGGGTGTTGAGCCTTGAGCAAGCGCCGGTTGGCGGTTATGAAATCCATGCCGGCGTCACCCACGGCCCTGCGTTGGAGCACCCTGCCGTGCAACTGGCCGATGGCCGCAGCGATGGCGCTATCAGCGCTGACGGTCAGATTCTCGCCACCTACCTGCATGGCCTGTTCGAAGGCAGCCAGTCGTGCGCCGCGCTGCTGCGCTGGGCGGGGCTGGAGAACGTGCAGCCGATCGACTACGAGGCCCTGCGCGAGCGCGACATCGAGCGCTTGGCCGACCTGGTGGAAAAGCACCTGGATACCACGTACCTGCGAACATTGTGTGGAGTCGCCTGACATGCGCAACCTGATCCTCGGCGGCGCCCGTTCGGGCAAGAGCCGCCTGGCTGAACAGTTGGCTGCCGACAGCGGCCTGCCGGTGACCTACATCGCCACCAGCGAACCGCTGGATGGCGAAATGAACGAACGCGTACGCCTGCACCGCCAGCGCCGCCCAGGCGACTGGGGGCTGATCGAAGAGCCCCTGGCCCTGGCCGCCGTGTTGCGCGCTGAAGCTGCCGAAGGCCGCTGCCTGCTGGTGGACTGCCTGACCCTGTGGTTGACCAACCTGCTGATGCTCGAGGACGACCAGCGCCTGGCCCAGCAGCGCGATGCGCTGCTCGACTGCCTGGAGCAGTTGCCCGGCACCCTCATCCTGGTCAGCAACGAAACCGGCCTGGGCGTGGTGCCCATGGGCGAGCTGACCCGGCGCTATGTCGACCTGGCCGGCTGGCTGCACCAGGCCGTCGCCGAACGCTGCCAGCGCGTGGTACTGACCGTCGCTGGCCTGCCCCTGATGCTCAAAGGACCTGCACTATGAACCCGACCTGGTGGCGTGACGCCTTCCAACCTCTCGACACCGCCGCCATGGACCAGGCCCGCGACCGTCAGCAGCAGCTGACCAAACCGGCCGGCTCGCTCGGCCAGCTGGAAGGCCTGGCGGTGCAACTGGCCGGCCTGCAGGGGCGTGAACGACCGACCCTGGACCAGGTCGCCATCACTATTTTTGCCGGTGACCATGGCGTGGTGGAGGAGGGCATCTCGGCCTACCCGCAAGCGGTGACCGGGCAGATGCTGCGCAACTTCGTCGGCGGCGGCGCGGCGATCAGCGTGCTGGCGCGCCAGCTGCAGGCCAGCCTCGAAGTGGTCGACCTGGGGACTGTTGACCCGGCGCTGGCGCTGCCGGGTGTGCGCCACCTGCACCTGGGGGCCGGTACCGCTAACTTCGCCCGCGAGCCAGCGATGACCGATGCGCAACTGCGGGCGGCGCTGCAGGCCGGCCGTGATAGCGTGCAGCGCGCAGCCGAGAACGGTGCCCAGCTGTTCATCGGTGGCGAGATGGGCATCGGCAACACAACGGCCGCCTCGGCCCTGGCCAGTACGCTACTGGCCTGCCCTGCGCGCGACCTGAGTGGCCCGGGTACTGGCCTGGATAACGCCGGGGTACGGCACAAGGCTGAAGTGATCGAGCGCGCCCTGGTGCTGCACGGCCTGCGTGCCGACGACCCGCTGCAGGCGCTGGCCTGTGTCGGTGGCTTCGAGATCGCGGCCCTGGTCGGCGCCTACCTGGCCTGCGCGCAGCAGGGTATTGCCGTGCTGGTGGACGGCTTTATCTGCAGCGTCGCCGCACTGGTGGCGGTGCGCCTCAACCCGCAGTGCCGCGCCTGGCTGTTGTTCGCCCACCAGGGCGCCGAGCCTGGGCACAAGGCCTTGCTCGAAGCGCTGCAGGCCGAACCGCTGCTGGCACTGGGCCTGCGCCTGGGTGAGGGCAGCGGTGCCGCCCTGGCCGTGCCGCTGATGCGCCTGGCCTGCGTGCTGCACGGGCAGATGGCGACCTTCGCCGAAGCGGCCGTGGCGGATCGACCGGCATGATCATCGACCTGCTGCGCCACGGTGAGACCGAGCAGGGTGGCGGCCTGCGCGGCAGCCTGGATGATGCCCTGACCGAGCAAGGCTGGGCGCAGATGCGCGCGGCCGTGCGCGAGGGCGGGCCTTGGCAGGTGCTGGTCAGCTCGCCTTTGCAGCGCTGCGCGCGGTTTGCCGATGAGCTGGGGGCGGGCTTGGGCTTGCCAGTGCAGCGCGAGGCCGACCTGCAAGAGTTGCATTTCGGTGAGTGGGAAGGGCGCAGCGCCTTGCAGGTCATGGAGACCCAAGCCGATGAGCTCGGCCAGTTCTGGGCCGACCCCTACGGCTTTACACCGCCTGGGGGCGAGCCTGTAAGCGCGTTCGCCGAGCGTGTACTGGCTGCAGTCGCCCGTTTGCATCGGCAACATGCCGGCAAGCGGGTACTGCTGGTCACCCATGGCGGCGTCATGCGCCTGCTGCTGGCGCGGGCGCGGGGTTTGCCCAGGGAGCAGTTGCTGCAGGTCGAGGTGGGGCACGGAGCGCTGATGCGTGTAAGGCTGCAGGAAGACGGGCGACTGGAAGAGGTGCGCTGAAGTGCTGCCATTCTGGATCGCCCTGCAGTTTCTCAGCAGCCTGCCGGTACGTTTACCGGGGATGCCCGAGCCACGAGAGGTGGGACGTTCGTTGCTGTGCTATCCGCTGGTCGGCCTGCTGTTCGGCCTGATGCTGTGGCTGGCCAGCCATCTGCTGCAGGGCACCCCTGCGCCCTTGCATGCGGCCTTGCTGCTGACACTGTGGGTGCTGCTCAGCGGCGCGCTGCACCTGGACGGCCTGGCCGACAGTGCCGATGCCTGGCTGGGCGGGTTTGGCGACCGTGAGCGGACGTTGCAGATCATGAAGGATCCGCGCAGCGGGCCAATTGCCGTGGTGACCCTGGTGTTGGTGCTGCTGCTGAAGTTCTGTGCGCTGTGGGTGCTGGTCGAGCGCGGCGCTGGAGCGCTGCTGGTGCTGGCGCCAGTGGTAGGGCGTGCGGCGATGCTTGGCCTGTTCCTCCGCACCCCCTACGTGCGCCCGGGCGGCCTGGGGCAGGCGCTGGCCGAACACGTGCCGCGCCGCGCGGCGGGCTGGGTACTGCTGGGTAGCCTGCTGCTGTGCCTGGCGCTGGGAGGTTGGAGCGCGATCTGGCCGTTGGCAGTGGCGCTCGGCATGTTCTGCTGGTTGCGTCGGCTGATGTGTCAGCGGCTGGGCGGGACCACAGGCGATACTGCCGGGGCGATGCTGGAGCTGCTGGAGCTCGTTGTCGTATTGGCATTGGCGCTGGCGTTCTGAGTATCGGAATGTCAGCTGCAATTTCCAGTCATGCATACGTAACTGATTCCCGGGCGGCAAGGGCGTAGTCTCCGGCTTTCTGAAATTGAAGAGGCTCGCCCCATGCATCATTGGATTCTTGCTTGCCTTTTGATGCTGCCTGCACTGTCAGCCACCGCTGCCGACCTGATCGACTTCTGGAACACCCCGCGTCACGGCGGCAACAGCTTCAACCGGCTGCCACCTGATCAAGCCTACTTCGAGGCGTTGCGTGGGTATGGCGCCAGCTGGGTGCGGCTTTCCTATGACAAGTGGCAGCCGGCGCACCGTGACTTTCTGCTGGGCAATGCCGACCGTTACCAAGGTTTGCCTGCGCAAGACCTCAAGCAGCTTCGCGCGGCCCTTGATCGTGCTCACCGGGCTGGCCTCAAGGTGGTGATCGCGCCCCTTTCCCTGCCGGGCATGCGTTGGTCGCAAAATAACCATGGGCAGTTCGATGACCGTTTGTGGCAGGACAAACGCTATTGGTCCCAGGCCGCCGATTTCTGGCGTGACCTGGCGCGCGAGCTGAAGGGGCACCCCGCTATCGCTGCCTACAACCTGATCAACGAGCCTGCTCCCGAAAAGCAGGGCGGGCTTGCCGAGCATGCGAGTGCGCCACTCATGCAGCAATGGTATGCGCGTGAGCAGGGCAGTGCGCGCGAACTGCCTGGGCTTTATCGGCAACTGCTTTCGGCGATCCGTGAAGTGGATACGCTCACCCCCGTCATGCTCGATGCCGGTTGGTACGCCGCTGCCGATGCCTTCGCCTACTGGCCTGAGCCACTGAAGGATGAGCGGGTGCTCTACAGCGTTCACATGTACGAACCGTATGCTGCTACCAGCGCGCCGAACATGCTGCGTGCCCAGCCGCTCGCCTATCCAGGGCTGGTACCATTCGCCGGGCAGACCGGGCAATGGGATGGCCGGCGCGTGGCGCAATACCTGGAGCAGCCGTTGGCTTGGGTGGATGCCATGAAGGTGCCCCGGGCTCGCCTGGTAGTGGGCGAGTTCGGTTGCATGCGCCGGCTGCCGAGTTGCCGGCAATACCTTGAAGACATCCTTGAAGTGCTTGATCGCAACCAGCTGCACTGGGCGTTTTACAGCTTCCGTGAAGACAGTTGGGATGGCATGGATTATGAGCTGGGTTCGGCCAAGGTTCCTTGGCGTTATTGGCAGGCCATGGAGCAGGGTACACCCGATCCTCTGGCGCGCAGTGCTACGGCTGAATTCGAGCCGATCCGTAAGCGCTTGAATCCGGAATAACCATTGAAAAGTCTTGCAACATCCAAAGTACGGGTATATACACGTAATCATGTTGACCAGTGAATGCATCTGCACCCATCTGCGTCGCGCCGCCCGTGGGGTGAGCCGGCATTACGACGAAGCCCTTGTCGGCTTCGGTATCAATGTCGCCCAGTTTTCCCTGCTGCGTCATCTGCAGCGCCTCGACCGGCCGAGTATCACCACGCTGGCCGAGGCTATGGGGCTTGAGCGCAGCACCCTGGGCCGTAACCTGCGGGTGCTGGAAGCCGATGGCCTGGTAGCCCTGGCCGACGGTGACGACCAGCGCAATCGGGTGGTGGTGTTGACTGGGGCAGGGATAGAGCGCCTGCAAGCGGCCTACCCAGCCTGGGAACAGGCACAGCGGCGGTTGGTGGAGCAACTGGGTGAAGGGCAGCGTGACGAATTGGTGCGTTTGCTGGGTCAGCTGGCCTGATTGATTACGACTATAAGCGGGTATATACCCGCATAACCTTGCGATGTGCTGGAGATAACGACAATGACTTCGGTTTGGCGAACCAGCGGGTGGGTACTGACAGGGGCGGCGCTCATTTTGGCGTTGTCGCTCGGTGTCCGGCATGGCTTCGGCCTGTTCCTGGCGCCGATGAGCGCTGATTTCGGTTGGGGCCGGGAGGTGTTCGCCTTCGCCATCGCCCTGCAGAACCTCATCTGGGGCTTGGCCCAGCCGTTTGCCGGCGCACTGGCCGACCGCCTCGGCGCTGCTAAGGTCGTCATCATCGGTGGCATCCTTTATGCCGTCGGGTTGCTGCTGATGAGCACTGCAGATTCGGCCTGGTCGCTGTCGCTCAGTGCTGGGCTGCTGATCGGTATCGGCCTGTCCGGCACTTCCTTCTCGGTCATCCTGGGCGTGGTCGGCCGTGCCGTACCGGCAGAGAAACGCAGTATGGCCATGGGCATCGCCAGCGCAGCCGGGTCGTTCGGCCAATTCGCCATGCTACCCGGTACGCTCGGCCTGATCGAATCGCTGGGCTGGTCAGCCGCCTTGCTGGTGCTCGGCCTGCTGGTGGCGTTGATCGTGCCTTTTGTCGGCCTGCTGCGTGACCGCCCGCTGCCCAGCCACGGTGCCGAACAGACGCTAGGCCAGGCGCTGCATGAAGCCTGCTCGCATTCAGGGTTCTGGCTGCTGGCCCTGGGCTTTTTTGTCTGCGGTTTCCAGGTGGTGTTCATTGGTGTGCACTTGCCTGCCTACCTGGTCGACCAGCATCTGGCGGCTACCACCGGCACCACCGTGCTGGCGCTGGTCGGGCTGTTCAATATCGTCGGTACGTATACGGCGGGCTTGCTGGGTGGGCGCATGTCCAAGCCGCGGCTGCTGACGGCGCTGTACCTGCTGCGCGCGGTGGTGATCGTGCTGTTCCTGTGGGCGCCGGTGACGCAGTTCAGCGCCTACCTGTTTGGTATCGCCATGGGCCTGCTGTGGCTCTCCACCGTGCCGTTGACCAATGGCACCGTCGCCTCGGTGTTCGGTGTGCGCAACTTGTCGATGCTGGGCGGCATCGTCTTCCTGTTCCACCAGCTGGGCGCCTTCCTCGGTGGCTGGTTGGGTGGAGTGGTGTATGACCGCACCGGCAACTACGACCTGGTCTGGCAGATATCGATCCTGCTCAGCCTGTTGGCCGCGGCACTCAACTGGCCAGTGAGCGAACGCCCGGTTGCCCGCCTGCAGGCGCAAGCCGCATGAACCGCTTTTTGGCCCAGGGGTTGGTGGCCCTGGCCGGTGCGTTGCTGCTGGTGCTGGCCTGGTGGGGCTGGCATCAGGGCGGCATGGCGCTGATGCAATTGGGCATGGGCGTTTGTTAAGCGCTACCCTGCAAGTTCAAGGAATGTCTTGCCGGAGAACCGAACGATGCGTGTACATGGGTTGATGATGCCATTGCTGGCCCTGTTCGCCGCCAGCTCTGCCTGGGCTGCGGATTGCCCGGCGTTGTTGCAGGGCAGCCTGCCGGAGCTGCGTGGCAAGGAACAGGTCGACCTGTGCCAGCGCTTTGGCGGCAAGCCACTGGTGGTGGTCAACACCGCCAGCTATTGCGGGTTTGCGCCGCAGTTCGAGGGGCTTGAGAGCACCTACAAGGCGTACCACGGGCAGGGGTTGGAAATGCTCGGCGTGCCGTCCAACGACTTCAAGCAGGAAGACGCCGACAGCGAGAAGACGGCCAAGGTGTGCTACGCCAATTATGGTGTGACCTTCACCATGACCAAGACGCAGGCGGTGCGCGGCAAGGATGCGATACCGTTGTTCGTGGGGCTGGCGGAGCAGAGCAGTGCGCCCAAGTGGAATTTCTACAAGTACGTGGTGGATCGCAAGGGCAAGGTGGTCGGCAACTTCTCCAGCCTGACCAAGCCGGATGACCCGGCGTTCAGGGCGGCGATCGAGAAGGCGATTGCCTCGCAGCCGTGACAGGGTAAAGCGTGCACGGCTCCTGTGGCAGCGACTGCCTTGCTCAATTTCACCCGCGAACACCGGCGAAGCCGGTGTCATACACCGCAGGGCCTCCATCGCTGGCAAGGCGGCTGCCACGGTCGTGCATCCTCAATGCGGATGCACCGTCAGCGCTACCAGGCGCACTACCAGCGGCCTGACCATCAACACGCAAATGAATGCGACCGGCATGGCCAACTGGTAAGCCTTGAGCACATTGCTCAGGTACTGCGCATTCACCCCGGCATTGGCGGCGGTGATCACGAAGCACATCAGCAGAGCCATGATCGACGACATGTAGAGCGCAAACACATACGGCGTTGCGCTGGGGCGTAGTTTGCGAAGGCTGCGTGGCTGGGACGGGTTATTCATGTGATCTCCTCAACGGTGGGTGAGGCGCAGGTTAGCAATGCACCGGGGCCCCGCTGTAGACCCGTAAGGCTGAGTTCTTTATAAAGAGATTCTTACGAATCGAAGGGCTCGACATGGACCTGCTCAACGCCATCCGCAGTTTCATCAAGGTGGTCGAAGCCGGCAGTATTGCCGGTGGGGCGCGCAGCCTGGGGGTCAGCCCTGCTGCGGTCAGCCAGAACCTCGCACGTCTCGAGGGCCACTTGCAGGTGCGCCTCGTCAGTCGCAGCACGCGCAGCATGGCGTTGACCCCGGCCGGGACACTCTATTACGAGCGGGTCAGGAACGTGGAGCGTGACTTGCTCAACGCCGAGCAGGCCGTCACTACGCCCGACAGTGAGCCGCAAGGGCGGTTGTGCATCGCCTCCACCTCGGCATTCGGCCGCCACGTGCTGGCACCGCTGATCCCCGCCTTCAGCGCCCGTTACCCCTTGCTTTCGATAGAGTTGGTAACGACTGATCGACGGGTCAACCATGCGCGTGAAGACGTCGACGTCAGCCTGCGCATTGCCCCGCAACTCGAAGACCAACTGCTGGCGCGGCATATCGCACGCATTCCGTTCATCTGCTGTGCATCCCCAGGCTATCTGGCGAGCGCAGGCTTGCCGGCCACGCCCGAGGCACTGCGCGACCATCGCTGCCTGGTGTTTCGCTACCCGGTGGATGGCCGCTTCCTGCGGTGGGGGTTCGTACGTGATGGCCTGCGCTTCGAGGCCGAATTCGGCACGGTGCTGATCAGTGACGATATCGACGCGCTGACGCAGATGGCGCTCAACGACGGTGGCATCACCCGGCTGGCCGAATTCATCCTCAGGCCGCACCTCGCGTCCGGTGCGCTGGTGCCGTTGTTCGAATACCGCGACGACAGCCAGGCCTACGCCCAGACCGAGCCGATGGACATCTACCTGTGCCTGGCCGACCGCTTCGCCATGACCGCCAAGGTGCGCGCGTTCATGAACTACCTGCAGGATTCGCTGGGTGACAGCTGGCAAATCCAGGCCTGAAAAAACCGCCACAAGGGCGGTTCTTCATGCAGCAACAAGCGTCAGAAGCGGTAGGTGAGGGATGCACCCACGCCGTGCGCGCTGTTCTCGTACTTGGCCTGGTAGCTGCCTTTGCTGGCGCTGACCTGGTTGACCTTGGTGTCCTCTTCCCACAGGTAGGAGTAGGCCACGTCGATGGTCATGTCTTCGTTCGGGCTCCAGCCCGCACCCAGGCTGAACACCTTGCGATCGCCGGTCGGGATGCGCGGTGAACGGTCGTGGTTGTTGGTTGGCGACTGGTCTACGGTGAAGCCGGTGCGCAGTACCCACTCCTTGTTCACCTTGTAGGACGCGCCAATGGCGTGGGCCCAGGTGTCGTGCCAGTTCTGCTCTTCGGTAATGGTCTGGAACGCCGAACCTGCCAGTCGCGCCGGGACATCGTTCTGCACGGTGATATCTTTCAGGCGGCTCCAGCGGGTCCAGGTGCTGCCTGCGTACAGGGTCCACTGGTCGTCGAGTTCGTGGGTGACCGAAAGGTCGACCGACTCTGGTGTCTTGATCTTCAGGGTAGCGTCGAACTTGCTGCCGCTGAATGCCCCTATCAGCGGGGTGCTGACGCGGGTCTTGCCTTCGAGCTTGTAGTCGACCATCGAGTGGTAGGTCAGGCCGACGCGGGTGCTGTCGGTGGCCTGCACCAGAATGCCGATGTTGTAGCCGACAGCGGTGTCGTCGCCCTTGATCTTGACTTCGCCATCATTTCCGCCGAGGACGGCTGGGGTCGGCAGGTTAGAGCCCAGTTCACCTTTGATGCGGTTGATGGTTGGGCCGAAACCGATCGAGACCTTGTCGTTGAAGGCGTAGCTGACAGTTGGCTGGAAGGTCACTACCTCGACATGGCTCTTTTTGCCCCAGTAGCGGGCGGCATCGTCGCTGCCGTAGTCGGTGACCAGGCCGAAGGGTACGTAAACACCGAAGCCGACGCTCCAGTGATCATCGATCGGCTTGACGTAGTAACCCATCGGTACGCCAACGACCGGCACCATGTCACCATCGGTTTCCCCCCCGAAGTTGCTGCCAGGGCCCGAGATATCGGACTTGGCGATGACGGCAGCGCCGCCCACGGTGATTTGTTCGCGCTTGAGGCGGGACATGCCTGCCGGGTTGCCAAACACGGTGCTGGCATCTTCGGCAGAAGAAGAACGTCCCGCGAAACCTGTCCCCATGCTGCTGATGCTCTGTTCGTTAAGGGCGAAGCCGGCAGCGAACAGTTGGCTGGAGGCGAGAGCAACGGCTACGCCGAGGGAGGTTTTGAGCATGACTTTTTTCATTATTAGAACTCCTTGGGATCTCCGGGGCGAAAAGCTACCAACAAATCACGCGCTGCGCTATAGCCCGTATCACAGGAGATAGAGCGGTTTTGTAGGACAATCCGACCAAAATTCCTTTTTTTCCGGTAATGCGTAGGATGATTCTCAAGATGCCTGTGGCAATTTCTGATCAACGCACAGATGCCAGGCCTGAGTGAAGTCGCGCAGGCGACCTTGGGGGTGAAAAATTTGCCGCCAGATCCGCGCCTGGCCGAGCAGATCGTCAACGGCAGGCAGGGGGGTGGACTGCGCTTCGATCAGCATCCAGGCAATGGCGGTGGAGTAGCGCAGGTTGACCGTGAGTTCCAGGTGCGGGCCGCCGAGAAACGCGTGCTGGCTCGCCAGGCCGCGTACCAGGCTGGCTAGCTCGGGGTCGCGGGCGAGAAAATCGTCCCATACGGCTTGGTGGCGATGCTCGCCGATGCGGTACAGGCCGTGGCCACGCCTGTCATGCAAGGCTGAGCCGAGCGCCGACTGGCTGGCCGCGATGCCCAGCAAAAGGGCTTCGGCACTGGCGCAATGACGGTTGAGGTAGACCAGGGTTGGTCGGATCACATACTGACACAATTCATTCGCCGCAATACCCATGATGCCCTCGAGCAGTAAAGGGCCGACGGGCGCTGGAGCTTGGCAGCTGGTGATTGGTCAGGCCCGCCGGAAGCGGTAGGGACCGCTCGAGTTGAAGTGTAGTGTGATAATCATGGTGTAAAGAGCTGTTTTTAAATCGATTGCTGCCTGACGTTCGGCGCCATATGCCTTGCGGCAATTACGCCAAGAACGATCAGGAAGCTTGCGACACGGTGCATTCAGCGGCTGAATGCATCGGTATTCGCCGCTCACGCGGTGAGCGACTGGCGGGTCCGGGCAATCACGGCTTGCAGCGGTTCCGAGCGGTTGTACTGCTCTGGGTACAGACGTTCGGTGTGGCAGGCGACGCCGTGTTCGTCCACCAGGGTGAAGCTGAAGTTGCCCTTGCGAGGGGCGGTGATCAGGCACTTCAACGGCGAGAAGGCCTGGGAGAGGGTGCCAATGGCAGCCTGAATTTGATGATGAGTATGCATATTGTTGGAGGTTCCTGCTTTAAACACGGGAGATATGATCCGTGCATGATAGAAACGTTCCAGTGACGCCTTTATTAAGGGACGAACGAACCTGACTGGAACAGGGCAGCCAGGGAGAGCGCAATCATAAGGTAGGCGCTTGGGCTGACTGGTAGGTACTTCAGAGGGCAGGCAGCATGCCGGGGCCAAGGTTCTAGGCCGTCGGTATGGAATCCTGATCAATCTGTCACGTGATTCGTGCTTGAACAGCGCTGGGCTGGCGAGTGAATCATCGAAAGGGCCGGTCCTGATTTCAGCAGTGATGCTCTTGGGGGGAGCAGGCCTGCAAGGACGCTTCTGGCCAGAATTGACTTTCAGCTTGGTACTAACGAGGCGCACCTTACCGGAACTTTGCGGGCTTTGCAAGCCTTGCGAAACTTCCACAGGTGAGCCGAGCATTATGGCGTTTCTTGCGCGTGCTGGGAAGAGGGGGCAAACGGCCTTCAAGTGGCAGGATGTACCAATTTCGTGCATTCAACTGCAGGTTTTCGGTGCACTTGTTCACATTCGAGGCGTGAGTTGTAACAGCCCGGCAACAGCGCCGCAGAAGCTCGCCAATGCCTTGACTGGCAGCTTAAGTCAATGAAAAAAAACACTAATTTTAGCTGGTGAAAAAATCGTCAGTTTGACTGTAAGCCCCGTTTCATAGGGGTTTGCGGGGTCCTTAAGGGGGTTGTCCACCGAGTTATCCACAGGAACTGTGGATTGTCCCGAGCGCTTGCTCTAGGACGGGCGTGCCAGCAAATTAAAGAACTGTCCGACAATCGTCAGGCAGCTGCAGACCTGCTGGTCATCGACTTGAAAACGTCAAGAAAAGATCGGTGAAATTTTTTTTCAACCCTCCGTAAATCGACAGGCCACGCGGCAGAAAAAAGAGTAGAGTGGCGCGCCTTTCGAGTTGCCTTCCCTGTTTGTCATGAAATTTCGCGGTAAACACCTCGCCAGCCCCACTGCGGCCTCACCGGCCCCTTCGACCAAGCGCTTCTCACTGAAAGTGGCCCTGTGGTTGCTCGACAACCCGCGCCTGGGCGACAAGCCTCAGGTCAAGCACCTGGCCGGGCGTCTGCTCAAGCAGCCCGCGCGCCAGGGCGTGGTGGTGGCCCAGAGCCGCTTGGGGCAAATGCTCTGCCGCGATTGCGGCAACGCCCGCGACCGACGTATCGGCCACGAACTGCTGCGCCAGGCTGCTCGGGCCGGTGATCAGCGGGCGCAGCTGGAATATGCGCGGCTGTGCCAGGGCAATGAGCCGGAGCAGGCGCCCGCCACGGCAGACTGATAAGCTGCAGCTCATTTGCAACAGACCGTTCGGGGTAAGCATGGCAGTGGATCTGACCAGCATTCTGCTGGGCTTGGTGGCAGGCGCCTTGCCTTGCCTGGTTTGGGTCATGCATGTACAACGCCGGCACGGCGCACGGCAAGGCGAGCAGGCCTTGCTTGAGGAGCGTCTCAATGGCGCCCAACTGGCCCAGGCCGGCCTGCAGGCGCAACTGGATGCCAGCCGCGACGAGGTCAGCGACCTCAGCGAAGCCAATAGCGTCAAGCAGGCCCAGCTGGCTGCTCAAGGCCGCGAGCTCGAACTGCTGCAGATCGACCGCGACAATGCCCGCGACGCGGCTCACGCCTGGCAGCTCGAACGGGCCAGTCGTGAGGCCGAATTGCGCCGCCTGGAGGCCCAGGGTGCCCGCCTGGAAGCGGAGCTGCGCGAGCAGCAGGACAGGCACCAGCAGCGCCTGGAAGACCTGCAGGAGGCCCGCGATACGCTGCGCGCCCAGTTTGCCGACTTGGCCACGAAGATCTTCGACGAGCGTGAGCAGCGCTTTGCCCAGACCAGCCAGCAGCACCTGGGGCAGTTGCTCGACCCGCTCAAGGAGCGCATCCAGGCCTTTGAAAAGCGTGTCGAGGAGAGCTACCAGCAAGAAGCCCGTGAGCGATTCTCGCTGGGCAAGGAATTGGAGCGCCTGCAGCAGCTCAACCTGCGCCTGTCCGACGAAGCCACCAACCTCACCCAGGCGCTCAAAGGCCAGAAGACCCAGGGCAACTGGGGTGAACTGATCCTTGAACGCGTGCTGGAGCATGCCGGCCTTGAGAAAGGCCGCGAGTACCAGACCCAGGTCAGCCTGAAGAGCGCCGACGGCGAACGCTTCCAGCCCGACGTACTGATCATGTTGCCGGGCAACAAGCAGGTGGTGGTCGATGCCAAGGTCAGCTTGACCGCCTATCAGCAGTACGTCAGCGGCAACGATGAAAACGCGCTCAAGCAGCACGTTCAGTCGCTGCGCAGCCACGTCAAAGGCCTGTCGAGCAAGGATTACAACCGCCTCGAAGGCCTGCACAGCTTGGATTTCGTGCTGTTGTTCGTGCCTATCGAGGCGGCGTTCTCGGCCGCCCTTCAGGCGGAGCCGAACCTGTTCCAGGAGGCATTCGACCGGCAGATCGTGATCGTCAGCCCGACCACCTTGCTTGCCACGCTTCGGGTGATCGACAGCCTGTGGAAGCAGGAACGCCAAGGCCAGAACGCCCGCGAGATCGCCGAGCGCGCCGGCTGGCTGTACGACAAGTTCGTGCTGTTCATCCAGGACCTGGACGAGCTGGGCAACCGGCTGCAGCAGGTCGACAAGGCCTACGCGGCAGCGCGCAACAAGCTCTGCGAGGGGCGCGGCAACCTGGTCAGCCGCAGCGAACAGCTCAAGCTGCTCGGGGCCCGTGCCAGCAAGAGCCTGCCGGCCGACCTGCTGGAGCGGGCGCTGTCGGATGAAGGGTTAGCGGACGCGGCGGTTACTGCACCAGGCTCAGATGGCGATTGAGCAGGGCGCGCAGGGCCGCCGGCTTGACCGGCTTGGCCAGGTAGTCCAGGCCTGCGGCGTGTACCGTGGCCAGGGTTTCCTTGCTGCCGTCGGCACTGATCACCACCCCCGGCACCGGTTCAGCCAGGCAGGCGCGTAGCCATCCCATCAGCGCACTGCCGGTGTCGCCCTCGTCCAGGTGGTAGTCCACCAGCGCCAGGTGTGGGCGCATGCCCTGGGCCAGCAGCGCTTCACATTCGGCGCGGTTGCGCGCGGTCCAGACCTTGCAGCCCCAGCGGCTGAGCAGGCTGTTCATGCCGATCAGGATGCTGTCTTCGTTGTCGATGCACAGCACCTGCAGCCCGGCCAGCGGCTGGCTGGCCTGCTCGACTGGCGCTGTCGGTGCGGGCACCGCCTGGCGGGCGATGGGTACGTTGACGCGAAACACCGTGCCTTTGCCAGGCCACGAGCGCACTTCCAGCTTGTGGCCCAGTACGCGGCACAGACCATCGGCGATCGCCAAACCCAGGCCCAGGCCCTTTTCGGCGCGGGTTTGGTGGCTGTCCAGGCGCTTGAACTCCTGGAAGATCACTTGCAACTTGTCGTCGGCGATCCCCGGGCCACGGTCCCACACTTCCAGCCACAGCTGTTCGCCCTGGCGGCGCACGCCCAGCAGGATCGGGCCTTTGCCGTAGCGCAGGGCGTTGGTGAGGAAGTTCTGCAGCACCCGGCGCAGCAGTTTCATGTCGCTGTCGATGCGCAGGCGGCTGCCGCGCAGGCGGAACGCCAGCCCCTTCTCGGCGGCCAGCACCTTGAACTCGGCGCCGAGGGTGTCGAACAGCTCGTTGAGGGCGAAGGGTTTGGCGTCCGGGGTGATCTTGCCGTTCTCCAGGCGCGAGATGTCCAGCAGGTCGCTGATCAGCTCTTCGGCCGAGCGCAGCGAGCTGTCCATGTGCTGCACCAGTTGCTGGGCCTCGTCGTTGAGCCCCTCGGCCTGCTGCGACAAGGCGGCGGAGAACAGCCGCGCGGCATTCAGCGGTTGCATCAGGTCATGGCTGACTGCGGCCAGGAAGCGGGTCTTGGACTTGCTTACCGCTTCGGCCTGGCTCTTGGCTTCCGACAGTGCCTGGTTGAGCTGAGACAGCTCATGGGTACGCTCGGCCACGCGCTGCTCCAGCCCCTCGTTGGCATCGCGCAGCGCCTGCTCGGCCTCGCGGAACGGGGTGATGTCGGTGAAGCTCATGACGAAACCGCCGCCAGGCATCGGGTTGCCGATCAGCTCGATCACCCGGCCATTGGGGAACAGCCGTTCGGACGAGTGCGCGCGGCCCTGGCGCATCCAGTGCAGGCGCCGCGCCACATGCACTTGTGCTTCGCCCGGGCCGCACAGGCCGCGTTCGGCGTTGTAGCGGATGATGTCGGCGATCGGGCGGCCGACGCTGATCAGCCCGTCGGGGTAGTTGAATAGCTCCAGGTAGCGGCGGTTCCAGGCCACCAGGTGCAGGTTCTGGTCAACCACGCTGATGCCCTGGTTGATGTTCTCGATGGCGCCTTGCAGCAGGGCGCGGTTGAACTGCAGCACTTCGCTCGCTTCGTCGGCAATCCGCACCACGTCTTCGAGCTGCATGTCGCGGCCTTCGATGGCCGCCTTGACCACGGCACGGGTCGAGGAGCTGCCGAGCACGCCGGCCAGCAGGCGCTCGGTGTGCTCGATCCAGTCGCCATCGGCGTTCTGGTTGGGGTTGAAACCTTTGCCCTGGCGATAGGCGAAGCGGATGAAGCTCTGCCGTGCCCGTTCCTCGCCGACGAAACGCGAGGCCAGGGTCAGCAGGTCATCGATCTGCACCGCCAGCAGCGGCTTGCCATTGGGCCGGGCGCTGGTCTGCTGGCCGATGAAACGCCCCGCCTGCCAGTGCTCCGACACGCGGGTGCGCGACAGCATCGAGACCCAGGCGAACAAGGTGAAGTTGCCCGCCAGCGACAGCACCACGCCTTGGGTGAGGGGGGTGATCGGCAGGTTCAACGGGTTGCCGTGCAGCCACGCCAGGCCAGGGAACAGCTCCAGCGACCAGCCCAGGCTGTGGGCGGTGATCGGCAGTACCAGGGTGTAGAACCACAGGAAGATACCCGCAGCCAGGCCGGCGAACACGCCGCGGCGGTTGGCCTGCTTCCAGTACAGCGCGCCGAGCATGGCCGGGGTCAATTGGGTCACGGCGGCGAAGGCGATCTGGCCGATGGTCGCCAGGCTCGCAGTGGAGCCGAGCAGGCGATAGCTGACGTAGGCCAGCAGCAGGATGACCACGATGGTCACCCGGCGCACCGAGAGCATCCAGTGGCGGAACACCTCGAACGGCCGTTCGGCGTTGTTGCGGCGCAGCAGCCAGGGCAGCAGCATGTCGTTGGAGACCATGGTCGACAGCGCCACGGCCTCGACGATGACCATGCCAGTGGCGGCCGAGGCGCCGCCGATGAAGGCCAGCAAGGCCAGGCTCGGGTGCGCTTCGGCCAGCGGCAGGCTGATCACGAAGGAATCGGAAATCACCGTGCCGGGCAACAGCATCTGCCCGGCCAGGGCGATGGGCACCACGAACAGTGCGGCCAGGGCCAGGTACATCGGGAACACCCAGCGTGCCAGGCGCATGTCCTGCGGCTCGATGTTCTCCACCACGGTCACATGGAATTGCCGCGGCAGGCAGATGATCGCCATCATCGCCACGGCGGTCTGCACCACCATCGACGGCCAGTTGATGGTCTCCTGCCAGTAACTCTCCAGGTGGATCGACTGGCGTGCCTGGGTGAACAGGTCGTCAAAGCCGTCGTACAGGTTGAACACCACGAACACGCCGACGGCGAGGAAGGCCAGCAGCTTGATCAGCGATTCGAAGGCAATTGCCAGGACCATGCCGCGGTGGTGCTCGGTAACGTCCAGGCTGCGCGTGCCGAAGACGATGGCGAACAGCGCCAGCACCAGCGACACCACCAGTGCGGTGTCCTGCACGCGGGTGCCGGTGGCATCGGCATTGGCGCCGATCAGCAGGTTGACGCCGAGCACGATGCCTTTGAGCTGCAGGGCAATGTAGGGCAGCACCCCGACCAGGCAGATCAGCGCCACCACCACCGCCAACGTCTGCGACTTGCCGTAGCGCGCGGCGATGAAGTCGGCGATCGAGGTGATGTTCTGCTGTTTGCTGATCAGCACCATCTTCTGCAGCACCCAGGGTGCGAAGACCAGCAGCAGGATCGGGCCCAGGTAGATCGGTAAAAACGCCCAGAGCTGTTCGGCGGCCTGGCCGACCGCGCCAAAGAAGGTCCAGCTGGTGCAATACACCGCCAGCGACAGGCTGTACACCCAGGCGCGCAGCCGCGGCGGCAACGGCGTGCTGCGGCGGTCGCCGTAGAAGGCGATGGCGAACATGACGGCCATATAGGCCAGGGCGACCACGGCGATCAGCCAGCTGGACAACGACATGAAAACTCCGGAGCAAAAAAGATAACGCGGTCCCGATCAACCAGTCTGGCACGCAGACAAGGGTTCGTCAGCGCCGACGATGGTCGCAGTGGCGAGTCGTCGCAGGCTTCAGCTAATACCTGTGCCGGCCCATACGCGGCACAGCCACCCTCAATTGCGGCGAGTACCCAGCCAGTAGAACACCCCCGCCAGTATCACCGACAACACCAGCAGGTAGAAGGTCGCCCCCGGCCACCCGTGCCCCAAGACGAACCCGACCATCACCGGCCCCAGCGCCGCGCCCAGGTTGGAGAGGTTCTGCGCACCGTAATACACCCCGCGCAGGTGCTCCGGCGCTATCAGGTCGATGAACATGTACTCGGCCGGTATCACGATGATCTCGCCGAGGGTGAACACCAGCATGGCCAGGCACCAGGCCAGCACCGTCCCGGCGACCGAGAAGCCCAGCAGCCCGGCGATGAACAGCGCCATCCCGGCCAGCAGCCAGGGCATCAGCTGCTGGCGGCTGATGCGGCGGCCGATCAGGTATTGCAGGGCGATCACCGTCACGGCGTTGGTGGTCACCAGGTAGCCGACCAGGTGCGCCGCCTCGCGGGCGCTGGTGGTCACCACCAGGTATTGCGACAGGTAAGCGGTGAACTGGCCGAACACCACCGCACTGAGCACACCGCCGAGGGTGAAGCACACCAGCCGCCGATCCCGCGCCAGCCCCAACGCCACCTGGGCAAAGCCGGCAGCCGGCGGGGCGGGGGCACTGGCCTGCAGCCCGCGGTCGCCCAAGTGCCAGTAGGCCAGGCACATGCCCAGGCCAATCAGCGCGGAGGCGAAAAAGGGCAGATGAGCGTCAAGCTCCAGCAGCGCCACCCCCAGCAGCGGGCCGACCGCGTAACCCACGTTGCTCAGGGTGTACTTGATGGCGAACACCTCGGCACGTTGCTCCACCGGCAGCAGTGCGCAGAAGCCCGCCTTGGCGGCGATGTCGACCACGGCCAGGGCCAGGTTGATCAGCACCAGGCACAGAAAGAACAGCAGCGCCGAACGGCTGGCAATGGCAGCGACGAAGGCCAGGGCGAACACCAGCGTACTGGCGGTGACCAGGGTGTGGTTGCGCAAGGTGTCGACCAGATGGCCGCCGTACAGGCTCAACAGCGAGGCGACGATCAGCGCGCCGCCGATCAGCAGGCCGATGTGGCTGATCGACAGCTGGAAGTTGTCGGCCAGGTAAACGACCAGGTAGGGCAGGGTAAGGGCACGGGCCACGGTCAGGGTGAAAGTAGTGGCCAGCAGCAGACGCACGGCTGCGGGGTAGTGCTTGAGGGCGGCGAGCATTGCCACTTCCTTGTTGTGGGGATTGCCGCTGCTGAGCATATGACATAGGGGGGCTGCTGCGCAGCCCATCGCTGGCAAGCCAGCGCCTGCAGGTAGCGCATCGCCAGTAACGCCGGATGATTCCTGTGAGAGCCGGCTTGCCGGCAATGGGGGCGCCGCGGCGTGGCGACCAGCGGAGGATTGACACCCTGGCATCCACCGGGAATACTCTTCGCAAATTCATATATATGTTTATATAACAAGACGAGAGCGACCATGCCCCCACTGTCCGGTGATGCTCGACTGCCACGCTACCAACAACTGCGCGACCACCTGATCGAGCAGATTGCCAACAACCGCTGGCGCCCCGGTGAAGCGATCCCTACCGAAGCCGCGCTGGCGACCGAGTTCGACATGTCGGTCGGCACCGTGCGCAAGGCCGTCGATGTGCTGGTCAGCGAAGGCGTGCTGGAGCGCCAGCAAGGCCGCGGCACGTTCATCCGCCGCCCACAGTTCCAGTCTTCGCTGTTCCGCTTCTTCCGTTTCGAGACCGCCAGCGGCGAACGGGTGATGCCGGAAAGCCGCATCCTTTCCATCGAGCCCGTGCCGGCACCGTCGGCAGTGGCTGCAGCGTTGGGGCTGGCGGCCGAGGCCGAAGTCATCCGTATCGTCCGTACCCGTCTGCTCGGTGCCCAGCCGGTGCTCGCCGAAGAGATCTGGCTGCCGCGCCAGACCTTCCAGCCTTTGCTGGATGTCGACCTGCAGAGCAAGGGCCCGCTGCTTTACCCGATCTATGAGGAGCTGTGCGGCCAGGTAGTCGCCTACGCCGAAGAGAGCCTGACCGCTGAAGCGGTCGATGCGGCGCATGGCCGCTTGTTGCAACTGCCGGCCGACAGCCCGGTGGTGGTGATCGAGCGTCTGGCCCGTGATTACGCCGGCAAACCGTTGGAATGGCGCCGCTCGCGCGGCCATGCGCAGCACTTCCGCTACCGCATCGACATTCGCTGACCCGGCTGCTTCGCCCCGTTACCCGTCTGCGCCGTTCTGCCACGGCGCAGTGGCTTCGCCTGCCCGGTCGCCAGCGTGCCAAGCGCTTCGGTACGCCCGGCCGTAACACACACAACTAGAAGGATAACAATCATGTTCAGCTGGTACCGCCAGATCACCTCACGGGAACGCAAGACGTTCTGGGCCTGCTTCGGCGGCTGGTCGCTCGATGCGCTGGAAGTGCAGATGTTCGGCCTGGCCATCCCGGCGCTGATCGCCGCGTTCTCCCTGACCAAGGGTGACGCTGGCCTGATCAGCGGCCTGACCCTGGTCACCTCGGCCATCGGCGGCTGGCTCGGTGGCACCCTGTCCGACCGTTACGGCCGCGTGCGCACGCTGCAGTGGATGATCCTCTGGTTCTCCTTCTTCACCTTCCTCTCGGCCTTCGTCACCGGCTTCTACCCGCTGCTGTTCGTCAAGGCCATGCAAGGCTTCGGCATCGGTGGCGAGTGGGCGGCCGGTGCGGTGCTGATGGCCGAGACCATCAACCCGAAATACCGCGGCAAGGTCATGGGCACGGTGCAGAGCGCCTGGGCCGTGGGCTGGGGCCTGGCGGTGGCACTGTTCATGCTGATCTACTCGCTGGTGCCTGCGCAATACGCCTGGCGGGTGATGTTCTTCGTCGGCCTGCTGCCATCGCTGCTGATCATCTGGGTGCGCCGCAACGTGCAGGAGCCGGACAGCTTCCAGCGCCTGCAGAAAGAACAGGCCATCCCGGTCAGCTTCTTCAAATCCATGGCCGGTATCTTCCGCCCCGAGCTGCTGCGCGTGACCCTGCTGGGGGGGCTGCTGGGCCTGGGTGCCCATGGTGGTTATCACGCGGTCATGACCTGGCTGCCGACCTTCCTCAAGACTGAGCGCAACCTCTCGGTACTGAACTCCGGCGGCTACCTGGCGGTGATCATCTTCGCCTTCTGGTGCGGCTGTGTGGTCAGCGGCTTGCTGATCGACCGCATCGGCCGGCGCAAGAATATTCTGCTGTTCGCCCTGTGCTGCGTGCTGACCGTGCAGGCCTACGTGTTCTTCCCGCTGACCAACACCCAGATGCTGTTCCTCGGCTTCCCGCTGGGCTTCTTCGCCGCCGGCATCCCGGCCAGCCTGGGTTCGTACTTCAACGAACTGTACCCGGCCGACGTACGCGGCGCCGGGGTTGGCTTCTGCTACAACTTCGGCCGCGTGCTGTCAGCGGTGTTCCCGTTCCTGGTCGGCCACATGAGTGAGTCCATGTCGCTGGGCAGTGCGATCGGCATCGATGCCGGCATTGCCTACGGCGTGGCCATGATCGCCGTGCTGTGCCTGCCGGAAACCCGAGGCCGCACCCTTGAGGCAACGCCCGAGCCGCACCTGGCCGCCGCTGCAGCCAAGTAACCTGACCCTTGCCCCGATTGAAAAGCTCCGATTGAAAACCATGCCTGACGTTCCCGCTTCATTGATCACCGCCATCGACAGCCACGCCCACGTCTTCAGCCGTGGGCTGAACCTGGCCAGCGAGCGCCGCTACGCGCCGAGTTACGACGCGCCGCTGGGCGATTACCTGGCCCAGTTGCAGGGCCATGGCTTCAGCCATGGCGTGCTGGTGCAGCCCAGCTTCCTGGGTACCGACAACCGCTACCTGCTGAGCGCCCTGCAGACCGTGCCAGGGCAGTTGCGCGGGGTGGTGATGCTGGAGCGGGACGTCGAGCGCGAAACCCTGGATGAGATGGCCCGTCTTGGGGTGCGGGGTGTGCGCCTGAACCTCATGGGCCAGGCACTGCCCGACCTCAAAGGTGCAGCGTGGCGGCCTCTGCTGGAGCGCATCGGTGAACAGGGCTGGCACCTGGAGCTGCACCGCCAGGTGGCGGATCTGCCGGCGCTGGTGCGGGCCTTGGCGCCCTATGGCCTGGACATCGTGGTCGACCATTTCGGCCGACCCGATGCCCGCCTGGGCTTGGGCCAACCGGGCTTTGCCGAGCTGCTGACGCTGGGCGGCAAGGGCAAGGTCTGGGTGAAGGTGTCGGGTATCTATCGGCTGGAAGGCACGCCGGAACAGAACCTGGCGTTCGCGCGCAAGGCGCTGGGTGCGCTCGAGGCGCACTATGGCGCCGAGCGTTTGATGTGGGGCAGCGACTGGCCGCATACCCAGCATGAATCGGCGGTGAGCTTTGCCACGGTGGTCGAGCAGTTCGAGGCGTTGGGGTGTTCCGCTGAACTGCGCCGGGCGCTGCTGGTGGATACTGCGAGGGCGTTGTTCGGTTTCGAGTGATGCAGCACCTGCCCCGGCCCTCTCGCCGGCAAGCCGGCTCCCACGAGTACCCCGCTGAACCTAAGAGCTGCGGGGTACCTGTGGGAGCCGGCTTGCCGGCGAGAGGGCCGGTACCGACTGCTTAAAAAATCAGAACCGGAACCGGCTGATCATCTGCTGCAATTGCCCACCCAGCCGCGCCAGCTCCACACTGGATGCCGAAGTCTGCTGGCTGGCCTCAGCCGTCTGTTCGGAAATATCCCTCACCGTTACCACGCTGCGGCTGATTTCTTCAGCCACCGCGCTCTGCTGCTCCGAGGCCGCAGCGATCTGCTGGTTCATCAGCTGGATCCCCGACACCCGTTGGGTAATCCCTTCCAGCGCCACACCCGCCTCACGTACCAGCGCCACGCTGCTCTCGGTCAGGCTCTGGCTTTCTTGCATCAGCTCGCTCACCGAACGGGTGCCTTGTTCCAGGCTGCCGATCGCCGACTCGATTTCCAGCGTCGAGGCCTGTGTGCGTTGGGCCAGGCTGCGCACTTCATCCGCCACCACGGCAAAACCACGGCCTGCCTCGCCGGCGCGGGCCGCTTCGATCGCGGCGTTGAGCGCCAGCAAGTTGGTCTGCTCGGCCACTGCCTTGATCACGTCCATCACCTTGCCAATGCGCTGGCTCTCGCTGCGCAGCGCGCCCATGGCCTCGCCGGTGGCATCCACCTGGCTGGCCAGGCGGTCGATCTGTGCGACGGCGCGGTTCACCACACTGTCGCCTTCGCGCGCTTCTTCATCGGTGGCACTGGCCGCGAGTGAGGCTTCGCCGGCATTGCGCGCCACTTCATGCACGGTGGCGGCCATTTCCTGCATGGCGGTGGCGACCTGGTCGGTTTCGACTTTCTGATTGTTGGCGCCGGCGCTGGTCTGCTCGGTGATCGCCGACAGCTCTTCGGTGGCGCTGGCGATCTGCGAAATGCCGTCGCGCACCTGGGCGATCAGCTCGCGCAGGTTGCGGGTCATGCCCTGCAGGGCGTTCTGCAGCTGGCCGACTTCGTCGCGGCGGCGGCTGGCCGGTTGTTCGCTGAGGTCACCGGCGGCCACCTGTTCCATGGCCCTGAGCACCTGGCGCAGTGGCTGGCTGATTTGCCGGGCAATCACCACGGCGGCCAGCGCGCCGATCAGCAGGGCGAGGAGGGTGGTGACGACCTGCAGGGTCTTGGCGAACTGGCTGTCATTGGCCACCGCCACGGCCTGCGCGTCGAGCAGCTTGCCAATCAGGGTGTTGAGCGTTTCGACGTCATTGCCCATTTGCGTGCGGTAGTCCACCAGCTTGCTCACTTCGCCCCGGAAAGCGTCCACTGCGCCGGCGTAGGCGCGCACCTGCTGCTCCAGTTGCTGGAATTGCGCAGCGAAGCTGCCGTTGAACCTGGCCACCAGGCCCGGCAGCTCGTTCACCGTCGTGGCGATCTGCGTGTTCATCTGCTTTTCGGTATCGGCGTTGGTGTTACCGGTGTAGCCGCGTACGTGGTAGCGCAGCAGGATGAGGTTTTCGCGAATCTGGTTGATCGCTTCGATGCGCACGAAGCGCTGTTCGGCGTCGGGCAGGGCGCGCACCTGATTGCGGATGCGTTCGATGCTGGCAAAGGAATCGGTCGCCAATACGCCCATGGCTTTCTGCGCGGCGCGCATCTTCTGGTAGGACTGGAAGCTCAGCGCCTGATTGCCGGCGTAGGCCTGCAAGGTCTGGTCGGCCTGGCTCAGGATTGCCTGGCTTTCCGGCTTGGCCAGTACCCCGCGCAACCTGCCCAGGGGCTGCTGGAACGCGTCCAGTGCCGCCTGCAGTGCCTTGCCTTCGCTTTCTTCGCCGTTGGCCATGGCATGGCGCAGTCGGGCCACCCGCAGATCGCCGAGGGCGTCATTGAGGCCGGAGACATCATTGACCACTTCGCTGCGGCGCACCAAGCTGCCGAGCCCATCCCAGCCGATCAACGACTGGATCAGGGTCAGGCACAGCACCAGGCCGAAACCGAGGAAGAGTTTGCTGGCGATCCTGAGGTCGCCGAACCAGGTAAACATGCTGCTGAGCTCCTTTTCTTATGCGTTGGAGGAGACCGGAGGTCTGTCCCTTCTGTCAGATATAGTCATCTATATGAATTATCGGCAGATGTAACAAAATCTGAACAGGAATTTCCTGTTGTTTGGCCTCAATGTGCCAGTAGTGCGGATGGCATGGCTTGGATCGGCGTGCTCGACTTGCCAGCACCACGCATTCCCGTGCAGATTTGTGGCTTCTTGCGGCCAGCGTGCCTCCAATGACTAAAGCCCCTCAGGGAACAAGGACGATGAGTCATTCCTCGCAATTCACCTTGCTCGGCAAGCGGCGCTTCCTGCCGTTTTTCATCACCCAGTCGCTGGGTGCCTTCAACGACAACCTGTTCAAGCAGTCGCTGATCCTGGCGATCCTGTTCAAACTCAGCCTTGGCGGCGGCGACCGCTCGATCTGGGTCAACCTCTGCGCGCTGCTGTTCATCCTGCCGTTCTTCCTGTTCTCGGCGCTGGGCGGGCAGTTTGGCGAGAAGTTCGCCAAGGACGCGTTGATCCGCGCGATCAAGCTGGCCGAAATCGCCATCATGGCCATCGGCGCGCTGGGCTTCATCACCCACCACCTGGCGCTGATGCTGGTGGCGCTGTTCGGCATGGGCACCCATTCGGCGCTGTTCGGCCCGGTGAAGTATTCGATCCTGCCTCAGGCGCTGCGTGAAGAAGAACTGGTCGGCGGCAACGGCCTGGTGGAGATGGGCACCTTCCTCGCCATCCTCGCCGGCACCATCGGTGCCGGGGTAATGATGGCCAGCGACCGCTACGCCACGGTGGTGGCGGGTGGTGTGGTGGGCACCGCGGTGCTGGGCTACCTGGCCAGCCGCTGGATCCCCCGCGCTGCGGCTGTTGCGCCGCAGATGAAGCTGGACTGGAACATCTTCAAGCAGTCGTGGCTGATCCTGCGCATGGGCCTGGGCCAGCCACCGGCGGTGTCGCGCTCGATCGTCGGCAACTCGTGGTTCTGGTTCGTCGGCGCCATCTACCTGACCCAGATCCCGGCTTATGCCAAGGATTGGCTGCACGGCGACGGCACGGTGGTGACCCTGGTGCTGACCCTGTTCTCGGTGGGTATCGCCCTGGGTTCGTTGCTGTGCGAGCGCCTCAGCGGGCGCAAGGTCGAGATCGGCCTGGTGCCGTTTGGCTCGTTCGGCCTGACCCTGTTCGGCCTGCTCTGGTGGTGGCATTCCGGCGATGTGCCGGCCGCTGCGGCGCCGCATGACTGGCTGACGTTGCTGGGCATGCGCCAGGCGTGGTGGATATTGCTGTCGATCGTTGGCCTGGGCGTGTTCGGTGGCTTCTATATCGTGCCGCTGTATGCGCTGATCCAGGCACGCACCGCCGAGGACCAGCGCGCGCGGGTGATTGCGGCCAACAACATTCTCAATGCCCTGTTCATGGTGGTGTCGGCCATCCTCACCATCGTCCTGCTGGGCCTGGCCGACCTGAGCATCCCGCAGCTGTTCCTGGTGGTGTCGCTGCTCAACGTGCTGGTCAACGCCTACATCTTCAGGATCGTGCCCGAATTCACCATGCGCTTCCTGATCTGGCTGCTCAGCCATTCGATGTACCGCGTGGAGCACCGCGACCTTGAGCGCATCCCGGATGAGGGTGCTGCGTTGCTGGTGTGCAACCACGTATCGTTCGTCGACGCACTGCTGCTCGGCGGGGCGATCCGCCGGCCGATCCGGTTCGTGATGTACTACAAGATCTACAACCTGCCGGTGCTCAACTTCGTGTTCCGCACCGCCGGTGCCATCCCGATTGCCGGGCGTAATGAGGACGCGGCGATTTATGAGCGTGCATTCGAGCGCATCGCCCAGTACCTGGCGGCGGGTGAGGTGGTGTGCATCTTCCCGGAAGGCAAGTTGACCGGTGATGGCGAGATCGACGTGTTCAGGGGCGGTGTCAGCCGCATTCTGGAAGAGACCCCGGTGCCCGTGATTCCATTGGCCTTGCAGGGGCTGTGGGGCAGTTTCTTCAGCCGTGATCCGGGCAAGGGCTTTTTCAAGCGCTTGTGGTCGCGGGTGACCATCGTGGCAGGCGCCGCCATCCCGGTGGAGGCGGCGCAGCCAGCGCTGTTGCGTGAGCAGGTGAGCCGCTTGCGCGGCGAGCTGCGTTAAACGGCAAGGGTCAGCTGGCGCTGACCTTCAGGCCGATCAGGCCGCAGACGATCAGCGCCACACTGACCAGCCGCACCAGGGCCATGGACTCGCCGAACAGGATGATCCCGGCGATCACCGTGCCCACTGCGCCCACACCGGTCCAGATGGCATAGGCAGTCCCCAGTGGCAGTTCTTTCATGGCAAGGCCCAGCAGGCCCAGGCTGATGACCATGGCGCCAACGGTCAGCACGGTGGGGAGTGGGCGGGTGAAGCCGTCGGTGTACTTCAGGCCGACAGCCCAGCCGACCTCGAACAGGCCGGCGAAGAACAGGATGATCCAGGACATGAGTGTGTCTCCATCGTTTGAATGATGGGGCCGTCCCCGGAATGGTCACGCGGTGCGTCGTGAGGCCGTCCTCACCGTGGGCATCATAGTGCACATCTACAGATTCTCGAGCAAGTCAGTGCCGGCCTCTTCGCGGGGCAACATCAATGCCTGACGGGTTCAACCCCTTCAACCTCGCCCGCTGGCGCTTCCATCCGCCGGAACCAGGTCGACAGCAGTGCTCCGGAAATATTGTGCCAAACGCTGAACAGCGCACTCGGCACCGCCGCCAGCGGCGAAAAATGCGCGGCGGCCAGTGCCGCCCCAAGCCCAGAGTTCTGCATCCCCACCTCCAGCGCCAGCGACTTGCGCTGGGCCAGCGGCAGCTTGCAGAACTTGCCGGTGAGGTAGCCCAACAGGTAACCAAAACTGTTGTGCAGCACGACCACCGCCATGATCAGCAGCCCCGATTCGGCGATCTTCGCCTGGCTGGCCGCCACCACGGCGCAGACGATCATGACGATGCTCACCACCGACACCAGCGGCAGCACCTGCACCGCCATCTGCACCCGCGCACCCAGCAGGCGCTGGGCAAGCACGCCGAGCACGATCGGCAACATGACCAACTGCAGGATCGACCAGAACATGTCCATGAAGGACACCGGCAGCCAGGCCGAGGCCAGGAACCAGATCAGCGTCGGTGTCAGCAGCGGCGCCAGCAACGTGGTGACCGCAGCGATCGCCACCGCCAGTGCCAGGTCGCCCTTTGACAGCCACACCATCACGTTCGACGCCGTGCCGCTCGGGCAGCAACCGACCAGGATCACACCCACGGCGATTTCCGCCGGCAGCTGGAACAGCTGGCACAGCAGCCAGGCCATGCCCGGCATGATCACGAAGTGCGCGACCACCCCGAGCGCCACGCGCCAGGGCTGACGGGCGAGGGCGGCGAAGTCGTCGAGCTTGAGGGTCAGGCCCATGCCGAACATCACCAGCCCCAGCAGTGGCACGATGGCAACCTTGAGCGCGATGAACCATTGCGGTTGCAGGAAAGCCAGGCAGGCGAACACCAGCACCCAGAGGGCGAAGGTGTTGCCGACGAAGCGGCTGAGGGCGGCGAGGGCGCGCATGGGATATTCCTTGTACTTATATAAGTGTGGTTTTCCAGGGCCTCCTCGCGGGCAAGCCCGCTCCCACAGAGACACCCCACGCTTCAAGAGCAGTGGGGGACCTGTGGGAGCGGGCTTGCCCGCGAAGAGGCCGGTGCTGGCTCAGGATAACGCCCTGACCAGCACCGGCAGATCAGCTAACTCAGACCCCTTGCGGAATCTCTTCACCACCCAGCGCCTCGAACAGCACCGGCAGGAATTCGCTGAAGGTCATCATCATCAGCAGGAAGCTTGCATCGAACTGCTGCGCAGCTTCATCACCGCCATCCTGCTCGGCCTGCTCCTGCAGCAGTTCTTCGAACTTCAGGCGCTTGATGACCATCTTGTCGTCCAGCACGAACGACAGTTTGTCCTGCCAGGCCAGGGCCAGCTGGGTCACCACCTTGCCGGTGCTCAGGTGCAGCTGGATTTCCTCGCCGGTCAGGTCCTGGCGCTTGCAGCGCACGATGCCGCCGTCTTCGGCGGTGTCGCGCAGCTCGCATTCGTCCAGCACATAGAAGCCTTCGGCGGCCTGTTGCGATTTGACCCAATCGGTCATGGTCGCGGCCGGAGCGATTTTAACGGTGGCCGGGCGTACCGGCAGCGAGCCCATGACTTCGCGCAGGGTCGACAGCAGGTCTTCGGCGCGCTTGGCGCTGGCCGAGTTGACCAGGATCATGCCCAGGCGTGGGGCGATGGCGGCGAAGATCATCGAGCGGCGGATGAAGGCGCGCGGCAGGAACGCCTGGATGATCTCGTCCTTGATCTGGTCGCGTTCCTTTTTATAGACCTTGCGCATCTGCTCGGTCTCGATCTCTTCGACCTTCTCTTTGACAGCATCGTTGACGACGCTGCTGGGCAGAATGCGTTCTTCCTTGCGTGCGGCAATCAGCAGGAACTCGCCGCTGACGTGCACCAGGGGAGCGTCTTCGCCTTTGCCGAACGGCGCGACGAAACCATAAGTGGTCAGCTCCTGGCTGGCGCAGGGGCGGGCCGGCTTGCTGGCCAGGGCAGCTTCCAGTGCTTCAGCTTCGAACGGCACTTCCTGGGTCAGGCGGTAGGACAGCAGGTTCTTGAACCACATGAGGGTGAGTCTCTCCTTAATGCATAAGGGGGGCATTATTCTCCGAGCAGCCGTTCCAGGCCAGCCCTGTCATAGGGCCAGCAGCTGCTAATGGGGTAAGAAACCGCAGGCAGCGCTAGGTCTTTGAAAGGCCAAGGAATTTTTTTCAGAAAAGTTGAAAAATGTACTTGCCAGCCGTGTGCCTCGTCCGTAGAATGCGCGCCACACCGAGACGAAGGGTGATTAGCTCAGCCGGGAGAGCATCTGCCTTACAAGCAGAGGGTCGGCGGTTCGATCCCGTCATCACCCACCACTCGATGTATAGCGCAGCGGTAGTTCAGTCGGTTAGAATACCGGCCTGTCACGCCGGGGGTCGCGGGTTCGAGTCCCGTCCGCTGCGCCATATTCAGCTTCCAGGGCCCACTGAACACCCTGAAGCAACAGAGAAAGCGACCTTAGGGTCGCTTTTTTTGTTTGTGCAGTTTGAATCGCGCAGGGCGATGAAAAAAAACAGGCCAATGGCTTGCCAAGGTGTCGGTTCCTCCGTAGAATGCGCGCCTCACCGAGACGAAGGGTGATTAGCTCAGCCGGGAGAGCATCTGCCTTACAAGCAGAGGGTCGGCGGTTCGATCCCGTCATCACCCACCACTCGATGAATAGCGCAGCGGTAGTTCAGTCGGTTAGAATACCGGCCTGTCACGCCGGGGGTCGCGGGTTCGAGTCCCGTCCGCTGCGCCATATTCAACTTCCAGGGCCCACTGAACACCCGGAAGTTACAGAGAAAGCGACCTTAGGGTCGCTTTTTTTGTTTCTGCAGTATCAACGGTTGCGCTCTTCTTCCCGCAGGGTCAGCACCTCGACCCCATCAGCCGTCACCGCCACGGTATGCTCCCACTGCGCCGACAACGCATGGTCGCGGGTAATCACCGTCCAACCGTCTTTCAACGTGCGTGTACCGCGCCCGCCCTGGTTGATCATCGGCTCGATGGTAAAGACCATTCCGGGTTTGAGCTTCATGCCCATGCCGCGCTGGCCGAAGTGCAGCACCTCGGGCCCTTCATGCATCTGCTGGCCGATGCCATGCCCGCAATATTCGCGCACCACGCTGTAACCGGCAGCCTCGGCATGTGCCTGGATGGCATGGCCGATGTCGCCCAGCGTCGCACCGGGGTGTACCTGCCCGATACCTTTCCATAATGCTTCGTAGGTGGTGTCGACCAAGCGCCGGGCCTCCTCGCTGATTTCACCCAGGCTGTACATCTTTGACGAATCGGCAATGTAGCCGCCTTGTTCCAGGGTGATGTCGACGTTGATGATCGAACCCTCCTTCAACACCTCATCAACGTTGGGCATGCCGTGGCAGACCACATGGTCCACCGAGGTATTGAGCGCGTAAGGGAACCCGTATTGGCCCTTGCTCGCCGGGCGTGCCTTGAGGGTATTGACGATGAACGCCTCGGCGCGATCGTTGATCTGCATCGTGGTCACGCCGGGGCGGATGAAACTGTCGAGGTCGGCGAACACTCGGGCCAGCAGCTGGCCGGCGTTGCGCATCAGGTCGAGTTGGGCGGGGGTCTTGAGGATCACTTGGGACATGGGGGGAGGGCAGTAACTCATGCTGGAATTTGCCCCAGCATAGCGCCATGAGGCTTCGTGGTGCCACCGCATGGTGCGTTGTCGTGGGGGGCCATCGCCGGCAAGCCGGCGCCTACGGGTACCCGATGAGCCTTGAAGCGCGGGTGATCCCGTGGGCGCCGGCTTGCCGGCGATAGGGCCAGTGGGGCTGGCCCAGGAATTGCTGGCATACCTTTACCCAGGGCCATCAATGTCGATGGCTCACACCTCTTCACGACAAAGGCGCCGTGTTGCCCCCGCTTGCCAAGCAAGCCGGGGCAGCCGGCGCCTTTTGCGTTTCCATCAGGAGACCCGCCCATGGCCAGCACCGAAGTACGCAGCGTCTGCCCCTATTGCGGCGTCGGCTGTGGCATCGTCATGCGCGTGGACGACGGCAAGGTCAGCAAGATCAGCGGCGACAAGCAGCACCCGAGCAATTTCGGCCGCCTGTGCACCAAAGGCCTTACCGCCCACGTCCCGCTGACCGCCGCCGGGCGCATGGAAAGCTCCTTCGTCCGCCAGCAGCGCGACCACCCACCGGCGCGCAGCAGCATGGCCCAGGCCATCGCCCAGGCCGGCGAGCGCCTGCGCGGCATCATCGACCAACATGGCCCTGACGCCGTGGCCCTGTACGTTTCCGGGCAGATGTCGCTGGAGGCCCAGTACCTGGCCAACAAGCTGGCCAAGGGTTTCATCCGCACGCGCCATATGGAGTCCAACTCGCGCCTGTGCATGGCCAGCGCCGGCAGCGGCTACAAGCTGTCGCTTGGCGCTGACGGCCCGCCTGGCAGCTACCAGGATTTCGAGCGCGCGGATGTCTTCCTGGTCATCGGTGCGAACATGGCCGACTGCCACCCGATCCTCTTCCTGCGTCTGCTCGACCGGGTAAAAGCCGGGGCAAAGCTGATCGTCGTCGACCCACGTCGCACCGCCACCGCCGACAAGGCCGACCTGTTTCTGCAGGTGCGCCCCGGCAGCGACATGGCGCTGCTCAATGGCCTGCTGCACCTGCTGCACCGCAACGGCCAAACCGACCCCGCCTTTATCGCTCGCCACACTGAGGGCTGGGATGAACTGCCTGCCTTTCTCGAGGACTACACCCCTGAACGCGTGGCAGCCACCACCGGGTTGGCAGAAGCGGACATCCACCAAGCAGCTGAGCTGATCGGCAACGCCGGGGAGTGGATGAGCTGCTGGACCATGGGCCTGAACCAGAGCATCCACGGCACCTGGCACAGCAACGCCATCTGCAACCTGCACCTGGCCACAGGCGCCATCTGCCGCCCTGGCAGCGGGCCGTTCTCGCTGACCGGGCAGCCCAATGCCATGGGTGGGCGCGAAATGGGCTACATGGGGCCAGGGCTGCCGGGCCAGCGCTCGGCGTTGGTCGAAGGTGATCGCCGCTTCGTCGAGGCGCAGTGGGGGCTGGCCCCGGGCAGCCTGCGCAGCGAAGGGGGCGAAGGCACGGTGGCGCTGTTCGAGCAGTTGAAGGCGGGCGACGTGAAGGCCTGCTGGGTCATCTGCAGCAACCCGGTGGCCAGCGTCGCCAACCGCCAGCAGGTGATCGATGGCCTGTGTCAGGCCGAGCTGGTCATTACCCAGGATGCCTTCCTCGACACCGAAACCAACCGCTACGCCGACATCCTGCTGCCCGCCGCGCTGTGGGCCGAAGGCGAGGGCGTGATGATCAACAGCGAGCGGAACCTCACCTTGATGCCGCGTGCGGTCGAAGCACCGGGCGAGAGCTTGCCGGATTGGCAGATCATCGCCAGGGTCGCCTGTGCCATGGGCTATGCTGAGGCCTTCGATTACCCCAACGCCGAAGCGGTGTACGACGAAATCCGCCGCTTCTACAACCCGGCCACCGGCTACGATCTGCGCGGTATCGATTATCAGGCGCTACGCGACAAACCACGCCAGTGGCCCTGCGCCCCAGGCCAAGAGGACGACCGCAGCCCGCTGCGCTATGTCGAAGATGGCGCCCCCGCAACGCTGCGGTTCCCAACGGCCAGCGGCAAAGCCCGGTTCTTCGCCCGGCCCTGGCTGCCCGCGCCAGAATTACCAGACGCCGACTACCCACTGGTGCTCAACACCGGCCGCGTGCAACACCAGTGGCACACCCTGACCAAGACCGGCAAGGTGCCGGCGCTGAACAAGCTGGAGCCCGGCCCCTTTGTCGAAATCCACCCCGAGGATGCGGCAAGGCTGGGCATTCACGACAAGGACCAGGTGGCGATCCGCTCGCGCCGTGGCCAGGCCGTGCTGCCAGCGCGCGTCAGCGACCGGGTGATGCCCGGCAACTGCTTCGCGCCATTCCACTGGAACGACGTGGTGGGTGAGCAACTGGCAATCAATGCCGTCACCTGTGATGCGGTCGACCCGCTGTCGCTGCAGCCGGCGCTCAAGCACTGCGCCGTGGCCCTTGAGCGGGTGGCCGGGGAACGCATCGATGCCCTCGACCTGAACACCGCCACCATCACCCCGGAGCCTGCCCGCATGCCGACCGCGACCCTCTCTCGTCTGCTTGGCCTGGATACCCTGCCAGCCCCCGTGCTGGCCGAAGAAGAGCGCCATTACCTGCAGGGGTTTCTGCTCGGCCTGGACCAGGCATGTGCCGAGGGCGTGCCCCGCTTGCCGGCCAGTGCGCCGCTGGCGGCGCACCGGCGCCTGTTCGTCGACGGGCTGCTGGCCGGGCTGTTCGCGCAACCTGCGGCGGCGCCGGCCACGCTCGCCATTGCGCCGCGTCATCACGTGCTGTGGGCTTCGCAGACTGGCAACGGCGAGGCGCTGGCCGAACGCTGCGCCGAGCGTTTGCGGGGGGCAGGCCTGGAAGTGCAGCTCAGTTGCATGGCGGCGGTCAGCCCGCTGCAGTTGCAGGGCGCTGCCAGCGTCGTGCTGATCACCAGTACCTTTGGCGATGGCGATGCGCCCGACACTGCCATGGCATTCTGGCAGGCGCTGCAGGGCGAGCAAGGCGCGCACTGCGCCGAGCTGCCCTATGCCGTGCTGGCCCTGGGCGATTCCAGCTATGACCAGTTCTGCGGGTTTGGCCGCAAGCTCGACCAGCGCCTGGCCGAACTGGGTGGGCGGCGCCTGCTGCCGCGGGTCGATTGCGAGCCTGACTTCGATGACGCCTTTGCCAGCTGGCTCGCTGCGCTGCTGCCCGAGCTGGGTAGCGCTGCGCTGTCGCTGCCGGCCAGTGAACCGATTGCCACCTACAGCAAGCAACAGCCGTGGTCGGCCAGCTTGCTGGAAAACCGCCTGCTCAATGGCCCGGGCGCCGGCAAGGAAACCCGCCAGCTGGTGTTCGACCTCGCCGACAGTGGTTTCACCTATGCCGCCGGTGACGCCTTGGGGGTGTGGCCGCGCAACTGCCCGGCGCTGGTCGAGGAGCTGTTGGCGGCGATGCGGCTCGAGGGCCATGCCACGGTCCAGATCAAAGGCCAGCCGGCCATGCCCCTGGCTGCGGCGCTGGAGTCGCACCTGGAAATCGCCAAGGTCACCGCGCAGCAACTGCAGGTCTTCAGCCAGCAAGCCGCCGACCTGCAGCGCCTGTTGCAGCCCGAGTGCAAAGCCGAGTTGCAGGACTGGCTGTGGGGCCGGCAGTTGGTCGACGTGCTGCGTGCGTTTCCCCAGGACCTGCCGCTGGCCACCTGGCTCGACCTGCTCAAACCCTTGCAACCACGGCTCTACTCGATCAGTTCCAGCCCGCTGGCGCACCCTGGGCAGGTTCATCTGACCGTGTCGACCGTGCGTTATGGCGCGCGCAAAGGCGTCTGTTCGAGTTTCCTGGCCGACCGTGGGCAGGCGGTAAAAGTGGCGATCTTCCCGCAGGTGTCGAAGCACTTCCGCCTGCCTGAAGACGACAATGTGGCGGTGATCATGGTCGGCCCCGGTACCGGCATCGCGCCCTTTCGCGCCTTCCTCGAAGAGCGTGAGGTGCGTGGCGCCAAGGGCGCCAACTGGCTGTTCTTTGGCGAGCAGTACGCCGCAACCGACTTCTATTACCAGGCGCAGCTTGAGGCCTGGCAGGCGAGTGGTCACTTGAAGTTGGACACGGCGTTTTCCCGTGACCAGGCCGAAAAGATCTATGTGCAGCAGCGCCTGCGTGAGCAGGGGGCACAGGTGTGGCAATGGCTGGAGGCGGGGGCGTACTTCTATGTTTGTGGTGATGCCCAGCGCATGGCCAAGGATGTGGATGCAGCGCTGCGCGAGATTATTGCCGAGCACGGAGGCGTGGATGCCGATGCTTACATGGAAGCCCTGAGCAAGGCCAGGCGATACCGGCGGGATGTGTACTGAAATGCTCCAGCATGGGGAGCGTTGCACCTTGAAAGTGCATGGTCTGGGCTGGCCCCCTCGCCGGCAAGCCGGCGCCCACAGGTGCAGCACAGGGCCTGAGAACAGCGCAGCCCTTGTAGGCGCAGGCTTGCCGGCGATGGGGCCGGTACAGGCAACATAACTGGCACAGTCCCTGCTTTATCTCCCACACAACAAGCCCCACTGATCAACGGCGATCAACCCAGGGGCACACCGTGATGAATACAGGCAAAGGCGCCTGGAGCTTCGGCTCCAGGCGCTTTTTTTTTTGATCGAGGATCGGCTTATGAAGGCAACAGTGAGCGGCGGGCAACGAGAGCGACTGGTCATCGTCGGCAACGGCATGGTCGGCCACCATTGCGTCGAGCAACTGGTCGAACGCGGCGCGCTGGCGCGGTTCGAGCTGCATGTGTTCGGCGAAGAGCGCCAGCGCGCCTACGACCGCGTGCACCTGTCGGAGTACTTCGGCGGCAGCTGTGCCGAAACCCTGGCCCTGTGCGAGCAAGGTTTCTATGACGACAACGGCGTGCACCTGCACCTGGGTGAAGCGGTGCTGGAGATCGACCGCGCGCGCTGCGAAGTGGTCACCGCCGAAGGCCGCTACGGCTACGACCAGCTGATCCTGGCCACCGGTTCCTACCCCTTCGTGCCGCCGATCGAAGGCTCCAGCGGCAATGCACGCCTGGTCTACCGCACCCTCGACGACCTTGACGCGATCCGCGCCGCTGCCGCCGATGCCACGCGTGGTGTAGTGGTCGGCGGCGGCTTGCTGGGCCTGGAAGCGGCCAACGCGCTCAAGTCCCTGGGCCTTGAAGCACACGTGGTGGAGTTCGCCCCACGGCTGATGCCGGTGCAGCTGGACGGCGAGGGCGGTGCGGCGCTCAAGGCGCAGATCGAAGCCCTGGGCGTCGGCGTGCACCTGTCACGTGCCACCCAGTCGATCAGTGCTGGCGAAGCCTACCGCTACCGCATGAACTTCGACGGCGGTGAACACCTGGAAACCGATCTGGTCGTGTTCTCCGCCGGCATCCGCCCGCAGGACGCCCTGGGCCGTGCCAGCGGCCTGGAAATCGCCGCCCGCGGCGGCGTGGTGATCGACAACCACTGCCGCAGCAGCGACCCGCGCATCTTCGCCATCGGTGAGTGCGCCTCGTGGAACGGCAGCGTGTTCGGCCTGGTCGCGCCGGGCTACAGCATGGCGCGCAACCTGGCGGCGCTGCTGCTGGGCGAGCCGGCCGTGGCATTCACCGGCGCCGACATGTCGACCAAGCTCAAGCTGCTGGGCGTCGATGTCGGCTCCATCGGCGATGCCCATGGCGCCACGCCGGGCTCGCGCAGCTACCGCTTCATCGACGAGGCCAACGCGGCCTACCGCCGCCTGGTGGTGGATGCCAGCGGCAAGCATGTGCTCGGCGCGGTGCTGGTGGGCGACAACAGCTATTACGACACCCTGCTGCAATACGCCCAGAACGGCATTGCCCTGCCGGCCGATCCGGCTGCGCTGATCCTGCCGCAAAGCGGTGGCGCGCCGGCCCTGGGCGCCGATGCGCTGCCCGACAGTGCGACCATCTGCTCGTGCCACAACGTCAGCAAGGGCGCGGTGTGCGCGGCCATCGACAGCGGTTGCGGCGACCTTGCCGCAGTCAAGGGCTGCACCAAGGCGGCCACCGGCTGCGGCGGCTGCGCGGCGTTGCTCAAGCAGGTCTTCGAGCACGAACTGACCGCCCGTGGCGTGACCGTGGACAAGAGCCTGTGCGAGCACTTCGCCTACACCCGCCAGGAGCTTTACGGGCTGGTGCGGGTCGGTGGCATCCGCACCTTCAACGACCTGCTCGAACGCCATGGCAAAGGCCACGTCGGTTGCGACATCTGCAAGCCGGCGGTGGGCAACATCCTTGCCTCGTGCTGGAACCAGCCGATCATGGACCCGGCACTGGTGCCGCTGCAGGACACCAACGACACCTTCATGGCCAACATGCAGAAGAACGGCACCTACTCGGTGGTGCCACGCATCCCCGGCGGTGAAATCACCCCTGACAAACTGATCGTGATCGGCCAGGTCGCGAAAAAATACGACCTCTACACCAAGATCACCGGCGGCCAGCGCATCGACCTGTTCGGCGCCCAGTTGCACGAGCTGCCGCTGATCTGGGGTGAGCTGATCGAAGCCGGGTTCGAGACCGGTCACGCCTATGGCAAGTCGACCCGTACGGTGAAGTCGTGCGTGGGCAGCACCTGGTGCCGCTACGGTGTGCAGGACAGCGTTGCCATGGCGCTGCGCCTGGAGGACCGCTACAAGGGCTTGCGCAGCCCGCACAAGCTCAAGTTCGCGGTGTCGGGCTGCACCCGCGAATGCGCCGAGGCGCAGAGCAAGGACATCGGCGTGATCGCCACCGACAAGGGCTGGAACCTGTACGTCTGTGGCAATGGCGGCATGCGCCCACGGCATGCCGAGCTGTTCGCCACCGACCTGGACGACGAAACCCTGGTGCGCCTGATCGACCGTGTGCTGATGTTCTACATCCGCACTGCCGACAAGCTGCAGCGCACGTCGGTGTGGCGCGAGAGCCTGGACGGCGGCCTGGACTACCTCAAGCAGGTGATCCTCGACGACAGCCTGGGCCTGGCTGCCGAGCTGGAAGCGCAGATGCAGCATGTGGTCGACCAGTATGAATGCGAGTGGGCCAACGCCCTCAACGACCCGGAAAAACTCAAGCGCTTCCGCACCTTCGTCAACGACCGGCGCGCCGACCCGGACGTGCACTTCGTCCGCGAGCGCGAACAGCGCCGCCCTGTGGCACCGCTGCACCTGATCCCAACCGTCGAGGAGGCTGTCTGATGAACCTGTCCAATGCTGCTGTGGCAACGCAATCCAACTGGCAAGCGGTGTGCCGGGCCGAAGACCTGGTCGCCGATTCTGGCGTGGTGGTGTGGCTGGAGGGTGATCAGGTGGCGCTGTTCTACCTGCCAGGCCAGGAACAGCCGCTGTACGCGGTGGACAACCGCGACCCACGCTCCGGGGCCAACATCATCGGCCGTGGCCTGGTGGGTAGCCTGCAGGGGCAACTGGTGGTGGCGGCGCCGCTGTACAAGCAGCACTTCAGCCTGCGCAGCGGCGAGTGCCTGGAAGATGCCGGGCAGCGGTTGCGGGTGTGGCCGGTGCGGTTGAACGGCGGGGCTGTGGAAGTGGCGGTGGCCTGATTTCACTGTGTTGCCAGTACCGGCCGCTTCGCGGGCTTGCCCGCCAAGCGGCCGGTACAACCAGCTTAGATGACCAACCCCGGCGGTTGACGCCCGGCAAACACATCCAACAGGCTCGCCACCACCATATCCCCCATGCGCGTGCGGGTCTGCACCGTGGCACTGGCCCGGTGCGGCTGCAGCAGCACGTCCTCGCGCTCGAACAGCGCCTCGGGCACACGGGGCTCATCGGCAAACACATCCAGCGCCGCACCGGCAATCTCGCCCGCCTGCAGCGCCGCGATCAACGCCGGTTCATCCACCAGCTTGCCGCGGGCGATATTGATCAGGTAACCCTCAGGCCCCAGCGCCCGCAGGATCTCGCGGTTGACCAAGGCCTCAGCCTTGTCCGCCGCCGCCGCGAGGATCAGCGCATCGCTGCCCTTGGCCAACTGCGCCAGGTCCGGCTCGAACCCATAAGGCACCGCCTGTGCCTGCAGGTCGGTGTAGCGGATCGGGCAGCCAAATGCCGCCGCCCGCTGGGCTACCGCACGGCCAACCCGGCCCATGCCGACGATGCCCACGCGCATGCCAGACACCTGGCGTGCCAGCGGCAGCGGCGCCAGTGGCGTGGCGCTTGTCGCCCAGTGGCCGGCACGGACGAAGCGATCGCCCGTGGCGATGCCACGGCACACGCCGATCAGCAGGCCGATGGCCAGGTCGGCGACATCTTCGGTCAGTGCGCCGATCGTGGCGGTCACCTGGATACCGCGATCGCGGGCATAGGCCAGGTCCACCGCGTCGGTGCCCACGCCATTGACCGCCACCACTTCAAGTTTGGGCAGGCGCGCCATCAGCGCCTGGCTGATGCCGGTGTGGCCGCCGGTGATCACGCCACGGATGTTGCCGCCATGCCGGCTGACATAACCGTCCTTGTCGGCCTGCTCGTAATAGCGGTGCACCGTGAACAGTGCTTCCAGGCGCTCGCGGATGGCCGGGATGAGGATCGGGCTCAGCTGCAGGATTTCAGGTTTCATCAAACACTCCATTCAAGGCAGGGGTCAGCCGCGGCCGACGAAGGGCATGTTGCTGGCCATCACGGTCATGTTCAGCACGTTGGCCTGCAGCGGCAGCGCGGCGATGTAGCGCACCGCGTCGGCCACATGGCGCACGTCGAGCATCGGTTCGGCGGCGATCTCGCCATTGGCCTGGCGCACACCACGGGTCATGCGTTCGGACAACTCGGTCAGCGCGTTGCCGATGTCCACCTGGCTGCAGACGATGTTGTAGGGGCGGCCGTCGAGTGCCAGGGCCTTGGTCAGGCCCAGCACCGCGTGCTTGCTGGCGGTGTAGGGCGCGGTGAACGGGCGCGGGGTGTGCGCCGAGATCGAGCCGTTGTTGATGATCCGCCCGCCCTGCGGCTGCTGGCGGCGCATCAGGCCGAAGGCGGCGCGGGCGCAGAGGAACACGCCGTCAACGTTGGTGGCGATGACGTTGCGCCAGTTTTCCAGGGGCAGTTCGTCGATGGGCACGGCCGGGGCGTTGATGCCAGCGTTGTTGAAGATTACATCGAGGCGGCCATGCACCTCCTCGATGGTGGCGAACAACTGCGCCACGCTCTGTTCATCGCGTACGTCGGTGGGCACTGCCAGGGCTTCGCCACCGGCTGCCTGCGCTTGCTCGACCACCGCCAGCAGCGGCTCGGCGCGGCGCCCGGCAAGCACCAGGCTGAAGCCGTCCTGCAACAGGGCGAGGGCGACCGCGCGGCCGATGCCGCTGCCTGCGCCGGTGACCAGGGCGATTTTCTTCTGTTGGCTCATCGTGGGGCTCCAGTGATTCAGGCTGCGGTGGCGGTTTGGCTGGCGGGGCGTGGGCCGACGCGCACGTGCAGCTCGCCGATGCCGTCGATGCCGGCATGGATCAGGTCACCCGGGTTCAAGGGCGCCACGCCAGGCGGGCTGCCGGTCATGATCAAGTCACCCGGGCGCAGCGGCAGTTGCCGGGACAGCCGGCTGATCACCTCGGCCAGCGCCCAGGTCTGCTGGCTCAGGTGCGCGCGCTGGCGCTCCTGGCCGTTGACCTGCAGCCACAACGCGGCGTCCAGCGGCCACGGCAGTTGGCTGGCGGGGGTGATGGCAGTCATCGGTGCCGAGGCCTCGAACACCTTGGCGCCTTCCCACGGCAGGCCATCGCGCTTGGCTTGGCGTTGGCGGTCGCGACGGGTCAGGTCGAGGCCGGCGGCGAAGCCGAAGACGTGCTCCAGCGCCTGCTCGGGGGCGATGTCGGCGCCGCCTTTATCGATCGCCACCACCAGTTCGATTTCGTGGCAGAACTCGTCGGTTTGCGGCGGGAAGGGCAGTTCGCCCTGCGCCTCGACCACGTTGCTGGCGGGCTTCATGAAAAACACCGGCTCGCTTGGCGCCGGGCCTGCGGCTTCGGGCCATGGGTAGTTGCGGCCCAGGCAGAACACTCGGCCGACCGGGAAGCGCGCAGCGCTGCCGAAGACCGGCAGGCTCACGACGGCGGGCGGGTTGAACAGGTAGCTCATGGGTGGATCCTCCGTGCTGGAGTGGCCAGCGTAACCAGCGGCCGGCGGGCAAAGTTGGACGAAAGCAGGGTCGGCTTGGACATATCCGGGCTCATGCGGCGGTCTTCAGTTCGATGCGGTACAGCTTGCCGAGCAGCAGCGAGTACGACAGGGTGCCCATCAACGCCACCGCGCCGATAAACCAGAAGGCCATGGCGAACGAGCCACTGGCGTGCACGATGGCGCCAATCACGATCGGCGTGACGATACCGCCGATATTGGCTGCCAGGCTGGTGACACCGCCGGTCAAGCCGATCAGTTCCTTGGGCGCGACTTCCGACACTGCCGCCCACGACGACGACGCGATGCCCTGGGCGAAGAACGCCAGGGTGAGCACGGCAATGCACAGCACATTGGAGTCGGTGAAGTTCACCAGCACGATCGACATGCCGAGCATCGAACCCACCACCAGCGGCAGCTTGCGGGCGAACGACAGCGAGTAGCCACGGCGGATCAGCAGGTCGGAGACGATCCCCGCCAGCAGGATGCCGACCGTGGCGCCAATGAACGGCATGACCGCGAAGATGCCGACCTTGATCAGGGTCAGCTGACGCTCTTCGATCAGGTAGGTCGGGAACCAGGTCAGGAAGAAGTACAGCGCCGAGGTGCTGGCGAACTTGCCCAGGCAGATCGCCCACACCTGGCGGTAACGGAACAGCTCGGCCACCTGGCGCCAGTCGAAGCGGGTGCGCTGCTGGCTGCTTTTCACCAGCCCGCCGCCGTCTTCGATATAGGCCAGTTCTTCCTTGCTGACCTTCTTGCAGTTCAGCGGGTCGCGGTACAGCCACAGCCACACCACGCCGAACAGGATGCCGACCAGGCCCGTGCTGTAGAACACGTGGCGCCAGTCGTAAGTGGTCGCCAGCCACAGCAAGGCGCCAGTGAACAGCGCGGTGCCCAGGTATTGGCCGCAGACGTAGATGCTGCTGGCCATGCCGCGCTCACGGGCCGGGAACCACACGGTGACCGCGCGGCTGTTGGCGGGGAAGGCGGGTGCCTCCATGGCACCGACCGCCAGGCGCAGGCCGAACAGCGAGGCAAAGCCGCTGGCCAGGCCCTGGGCGACGGTGACCGCCGACCAGCTGATCAGCGACACGCCGTAGGTCAGGCGCGAGCCGAAGCGGTCGGCGATGAAGCCGGCCGGCACCAGCGCCAGGGCGTAGGTCCAGGCGAAGGCGGAGAAAATCAGGCCCATCTCGACCTTGTCCAGGCCCAGGTCCTTGGCCATGAACGGCGCGGCGATGGAGATGTTGACCCGGTCGACATAGTTGATGATGGTCGCCACCAGCAGCAGCGAAAGCATGAACCAGCGGCGGCGGGTGGGCAGGCGCTGGGCAGGGGCCGCGTCCAGCGCGTACGACGACGCGGCGCGGGGGGTAGGCGTGCTCGACATGAGTCGACCTCGTTTGTTGTTGTTGGTAGAGGTTGGGCTGCAGTCCCTTTTCTAAGGTGGTCGTACAACAGGGTGAATGCAACGGTGGTTTTAGACCGTTTTTTTCACACGAGGCAGGGGATGGCTGTGCTGTCCAAGAAATTCCAGAGGCGGGGTTTTGCCTCGAATACTGACTGGATATCGCGTTCTGACAGGGCTGGCGGGATTTTCGGTTGCATTGGTTTTTGCAGAAGGCGTTAAATCGAACAGCTTAGACATCGTACAACTAAACACCCGCCTACCGGAGATTAACCATGCCCCCCAAGCGCGAGGTCCCGACCTACCTCATGCAGCAGCGCAGCGAGCTGATGGATTTCTATATCCGCGACCAGCGCGGCCGCCCCGCCGAGACCGCGCCGCATCGCCACGAGTATTTCCAGATCCAGGTCAACTTCGGCGGCGACACGGTGCAGCACATCGGCAACGTGCAGCGCCCCTTCCGCCGCAACACCCTGGCGTTCATCTTGCCGCACCGCGTGCATGTGATCCCGCACCCGGCCGACAACGATTTTGTAGTGATCAACTTCGCCCAGACCTTCCTGCTGCCGCACCTGGCTTGCGACCCGATGGACCTGGAAGAGGTGTCGATCCTGCAGGCGCCCGAATTGTCACCGTTCCGCTTCCAGGAGCACTTGGACTTCTGCCTCGCAGAGGCCGACTTTGTCGAAGTCCGACGCATCCTCGCGCAGATGCGCGAACTCGACGCCAACCGCCGCTTCGGCAGCCGCGAAATCCTCAAGGGCCTGCTGTTGCAGCTGATCGGGCAGGTCTGCGGCCTGTATGCCGAACCCTTGCGCGAACTGGCCGACAACAACGCCGCGCAGCTCAGCCGGCGCGCAGCGTTGGGGCGCATGAGCGAGTACCTGCGCCGGCACATCGACGATCCCGACCTCAACCTGCACAAAGTGGCGGCGGCCACTTACCTGTCGCCCACCTACCTGACCCACTGGCTGCGCAAGGAAATCGGCAAGACCTTCAGCGAACTGGTGCTGGAGCGGCGCATGCACGCGGCGCGCAACTACCTGCTCAACGGCAGCCGGCCGGTGGGGGAGGTGGCGCGTTTGTGCGGTTTTGCCGACGAGGCCTATTTCTCCCGGCGCTTCCGGCAGATCCATGGCTTGCCGCCGGGTCAGTTCCGTCGCCAGCAGCGCGACCCGGATACGCCGCAGGTGGCGATGCGGTAAGCTTGCCGGCATGAACCTCGACACCCGCATCAAGTACCGCCACCTGCTGTGTTTCCTGGAGATTGCCCGGCAGGGCAGCCTGGCCAGGGCAGCGGACATTCTGGCGATCAGCCAGCCGGCGATTTCCAAGACGCTCAAGGAGCTCGAAGACCTGCTTGAGGCGCGCCTGTTCGAGCGCAGCCGTCAGGGCGTCGAGCTGACCCCGGCCGGTACCCGTTTCATGCGCTATGCCGGGCCCAGCGTGCAGGCCCTGCGCGATGGTGTCAGCAGCCTGCGGGGTGAAGCGCGGGCGCCGTCGCAGGTGCGCATCGGCGTGCTGTCGACGGTCGAAGGCTTGCTCATGCCCGAGGTGTTGTGCCGCCTGCATCAACGCCATGAGGCGCTGTTGATCAGCGTGGTGACCGGGGCCAGCGCGCAGTTGCTCGGGCAGTTGCGCCTGGGTGAGCTGGAGCTGGTGGTCGGGCGCATGACCGACAGCCCGCAGATCCAGGGGTTGTCGTTCGAGCACCTGTACAGCGAGTCGATGGCCCTGGTGGTACGCCCGGGGCACCCATTGCTGGCCGGCACGCCGGTGGAGCGCGCACTGGTGGGGCGTTACCCGCTGGTGCTGCCGCCACCCGGTACCACCATTCGCCAGCATGCCGATAGCCTGTTCGTGCAGTGCGGTATCCAGCTGCCGGCGCAGCGGCTGGAAACCCTTTCGCTGGCCCTGAGCCGTCGCTACCTGCTGGGCAGCGATGCGCTGTGGGTGGCGCCGCGTGATGCGGTGCTGCTCGACCTGCGACGTGGCGAGCTGGCCGAGTTGGACCTGGGCGTGCGCGAGCCCGGTGGTTCGGTGGGGATCTGCCGCAATGCCGCATTGGCGCAGAGCGTGCCAGGGCAGTGGGTGTGCGATGTATTGCGGGAAGTGGCCGGGCAATACCGCGAGGGCGCATACCCCTGATTGGGCCGCTCAGAACCCCTGGACATAAATCGCCACAAATTCCGGGCAAAACCGCGATCAAGGGTCAATACTGGCCAATGGCTGCAAAGCGTGGATGAATAAGCTTTTAAGTACTGAACTTCCTTATCAGAACCCGCTCTTATGCCGGTAGCCATTGGTAATGGCCGCCTGATAAGCTCGCGGCTTTACCCTGATTGCCCACATGGCGCATGAACAAGGAAATAGCATGAAACAGCATCGTTTGGCGGCTGCGGTTGCCCTGGTAGGCCTGGTACTGGCTGGCTGTGATCAACAAGCCAGCAGCCCCGAGCTGAAAACTCCGGCACAGAAAGCCTCCTACGGTATCGGCCTGAACATGGGCAAGAGCCTGGCTCAGGAAGGCATGGAAGACCTTGATTCCAAAGCCGTCGCCCTCGGCATCGAAGACGCCGTGAGCAAGAAAGAACAGCGCATCAAGGACGAAGAGCTGGTAGAGGCCTTCACCTCCCTGCAAAAGCGTGCCGAAGAGCGCCTGGCCAAGGCCAGCGAAGAAGCCGCCTCTGCCGGCAAGAAATTCCTCGAAGAGAACGCCAAGAAGCCTGGCGTCGTTACCACCGCTTCGGGCCTGCAGTACGAAGTGATCAAGAAGGCTGATGGTCCTCAGCCCAAGCCTACCGACGTGGTCACTGTCCACTACGAAGGCAAGCTGACCGATGGCAAGGTATTCGACAGCTCGGTAGAGCGTGGCAGCCCGATCGACCTGCCGGTCAGCGGCGTCATCCCGGGTTGGGTCGAAGGCCTGCAACTGATGCACGTTGGCGAGAAGTACAAGCTGTTCATCCCGGCTGAACTGGCTTACGGCGCGCAGAGCCCAAGCCCGCTGATCCCGGCCAACTCGGTTCTGGTCTTCGACCTGGAGCTGATCGCCATCAAGGATCCAGCCCAGCTGCAAGGTGAAGCGCCGGAAGGCGAAGCCCCAGCTGAAGCACCTGCCAAGTAATACTGGCCGGTAACAGCACAACGCCCCGTCTCGACGGGGCGTTGTCATTTCTGCGCCCGGCACTGGGCCGAACCTCGCGGGCCTGTAAGTGTCCGAGAGAATGCAGCGTGGAGAAGCAGGACGCTTCTGACGCAAATCGTTTGCGCCATTGAAACGACTGTGTAAAAAACGCCCGATCTGACCGGGGCCCTTGCCTTGTGGGCACCTGCCGTCAGAAACTTCGCCCTGTTCACAAGGTTATCCACAATAAATGTGGATAACCTTTCCCCGTTGGAGGCTCCATGAGCGCACCCTGGAATTTCGCCCGCTTCCTGCCCCTGGCCGAGCGCCTGCTCAGCCGCGGCCGGTTGCCGGCCCTGTTGTTTGCCGTGGCCCGCAAAGGCCCGCGCCTCGGCCAGCTGCGCGAAGACATCAAGCTGCTGCAGTCGCTGTGCCTGGCCTGGTGGCGCGGCGAATACCGTGCAATCAGCCCCAAGGCCCTGGTGACCATCGTCGCCGGCCTGTTGTACTTCGTCAGCCCCATCGATGCCATTCCGGACTGGCTGCTGGGGGTGGGCTTCCTGGATGACATTGCCGTGCTTGGCTGGGTGCTGAAGACCGTGGCCGATGAACTTGCGCGCTTCAAGGCCTGGCGTGACAGCCAGGCGCCAGAGCGCCTGCGCGTGGTCGAGCGCCTGCCCGACACCCCTGAAGCACTGCGCCTGGAGCGCAAATCGCACTGAAAGCGAGCAGATCCCCACAGACTCCCGCGCTTGGTAATATAATTGGCATAAGGATTATGCCTACGGATTACATGCCGTAATCCTACGTTAGGGGGTTGTTATGGGTATTCAGGTCATCAGCCGGGACGGTCAGCCCGAGTACGCCGTTGTTCCCTGGGAGCAGTATCAGGCGTTGCTCAAGGCGGCCGGGCAGGCGCCTGTCGAGGCGGTTGCCGAAGTCGATGAACCGCGCGCGGCACGCGTTGAACTGCCCGCTTTCAGCGAGGTGGCGCAGTTGCGACAGGCCAAAGGCATCGCGCCTGAGGCATTGGCGCGTAATGTGGGCGTCAGTCCCGCCTACCTGGCCATGATCGAGTCGGGCGAACGCGAGCCAGGTGATGTCATCCGCCGTGCCCTGGCGTGGCACTTGGGCGTGGCAGGCTGGAGCGAGCCGTCATGAGCCAGGTCAGGATCAGCCGACAGCATTGGCAGAGCCTGCTGGATGAGCTTGACCTGGCCCGCCGTCAACGGCACTTGCTGACCTATCGTGCGCTGATAGAGCGCCTGCAACTGCCTACGCCGGCCATGCAGACGCTGACCGCCGCGCTGGAGTACCTGGCCGTGCTCGATGCCCGTGCCGAGCAGCCGCTGCGCAGCTCGCTGGTGATCAGCCAGGGCGCCAGCCGGCTGCCGCGCACCGGCTTCTTCGAATGCGTGGAGAGGCTGGGGCGCTTCACCGGGCCGGTGGATGGCATGGAGGCCGCTTCGTGGCATGCCTCTGAGGTGGTACGGGTGTTTGAGTATGCCTATCCCGAAATAGCCTGACAGGCTGTCGGTGAACGTTAAAAGAAAGGGCCGGACAATTTCATGTCCGGCCCTTTCATTTTGCGACACCGGGGTGGCTGATTACTGCTTGGCCACTTTGGTGCTGGCGCTGAGGTAGTCGATCAGGATGCGCCCGGTCTCGGACAGGTAAGCGTCGTCTTCCGGCTTGGTGTTCTCGTCCTCGGTCGGCAGCGCGTCCTCGTCCTCTTTCTTCAGCTCTTTCAGTGGCTCTTCACCCTTGGCCTTGCGGCGGGTGTTTTCCAGGGCCAGCTGCTTGGCTTCGATCTCGTCGTGGCGGGCGCGGCGGTCTTGCTCGTTGAGGCTGACGGTCTTCTCGTCCATCAGCTTCTTGGTCAGCGCCAGGCGGTCACGGATATAGGTGAATTCCGCGTCCTTGTCGCTGCGTGCTTCATGCTGCGCCTTGAGCTGAGTCAGGAACGGCTTGAACGGGTCGGCCGCCGGCTTGACCACCGGGCGGATGGTGTCCCACGGCATAGCCTCGGGCAGGGCGCTTTCACCGATTTCCTTGGTGTCGATGATCGATGGGTAGTCGATGTCCGGCAGCACGCCCTGGTGCTGGGTGCTCTGCCCGGAAACCCGGTAGAACTTGGCCAGGGTCAGCTTCAGCTCGCCATGGTTGAGCGGCTGGATGGTCTGCACGGTGCCTTTGCCGAAGGTCTGGCCGCCGATGATCAGGGCGCGGTGGTAGTCCTGCATGGCACCGGCGAAGATTTCCGAGGCCGAGGCCGAGAGGCGGTTGACCAGCAATGCCAGCGGGCCTTTGTAGAAGGCGCCGGGGTTTTCGTCCTCAAGCACGTCGACGCGGCCGTCGCTGTTGCGCACCAGCACGGTCGGGCCTTTTTCGATGAACAGGCTGGTCAGCTCGGTGGCTTCCTGCAGAGAGCCGCCGCCGTTGTTGCGCAGGTCGATGACCACACCGTCGACCTTTTCCTTCTGCAGCTCGGTGAGCAGTTTTTTCACGTCGCGCGTGGTGCTCTTGTACTCCGGGTCGCCGGCACGGTAGGCCTTGAAGTCCAGGTAGAAGGCCGGGATTTCGATGATGCCCAGCTTGTAGTCACGGCCGGCCTGCTTGAGCTTGAGCACCGATTTTTTCGCCGCCTGCTCTTCAAGCTTGACCGCCTCGCGGGTGATCGAAACGATTTTGCTGGTCTGGTCGCTTGGCGCATTGCTGGCCGGGATGACTTCCAGGCGCACCACCGAGCCTTTCGGGCCACGGATCAGCTTGACCACTTCGTCCAGGCGCCAGCCGACCACGTCGACCATTTCCTTGTTGCCCTGAGCGACGCCGATGATCTTGTCGGCCGGGGCCACTTGCTTAGTCTTGGCCGCAGGGCCTGCCGGCACCAGGCGGACGATCTTGACCTGGTCGTTGTCGCTCTGCAGCACCGCGCCGATGCCTTCAAGCGACAGGCTCATGTTGATGTCGAAGTTTTCGGCATTGTCCGGCGACAGGTAGTTGGTGTGCGGGTCGTAGGACTGGGCGAAGGTATTGATGTAGGCCTGGAAGATGTCTTCGGCACGGGTCTGGTCCAGGCGCGACAGCTGGTTCTTGTAGCGCTTGGTCAGGGTTTCCTGGATCTGCTTGGGCTCTTTGCCGGCGATTTTCTGGCGCAGCACTTCGTCCTTGACGCGTTTGCGCCACAGGTCGTCGAGCTCGGCCTGGTTCTTCATCCACGGGGCATCCTTGCGGTCGATCAGCAAGGTTTCCTTGGTGGTGAAGTCCATCTTGTCGACGCCCTTGTTGAGCTCGGCCAGGGCGAAGTCCAGGCGTTGCTTGACGCGGTCGAGGTAGCGTTTGTAGATGGTGAAGCCGGGGTCGAGGTTGCCGCTTTTGAGGAAGTCGTCGAACTGTGTCTTCCACTTGTCGAATTCGGCGATGTCGGCCGCAGTGAAATAGCTACGCGCAGGGTCGAGCAGCTTGATGTAGCTGTCGTAGATGATCACCGAGCGGGCGTCATCGAGCGGCGGCTTGCTGTAATGGTGGCGCTTCAGCAGCTCCACCACGTTGAGGCTGGCGACGATTTCGTCACGGTCCGGCTGCAGGCTGTCCCACTTGTTGGCGGCCGCCGCATTGCCGCCGAGCGTGAGGCTGCCAAGGCCGATTACGAGAGCCAGGGCGGTGCTAGGTAGGAAATGCTTCATGCTGATTCGACGTGGAGGCAATTGATCACGCATAGTAGGCCGTCTTTTCCGTTGCCGGTTCCATGGAGCCGGACAAATACTGCAAAAAGCCTGGGGTAAGCGTCCCCAGGCCCAGTCATGATTCAACTATGGAGGCACTGTGAAGGCATTGCAAGGCGAAGACGGACATGTGGAGTGGGTCGAGGCCGTGCGCCCGGCCCTTGACGCCGGCCAGGTGCGCATTCGAGTGGCTGCTGCGGGGCTGAACCGCGCCGACCTGTTGCAGATGAAGGGCTTGTACCCGCCACCGCCAGGCGCCAGCCCGTACATGGGCCTGGAATGCGCCGGCATCCTCGAGGAGGTGGGGCCGGGCGCCGACTGGCGTGTGGGCGACCGGGTTTGCGCACTGCTGGCCAGCGGGGCGATGGCCGAAGAAGTGGTGGTGGATGCCCGCCATGTGCTGCCGGTGCCCGAAGGCCTGAGCCTGCACGAGGCGGCGGCGCTGCCCGAGGTCTATGCCACGGCATGGTTGAACATTTTCCAGTTGGGCGCGGTGAAGGCGGGCGAAAAGGTGCTGGTGCACGCGGGCGCCAGTGGCGTCGGTTCGGCGGCGATCCAGCTGTGCAAAGCGTTTGGCAACCCGGTGTATGTCAGCGTCGGCTCCAAGGACCGCCTGGCCTACTGCGAAGCGCTGGGCGCTGCGGGTGGCGTGGTGCGTAACGAGAACCTCGACGCGCTGGAAGGCTTCGGGCCGTTCGACGTGATCCTCGACCCGGTCGGCGCCAGTTACGGGGAACTCAACCTCAAGCTGCTGGCGCGCGACGGGCGTTGGGTGATCATTGGCCTGATGGGCGGGCGCAAGTTCGAACTGGACCTGGCGCAGGTACTGGGCAAGCGCCTGGAGATTACCGGCTCCACGCTGCGCAACCGTGATGATGGGTTCAAGGCCGAGTTGTTGCGTGAGTTGCAGCAGCAGGTATGGCCGCTGTTCGCCGAGAAGCGTTTGTCGCCGCAACTGGTGGATACCTACCCGGTGGCGTTCGCTCAAGCGGCGTATGCAGCGCTGGACAGCAACCAGGTGTCGGGCAAGCTGGTGATGGTGATAGATCCGAGTTTGATCTGACATTGCTGGGGGCGCAAAGCGCCCCCCTTGCCCTCAAGTCCAGCTATGAATCGGCCACCCATTGATCTGTGCATGCTCACGCAACACTGCATCCGGGTTCACCACATGCGGATGGTCCACTTTCAGCAACAGCGGCAAGTCGTTGCGCGAATCCGAATAAAAGCTCGCCCCCTCCAGGTTCTCCTGCTCCTGATCCAGCCATTCCAGCAGCCGGGTGATCTTGCCCTCGCGGTAGGTCAGCACGCCATGGGTCTTGCCGGTATACACCCCGTTCACCGCCTCCAGTTCGATCGCCAGGTATTCGTCCACACCCAGCCGCGCTGCAATCGGCCCCACCAGGTGTGTGCCGCTCGCCGAGATGATCAGGATGCGGTCGCCTCGCTTGCGGTGCTCGGCGATACAGCGGCAGGCGTCGCCAAAAATGATCGGTTCGATCACCTCTTCGACCCAGGGCTCGACCAGGTGCTCGACCTCTTCCAGCGTGCGCCCGGCAATCGGCTCCAGGCTGAAGGCCATATAGTCCTCCATTTGCAGGTGGCCTTTGCCATAGGCCTCCATCAATTCATGGTCGCGGCGTAAAAAGGCCTTGCCATCGACCCAGCCCAGCCGTGCCATCTGCTCGCTCCACAGCGACGCACAGTCGCCGTGGATCAAGGTTTCATCGAGGTCGAAAATTGCCAGTGCCATGTGTTGAATCTCCTTAGGCCACTTCCCGTAGCGCCGTGGGGTCGATCGACAAGGATACCCGCTGGCCGTCCGCGTGCAGGTCGGCCGATGAGCGGTTGAGCACGTCGACCACCAGCTCCACGTCGCGCACCCGCACCCGGTAGCGGATCACGTTGCCGAGCAGGCTGTGGCTGCGTACCTCGCCGTCCAGCTCGCCATTGCGGTCCAGGGTGATCGACTCTGGGCGGATTGCCAGGCGGCTGGCCACCGGGCGTTGCAGCAAGCGGCTGGCGCTGTCCGGGTCGAGCAGGTTGTAGTTGCCGATGAAGCCGGCGGCAAACAGGTCCACGGGCGCTGTGTAGAGGGTTTCGGCGTCGCCGCTTTGGACGATGCGCCCCTGGTTCATCAGGAAGATGCGGTCCGACATTGTCAGCGCTTCTTCCTGGTCATGGGTGACGAAGATGGTGGTCAGCCCCAGTTCCCGCTGGATGGCGCGAATCTGCTCGCGCAGGTGCTTGCGGATGCGTGCATCCAGCGCCGACAGCGGCTCGTCGAGCAGCAGCAGGCGCGGCCGGGTAACCAGTGAGCGGGCCAGGGCCACGCGCTGGCATTGGCCACCGGAGAGCTGGTGCGGGTAGCGCGCGGCAAAGCTGCCCAGCTCGACCAGTTCCAGGGCTTCGCGCACCCGTGCCTGGCTTTCGTCGGCTTTCACCTTTTGCATGCGCAAGCCGAAAGCGACGTTCTGCTCCACGGTCATGTTGGGGAACAGTGCATAGCTCTGGAATACCATGCCGATGCCGCGCTTTTGCGGACTAAGCGGCACGATATCCTGGCCGTCGAGGAGGATCTGCCCACCGTCCACTGGGGTCAGCCCGGCGATGCAGCGCAGCAGGGTGGACTTGCCGCAGCCGGATGGGCCCAGCAGGGTAACGAACTCGCCGCGTTCGATCTGGCAGTCGATGTTCTCGAACACCGGGGTACCGGCATAGCGTTTGTGCAGTTGCTGTACGCTGACGAAGCTCATGTCAGGTTTTGTCCTTGTTCAAACGGTTGGCGACCCAGGTCAGCACCAGCACGAAGGCGAAGTACGAGATCACCAGCGCGCTGTTGAAGTGGCCGCTGCTGTTGCGCATGTTGTTCAGGTACACCTGCAACGTCTCGTAGCGGGTGCCGACTAGCAGGTTGGCGAACACGAACTCGCCGAACAGGAACGAGAACGACAGCAGCAGCGCTACCATCAGCCCTTTGCGCAGGTTGGGCAGCACTACCAGAAACGCCGCCTGCCAGGTGCTGGCACCCAGCAACTGGGCGGCGTCCATCAGGTCGCGCAGGTTGATCGCTTGCAGGTTGTTGGTGATCGCCCGGTACATGAACGGCAAGGCAATGGTGAAGTAGCAGCCGATCAGGATCCACGGCGTGCCGACCATTGCCATCGGCCCGCTGCCGTACAGTTGCAGCAGGCCCACCGACGACACCACCGGCGGCACCGCGAACGGCAGCAGGATGAGGATGTTCATCAGTGCGTCGAGCTTAGGGAAGTGGTAGTGCACCACGAACAGCAGTGGCAGGATCAGTACCACTGACAGCAGCAGCGCGCCTACGCACACCAACAGCGACTGGCCGAAGGCAGCCAGAAAACGCGGCTCGCTCCACAGTGCCACGTACCACTTCAGGGTCAGGCCGCTGGGCAGCAGGCTGGCCGACCAGCTGGTGGCCAGCGAGTAAAGCAGGGTGCCGGCCAGCGGCAGCAGCAAGATCAGGAACAGCAGGTACACCACCACGCGGTGGTACACGCTGCCGGTGTTGGCATCAGCGCGCATGGTAGCTCCTCTTCAGCAGCCATTGGTGAACCACCGTGACCAGCGTCATCAGCCCCACCAGCACCATCGCCAGGGCACTGGCCAGGTTGGGGTCGAGGCTGATGTCGCCCGCCACCAGGCCGGCAATGCGGATCGGCAGCACGTTGAAATTACCGGTGGTCAGCGCATACACCGTGGCATAGGCGCCCAGGGCGTTGGCCAGCAGGATGACGAAAGTGCCAAGCAGCGCCGGGGTCAGCACCGGCAGGCCGATGTGCCGCCAGAACTGCCAGTGGCTGGCACCGAGCAGCGCAGCCGACTCGCGCCAGTCTTCACGCAGGGCGTCGAAAGCGGGGTAGAGCAGCAGCACGCCCAGCGGGATCTGGAAGTAGGTGTACACCAGGATCAGGCCGCTTTTCGAGTAGATGCTGAAGTCTTCCAGCAGGCCGATCTGTTTGAGCAGCAAGGTCAGCGCGCCGTTGAAACCGAGCAGGATGATGAAGGCAAACGCCAGCGGCACCCCGGCGAAATTGCTGGTCATGTTGGCGAAGGCACTGACGAAGTCGCGCAGGCGCGAATCCACCTGGCGCAATGAGTAGGCGCCGAGGGTGGCGATGACGATGCCGAACAGGCTCGACCAGAAGCTGATCTCCAGGCTGCGCTGCAGCGCCTGCAGGTAGAACTTCGAGGCGAACACCTTGCTGAAGTTTTCGACACCCCAGCCCGCCTCCGACTGCACGCTGTTGATCGCCACCCAGGCCAGCGGGGCGATCTGAAAGATGATGAAGAACACGGCGAACGGCAGCAGGCAGAGCAGGGCCAGGTAGCGGCCACGCGAGCCGCTGCGGTTAGGGGGAGTCACTTGAGCAGCTCCCGGCAGACGGTCTTGTCGTGGGGCACCCCGAGCAGCTCGCAGATGGTCCCGCACAGCTCAGTCTGCAGCGGCTTGGCGGCTGGGTCGAGGCTGAAGGCGTCGCCGAACACGAACAGCGGCACCTCGCGCTCTTCGGCCAGCAGGCCGTTGTGCGAGCGGTCGTTGTTCATGCCGTGGTCGGCGGTGACCAATACCTGGTAGCCCTCTTCGAGCCAGCGCGGCAGGTAGTCGGCCAGCAGGATGTCGGCGCTGCGCGCGGCATTGCGGTACTGGCTGCTGTCCAGGCCATGACGGTGGCCGGTGTCGTCGATGCTCATCGGGTGCACCAGCAGGAAGTTCGGTGCGTGGCGGCGGCGCAGGTATTCGGCGTCGGCCAGCAGGTGCGAATCGGGGTAGCGGTCGTCCCAGTAGAACAGCCCGTGCTGGATCGGCAGCTTGGGTGCGTGGGTATGGCGGTCGCGCTGCGGGTCGAAGGGCGAGCGGTTGTACAGTTCGCTCATCCAGTGATAAGCCGCCGCGGCAGTGCCCAGGTTGGCCTCGCGGGCGTAGTGGAACACGCTGCGCTGGTTGGACAGGCGATTGACATTGTTGTGCACGATGCCGCTGTCGATCGGCGGCACGCCGGTGAGGATGCACTCGTACAGCGGCCGCGACAGCGACGGCAGCTCGCATTCCACGCGGTACAGCGCGGCGCGGTCGGCCTCGACATAGGCGTGCAGGTGGCCCATGGCATGGTGGGCGACCTGGTGGTTGAGGCCGTCGAGCAGGACCAGGATCACGTTGTGGTTCATTGGAAGCTCCGCAGGTTTCAAGAACGGCCGCTGTGCGGCCTTTCGCGGGGCAAGCCCGCTCCCGCAGATACAACGCAGGTCTTCAAGACTGCGTAAATCTCTGTGGGAGCGGGCTTGTCCTGCGAACGAGGGCGCAGCCCTCGCAATTACTCCATCTCGATGATCACTTGCTCCTGCCACATTTGCGGCAGCTTCTTCGAGGTCGCTTCCCAGGCCTCGGCATTCTTGATCGGCTGCGCGGCCTTGTACTGCTCGTTAGGCAGCAGCTTGGCCTGCACATCCTCTGGCAGTTTCAGGTGCTCGGCACGGATCGGTCGAGCATGCCCTTTGGCCAGGTTGATCTGCCCGGCGTCGCTGAAAATGTACTCGCGCGCCAGCTTGGCCGCATTCGGGTGTTTGGCGTACTTGTTGATGATGGTGGTATAGCCCGAAGTGATCGAACCGTCCGACGGGATCAGCACTTCGAAGCGCTTGGGGTCGATCTGATCACGGTAGCTCAGGCCGTTGAAGTCCCACACCACGCCGACTTCCACTTCACCCTTTTCCAAGGTCTGGATGGTCGGGTTGGCCAGCGACAGGCGCTTTTGCTGGGCCAGTTTGGTGAACAGTTGCAGGCCTGGCGCAAGGTTGCTCTCGTCACCCTTGTAGGCGATGGCCGCGGCCAATACGCCGTTGGCAGCCTGTGCGGCGGTGCCGACGTCGCCGATGGCGACCTTGTACTTGCCTTTTTCCAGGTCGTGCCAGGTTTTAGGGCGCTCTTCTTCTTTCACCAGGTCCTTGTTGATGATAAAGGCGATGGTGCCGGTGTAGGCCAGCGCCCAGTGCCCGTCCTTGTCCTTGGCCCACTCAGGCACCTGCTCCCAGGTGCTTGGCTTGTATGGCTGGCTCACACCCTTGGCTACGGCAATCGGGCCGAAGGCTGCGCCGACGTCACCGATGTCGGCGCTGGCGTTGTCCTTCTCGGCGTCGAACTTGGCGATTTCCTGCGCCGAACTCATGTCGGTGTCGCTGTGCTTGAGGCCAAACTTGCTGGCCAGGTCATCCCAGGTGCCTTTCCAGTTGGCCCAGGCATCGGGCATGCCCACGCTGTTGACGGTGCCTTCCTTGCGGGCGGCGTCTTCCAGGGCCTTGAGGTCGGTGCCGGCAGCCATGGCCGAAGTACACAGGGTGATGGCCGAGCCGAGCAGTGACGCCATGAACAACTTTTTCATCCGAAGCTCCTTGGGTGGGTGCCTTACGCGATCGTTGTTATGAGTGAAGCCTTTGCTTGGGAACCTTTGGTCTAGGTCAGCAAACCTTGCGCCAAGGTAGGCCGGTTGCATGACAGTTTGATGTAGGAGAGGGCCTGAACCGGCTGCTGGAGGTTCCTGGAAATACAGCGTAGCTCAGATCGCAAGGCCCGATTCTTCAGGGTTGGCGCGAATCTGGCAGTCATCCTGGGGAGGCCGCTCAGCGCTTTTGTCACAGGATGTTCATCAGCCCTGCCTAGGCTTGCACTATTCTCCAAGTGCCCTGTTCTGGGGCTGGACTAGTCCAGATAGGTAACCCTTGATGCAGTCGACGCCACCGCGTGCGGTAACAGCCATCTGCCATGCGTTGCAGGAGCAGATCGAGCACGGCCTGTTGGCGCCGGGCGGCAAGCTGCCGGCCGAACGCAAGCTCAGCGACGTGTTCGACACCACGCGCATCACCCTGCGTGAAGCGCTGGCGCAGCTGGAAGCCCAGGGGCTGATCTACCGTGAGGAGCGGCGCGGGTGGTTCGTCGCGCCGCAACGGCTGACCTACGACCTGATCGAGCGGAGCCACTTTCATGCGATGGTGCGGGACCAGGGGCGGGTAGCAGCCACCGAGTTGCTCTCGGCGCGCCTGCAGCCGGCGTCGGCGGCAATTTGCGCGCGTTTGCGCCTGCCGGCGCTGTCCAGCGTGGTGCAGATTTGCAGGTTGCGGCGCATCGATGGGCGGGCGGTGCTGTATGCCGAGCATTACCTCAACCCGCAGCATTTTCCGGCGATTCTCGAACAGGACCTGGCGCAGTCGCTGACCGAGATTTATGCACGGGTGTACGGCATTCGCTATGGGCAGGTGTGCTTCGAGATCTTGCCCACGGCGTTACCGGTGGACGCGGCGGCGGCACTGAGGGTGACTACGGGCAGCCCAGGGCTGCACATCACCCGGGTCAACAGTGACCAGCATGGGCATCTGATCGACTGTGACCTGGAGTATTGGCGGCATGATGCGATCCGCATCCGCGCCCATGCCGGGTAGGGCTGCTTTGCAGCCCAATCGCCGGCAAGCCGGCTCCCACGGGTACAGCGCTGCCCTGGAGAGCAGCGGGGTGCTCATGGGAGCCAGCTTGCCGGCGATGAGGCCTTAACTGGAGGATCCAGCCTCTGCCATGCTGCCACCGCCCGCAGTCACCACTTGCACCGACAACCGCGGCGTCGCCAGGTCCAGCCCCGCTTCATCCAACTGCCGCTTCAGTGCCAGGTTGAACGCCCGCGATACTTCCCACTGCTTGATCGGCGCGGTCTTGAAGCGTGCCCGCAAGATCGCCGAGCCCGACTCGAAACTCTCGACCCCCTGCAGTTCCAGCGGCGACCAGATGTTGCGGCGCATCAGCGGGTCGTTGCGCAGCTTCTGCCCCACTTCCCGGATCAGCGTGATGGCCTGGTCGATATTCATGCTATGCGGGATGGCCACGCGGAAGATCGCGTAGCCGAACTCGCGCGAGTAGTTCTTGATGCTCTTGATTTCGCTGAACGGGATGGTGTGCACGATGCCGTCGATGTCGCGCAGGCGCACGGTACGGATGGTCAGGCCCTCGACCGTGCCCAGGTGGCCGCCGACGTCGACGTAGTCGTCGATGGCCAGCGAGTCCTCGATGATGATGAACAGGCCGGTGATCAGGTCGGCTACCAGCGACTGCGCGCCAAAACCGATCGCCAGGCCGATCACACCGGCACCGGCCAGCAGCGGCGTCACGTTCATGCCCATGTTGGCCAGGGCGACGATCACCGCGATGATGAAAATCACCACGAACATCACGTTGCGGATCAACGGCATCATGGTTTGCGCACGGGCATTGGCCAGGCCCCGGCGCGAACGCACCAGCGCGTGGTGCACGGCGGTGTCGGCGAGAATCCATACCAGCCAGGCGACAATCAGCGTGCCAGCCAGGCCCAGCAGGCGCAGGCTGACTTCATGGCCATCACCCTCGGCGAAGCTGATCATCGACTGGCCCCACACGCGCAAGCCCAGCTCGATGAACACCAGCCAGATGAACAGGTGCACCAGCACATAACCGAAGTTGCGCAGGCGTTCGGTGTACACCGCCTGGCGCTTGTTGGCGCGCTTGGGGTTGGCGGCGTGGCGGCGCACCAGGCCGTTGAGCACCATGCACACCACCACCAGCACCGTGCACATCAGCGACTGGCGCAGGGCGGTGCTGGTGTCGCCGGCCGAGACGAAGGTGGCGAACAGCGAGATTGCCACCAGGATCATCGCCGGGACGAACCAGAAGCTGCCGAGAATCTCGATGGTGTCGCTGAGCGTGCGCCGGGTCAGGCGCCGGGACAGCGGCTGGTTGCGGATAAGGTGGGCGATCGGGCGGCGAAAGCGCAGTACGAACAACCCGGTACACAGGGCGGCGATGACGTTGGCCAGGGTGGCCAGCGCGTGTGCCAGGTGCGTACCGAGGGCGACGGTCATGCGCGGGTCACTCATCGCCTCGCCAAACGCGGCGAAGCTGCCGATCAGCCACAGCGGCCGAAAAGCCTGGTGGCGCAGGATGTGCAGGGCACGGTGGCGGTGCGGGCCGTCGAGCAGCGAGAAGGCGATCACGCAGATGGCCGAGAAGCAGGTGCCCACCACCAGCGCGTAGGCCAGCACCATGGCCATCGACTTGCCCAGCGAAGAGGGCAGGGCAAAGCTCAGGTACACCGTGAACACCAGCGCCACCAGCCACGGCCCGAGCTTGCGCAGGGCGAAGCGCACCAGGTCCCAGGTGCGCGGGTGCTGGGGCAGCTCCTCGGTCAGGCCGAAGCGCACCCGAACGCGGTGGCCGATCCAGTTGAAGGCATAGGCCAGCAGGCTCCACACGGCGATGATCGCGGCAAAGCCGAACAGGATCGCCGGCCATTGGTGCACCGGGACCACCAGCTCGACCAATTCGGCCTGGGCCTGCTCGAACTCCAGCGCCCAGCGGTTGAACGGGCTGGCGTCGCCACTGAATTGTTTCTCGAAGTCATGCAGCGCGCCGCCGATCAGGCCCAGCACGCCCTGTTCAGCGGTCGGTTGCGATTGCTTGGTGGCGTCGCGAAGTTTCTTCAGGTCGGCCAGCAGCTTGGCCCGTTGCTGGTCGTTTTCCAGGTTCTTGATCACTTCGTCCAGCGACTTGCCCAGCGGCTCGGTGGCCTCGGGCTGGGCGGGCGCACTGGAGCCGAGCAGGCTCGGCAGGCCCGCCGCCTGAACCGGGGCGATGAACAGAAACAACAGCAGGGCAAGGCAACGCAGAAGGGTTGGCACCGGGAAATCTACCTCAGGTCAAACGATTGCCCGAGTGTAGAGGTTTATGTGGGCAGTTTCTCCAGGATCTTCCAGCAAGTGAGGCCGAAGATACCCAGGGTGCCGATCCACATCATCAGCACGCCGATGTTGCGCTCGCGCAGGCTGAAGCCGATGGTCAGCAGCATCAGGAACAGGAACACCGGCACGAACAGGGACAGGAAGGGGGACATGGACTGCAATCCTTTTGCGTTGGGGCCATGTACCAAGCATAGCCGGTGGCAAGCGAAGCGGGATTGATCCTGGGCAGTTGCGGTGCCTGTGCCGGCCTCTTCGCGGGGCAAGCCCGCTCCCGCAGGTTCACCGCTGCTTGTGGGAGCGGGCTCGTCCCGCGAAGAGGCCAGTGCTTACAACTGCAGGCTCAAGGCAATTCGCGGCAACGATAGAACGCGGTGAGCACCTTCACCAGATGCGCCAGGTCATGGCTGCCGCACAGCTCACGGATCGAGTGCATGGCAAAGGTCGGCAGGCCGATGTCGACCGTGCGCACGCCCAGGTTGCTGGCGGTGATCGGGCCGATGGTCGAGCCGCAGCCCATGTCGCTGCGCACCACGAAGCTTTGTACCGGCACTTCTTCGGCCATGCACAGGTGGCGGAAGAACCCGGCGGTCTCGCTGTTGGTGGCGTAGCGCTGGTTGTTGTTGACCTTGATCACCGGGCCGGCGTTGAGCTTGGGCCCGTGGTTGCCGTCGTGCTTGTCGGCGTAGTTCGGGTGCACGCCGTGGGCGTTGTCAGCCGACACCATCAGCGAGCGCTGGATGGTGCGCACAAAGGCGTCACCGTCCGGCAGCAGCCGCTGCAGCGTCTGTTCCAGCATCGGGCCGTCGGCGCCGCAAGCCGAGCAACTGCCGACTTCTTCGTGGTCGTTGCACACCAGCACGCAGGTTTCGTCACTGTCGGCGGCCAGCAGCGCTTGCAGGCCGGCGTAGCACGACAGCAGGTTGTCCAGCCGGGCACCGGCGATGAAGTCGCCGTGCAGGCCGATCTGGGCGGCGTCCTGGGTGTCGTAGAAGCTCAGTTCGTAATCCAGCACCACGTCGGCGTTCAGCTGGTGTTCGCGGGCCAGCTGTTCGGTGAGCAGGGCGCGGAAGTCGATGCGCTCGTCGCCCGCGACCTGGGCCAGGATCGGCGGCAGTTCGGTCTGCGGGTTGATCATCCAGCCTTCGTTGGCGGTGCGGTTGAGGTGGATCGCCAGGTTGGGGATGATCGCGATCGGCAGCTTGAAGTCGATCAGCTGGCTTTCGACCTTGCCATCACGGCGGAAGGTGACCCGCCCAGCCAGCGACAGGTCGCGGTCGAACCACGGCGCCAACAGGGCACCGCCGTACACTTCCACGCCCAGTTGCAGGAAGCCCTGGCGCTGCAGCTCGGGCTGCGGCTTGACCCGCAGGCACGGGCTGTCGGTGTGCGCGCCGACCATGCGGATACCGCTCAGCAGCGGTGCCTGCTTGCCCAGCTTGATGGCGATGATGGACGAATCGTTGCGGGTGACGTAGTAGCGGCCGCCGGGCACCGTGGCCCAGCTGTCACGCTCGTCCAGGCGCTGGTAACCGGCAGCCTCGAGGCGCTGGGCCAGGCTGGCGGTGGCGTGGAAGGGCGTGGGGGAGGCCTTGAGGAAATCGATCAGGCCGGTATTCAGTGCTTCGCGCATAACTCACTCCAGACAGCAGTGGCGCGAGTTTAGCGCAGATAGATCACAAATTGTGTCGGGCCCTTCAGAAGGGCGCCGGGCACTCGAACTTCAACCTTTCGCCGCTCACCGGGTGGGTGAAACCGAGCATTGCCGCATGCAGGCACAGCCGTTCATGCGCCGCCAAGGCTTCAGGGTTGGCGTACAACCGGTCGCCCAGCAGCGGGTGGCCGATCGACAGCATGTGCACGCGCAGCTGGTGCGAACGCCCGGTGATCGGGGTCAGCTCGACCCGGCAGTAATCACCGCAACGTTCGATGATGCGCCAGAAGGTCAGGGCATGTTTGCCTTGCTCATGGTCCACCACATGCCGCGGCTTGGTCGGCGGGTCGTAGCGCAGCGGCAGGTCGATGCTGCCGCTGTCCAGCGCCGGTTGGCCCCAGCACAGTGCGGTATAGGCCTTTTCGGTCTCGCGGTCATGAAACTGGCGTGACAGCTCGCGGTGGCTGTCGGCGTCGCGGGCCAGCAGGATGATGCCTGAGGTTTCCCAGTCCAGGCGGTGGACGATCAACGCATCGGGGTAGCCGTTTTCCTGCAGGCGAGTGATCAGGCAGTCCTTGTTGTCGTCGGCACGGCCGGGTACCGACAGCAGCAGGGTCGGCTTGTTGACCACCAGGATGGCGGCATCTTCATGGAGGATCTGGACGTTCGACAGCGGCATTGCAGGTTCTCGGTCAAATTAACCATTGGGGCCGCTTTGCGGCCCATCGCCGGCAAGCCAGCTCCTACAGGTACAGCGCGGACCCTGTAGGAGCTGGCTTGCCGGCGATGGGCTGCAAAGCAGCCCCAATAATCAACCTAGGTCGCTGAATCAGCGATCAGGCAAGGTGATGTTCAGCTCAAGAATCGAGCAACTGCCCTGGTTTTCCAGCTCGATATGTACATCATCGCTGCCGATGTTCACATACTTGCGGATCACCTCGAGCAGCTCTTTCTGCAGCGCCGGCAGGTAGTCCGGTTCGCTGCGCTGGCCGCGCTCGTGCGCCACGATGATCTGTAGACGCTCTTTCGCTACCGACGCGCTGCTCTGTTTCTGTCTGCCACGAAAGAAGTCAAAAAGGTTCATGGTTTATTTGCCTCCAAACAGGCGCGCGAAGAACCCTTGCTTCGGCACTTCGATGAACCGCAGTGGTTTTGGCTTGCCCAGCAGGCGGTCGACGGTGTCGCTGTAGGCCTGGCCTGCATCGCTCTGGTCGTCGAGGATAACCGGGATGCCCTGGTTGGATGCCTTCAGTACCGCTTGAGACTCCGGGATGACGCCCAGCAGTTCGACCGAGAGGATTTCCTTGACGTCTTCGACGCCCAGCATTTCGCCTTTCTCGACGCGCTCCGGGTGGTAGCGGGTGATCAGCAGGTGTTCCTTGATCGGATCATCGCCTTGCTCTGCACGGCGCGACTTGCTCGACAGCAGGCCGATCATGCGGTCGGAGTCACGTACCGAGGAGACTTCCGGGTTGGTCACGACGATGGCCTCGTCAGCGAAGTACATCGCCAAGTGCGCACCTTTTTCGATACCGGCAGGCGAGTCGCAGACGACGAACTCGAACTGCTCCTTGAGCTCCATCAGTACCTTCTCGACGCCTTCCTTGGTCAGCGCGTCCTTGTCGCGGGTCTGGCTGGCGGCCAGCACGTACAGGTTTTCGAGGCGCTTGTCCTTGATCAGGGCCTGTTGCAGGTTGGCTTCGCCGTTGACCACGTTGACGAAGTCGTACACCACGCGGCGTTCGCAGCCCATGATCAGGTCGAGGTTACGCAGGCCCACGTCGAAGTCGACGATGACCGTCTTGTGGCCACGCAGCGCGAGGCCGGTGCCGATGGCGGCGCTGGTGGTGGTCTTGCCCACACCCCCCTTGCCGGAAGTAACGACGAGAATCTTGGCCAAGGTGTTTCACCCCTAAATAAGTCGGGACACGTGTCCCAGCAAAATGCAAAAACGGCAACAGGTAAAAAAGTTGCTCTAAAAATGACGGCAAGTATCCGTTAAAGACGGGTGATGTTCAACACATCACCGGACAGGCTGACTTGCACGCCGGCACCCCACAGCGGGTCGCGGCGCAGGTCTTCGCAGACCTTGTACTGCCCAGCGATGGAGACCATTTCGGCGGTCATCTGCTGGCAGAAGATACGGGCCTTGGTATTGCCTTTGATACCGGCCAGGGCACGGCCGCGCATGGGGCCGTACACATGGATGTTGCCATCGGCAAGAAGTTCCGCACCCGGGCTGACCGCCGCGGTGACCACCAGATCGCCACCCTGGGCGTAGACCTGCTGGCCGCCACGCACGGGCGAGGTGATGATGCGGGTCGGGCGCTGCTCTTGCACAAGGGCAGGCTCCGGGGCCGGCTCGGGTTTCTTCACTTCAGGCTCGGGTTCCAGTGGCCGCTCGCGGGCGCCGGATGGCGGCAATACCGGCAGGTCGATGGCGATCGCCGCAGCGATGTCCTCGATGCGGTTGGCGCGGATGGCCAGCGTCCGCAGGCCATGGTGGCGGCAGATGCGCATCAGCCCGGGCAGGTCGATCGCCCCTTCGCCGGCCGGCAGCTTGTCCAGCGCCAGCACCAACGGCGTGTTGCTGAAGAAATTGGGGGCTTGGGCCACTTTCGCCGCCAACTGGCGGTCGAGGGCTTCAAGGTCGTTGCGCCCCAGCTCCAGCACAGTGATGGCGAGCATGCTGCCCTTGAGCTGGAACACGGAGGCGGTGTCGGGTGTGTGGTTTGGGCTCATGGTCTGCATAGACGGCTTGTTGCGAAAAAAGTGCCCTGACTTATAACGATAAGACCGGTTGGCCGCAACCGGCGCCGATCCGATGTAGAATGCTCGGCCTTTGACTTACCGGAAGCTTCAATGGAACGCCCGCGTTTTCGTCCCTATTTCCTCCACCCCAGGTTCTGGGGCTTGTGGCTTGGCCTGGGCCTGCTGTGGCTGGTGGTGCAGCTGCCGTACCGTGCCCTGCTGAAGCTCGGTGGCGCCCTGGGCGCGCTGATGTATCGGCTGGCGGGTGAACGCCGACGCATTGCCGCACGCAACCTGGAGCTGTGCTTCCCGGAACTGTCCGTCGACGAACGGCGCCGGTTGTTGAAGGCGAACTTCGCCTCCACCGGCATCGCCTTCTTCGAAATGGCCATGAGCTGGTGGTGGCCCAAGGCCAGGCTGGCGCGCCTGGCGCACATCGAAGGTCTCGAGCACCTGCAAGCCGCCCAGCAGGCGGGGCAGGGCGCGATCCTGATGGCCGTGCACTTCACCACCCTGGAGATCGGCGCGGCGCTGCTCGGCCAGGAACACACCATCGACGGCATGTACCGCGAGCACGGCAACCCGCTGTTCGACTTCATCCAGCGTAGCGGCCGCGAGCGGCACAACCTCGATTCGCTGGCGGTGGAGCGGGAAGATGTGCGCGGCATGCTCAAGCTGCTGCGCTCGGGCCGGGCGATCTGGTATGCACCAGACCAGGATTACGGCGCCAAGCAGAGCCTGTTCGTGCCGTTGTTCGGCATCCCGGCGGCGACGGTCACCGCCACCACCAAGTTTGCCCGCCTGGGCAAGGCGCAGGTCATTCCGTTCACGCAGAAGCGCCTTGAGGATGGCAGCGGCTATCGTCTGGTGATCCATCCGCCGCTGGAGAACTTCCCCGGTGAAAGTGAAGAGGCCGATTGCCTGCGCATCAACCAATGGATCGAAAGCGTGTTGCGCGAGTGCCCCGAGCAATACCTGTGGGCGCACCGGCGCTTCAAGTCGCGGCCCGAGGGTGCGCCGCGGCTGTACGACAAGAAAAAGCGCTGAAATGTGTGCTAGCAGGGCCGGCCTCTCGCGGGCAAGCCCGCTCCTTCAGGGAGCGGGCTTGCCCGCGAGAGGCCGGCCCTGACAGCCGATAACCCTGGGAGCACTCCATGGCCCCACCACCAACCACCGGCCTGATTCTCTCTGGCGGCGGCGCCCGCGCCGCCTATCAGGTCGGCGTGCTGGCCGGCATCGCCGAGCTGCTGCCGCCCGCCGCGCCCAATCCCTTCCCGGTGATCGTCGGCACCTCGGCTGGGGCGATCAACGCCGTGGCCCTGGCCAGCGGCGCCACCCACTTCAATGAAGCCGTGCAGGCGCTCACCCGGTTCTGGCAAAACTTTCGCAGCCACCTGGTGATCCGCAGCGACTGGCCCGGGGTCGTGCGCCAGGCCAGCCGTTTTGTCGGCCACAGCCTGTTGGGCCTGGGCAGCCATGCACCGGTCGCCTTGCTCGACAGCAGCCCGTTGCGCCGGTTACTGGAATCCCACCTCGACCTGAACGGCATCCATCATGCGCTGGCCGCCGAGCACCTGCGTGCGGTGGCGGTAACCGCGTTCGGTTACGAGTCGGGCCAGGCCGTGACCTTCTACCAAGGCCGCGACACCATCGACGCCTGGCTGCGGCACCGGCGCATCGGCGTGCCCACGCCCTTGACCGTCGATCACCTGCTGGCCAGTGCAGCGATCCCGTTGTTGTTCGCCCCGGTCCGGCTCGGTGACGAGTACTACGGCGACGGCGCGGTACGCCAGTCGGCGCCTATCAGCCCGGCCTTGCACCTGGGGGCCAGCCGTGTGCTGGTGGTGGGGGTCAGCGGCAACCCGCAGCGGCCAGCGCCACCGTTGCCCACCCAGCGAGTGTTCAGTGGCCAGCAGCCGAGCCTGGCGCAGATTGGTGGGCACATGCTCAATAGCACCTTCATCGACAGCCTGGAGGACGATATCGAGCTGTTGCAGCGCCTCAACCACTTGAGCCACCTGCTGCCGGCCCACTTGGATGCACGCCGTCTGGGCCTGGCGCCGATCGATGTACTGGTGGTGGCGCCCAGCCAGCCGCTGGACGAGATTGCCGCGCGGCATAGGCGTGAGCTGCCGGCGGCGCTGCGGCTGTTCCTGCGCGGGCCGGGGGCGACCCGGACCAGCGGGGCAGGGGTGTTGAGCTATTTGCTGTTCGAGGCCAGCTATTGCAGTGAGCTGATTGAGCTGGGGCGGCGCGATGCGTTGGCCAAGCGGCCGGAGCTGGAGCGGTTTCTGGGGCTGTAGGAGCGCCCGGTATGGGCGCTCCTACAAAGGCGGCGCGTTATTCGGCTATTTGCAACTTGCGCGCCTGGGTGTACACATAGCGCACCTTCTCGTACTCGAACGGCGAGTTGAGTTGGCCGTAGCGGAATTTGGTGGTGTAGCGCTTGTCCACCGCGCGCAGCAAGAAGATCTCGGGATGATCGGTGCTGGCCTGCGCCACGTTGAGGAAGTTGACCGCCTGTTCGCCGGCGTAGTCCACCACCACCCCGGTGGTGTCGCGCAGGTTAGATGGCCCCAGCACCGGCAACATGATGTACGGCCCCTCAGGTACGCCGTAGAAGCCCAGCGTCTGGCCAAAGTCCTCGCTCTGGCGCGGCAGGCCCATGCTGGTGGCCGGGTCCCACAATCCACCCACGCCGATGATGGTGTTGAACATCAGCCGCGCGGTGATCTCCGCCGAACGTTTGGCCTTGAGCTGCAGCACGCTGTTGAACAGGTTCGGCACATCGCCCAGGTTGTTGAAGAAATTGCTCACCCCGGTGCGCAGGAACCTGGGCGTGACGTACTGGTAGCCATCGACCAGCGGCA
>Ga0213824_1000080_pt1 | contig 81796 bp, 77 predicted proteins | sample MC6MC0906MG_FD_179892 | JGI IMG/M metagenome (GOLD analysis project Ga0213824, IMG submission 179892) | Enriched soil aggregate microbial communities from Iowa State University, Ames, United States - MC6-MC0906-MG | ecosystem: Environmental > Terrestrial > Soil > Unclassified | place: USA: Iowa...
TTAACGCAACAAGCTTACGAGTAAGAAGTGCGGCGAATACAAGCAGCTCGGTTCTAGGAAACTTGAAAAATGGTGAAAAAGTAACAGTACTAGGAAAAGCAAATGGCTGGGCGAAAATAAGCTATCAAGGAAAAGAAGGCTATGTGTCGTTAGAGTTTGTGAAATTAGAAGCAGGAAAACAAGAAGAAAAACCAGCGGAAAACATTACGAATGGAACACAAGAAGTAGGAACAATCAATGCGACAAGTCTCCGAGTAAGAAGTGCGGCAAATACAAGTAGCTCAATTTTAGGAACCCTAAAAAATGGTGAAAAAGTAACAGTACTAGGGAAAGCAAACGGCTGGGCGAAAATAAGTTATCAAGGAAAAGAAGGGTATGTGTCGTTAGAGTTTATAACGATGGGTAAAGATTCCCTAGATCCAACAAACCCTGGACAGGTAACGGAAGAACGAGCAGTTGTAAATGCGTCTTTATTAAATGTGCGTAAAGGTCCATCTACAGGTGCGGCAGCTGTCGGTCATTTGAAAAATGGAGAGACTGTTACGATTATAGGAAAAGAAAATGGTTGGGCAAAAATCCGTTTTAATGGCGGAGAGGGTTACGTTTCGTTACAGTTCTTAAAAGTTAAACAAGGTTCGTCTTCTTATGAAATTGTTACCTCATCACAAAAGGTTCAAAAACCAAATGAAGCGGAAGCAACACAAATTATGCAGAATATGAAAGAAGATGCTTACATTAAAAGTGACGGTAAAGTTGTAAATATGAAGCAAGGTTTCGTTCGTGCAAATGGTGTTATTAATATTTATGATATTACGACGGGTAAAAAGCTCACATATGTAAAGGGTGGAGCTGACCTGAAATTTGTAAAAGCTGTTGATGATCGTATTCATGTCCAAATTGATGGTATGACAGGTTATGTGAATATAAATGATGTTACATTACATCCGACAATGACTGGTGAGAAAACGTCGTATTATGCAACTAAAAATGGCAAGTTATATCATTATGTATACAATCTGGAAAATGGTAAATATGCGACGTATCAAATTGGTAATGCCCCGAAACATTTAAAAGAAGGAGAGCGTTACGAGGCTTTTGATAAGAAACAAATTGGAGGACAAGATAGTTATCAATACTTTGAGTATATGCCACTTCGTGCAACATCTACTTATACAGGAGATGAAATTGATAATTTCTTAAGTAAATCGAATGCAAAGAGTCCACTTATTGGATTAGGAAAATATTTTGTAAGTGCAGCAGAGAAATATAAGATGAATGCCGGTTACTTAGTGTCACATGCAATTTTAGAATCAGGATGGGGAACAAGTCGTATCGCGCAAGATAAGAAAAATTTATTTGGCTTTAGAGCGGTAGATTCAGATCCATATAATGGTGCAACTGGATTCAAAACATGGGAAGAAGGTATTGATTTTTGTGCGGCATATATAGATAAGCATTACTTAAATCCAAGTGGAAATACATATAATGGTGGAAACTTAGGAGATAAGGCACAAGGAATGAACGTCATGTATGCAAGTGATGAAAATTGGGGACAGCAAATTGCCTCGCTTATGTATAGAATTGATGCAATGAATGGAAGTAAAGATTTAAATAAATATCGACTTGGAACGTTAACAGCAGGTTCTCCGATATTCAAAAGTATGGCTGAAGGTCAGACCGGAATGACATCTCGCAACATTATGGTAGCCATTAAGAATACAGTTAATACACCACAAGGGTCGTATTATGAAATTGTTTCGGATAATAAAGAATACAACAGTGTCTACGTAAAAGCTGGATCTGTAAATCTTGTGAACTCTTATTAAAGGAAAACATCATCATTTCAATGAAGAAAAGTGAAGTTCATAATGTTAGAGGAAGTGACAGTGTGAAAAAATATATCGCATTTGATATTGGTGGTACACAGATTAAATCTGGGATTGTTTCAAAATCTGGGATATTACTAAATCACGAAACTACATTAACAGAGGCCCATTTAGGTGGAGAACAAATCGTTCAAAAGATTATTATCTTGGCGGAGCAATTAATGAATGAACATGCTGTTTCTGGAATCGGTATTAGTACAGCCGGAATTGTAGATATTCATAAAGGAATCATAACTGGCGGCGTGGAGCATATTCCACGCTATGCTTGTATTCCTATTATCGCTAGATTACAAGCTGTATTAAAAGTTCCTATATCCATTGAAAATGATGTCAATTGTGCTTTGTTTGGAGAGATGTGGCAAGGTGTTGGAAGAGATGAAAATAATTGCATTATGCTTACCCTTGGAACGGGAATAGGGGGAGCTATTGTTATTAATAAGAAACTGTACAGAGGTCATTCATTTAGTGCTGGTGAATGGGGCAATATGTTGATCGAAGGGAAAACATTTGAAGAAGTTGCCTCGATTTCAGGGTTAATTTCTCTTGTGCGGAAGTATAAAGGTAGCGGGAATTGGAACGGTGAAAAAATTTTTGAATTATATGATCAGAAGGATAAAGAAGTTATACATGCCGTTCAAATATTTTTTAAACATTTAGCCATTGGAATTAGTAATCTTGTTTATATCTTTAATCCAAAAGTAATTATTATTGGTGGGGGGATTACTAGTAGAGGTAATCGATTTTTAGAAGAAGTAAAGGAAGAGGTACAAAAATATTTAAATCCTGAGATTTATAATAATTGTGAGATTAAACTTGCACAAAATCGTAATCATGCAGGAATGATTGGTTCGATTTACCACTTCTTACATCAATATAAATAAATGATATAGGTGTTTTCATATAATTGAGAATTTATTCTTTTTTTCACTAGATAAATAATGCTACAATATAAGAGAAGAATACAATATTTTCCGATTAGGAAAATGCTTTGTAGAAAGGAAGAAACTTCATGCCTATTATTTTAGAAAAAGGACAAAAGATCGATTTAACGAAAGGACAACCGAGAGTAGCAAAACTGCAGGTTGGCTTGGGCTGGGATCCAATTGGGCAATCAGGTGGTTTTCTGTCTTCTTTATTTGGAAGTAAACCGAATGTAGATTGTGATGCATCTGTTGTTATGTTAGAAGGAGATCGTTTTTTAAACAAAAATGATCTAGTTTATTTTGGCAACAAACTTTCTACTTGTGGTAGTATCATTCATTCAGGAGATAATTTAACAGGTGAAGGTGCTGGTGATGACGAAACAATTTTCGTAGAATTACATAAAGTTCCGAGCCGTATTAATCGTTTAGTATTCGTTGTAAATATCTATGACTGTGTAAATCGTCGTCAAGATTTTGGGATGATTCGCAATGCATATATTCGTATTCAAAACCCACAAACAGGTGAAGAATTAGCGCGTTATAACTTGTCAGATAATTACGCTGGCAAAATGACTTTAATTGCAGGGGAAATGTATCGAGACGGAAACGAATGGAAGTTTTCAGCAGTTGGAGAAGGAACACAAGATAAAAACTTAAGTGAGATTGTATCAGGTTACCAATAAGATAAACCAAGGAGGAATTGTATATGGCATCAATTTCATTGAAAAAAGGACAAAAGGTAGACTTAACAAAAACAAATCCAGGTCTTTCGAAAGTTCTTGTAGGACTTGGTTGGGACACGAATCGTTATGACGGACAAAGCGATTTCGATTTAGATGTTAGTATCTTCTTAGTGGGTGCTAACGGTAAAGTTTCAGGAGCAGAGGATTTCGTTTTCTATAATAATCCAAAAGGTGCGAATGGTGCTGTAGAGCATTTAGGAGATAACCGTACAGGTGAAGGTGAAGGCGACGATGAAACAATTAAAATAGACTTGAAAAATGTTCCTGCACATATCGAACGTATTTGCTTCACAATCACAATTTATGATGGAGAAGGCCGTAGCCAAAACTTCGGACAAGTTTCTAACTCTTTCGTACGCATTATGGATGAAGAAAAGAATGCAGAATTAATTCGTTACGATTTAGGAGAAGATTTCTCTATTGAAACTGCAGTCGTAGTAAGTGAATTATACCGTCACGCAGGTGAGTGGAAATTCAATGCAATCGGAAGTGGATTCCAAGGTGGATTAGGTTCTCTATGTAATAACTTTGGTTTAGATGTAGAGTAATAGATTTATATATCCATCAGTGAAATGTATATTTACTGATGGATATATTTTTAAAAATTAAAATATAGAGGTGAATATGCATGGTTATTCAATTACAAAAAGGACAGAAAATTGATTTAGCTAAAACAAGCCCAGGTTTATCAAGAGCAGTAATTGGTCTTGGATGGGATATTAAATCTTATGATGGTGGAACTGATTTTGATTTAGATGCATCTGCCTTTTTATTAGATGTGAACGGGAAATGTACGAAGGAAACTGATTTTATTTTCTATAATAATTTACAGTCTCCTTGTGAATCAGTTTTACATACAGGAGATAACCGTACAGGTGCAGGTGACGGTGATGATGAGCAACTTGTTGTAGATTTGAAAAAGGTCCCAGCAGATGTTCATAAAATTGCTATTACAGTTACAATTTATGATGGTGAAGGCCGTAATCAAAACTTTGGACAGGTTGCAAATGCATTCGTTCGTTTAGCAAATGAAGAAACAAACGAAGAAGTTCTTCGTTTTGATTTAGGGGAAGATTTCTCCATTGAAACAGCAGTTGTCTTTTGTGAATTATACCGTCATAATGGACAGTGGAAGTTTAATGCAGTAGGAAGCGGTTTCCAAGGTGGCTTAGGTGCGCTTGTAAGAGCGTATGGCTTGGACGCATAAGAAGGGAAACGACATTCGTTTCCTTTTTTTGACCTTTCTATAAATCTAGCAAAGAATAGGGGATAAAGGTAAGATGAGTATTTTGCAAGGAATCCTTGATACGTATGCTCAGTTTTTCGACTTGGACATGTGGATTAAAGTGTTGCAGGATCCAGTATCTTGGGGATTAATAGGTACACTTGTTGTACTTGAAGGATTGTTATCTGCTGATAACGCACTTGTGTTAGCGGTAATGGTAAAACACCTTCCGGAAGAAAAACGTAAAAAAGCATTATTCTATGGACTTATTGGAGCTTATGTATTCCGATTTATTGCGATTGGAATTGGAATGTTCTTAATTAAATTAGCATGGGTAAAAGTGTTAGGTGCACTTTACTTAGCTTGGCTTTCAATTAAATACTTCATTGATAAACGAAAAGGTAATGCAGAAGAAGAGGAAGCTCATGGTATGAACCAAAATAGTATTCTCTTTAGAATGTTTGGTGTCTTCTGGGGAACGGTTGCGATGGTTGAATTAATGGATATCGCTTTCTCTGTAGATAGTGTTCTTGCTGCATTTGGCGTATCAAATGAAGTTTGGATTCTATTATTAGGTGGAATGCTCGGTATTTTAATGATGCGTGGTATTGCTGGTGTATTCTTAAAATTGTTAGAGCGTATTCCAGAACTTGAAACGACAGCATATATTTTAATCTTAATTATTGCAGCAAAAATGCTGTTGTCTGTCGTTCATATTGAAATAAGTCATATGTGGTTCTTTATTATTTTAGTTATAGCGTTTGGAGCAACATTTATACTTCACTACATGAAGAATTCTGGACAAGCTAAAGAAGAAGTTGCAGCTACTAAAAATGAACATAAATAATTGAAATGGGTTTGCTCGTTATGCGAGCGCCCATTTTTTATAACTAAAAATAGTTTATAATAGAAGAGAGACTTTATAAAAAACGTAAATGTTTTTGGAGGTGAACTGTTGTGTTTTCACGTTTTACACTTCAACCATGTGCATTAAAAGAAGAATCAGATTTAAAGCAATTTGAAGCGCTTTTAGAAAAACGCCCACAATATGAACTGACAGAGAATGAGATGAAATTTAGTTATATAGCAACTCGTATTCTTGGTGTCCCCAATGATGTAGATGAATATTTCAATGAGTTATTTGATTATAGTGAAGCAAAAGGGATCGAGGTTTTGCATGAACAAAATTTAAATAAGGTAATTGACCCCGAAAAACTGCGCCATATTCAAGAAGTTTTTACATTGCATCAAGAAGCACCGAATGGACTTACAGTAAATAGACTTGTAGCCCATTTGTCTGGAAAACAACTATTACCGCAAGTAGACAATCCGGATTTACAGCATTATATACATACGACGTTTATTTCGGTATTAAAATTGTATGAAAAACAACATAATCAATCTTTAAAAACAGAAGGGTTCCGTCGTTTCTTAATCGATATGATTAAATTAAGTGAAAATTACGTAACGAAGTGGTTCTCTACGATTAATTATAAGAAACAAATGCCGCGTATCGTTTGGTACGGTGATGCGACGGAGAGTCGTATATATTTCTTATACTTTCTTATTATGCTCGGCTGCGATGTGCTTTATTATCACCCTGAAGGAAAAGATGGGTTTGAGAGTGTAGATGAGGAAGGAAGGACTTTTGTCGTATCTCATTCGGGCCGCATTTCATTGGAACCATTTCCCGATCGGCGTCGTGAGCGCGTCGCAACAGTAGCTTATCAAGCTTCAAAAGAAATCGAGCAAGTACTTCACCACGATAATTCACTGCTGTACAAGCCTTGGCAATTTCGTTCATATACACCTGTAGCACGTACATTAAAAACAACATATGATGAACTCTTTTTAATTACGAAAGAAAAGGCATTTGTACGCCCAACCTTCTTTGTTGAAAATAAGCATATTTATATTCCTTCTTTATTTGCAAAAATATCAGGTGTGTCAAAGAATGATAAAGAATATTTTCAACGATTAAAGGCTGTTACATCATTTGATAACAGTTTATTAATTAATACATTTCCGTTTACGAAAGAACAAAAAGCGAATTTCCAATATCATTATCGAGATGCATTGGACCGCGGGGGGAAGTTACATCCGGATTTAATTATGAATAGTCATTGGTGGCCACATAAACGTTTACCAGAAGGTTTACAACATGGTATTGCAGAGGCAATCATTCATACGTGCGAAAGTGAAATGTGTAAACCAATTGCGAAAGAGACGAAACAAGATGTAGCACTGTATGTTTTCGCACAGCTTTCTCAAATCCCACCGAACATTTTAGAGCAACTTGAGAAATTTGATTATTCGCAAGAAGTACCGAAAATTGTTATATTTAATAATGAGAAGAGCGGAGAATTAAGCCGTTCTGATGCTGTTTTATTATTGTTTTTAAATCAAATTGGAGTAGATGTATTCCACTTTAATCCAACGGGGAGAAATGATATTGAACCGTATATTGAAGCAGGAGCATTTGATTCACATTGGCTTGAAGAAGTTAATTTCGATATTGAGTTTCATGGTTCATCAGCCTATAAAAATTTATCACAAACAATAAAAGGACTATTTCGTCCATTTTTATAAGGAAAGGGAGAATACCATATGAATAACCCAGTCGTACTAGATTCGAAAACAGAACTAAATGAGCAAACTGCACAAGATGTTCGTTTACAACTTAGACAAGATGCGGAAGTGCAACGTATTTATAATGCGGTAGATATTAAAGATCAATTGGAATTAATTGAGCTTGGAAAAGAACCATCTATGGAAATTTCACGTTTCGCTGATCAAATTTTACATACAATGTCTTTATCAAAAATAGAAGACTCTGGTGAATTATTAAAACAGCTTGGTAAAATTATGGACAGATTTGATAGCAAAGACTTTGCGGAAGAGAAAAGTGGTTTCTTCTCACGCATGTTCAAAAAAGCAGATAAAATGATTGAACAAATCTTTAGTAAGTATCAGACAATGGGTCGCGAAATGGATAAAGTATACGTAGAAATTACGAAGTATCAAGATGAAATGAAAAAATCAATTGGTACATTAGATGGCCTGTATGAGCAAAACTTAAAGTATTATTTAGATTTAGAAAAATACGTAGTAGCAGGGGAAATGTTATTAGAGCGTTTAAATACAGAGTTAGTTCCGATGTACGAAGAGCGCGTACGTAATAATGATCAGTTAGCGGGTATTGAATTAGAATCGCTTAAAAATTCTGTTGAAATTTTAGAACAACGTATTGATGACTTAGAAAAAGCACGTATGGTTGCTCTATTAACAGCGCCACAAATTCGTATGGTTCAACGTGGTAACAACAAATTAATCGGTAAAATCAATACAGCATTTATTACAACGATTCCGATCTTTAAAAATGGTATTATTCAAGCGGTAAATGCAAAACGTCAAAAGCTGGTTGCAGACTCTATGGCTGAACTTGATCGTCGTACGAATGAATTACTTAAGAAAAATGCACAAAATATCGCGACTCAAAGTGTGGAAGTAGCGAGATTATCAGGTTCTTCTAGTATTAAGATGGAAACACTTGAGGAGACTTGGAACATTATTTCAAGAGGTATGCAAGAAACACAACAAATTGAAGAACAAAATAAACGTGAGCGTGAAGAAAGCCGTAAGCGTATGGCTGCATTAACAGAGAACATCAAAAAAGAATTACAAGGCTAAAGTGAAACTTTAATTAGTGGGGTTTTGTTCGTCCCTACTGATTATTAGCCTTCACCAATCGGGCGTTTACGGGCAGGTGATCTCCCGCCTAACTTCTTTGCTCCAGCCGAATTTTGAGGTGGGGGTTTTACTGCACGGCAAATAGCGAGGTAAATGAAAAGGCAATGAGGAATATTCCTCATTGCCTTTTAGTTTTTCTTAACTAATTTAATGATTTCATTCACAACAAGCGGAATGATACTTAATAAGAGAACAAATCCCCAATCACGTAATGTTAATGCATGCACACCAAATATATTGGCAAGGGGAGGGATGGAGATAATACAAACTTGCATAAGAACACCGATAAGAAGTGAGAAGACTAAATATTTATTTGTAAATATCCCAATTGAAAAAATCGATTTCGTTCTTGAACGTAAGTTAAATGAATGAACGAGTTGAGAAAAACTAAGAACGACAAATGCCATCGTTTGAGCATGTAATAGAGCGTCTTCATCAATTTGCTCTGGGAAGAGAGGAAATAAATTTGTATCTCCTGTATAGAGCTTTGCCCCAACGATAAAGGCTGTTAAAGTGAGAAGTCCAATTACAACCCCATTGAAAATAAGAAAAGGAACGCTACCGCTAAATAAGCTTTCTTTCGCATGTCGTGGTTTTTCCTTCATCACATCTGGATCTTCAGGATCAACACCGAGTGACAATGCAGGAAGTGTGTCGGTAATTAAATTGACCCACAAAATGTGGATTGGGCGTAATGGTGTCGCCCAGCCAAGTAAAATAGCTAAAAATAAAGCGATAATTTCTCCGAAGTTACAAGAGAGTAGGAAGAGAATCGATTTTTTTATATTACGGTAAATATTTCTACCTTCTTCAACGGCTTTAACGATAGATGAGAAGTTATCGTCTGTTAAAACGACATCTGCTGCGCCTTTTGCGACATCTGTCCCTGTAATGCCCATTGCTACTCCAACATCTGCTTGTTTTAAAGATGGAGCATCATTGACGCCATCACCAGTCATAGAAACGATATTTCCTTTAGCACGTAATGCTTTTACGATCTTCACTTTATGTTCTGGAGAGACCCTAGCGAATACATTTAAGTGATTAATTTTGTTTGCTAGTTCTATATCTGAAATGTTATCTAGTTCAGTTCCAATCATAATTTCAGATTTTTCTTCGGCAATACCAAGTTCTTTGGCAATTGCAAAGGCGGTATCCTTATGATCGCCAGTAATCATAACTGTACGAATACCAGCTTTTTTACACTCTGTAATGGAATCTTTTACTTCTGTACGTGGTGGATCAATCATACCGACAAGACCGATAAAGATGAGATTTTCTTCGAGATGATTTATATCCACATCGCTTGAATTGTATTGTTTAAATGCGAATGAAAGTACTCTTAAAGCTTCTTGAGACATTGACTGGGCAGCGTCTAATATTTGATTTTTATCAGAATCTGTTAAGACCTCGATTTTGTTATTTATAAAGATATGGGTGCAGTGAGGTAAAAGTTTATCGATAGCACCTTTCGTCATACTATAGTAGTTTTCATCGTACGTGTGTACAGTTGACATCATTTTACGATCAGAATCGAAAGGTAGTTCGTTAACACGTTCATGTATATTTTCTAAATGATCTTTTTGAATGTTAAAAGAGCTTCCGGCAACAAGAAGGGCAATTTCTGTAGGATCCCCAGTTTGTGAGTCGGCGCCGTAAGAAGCATCGTTACATAAAACCATATTTTCTAATAGTAGGCGGTGTATATCATTGTTCACATTCAAATTTTCTAAATGATCATATGTGCGATCACTATAAAAGTGAGTAACAGTCATTTTATTTTGAGTTAATGTACCCGTTTTATCTGAACAAATAATTGTGACAGAACCGAGGGCTTCAACAGCTGGTAGTTTACGAATAATAACATTTTGTTTAATCATACGCTGAACACCAATTGCAAGAACGATGGAAACGATAGCTGGCAAACCTTCTGGAATGGCTGCAACAGCTAAACTAATTGCAGTCATGAACATTTCTAACGTATCTCGTCCTTGTAAAAAACCGATGAGAAACATAGTAGCACAAATAGCTACAGCGACAAAACCTAAATATTTTCCTACTTGTGCTAAGCTTTTTTGAAGTGGTGTCATATCATCGTCTGCTTCATGTAAAAGGGTAGCAATCTTACCAATTTGTGAGTGCATCCCAGTTTCAACAGCAACGCCGACGCCACGTCCGTATGTTACTAGCGTCGACATAAAGGCCATGTTTTTTTGATCGCCTAGTGGTACTTGCTCATCACTTTGCATGGAAGGGTGGTAGATTGCATCTTTATCGACAGGGACAGATTCACCAGTTAGGGCAGATTCTTCAACCTTTAAATTAGCCGTTTCGATAAGCCGTAAATCACATGGTATATATCGTCCGGCATCAAGCATAACGATATCACCTGGAACGACGTGCTCAGATGGGATTTCTTTAAGTTCGCCGTCTCGTTTTACGATAGCTTTAGGTGTCGCCATTTTCTTTAGTGCTTCTAAAGCTTGCTCGGCCTTTGATTCTTGGATGACACCGATAACTGCATTTAAAATAACAACGAGCGCGATAATACTTGCATCGGCCCATTCACCTACAAAGGCGGAAATAAGGGCAGCAATAATAAGGACGTATACGAGGACGTCGTTAATTTGGGCGAAAATGCGTTGCCATAAAGTACGTTTTTGTTTTGTTGTTAATTCATTAGGGCCATATTGCTTTAAACGTTCATTTACGATTTCATCTGTTAAACCGTGTTGTTCATTTGTTTCTAGGTCGATTAATGTTTGATCTTTCGTCTTACTGTACCAATTGCTCATAAGTAAGCACCCCCAGTAAAAACAGTTAGCAATGGTAGTGTGGCAATTTTTTTAGAGTAGTATGTATGGAGAAAAAAATCTAAGATGAGGTTCTACTTTCATTGTACAGTATTTTAGAATGTGATGAGGAAAAGCGCAGAGTTGTCATGAATTTGTTGAAATTAAAAAGAGCCTCTATTTATGAGGCTCTTTGTTATTTTTTAATTAATGTACCTAACTCTTCTGTAATAGCTTGCATTTCACTAATGCTAAATGTTTCACGTTTCATAACATGCTCATAAATGTCACGTAAGTCTTCGTACATTTCTTCGTTAAAGCTAGCTGCTCTCATTGCTCCAGCATTAACCATGCGTAGTTTTTCTTTAATAGCTTCGACCATATATTCAACGTTTTCTTCTGATTTTACGGATAAATCCACCGAAGTGTCCCCCTTTAAAATAACATAAGGCTATCTTAACATTTTTTATCATTTTCGTTAATGAATCTTTTCAATCCTATTAAATTAGTAGGGATTTCCTTTATAATTAATAATTGGTTGTTTATACTATAAGTATATATTAAGAAATGCACCAAGAAGGGAAGAAACAAAAATATGATCCAAGTATTGTTTGTTTGTCTTGGGAACATTTGCCGTTCTCCAATGGCAGAAGCGATTTTTCGAGATCTTGTCGTAAAAGAGGGACTCGGAGCGAAAATTGTCATTGATTCTGCAGGAACTGGAGATTGGCATATTGGTCATCCACCACATAAAGGAACACAAAAAATTTTAAAAGAAAATGAAGTCGCTTTTGAAGGAATTAAAGCAAGGAAAGTAGAAAAAGAAGACTTAACAAAGTTTGATTATATTATTGCCATGGACAACAAGAATATAGCAGATTTAAAAAGTTTAGGTAAAACTGGAGGCTATATTGGTATGCTGTCCGATTTTGTTCCAGACGGTGGCTGGACAGACGTTCCTGACCCTTACTATACAGGGAACTTCCAAGAAGTGTATGACCTTGTAACAGAAGGGTGTGCAAAGCTATTAGCTTTCATTCGAAATGAACAAGGAATATGAGGAAGCTTAGAAAGAAATACTTTCTAACATAAGAAATGAAAGGGTGAAGGAATATGGCAAAGAAAAATAATATTGCTCGAAACATTGCGCTTGGTGTAGCGGCAGGTGTAGCTGTATCTATGTTAAAGAAAGAAAACCGTGAAAAGGTAAAAAACACTGCTGAAAAAGCAAAAACAAAGATGATTGAAATTGGTGAAAATGCAAAAATCAAAGAAAAAGTGCAAACTGTTACAGATAAAGGACGCGAACTTGCTGATTTCAATGTAGTGAAAGCGAAAGTAGCAGAAATTAAAAAATTGACGCCGTCAGTTGTAGAGACGTTAAAAGAAACGAAAGAAATTTTTAGTAAGAAAAAAATTGAGCGAGAAGAAAAGCCAGAAACGATTGAAATTCAAGCTGTATCTCCAAAGGTAGATGAGCTTAAAGCAGAAGAAGAGCCAGTAGTTGCTGAAGATGGTGGTATGAAAGAAGCACGTGAATTATTTATGAAAGACTCACATGTAGAGGAAAAAAAAACTGAAGCGTACATTGAGTTAAAGCAAGATAAAGAAGAGAAGAAAAGCGTTTAAACATATATGAGAAAAATTTTAGAAAAGGTAAGAAGAAATCGCACTTATTCGTTCGGTAAAGATTTATATGACCGGACGATGCGCGATGATGTAGCGGGCTTGGCAGCACAGCTCGCTTATTTCTTCTTGCTTGCGATTTTCCCTGGGCTTGTTTTCTTAATTACGCTTCTTGGCTTTATTGACCTTCAAACAGAAAGTGTGCTCAATTTATTAGAACCATACGTACCAGAAGATGCGATGAACTTAATTGAAGTAAACGTAGATAAAGTTGTAAACGAGCAAAATGGTGGTTTATTATCATTTGGTTTACTATCGATGCTATGGTTTGCTTCAAACGGGGTGAATGCGGTTATGAACGCTTTTAACCGTGCTTATGATGTAACAGAAACCCGTTCCTTTATTAAAACAAGAGCTTTATCTATCGTGTTTACGTTAGCAATAATTTTTATGATTGTGTTTGCACTAATCGTTCCGGTATTTGGACAAGTGATTGGGGCAGCTGTGTTTAAAGCAATTGGTTTATCGGATAGTTTTTCTTACGTTTGGAGTATTACGCGTTTAGTAGCGAGTTTCTTCGTTTTGTTCGCTTTATTTAGCTTTTTATATACGTTTGCGCCTGATCGGAAATTAAAGCGAAGAGAAGTTATATCGGGAGCTTTATTTGCTACTGTAGGATGGATTGTGGTATCGTACTCATTTGCCTATTATGTAGATAAATTTGCAAATTACGCTAATACATATGGTGGTCTCGGTGGTATCATTATTTTAATGTTATGGTTTTACTTAACTGGGTGGGTAATTTTACTTGGCGGTGAAATTAATGGTTTACTCCATCATTATAGAACGGGTGACAATAATTCCCGTAATGAAAAATGAGCTCTTGTTCCATAATAAAAGGGAACAGGGGGGATATTTCATGAGTAATAATAAAAAGAACCACAATAATAAAAGTAACAATAAACAAAAGAGCAGTTCGCATCCAAAGCATAAAACGAGCAGCAGTGCGAACGGTCACAATAGCTACCATTAAAAAAAGCGGGTCCTTTATGAGGGACCCGTTTTATTTGCTTCCTTTTAATAATCGCAAACCATTTAAAATGACAAGAATCGTACTTCCTTCATGTCCAATAACACCGAATGGAAGAGCCAAAAATTGCAAGAAGTTAGAACAAATCAGCATTGCAATGACAGCTAAAGAGAAGATAACGTTTTGCTTCACAATACGGTTCATTCGTTTTGATAAACGGATTGCTTGAGAGAGACGAGATAATTCGTTTTTCATAAGAACAACGTCTGCAGTTTCTAAAGCTACGTCTGTTCCTTCACCCATTGCAACACCAATGCTAGCAGTAGCGAGCGCAGGTGCATCATTTATACCATCTCCGACCATTGCTACTGTACCGTATTTTTCTTTTAACTTTTTAATCGTTTCAACTTTTGTTTCTGGTAAACAGGATGCATAATATTCTTTTATATTGCTTTCAGCAGCAATGGCTTTTGCGGTTTCTTCATTATCGCCAGTAATCATGATTGCTTCCACACCAATGCTTTGTAAATCGCAAATAGCAGCTATTGTTTCTTGACGAAGGGTATCTTTTAAAGCGATTAGTCCAAGAATACCATCCTCATCACTTATATAAACGACAGTTTTTCCCTCTTTTTCAAGTGAGGCAGAAATGCCATTATGAAATGTTTTGGTTTCTTCTCCGATAAAATCAGCTTTACCAATTTTATAAGCGTTGTTTTCTAATATTCCTTTTAATCCAAAACCAGTTACATCTTCAACGTTTTCTGGTTTTTTTATCGTAATGTCGTAAGCATGTTTTGCATATTTAACAATCGCTTCTGCTAAAGGATGTGTAGAGTGACTTTCAATCGCTGCTGTAATAGAAAGTACTTCACTTTCTGCTATGCCTTCTCGAACATATACATCTGTTACAGTAGGTTTTCCTTGTGTTAATGTTCCTGTTTTATCAAAGGCAATCGCCTTTACTGAAGCTAGACGTTCTAAATGAATACCACCTTTAAAGAGAATACCATTTCTCGCTCCGTTTGAAATTGCTGATAAAGTTGCTGGTGTAATGGCTGCAACTAGCGCACAAGGAGAAGCGACTACAAGTAAGATCATAGCGCGATAAAACGTTTCATTCCAACTCCAATCAAGTAAGAAATGAGGAACGAACATCATAAGTGCAACAACGAGTAGTACACCTTTTACGTATGTTCCTTCAAACTTTTCGATGAATAGTTGTGATGGTGATTTTTCGCTTTGTGCACTTTGAACGAGGCGAATAATCTTTTGGAATAATGTTTGATCGCTTGGCTTCGTAATTTTAACTTCGATAGCACCACGTAAGTTTACAGTGCCGGCAAATACTTCATCACCGAATTTTTTCTCATTCGGAATAGGTTCTCCTGTAATAGCAGCTTCATCAATATTTGTTTCACCATTATGAATTGTGCCATCAGCAGGAACACGCTCACCTGGCTTAATTAAAATAATATCGTTAATTTGTAATTGTCCAACGGGAATACGTTCCTCAGTTCCGTTTGAAATACGTAATGCTTCTTCCGGTTGTAGATCAAGAAGCGCTGAAATTTCTTTTTGGCTTTTACTTAATGTATAAGATTCCATTGCTCCGCTTAATGCAAAGATGAAGATTAAAATAGCACCTTCTGCCCAGTAACCGATAACTGCGGCACCGATAGCTGCAAAAATCATGAGCATTTCAACATTTAGCTCTTTCTCTTCAATTGTGTCTTCAATACCTTCTTTCGCTTTTGCAAACCCTCCAATTACATAGGCAAGGATATAGAAAGTAATACCTGCGCTTATTGCCTCGTTTTTTGTGAATAACCAACCAGCTAAAATGAAAATACCAGATGCGATTGCAAATATAAGTTCATAATGTTTCTTTAATGCATCCCATAAAGAGGGATTGGGAATATCTTTGTTTGCTTGTAATGTTTTTACTTCTGCGTTCATTACTACTCGCTCCTTCCGAATTCTTATTGAGAAAAAGAATCAAAATCGAAACCCCTATAAAACGACGAAAGCTGCCATCCATAATGGATAGCAGCATTTCTGTTGAATCTGATTTTAATAGTTATTATGTTGTAATTATTCTATAGTATAGCATATGTTTTTGTTAGATGATATGTTTTTGTTTTAGTATAAACTGAAACTTTAATTAGTGGGGGTTTTGTTCATCCCCCCACTAATTATTAGCCCTCACCAATCGGGCTTTTACTGCCCACAAATAGCGGGATAAACTGAAAACTTGTGTTTTCGCATTTCCTTTGGTATATATGAATATTGTTCATAAAAAGATCGGAAAGGAAGACATCAAGTTGAAGACAGAGAAATTTTTTACCAATCCGATTGGCGTGTTTATTGCTGCAATAGTAGCAACTTTTTTATGGGGAAGCGCATTTCCCTTTATTAAATTAAGCTATGTTGAACTTGGAATTCAGCCACAAGAAGTCGGAGGACAAATATTATTTGCGGGTTATCGCTTTTTCTTATCTGGTGCAATGCTCTTATTATTTTTTAAAGCGTTAGGAAAAGATATGCAGTTCAAAAAAGGAACAGGGAAGCAGTTAGTTCAAATTGGTTTGTTCCAAACTTTTCTTCAATATATATGTTTTTATATTGGAATGAGTTACAGTTCAGGAATTGAAGGAGCGATTATTTCAGGAACATCATCATTCTTTCAAATTTTACTCGCACACTTTTTATATAAAGATGATGCTCTAAATATGAGAAAAATAATTGGAGTATCTATCGGTTTTTGTGGTGTGATTTTGGTGAATGTACCGAGTGATGGAAGCTTATCATTCCATTTTGGAATAGGTAGCTTATTACTTCTTGGGGCAGCAATGATGTATTCGTATGGAAATATACTAGCAAAAGAAGGAAGTAAAACATTAGATGTTGGGTACATGACAGCATACCAAATGATTTTTGGATCAATTGGATTACTATGTATAGGTACATTTCAAGTTGGAGTAATACCATTTACATTTAACCTACATGCAATACTTATGCTCATATATTTATCGTTCTTATCGGCAGCGGGATTTTGTATATGGAATACAATTATGAAGTATAACAAAGTAGGAAAAGTTTCGATGTATATGTTTTTTATACCAGTGTTTGGTGTGTTACTATCCAGTCTAATTTTAGGGGAAGCAATTCACTCCTTTGTACTATTTGGTTTAGCATGTGTTGCAGCGGGAATTATTGTAGTAAATCGTACTCCGGCTAAACAGAAAATTGAGCAAGAAAAACAGGTAGCATAGAGAACAGAAAAACGATTAAAATGGAAGAACAGCAATGTTCTTCTTTTTTTACATAGAAAAAGGAAAACGTGCTATATGTAACGAAAAAAAGATAGAAAAAGCATTTATTGAGGAGAACATATTATGAATGTACTTTACATTGTGTTAGTCGGGCAAATTATTCTTTTTTTAACGGGAGCAATTTATGCAATAGGACAGACGAAAAGAACGAGAAATAATATGCCGTTGCCGTTAGCGGTTCGTCTTATTCTGAGCTTTTCTTTAACGGGTAGTGCAATTTGGATATGGTTACAAGATCCGTCGGTAGAATATAGTACATGGGTTGCACTTGGTATGACTTTATCAACTATAGGAGATTTATTTATGGCAGGATTGATTCCAATTGGTCATCGATTAATTGGAGGAATGGTTACTTTCGCTCTTGCACATTGTTTCTACGTGAAAGCATTTTTACAAACAGGTATTTCATGGAATGGTTTTTGGATTGGTTTACTCGTATACGGACTCTTTCTAATTATAGGATGGTTCTTTTTTATCCGAAATGAAAAACAGGATAAATTGTTTACGATAGGGGCACTAATTTACGGTTTGTGGGTCGGAGGAATGGCTTGTTTTGCATTCGCCTTATATTACGAGAATACAGGAATATGGTGGGTGCCAGCACTTGGTGGTTTATTGTTCGTGATTTCTGATTTTATTATCGGTGTTACAGATATCGGGGGGCGCAAGCTGAAGTATGAACCGCTTTGGATTTGGTTTACATATGTTGCAGCGCAGATGTGTATTGTATATGTAGGATTATAAAAAGATACTCTCAAAAATAGTAGATAGGCTATTTTGAGAGTATCTTTTTTTATTGCTATGCTACTATATTTGTTTGTTTAATTTAGGTAGCATATTATATTTACTAAGCAGGAATTTCATAGAAAAACGCCTGTCTAGTAATATATAAGAATAGTAAATCTACAAGGATTATTATTTTTATATTTGTAATATTCCAATGTTATAATTCAGAATTTTGTGGAAATTAATCAGTCGGAGTACTTATAATAAAAATAAAAAGATGATGAGATGGTGGAATGATGCAAAAGAAAAAACGTTTGCGTGAATTCTTTGAAATAATTGCAATAGCATGTTTATTGGTGTTTTTGGCAAAAATCTTTTTGTTTTTTCCTACGACTGTAAAAGGAGCATCGATGAGGCCGACGTTACAAGATGGAGATAAAGTAATCATTAATAAACTTGCCAAGAGATTTGAAAGTTATGAGAGAGAGGATATTATTGTCGTAAAGACAGATAATTTCTACGTGAAGAGAGTTATTGGATTGCCAGGAGATGTAATTGAGATGAAGAATGATCAATTATATGTTAATCATCAAGTGAAAAACGAAGAGTATTTAAATAATAATAAAAAACAGGCAGAAAAATTACTTATCAATTTAACTGAAGACTTTGGACCGATTACAATTCCTAAAAATAAAATTTTTGTGATGGGAGATAATCGTTTAGTTAGTAGGGATAGTAGGAACGGCTTAGGGCTCATTGATAGAACAGAAGTATTAGGAAAGCTCATGGCGATATATTATCCATTTGAACATGTGAAAATTGTAAATTAGAAATAAGAAAAACCAAGCGAACTAGTTGCTTGGTTTTTCTTATTTAAACAGTTGGTGTTGTATTTATCCCGCTATTTGTGGGCAGTAAAACTCCCACCTCAAAATTCAGGTGGAGCAAAGAAGCTAGGTGGGAGATCAACTGCCCGTAAACGCCCGATTGGTTCAACTAATAATCAGTGGGGATGAACAAAAACCCCCACTGATTAAAGTTTCACTTTATTGTTTCTTGTGAAGCGATAGTTTCAATATTTAACATGAATTTTTTTTGTAACAATTGCAATTTAAATAGTGTTAAAGGATCATGATAAGTTTCTGGATTGGTTCTTAGCTTTGTTAATGTTTGCTCATCTTCTTGTATTTCAAGTTGAGCCGCTTCTACAGTTTGTTTCAATATGCTAAGAGGGTCTTTAAAGAACATCATGATATCACGCTCTAGCGCACCTTCAAACACTTCAAATTGAAGGAAGAATTGTTTGGAAATCATCTGAGCAACTTCTGTATAATCTTCTGTTTCAATATATTGTTTATATTTATTTGATAGCATAGACTGGTTTTTTTGCATATTACCGAATAATTTCCCTGCACTTTTTAAGAAAAATTGTGTTGGTGTAAAGCGTAATAAAATATTGATGTTAGCCACTGTAATTCTGTTCGTCATTCTTGCAACATCTCTATCCCAGTCATCTAGTAATTTGAAATCACAAGGAAGTTTAATACGTTCTTCCTCATAGAGTTTATTAAAGGTATCGCCCATTTCATCTAAATAAGCCTGAGCTTGGATGAATTCATTATGAGCAGTTTCAATCCATTCTTGAATAGACCCAGTAAACTTAGGAAGAAGCACTTGTTGTACATGCTTTTGAATTCTTTCATTCATTGCTACATTTAGCTCTTCATGGACTAATTTGAAATCACTATCTTCTTGAACAAGATCAGAGCAACTCTGCAACAATTCAGGGATTTGAGAATGTATATCCTGCGTAATCTCTTCTTTTGTTAGAAGGTAAGATTCTGTAATAGAACGAATTTTATCTTTTTGGATAGCTGTAAGATTATTAATAAAACCATCAAGTTTTACTAAAATATGCTTATTCCAGCGGACTGATTTCACTAACGTATTTTCTAATTCCACACGTTCATTTAAAAGGTATGCAATTGTTTTTTGGATAAACCATAATAATTTTTCAATGCGTTCTTTTTCCACGTTACGCTGAGTAAGGTTAGAAAGAATAGAGTCAGTTACATTACCTAGCTGTTCACTACTCTCTTGGGAAGGAGAGTAAGGGAAAAATTGTGCTTCTGGGAAATGTACGAGTATTTTCTTCTTAATGTTGGTCGTGATGTTTTCACTAGTATTCGCATCAATTGTTTGTAAGATGAATTGAATCTGTAAATTTGGTACTTGCTCACGAATATATAGTAATGTATCGAGCTCTTCATTATGTAATGGTGAAGCTGAATTTAGTACATAGATGAGACTATCTGCTGCCTGTAAGTATTCGAAATGAGAGCTGTTTTTGTCAATTTGTCCATGCATAGTAGGTGTGACAAGGAATGAAAACTTATTTTTTCGTAAAAATCTACTTGGTAATTTAACTTCAATATATTTTTTTTCTAGTTCTGACTGAGAAGGTACCGCTAGTATGTTATGAAGTTCGTCAAAGTTTGGTATATTTCGTATGTCTAGCTCTGTAAGCTCAGTTATTTCAGTTTGACTATCATCTTTAAATGTAATTGCAGTTGTTATAGTCTCATTTAATATATTTTCGCCTAGTATAGAGTTAATAAAGGCTGATTTATCATAATCGCTAGCTCCTGCTACTAGAAGTTGTGCAACGTTTAAATCGTATAACTCACGAACAAGTAGTGTGAATTGATGACCTAAATCTACATCATTCTTCTCAGCCCATACAGCAATCGTTTCAAATAATGCTGATACGTCTGCCATATCAATATTTGAATGAGCTGATGTATTTGAAAGTAAGGCACCTGCGCTTTTTACAAGTAATGATTCTAGAGTTGTCGGTGAAACTTCATTCCATGCTAATACTGCTGCGGAGACAAGTAAAGAATCTTCCGCTTTCGTTAAACTAAACCAATTTGTTAATAAATCTGGTACAAGTCCTTGTAATTCGTGCATGAAATGTTGTCCGGTAATCAATTCGAAGTAAGTCTCTTGATAGCGAGTAGAAATTTCATTCCAATCGTCATTAGCATCTACTTCAATATGTAAGAATAAGTGATTTATTGTTTGAATCCAAGGTAGATGGAATGATTCATTTTCATAGCTATTCCAAAGTGAAATAACAAGTTCTTTAAACTGAACTTGATCGATAGCATATAAGGCTTTTAAAGATTCATAGAAATACTCAGGTTTTATTTTGTGAGTAAAGCCTCTGTTTACATAATTGATTAAAGTATCAAACCAGTGTAATGATTTTGTTCGAATGCCTTCTTGAACCGCTAGTTCAATAGCATTATTCCAATCTTCTTGTTTTTCATAGAACGATCGAGCGATTGCAGTAATATTTGGATAGTCCGGTTGAAACGCAACAGCGTCACTAATCGTCTTAAATGCTAGACCTAAACGATTTTGCTCAATATAAAGAGAAAGAAGTTGTAGGGAAACTTCCATCGTAAGAGTTGTATCTTCTGTTTGGATAGATTTATAAATTTCTTCTGCTTTTGGTAAGAAATCTAATTCGAAATAAGCATCTGCAATATTCTTCATGGCCCAGAGAGCAAGTTCATTATTTACTTTCTCCCATTTAAATATTGCTGCTTCAAAGTCGTTATTTTGAAAGTAAACTTCACCTTGTGCGAAGCGAATATTAGATATATTGGAGAATTCATTTTTTGATTCATTTATATATGCTTCACCGAGTACTTCCGTTACCGGAATGGAAGAGTCTTCTGTTAAAAATGTTTTATAGTAAATCTTTTGGATAAATTGTTTTTCAATGGTCATGTTCGTTCCCCCTGTATAATTTAGAAAAATGACGTTGTATGTAAAAGGGTGCATGTTACTCTAATAGGTAGAAGTTGCATTATATAGACCAAACTATGTTTTTGCTAGATATATCATTTTTCCTGAGAGTTAAACCGCTGCAAAAAGTAACTTTCCTTTATTGTAACAAAAAAATAAGCCTATGAATTTTTATTTTTTAATCCGACTATTTATAGGCAGTAAGACTCCTACTCCAAAAATTAGCGAATGCAAGGAAGTTAAGTGGCAGCCCTGCTGCCCGTAAAATCCCGATTGGTGCAGGCTAATAATCGGTGGGGAGGGACAAAAAGACCAAGGATTCAATCTCTGTTAAAGGAACGGAATAGAAGTAGAGTTCATTATAAAAACAATGTATAGTGAATATGTATACCATGTTTGTCTTAAAGAGAGAACGGGCACAATGTGGAATAACGATCGTGCATAGGATGTGTCTTCCGAATGGAACAACATATTGGCGAGTTAATCGCACATTATGGATATTTTGGAATTATTATAGCTTTAGCTGGTGGGATTGTCGGATTACCGATACCAGACGAGTTTTTATTGACCTTTGTTGGTTATAATGTTTCAAAAGGCGTTATGTCAGGAACTGCTGCTTTTTTAAGTGGGATGGCTGGTGCGATGTTAGGTATTACATTAAGCTACATATTAGGTTTAAAACTCGGTCTTCCTGTTTTAAAAAAATATGGGCCGAAAATTAGAATTAAAGAACATCACATTGAAAAAACACATGTTTTATTTGAAAAATACGGTCCATTTCTTTTAATGATTGGTTACTTTATACCAGGAGTACGTCATTTAACAGCATATTTTGCTGGGGTTTCGAATTTAACATTTTGGCGTTTTTGTTTGTACGCTTACGGTGGTGCGCTCATTTGGATAAGTGTTTTTATCGGACTTGGCTGGAAGTTAGGAGAGAAGTGGCGATTTGTTGAGTATAGTTTACATCATTATGGAATATGGATTTTAATCATTTCAGCAGTTGTTACATGCATTGTATGGTTTTACATAAAGAAAAAGAAAAACCGCTATTAGCGGTTTTTTTAGCTGAAAGCAATAAATAGTACACCAGCTGTAATAAAGACTACACCAATACCAGTCATAAAGTTTAACTTTTCACCGAGTATAATCATCGCAAGAATAATAGAAAACACTACACTTAATTTATCGATAGGGGCTACTTGAGAGACCTTTCCTGTTTTTAAGGCAAGAAAATAAAATAGCCATGACGAAGCACCTGCAACCCCACTCAATGTGATAAAGAGCAGTGCTTTTTTATTTAGCAGTACATCGCCGATATTTTGAAATTTACCTTGTATAATAATAACGCCCACCATAAATAATGCCATAATAATAGAACGAACCGTTGTTGCAACATTGGCATCGATTCCATCTAAACCAATCTTTCCGAAAATAGATACAAGGGCAGCAGCAATTGCTGATAATAGTGCGAATAAGAGCCATGAACTCATAGTAAAATTCCTCCAATCTTACATTATTATACATGAAAATCATTCTCACGTATAAAGTGAAACTTTAATCAGTGGGATTTTACCGCCCCGCAAATGGCTGGATAGATAACGAAATAATCCCACCTTATATTTTTAATAAGGTGGGATTATTATACTACTCTGCAATTTCTTCATATAAAAAGTACGTTACATTATAAATATGTTCTACTTCATCGTCTGTCATAAACAATAATTCGTCACGCTCAATCCCTTTTTTCTTTTCAATAAACTCAATCATGTTTTTGCGTTCTTCTCTTTTCATCAATTTTATTTCTCCTCTCAATCTGTTTTAATACAGTTTATTTAAGTTACTGCTATTATATAACAGAATCTTTAGAAAGTTCCACCTATTTTATTGTTTTTTTTAGAAGAACTTTTCGACAAAACAAGCCCACCTAAAGGGGGCTTGTTTTATTTTATAGTCGTAAAAACTCGGGCTCCGTCGTACCGGCACCATCGATGTAATAAATTGTGTCGGGATTGATTTTTATCAATACGTAATTAGGGTCTTCAGGACCAAGTAACCAGCGTTTTAAGCTATTATTCCAAAACTTGTTTTTTAATGTTGAGTCTTCCTCGATTGAAGCTAAGCCTTCAACTTCAATATAATCTTCATCTAATTTTTTTCCTTCTCGTCCGAGTAGTACATGTACATTTGGATTGTTTTCAATATCTGTTATCTTTTTTGATTTTCGATCTGTTGCAACATATAGTACAAAATCTTCGTGGAAAAACATCATGAAGGCGCTATGTGGTTTATCGTTACGTACAGTAGATAGTACGCCAGTGCGTTGACCTTGAATAATAGTTGCGATTTTTTCTTTTAAGTGCATGCTTGTAACCTCTTTTCATAATTTGTAATTGTTTCGTCTAAACAAAACAATTTAAATATCTTTCATACTGTTTTCTTCAACCTGATTTTTTAAACGTAATTGTGATGAAATCGGACAAGTTAGGAGATGAATAATAATAATATCGAGGAGAAATACATACGATGGAAGGATGGAAAGCATGTTTAATAAAATATTTCTTATAGTAGCGCTTATAGGTGTACCACTTTCTGTAATCGGAAAAACAATGCATTGGCCCCAAACAATTATGTTTGCTGTATATTGCATTACTATTATTGCATTAGCTGGTTTTATGGGGAGGGCGACAGAAAGTTTAGCAATCGTTTCTGGGCCTCGGATAGGTGGTTTATTAAATGCAACTTTCGGTAATGCTGTTGAACTTATCATTTCAATTTTTGCACTTCAGGCAGGATTAACAGAAGTTGTTTTAGCTTCCTTAACTGGTTCTGTACTTGGAAACTTATTACTGGTAGGAGGGTTATCTTTCTTTATAGGTGGCCTTAAGTATAAAAGGCAAAGCTTCAATGTTTATGATGCAAGGCATAATTCAGCTTTATTAATATTTGCTGTTGTTGTAGCCTTTGTTATTCCAGAGATTTTTTCAATGAAGATGGATGCTGGAAAAACGTATCAATTAAGTATTGGTGTTTCTATTATCATGATTATTATGTACCTTGCTGCATTGTTATTTAAGTTAGTTACGCACCGTGGTGTATATCAACATAAAAGTGATGAAGTAGCACATGAGGAAGAGCCAGAGTGGTCCAAAGGTAAAGCGTTACTCATTTTAGCGATAGCAACACTTGCAGTTGCTTATGTGTCAGAGGCTCTCGTACATACTTTTGAAACGGTCGCAAAGTCGTTTGGCTGGTCGGAGTTATTTATCGGGGTTATTATCGTTGCAATTGTTGGTAATGCAGCAGAACATGCATCTGCGATTATTATGGCTTATAAGAATAAAGTGAATATCGCAGTAGAAATTGCAGTAGGTTCTACATTACAAATCGCGATGTTTGTTGCTCCTGTATTAGTACTACTATCCATGTTCTTTGCACAAAGGATGCCTTTAGTATTTACAATACCAGAACTTGTGTCCATGATTACAGCCGTTTTCTTAACGATTGCGATTTCAAATGATGGGGATACAAACTGGTTTGAAGGAGGCACTTTATTAGCGGCGTATGTCATTATGGGAATTGGTTTTTATTTATTATGAAAAATAGGCATAACAATTGTGCCCAGAGAAAACAATAAACAAAGTAGTATATATACCTTTATGTAGGAAGGAGCCAGACAGGTGAAACGAGTATACAGCATATGTCTTTCAACCATGGTCTCGTTTATTTTATTATTTCCTAACAGTAGTTTTGCAAAGACAACGGTAGAAGTAAAAATGCCTTCATCTGTTTTAAATATTTCAAAAGATAATACATTTCCAAATGACGCACAAGATTTACCGCGTTTACAGCCAAGTAAGTTTGCACAAGAACTATTGAAAACAGCAAATATCAAAATTGAAAACCCAGATTTAATTCGAATGTTTAACGAAACAACAATTTCGAATGCACCACTTGCGGTAGGGTACCGAGCAAAAATTTATTTAGGTCAATGGGCATTAAATTATGAATCAATAGATACATCGATTAACTGGGAATATAAGCAAGTGAATCGAAATGTATATGACAATCGCGGGGGGGATCGCTTATACCCACTTCGCTATAAGCAAGAAACCCAAAAGACAATCGAAGGTGATTTAACAGCAGATATGAAAGATGCTGCAGATGTGAAAAAAATGATGCTTTTAAAAGCGCTTGAAAAAGTACAATTGCCACTTTCATTTAAAACGACCATTGGTTATGGTACAGGACATGAGCGTGTATATAATATTAGTCCGAGTCAACTTGGATATTTATACGCTTATACACCAGCAGTAAATGAAAAAGGAAAAGTAACATTTGGCGAAGTCTACCTTGTGTTAAAAGGGAATCAAAAAAGGCTTGTCGTGAAAAATATTACATCTCAAGGAATTGGTGCAGCTATTCCAATTCATGATCATTTATTTTTCAAATTTATTTCCTCATCGCATTCGCAATAACATGAAAAACGTCAGCTTATAAGCTGACGTTTTTATTTTATAATGTAATATTTGCTGTTTTTGACAAGAAATCTTCTGTCGGATAGTAGCTGTTTTTTACAAGAACATTTGGTCCAAGACATTTTACTGCAGGACAGTGACAGCTTAATGATTTTGCTGTTTTTGAAGCGCTCCATTTTTCATACGCTTCTTGTAATGTGTTTGTTTGTATGTTTCCTAGAAGTGGAACATCACCAAAGTCCGTTACAATAATATTTCCATCGAAAATATTTACGTTTAAACGAGAACGGCCATCTGGGTCATTACGAACTGTTACATTTTTGCTTTCTTGTAATTTTTTAAATGTAGCGATGTCTCGCTCATCATCACTGCAAGCATAGAAAGGTAATGTTCCGAATAACATCCATACATTTTCATCGCGAATTTCTAGTAAATGCTCAATTGCATCACGAATTTCAGCTTTCGTTAAAATTTCTAAATTGCTCGCGAAATCACTCGGATACATAGGATGAATCTCATGACGCTTACATCCCATTTCTTCGACAATTTGACGATGAATATGTTCCATATGTGGTAGAGTTCTTTTGTTTAACATTGTTTCTGCTGATACGAGTACACCTGCATTTGATAGAGCTTTACTATTTGTAATCATTCTTTCGAATAATTTCGCGCGTTGTTCATAAGTAGGTTTACGCTCCATCATTGCAAATCCGCCTTCAACGAAGTCATCAATTGTTCCCCAGTTATGTGAAATATGCAATACATCTAAGTAGGGAATAATTTGTTCGTAACGTGCTAAATCTATAGTTAAGTTTGAGTTGATTTGAGTGCGAACGCCTCGTTCATGGGCATATTTTAAGAGTGGTGTTACATAATTGTCAACGGATTTTTTTGAAAGCATAGGTTCTCCGCCTGTAATACTTAAAGAACGTAAATGAGGAATCTCATCTAATCGTTTTAATAAAAGCTCCATCGGAAGCGGATTTGGATCTTTCGGCTGTAATGTGTAACCAACAGCACAATGCTCGCAACGCATATTGCATAACGTTGTCGTTGTAAACTCAACGTTTGTTAATAGTAGTTTGCCGTACTCTTCAAGGTCCATATACGCTTCCCATGGATCGTAAGAAGGAGTAATCGGCTTCATTTTTTGTGATATCGTCATATGAAATACTCCTTTGACTATTGAAATAACAATTTGTCCATTCTCTATAATAGAAGAATATGTACTTTTTATAAAGTGAAACTTTTTTGTAAGAAAAGAGAGAAGGCTTACATTTGAATGAGTAACCGTGACAAAATTGATGAAATTTCATGCCCATAGTAATCATTTTTGCGGTATAATAAAAGCAACTCGAATTAAAAGGAGAGTGCCTTCATGGGAAAAGCAATTCAAGATAAAGATACACAATTAGTATATTTAAAAGAGCGTTTAAATATGTTCATTGAAGTAATTGATACAATTGAACCTGAAGAAGTAGAGTTAGAAGATGTAGATCGTCTACTTGCGATGTTAGATGAGTTAGAACTGAAATGTGAGCAATTTAAAAAAGACGAATAATATATTAAAAAGGCTGCCAATGCAAAATTGGCAGCCTTTTTCTGTACGGATAATAGAAGGAATATAGAAAAAAAGGTATAATCAAGTTGTGAAAAATTTCATTTATACTTTAATAGCGCGAAACAAATAAAAAGCTGAAGAGCATAACAATGGAATTTTCATCTCATAACGTTTTGGTAGCGTTCACAATTGAGGGGGAAGTAACAATGGAAAAGCTTCAAGAAAGCATGTATCAACTAGTTGTTGAAACGTCAACGAACTTACCGAAAGATGTTCGTCGTGCGATTCAACAAGCGAAAGAGCGAGAAAACGCAGGGACTCGTTCAGCGATGGCACTTGGCACAATTACGAATAACATTAAAATGGCAGATGATAATATCTCGCCAATTTGCCAAGATACAGGGATGCCAACGTTTAAAATTTATACGCCAGTTGGTGTGAATCAATTAAAACTGAAGGAAGCTATCTATAGTGCGCTTGAGCGGGCGACAAAAGATGGTAAACTTCGTCCTAACTCTGTTGATTCTCTTTTTGGAGATAATAGTGGAAACAATTTAGGACCGGGTACACCAGTTATCAAGTTTGAGCAATGGGAAAAAGATTACATTGATGCACGTTTAATTTTAAAGGGTGGCGGCTGTGAGAATAAAAATATTCAATATAGCTTACCGTGTGAATTAGAAGGGCTTGGACGTGCAGGTCGTGATTTAGAAGGAATTCGTAAATGCCTTCTTCATGCTGTATATCAAGCACAAGGCCAAGGATGTAGTGCAGGTGTAATTGGTGTTGGTATCGGGGGAGACCGAACATCAGGTTACGAATTAGCAAAAAATCAATTATTCCGTACATTAGATGATGTTAATCCAGTACCAGAGTTACAAAAACTTGAAGAGTACGTATTAGAAAATGCGAATAAACTTGGCATTGGTACGATGGGATTCGGTGGAGAAACAACTTTACTTGGTTGTAAAATTGGCGTATATAATCGCCTGCCAGCTAGCTTCTATGTATCTGTTGCGTATAATTGCTGGGCATATCGCCGCCTTGGTGTAAAAATCCATCCTGAAACAGGAGAAATTATGGATTGGTTATACCAAGAAGGTGAAGATACACTTCAGCAAGAAGCAGCGCAAGAACAATCAGAGCAGCGTGAAATCGTATTACAAGCTCCAATTACAGAAGAGCAAATTCGTGAACTTCGTGTTGGGGATGTTGTTACAATTAACGGCATGATGTATACCGGACGTGATGCAATTCATAAACATTTGATGGATAACGATTGTCCAGTAGATTTAAATGGACAAATTATTTATCACTGTGGTCCAGTTGTAGTGAAAGATGAAAATGATAATTGGCAAATTAAAGCGGCAGGTCCAACGACAAGTATCCGTGAAGAGCCATATCAAGGCGATATTATGAAAAAGTTCGGTATTCGTGCTGTAATTGGTAAGGGTGGTATGGGTGCTAAAACATTAGCTGCTTTAGAAGAACACGGTGGTGTGTACTTAAATGCAATTGGTGGTGCAGCACAATATTATGCTGAATGTATTAAAGAAGTGAAAGATGTTGATTTCTTACAATTCGGTATCCCGGAAGCAATGTGGCATTTACGTATCGATGGTTTTAAAGCAGTTGTAACGATGGATTCTCATGGGAAAAGCCTACATGCTGATGTTGATAAAACATCACTTGAAAAATTGGCGAGCTTTAAAGAACCTGTATTTAAGTAAAGAGAAATACACCTCGAATCATTCGAGGTGTATTTTTTTGGTATATATAGAAAAACATGTTCAGCATGAAAGAAAGAGTGAAAACAGAAACTACAGGTACGATTATATATGGAAAGGAGACTATTTATGAAATATAAATGGTTATATATAGGTCTCATTTTTTCAATTATGATGGCACTTGTTCCAGTTTCAACATTTGCTTATACGAATACACCACATAACTGGGGGATCCCACGCCCTAAAAATGAAACGGTGCCAGATGCAGGGAAATTATATACAGAATTACTACAAAAAAATGGTGGATTTTACTTAGGTGATACGAAGAAAAAAGACATTTATTTAACATTCGATAATGGATACGAAAATGGATATACAGGAAAGATTTTAGATGTACTGAAGGAGAAAAAAGTACCCGCAACTTTCTTTGTGACGGGGCACTATATAAAAACACAAAAAGATTTATTATTAAGAATGAAAAATGAAGGACATATTATTGGTAATCATTCTTGGAGTCACCCTGATTTTACAACAGTAAACGATGCAAAACTTCGTGAAGAATTAACAAGTGTAACGGAAGAAATTAAAAAAGTGACAGGACAAAAAGAAGTGAAATATGTACGTCCTCCGCGAGGCGTATTTAGTGAGCGAACGCTAGCTCTTACGAAAGAAATGGGATACTATAATGTGTTTTGGTCGCTTGCATTTCTTGATTGGAAAGTAGATCAGCAAAGAGGTTGGCAATACGCTCATAATAATGTAATGACTATGATTCATCCAGGATCTGTTTTGTTACTTCATGCGATATCAAAAGATAATGCGGAAGCACTTGCGAAAATCATTGATGATTTGCGCGATAAAGGGTATCATTTTAAAAGCCTAGATGATTTAGTAAACAGCAATCAACCGTAAGCATGTATGCTTGCGGTTTTCTCATGCTATAATGATGTGTAAAAAGGATGGGGAAACGTATGTGGAGCGAACATGTTACGTTAGAATATCCGTACCATTTTGAGGAAGTGCTAAGGCGTTTATCTTTCGACCCGTTAAACGTCATTCAATTAGACGAGAAAGTAATTTATATCCCGCTTTTTATAGACGAAGAACAGATTGTTGTTCGTTTGCAAGGGATTGGTACTGTTCAAAATCCACAATTTTGGATCTCTAGTCAGGCAGGAGATCAAGAAAAAGTAATGAAACGAATGAAATCCATTTTTCACTGGAATGAACCGTTTCAAAATATACAAAATCATTTTTTAAACACATCATTACGGCCACTATTTGAAACATATGCTTATACTCCAATTATTTTAGAGTTCGATTATTTCGCTTGTCTTCTTCGCTGTATTATTCATCAACAAATAAATTTGAAATTTGCTACTGTGCTAACAGATCAATTTGTAAAACGATATGGGACAGAGAAGAACGGCGTTTTCTTTTTCCCAACACCAGAAAGAGTAGCGAACATTTCAATAGAAGAATTGAGAGAGCAGAAGTTTAGTCAGCGAAAAGCCGAATATATAGTAGGATTAGCAAAGCATATCGTAGGCGGCAAATTAGATTTAGCAAGGATAGAAAATGAAACAGAAGAAGAAGTATCGGCACAATTGTTACCAATAAGGGGTATTGGAGCATGGACAGTGCAAAACTTTTTAATGTTTGGGCTTGGACGAAAAAATATGTTTCCAAAAGCAGACATTGGAATTCAGCGCGCAGTGCAAGGTGTATTTCAATTAGATGATAAACCTGATGATGCATTTTTAGAAAAAGTGAAACAAGAGTGTGAACCATACTGCAGTTATGCAGCGTTATATTTATGGAAAAGTATAGAGTAGAGGTGTAATAATGATACAAAAGCAACATGAGAGTAAGTTGGAAGTTGGTCAAACGTTCCCTGTGACAATTAAACGTCTTGGAATTAACGGAGAAGGCGTTGGTTATTTTAAGAGACAAGTTGTTTTCATTCCAGGGGCATTACCAGGAGAAGAAGTTGTTGCTGAAGCAACGAAAATTCAGCGTGGCTTCGCTGAAGCGAAAGTGAAAAAAGTTCGTAAATCATCACCACATCGTGTGAAAGCACCATGTTCAGTATATGAGGAATGTGGTGGCTGTCAGTTACAACATTTAGATTATAAAGAACAATTAAATCAAAAGCGTGATATCGTTGTACAAGCATTCGAGAAGTACATGAATAACAGTCTAGAAGAGAAAATTCGTCCAACGCTTGGCATGGAAAATCCATGGCATTATCGTAATAAAAGTCAATTGCAAGTGGGACGTAAAGATGAAAAGGTTATTACAGGGTTATATAAACAAAACTCACATCAGTTAATTGATATTTCTCATTGTATGATTCAACATAAGGCAACGAATGAAGCGACAAAAGTTGTAAGACGTATATTAGAAAAGTTAAATGTTTCTATTTACAATGAGAAAAAACAAAAAGGTTTAGTACGCACAATTGTGACACGTACTGCAGTTCAAACAGGGGAAGTACAAGTCACACTTATTACAACAAAAGAAGAATTACCAAATAAAGAGCAGTTTATTGCAGAAGTACAAAAGCAGATGCCAGCGGTTAAATCAATTATGCAAAACGTGAACTGGCGTAAAACATCTGTTATTTTCGGTGATAAAACATTTAAATTAGCTGGAAAAGAAGTAATTCAAGAAACACTTGGTGATTTATCATTTGAATTATCAGCACGTGCATTCTTCCAATTGAATCCAGAGCAAACGGTTGTTTTATATGATGAAGCGAAAAAAGCAGCTGCTTTAACGGGAAATGAGAAAATTGTAGATGCGTATTGTGGTGTTGGTACAATTGGTCTTTGGCTTGCGAATGATGCAGCAGAAGTACGTGGTATGGATGTAATTCCAGAAGCGATTGAAGATGCAAAGAAAAATGCAAAACGCCACGGATTTACAAACACAAAATATGAAGCAGGTAAAGCAGAACAATGGTTACCAAAGTGGGTAAAAGAAGGATGGCGTCCAGATGTAATTGTTGTCGATCCACCGCGTACAGGTTGCGATGATAAATTACTGGAAACGATTTTAAAAGTGAAACCGAAACAAGTTGTTTACGTGTCTTGTAACCCGTCATCGTTAGCACGTGATGTAAATGCATTAATGAAGAGTTATGAAGTGGAATATGTACAACCAGTTGATATGTTCCCGCATACAGCTCATGTGGAGAATGTAGTTAGATTAAAGTTGAAATAAGAAGGATTAAAAATGTTGATGTAGTTAACTGCATCAACATTTTTTGTTATGTTAGCAGCTAAATCACGTTATACATACTTTCTGTAGAGAGTATATAAATTTTCTAAGTTTGAAATAATTTGGTGAAAATATACAGAGTTAAGATTGTATAGACCACTACGCTTTAATAAATTACAATGTGTATGTATTATAGCGATTTTGCTATAGAAAATAAGCTCAGAGGGAGAAGATTTATGAAAAAATGGTTGGCGTTATTTGTCTTTGGAATCGTTTCTTTATTCGCAACTTCTGCATATGCGGAATCGTATGAAACAACAAAAACATTAAAAGTATATGAAAGCCGCAGTTTTAATTCACCTGTGAAAAAAGAACTTCAGCCAGGAGAAATGGTTTATGTTACAAATCGACATCCGAATGGATGGTGGAAGATTAGTGGTGGATTTATTGCGCCTGAGGGTGCTCAAGTAGAAATTAATCGGACTTTTGAAGCTTTTGATTGGATTAATATGGACAGTGCGAAGTACGTATTTGGTCCTCAAACGGTTATTGCACGTGATGGTACACTGAGAGGTGAAATTTTAATTGATACATATCTGGGGCAGAAGTGGACAAGTGTAAATGGAATGCCGCAAATAATGAAGCAGAATTTCGCTGCATACAGTAGCCCTGAAGCTAAAAATCCAGATGCTTGGTTCGCGCCACAAACGGTTAATATTTTGCAGACAAAAGAAAACGGTTGGTCTTTGATTAATACGTATTTAGGACCGAAGTGGATTGTTCGTTATCCACACGTGGAACATATTAATCGTGATTTTTATGGATATAATGAACCTAAGTACATGCATTACGGTGTGCAATTTTCAGCTCAATCTGTAAGAGTACTTCAACAAGGAGAAAATGGTTGGAAGAAAATCAAGGCTGATGTTGGAGAAAAATGGATTGCGCCACAAGGATCTTATTACCATGTACCAAATGCGTTTACAGCATTTGATCAACCTTTAGGTAGAGCAATCGGCAGTTTTGCACCACAAACGGTATTTGTAGTTGAAGAATCTACAACATCATTTGGTTGGTTGAAAATTAGAACATATTTAGGAGATTCTTGGATTCAAACGAATCGTAATTAGTAAATAGATTACGTTATTCCTTTTAGAATGAAGTAACAATATGTTATAGTTCCCTCATATGGCAAAGCTGTATGAGGGATTATATTTTTAGCCCATTAAAGGCAAGGAGAATACTATGCACAATTATAAATTAACGATTCAGTATGACGGTGCGCGTTATAAAGGGTGGCAACGTCTTGGTAATAATGATAATACGATTCAAGGGAAAATCGAAAGTATAATATCTGAAATGGTCGGAAAAGAAACTGAAATTATCGGCTGTAGTAGAACGGATGCTGGTGTACACGCTTTGAATCAAGTAGCTAACTTTCAAAGTGATGAGAAGTTAGTAGAACATAAAGTGAAAAAGTATTTAAATCAATATTTACCAAATGATATTAGTATTACGAGTGTAGAAGAAGTACCAGATCGTTTCCATGCTCGTTACAATTCTAAAGCAAAAACATATCTTTATAAAATTTGGAATGAAGAGCATACGAACCCATTTATGCGTAAATACAGCATGCACGTGAATAAACAATTAAATGTGAAAAACATGAAAGAAGCTGCGAAACATTTAGTTGGTTCACATGACTTCACTGCCTTTTCAAATGCAAAGTCTAAGAAAAAATCTATGGTTCGTGAAGTGTATACACTTGATGTGATGGAAGAGGCAGGATTTGTACAAATTAGAGTAAGTGGTAACGGATTCCTTCATAACATGGTGCGGAAAATTGTTGGAGCATTAATTGAAGTTGGATTAGGACAATTAGATGCTGAAGCAATTCCAAACATTTTAGAGGAAAAACAGCGCAATCAAATTAATTGCCTTGCTGAGGCGAGTGGTTTGTATTTGGAGAATGTTGAATTTTAATAATAAGTAAAAAATCGAGCTGATAAGGCTCGATTTTTTTACACTCTGAAATTAAGAAGATTTCTCTCTCTTCATACGCAACTTCAAATTCCAAAAAGCCGCAAGCATAATAGCTGCAAAGGAGCCGCTAATTGTGCCTAAGAGCTTTGCATAAGGAAAGCTGCTCATATCAACATTAATGAATAACATCATACATAGAACGGCAGGGAGAAGGTATAAGTATTGTAATAACTTTAATTTTCTATCATTACTCATATATATAGCCCCTTTCTAGCGTGTTACATGTATATTGTAACATATTTTTCCAAATGATTACTTGTACCTAGAGAGATTCATTTTATATGTGTAAATGCAATTTTTTAATTCGATATTGTAAGTTTTGTCTACTTAATCCTAAAAACTTTGCGGCTTGTGAGATATTACCATTATTCTCTTTAAGAACTTGATTGATGTAGTTCTTTTCCATTTCTTCTATTGTGTACTTTAAAGTTTTAGGTGTATCAGTATTGTGAGTAGTTCGTGAAGGTTGCATATTGAATTCTTTTTTTATTCGTTCGCGAAAGCGAGTGGGTATATGAAAAGCTGTTATGATACTCTCGTCTTCTATTAAGTTCATTGAACCTTCAATTATATGTTCTAATTCTCGTACGTTTCCAGGCCAATCGTATACATAAAAGAATTCTCTTACATTTACATCTACATCAGTTACGCCGAACCCAAATTGAATGTTATACTTTTCGATAAAGTGCTGAACAAGAGCTGGAATATCTTCTTTTCGTTCCCGTAAAGGTGGAAGACATAAAGTAACGACGCTTAATCGGTAATATAAGTCTTCTCGTAACCGATTGTGTGCAATAGCTTCAAGAGGGTCTTCATTAATAGTTGCTATAATACGAACATCAATTTCTTTTTCTTGTGCACCTCCGATTCTTCGTATTGTTTTTTCTTGTATAGCCCGGAGTAACTTAGCTTGAAGTGCGGGGCTTAACGAATTGATTTCATCTAACAGCAAAGTTCCGCCGTTTGCTTCTTCAAATAAACCAGCTTTATCTATTGCTCCTGTAAAAGCACCTCGATTCGTACCAAATAGTAGACTTTCCATTAATGTTTCTGGTATAGCGGCACAGTTTTGCGAAATAAATGGTTTTGTTGAACGCTGGCTTTCGTTATGGATGCTTTGCGCAAATAACTCTTTACCAGTCCCCGTTTCCCCGATGATAAGTATGGAAGATGGCGTACGTATTACCCTTCTTGCTTCTGCAATGACCGATTGAATGGCTTTAGAATCACCAATTATGTGATCAAAGGTAAACTTAGTATTTTGTTTTCGAGAAAGGTTTGTTTTCATTGTTTGCTTTAAATGGCCTATCTCTTTGGAAATTTCAATAGCACCTTTAATTTTTCCATTTTCTATTATAGGGAAAGTATCGTTAATCGTCGTAATTTCTTGCCCTTTATTATTAAAATACGTTTGTTTTATATTTTTGTTTGTTTTTCCAAGTTTTAATGCCTCTATAAGAGTACTATTTTTATTTTCTTCAAATGCAAATACTTCTAAAGGATTTTTATGGAGCACATCTAAGCGGTCCATTGATTCAATTTCCATCATTTTGCGGTTATAGATAATCGTTTTACTTTCCTCATTAATAATATGAATCCCAATATCTAGTTCATTGAGTAAAGTTTCATATAGCATATTCATTTCAATAATTTTTTTAAAATTGATCTCTTCTGTATGCATGTATTATCTTCTCCTCGTTATACCCTATGAAGACTGACTTTTTATAATTTTATTAAAATTCTCATAAAATCGCAAAATTTTTTTGCTATTTTTCTTTTAAAACTTTTCAAATGATAGAAAAATTTTGCGGTTATGTAGATTTTTTTGTACGAAATCTTAATTTTTATATAGATATTGGGGTTGGTACGTATCTTGCATAAATAGTAATTGAAATCTCTAAATTGAAGGAGTGGGTGAATTAGAACTTTTCATAGGGTATACGACATTTCAGTGCAAATTAATTAAGAGGAGGAATTTATCAAGTGAAGACGGTTATAGAAGGCGTGTATAGTCCTTGTTACGGGAAAGTAGAAAAATTATTTGTTACTGAAAGTTCTTACGTATATGAGTGGGAGAAACTAGCGTTAATTGAAACAAAAGATAAGCAGCAAGTGGAAATTAAAGTGGGAATTAGTGGTTATATCGAATCATTAGAAGTGATAGAAGGACAAGCTATCACTGATCAAAAATTATTAATAACAGTGAGGGATGATCTTTTAATAACAGGTAGTGATTAATATAAGTAATATGTATTTTGCACTTTTTAATAATTATTTTTGCGATGAAGAATTTTAAAAACGCTTACATTAAATGGATTTTAAAAATGAAAAGGGGGGATTTATATGATGGATCAAAGCCAAGGATTAAAAAGGGAATTGAAAAGTCGACACATATTTATGATTGCACTCGGAGGAGTTATTGGTACAGGACTTTTTTTAGGATCGGGTTATACAATTCATGAAGCTGGACCTGGAGGAGCAATTGTAGCGTATCTTGTCGGCGGATTTGTCATGTATTTAACGATGCTCTGTCTAGGAGAGTTAGCGGTTGCGATGCCTGACGCAGGATCTTATCAAACATATGCTACAAAGCACATTTCCCCTGCAGCGGGTTATGTAGTGGGATGGATGTCGTGGTTAAACTGGTCCGCTACGATAGGGATTGAATTAATTGCAGTTAGTATTTTAATGAAACGATGGTTTCCTGATGTACCGTCATGGATTTGGTGTGTAGTGTTTGCAGTATTGCTCTTTGCTATTAATGCGTTATCTTCAAAAAGTTTTGCAGAAGTCGAATTCTGGTTTGCAAGTATTAAAGTAATTACAATCATTGCATTTATTATTTTGGGCGGGGCAGCAATGTTTGGTTTTCTAGATATGAAAGGAAATGAACCAGCACCGATGTTTTCTAGCTTTACTGATTATGGTGGATTGTTCCCAAATGGATTATCAGCAATTTTAATTACGATGATTGCAGTTAATTTTTCCTTCCAAGGAACAGAACTAGTTGGTATTGCAGCTGGTGAGAGTGAAAATCCAGAGAAAACGATCCCGAAGGCAATTAATAATACAGTTTGGCGCATACTTGTTTTCTTTGTATTATCTATTTTTATTCTTGCGGGACTATTTCCTTGGCAGCAAGCAGGCGTGATAGAAAGTCCATTCGTAGTTGTATTTGATAAAATTGGTATTCCTTATGCGGCTGATATTATAAATTTCGTTATTATTACAGCGGTACTATCAGTTGCGAATTCAGGATTATATGCAACTTCCCGTATGCTATGGTCGATGTCTAATCAAGGAATGATTAGCCCGATTTTTGGTAAGTTATCTAAAAACGGCGTTCCTATTTATGCATTGATTGTAAGCACGATTGTAGGTTGTTTCTCATTACTATCAGGTATTTATGCGGAAGATACAGTTTATTTATGGTTGCTTTCTATTGCTGGGTTCGGAGCGATATTAGTTTGGGCATCTATTGCTCTATCTAACTTATTAGCTAGAAGGTCGTACATTAAGCAGGGCGGAGATGTTAAGGACTTGAAATTTAAAACACCATTGTATCCATTTGTACCGCTCCTTGCACTGGTATTAAATTTAACGGTCATCGTTGGTATGGCCTTTATTCCAGAACAAAGAATGGCATTGTATTGCGGTATTCCATTTATGATTGTTTGTTTACTGTTTTACCGTGCGACAAGAAATAAGGCACGTAAGGTAGAACATATTGAAAAGACAAATACAACAGAAGTAGAAAGTTTATAAATATATTCGAAACTTAGGCTAAAAAGAGAGACTGTAAAATTGTAAACAGTCTCTTTTTTTGTGAAAATAAAGCTGGAAACATACTACGTATGCAAAGGGGAATTAGCAATGAATCAAGAAGTTTCACAGCTATTAGAACAGATTGATTTACGAAAAGAGGAGTTACTAGAACTTACAAAAACTTTAATTCGTTTTGAAACACCAGCACCGCCGGCGAGAAATACGAATGAGGCGCAAGAATTTGTTGCAGAGTTTCTAAAAAAACGAAATTTTAGTGTTGATAAATGGGATGTATATCCGAATGACCCGAACGTTGTTGGAGTGAGAAAAGGGAGAGAAAGTGACACGCATAAAAGTCTTATTATTAATGGACATATGGATGTAGCTGAAGTATCAGCAGATGAGGCGTGGGAAACCAATCCGTTTGAGCCATTTATAAAAGATGGTTGGTTAGTTGGACGTGGTGCGGCAGATATGAAAGGGGGACTGGCTGGAGCGCTATTTGCTATTCAACTTCTACAGGAAGCTGGCATTGAATTACCTGGAGATTTAATCTTTCAATCAGTAATTGGGGAAGAAGTTGGAGAAGCAGGTACACTTCAATGCTGCAAAAGAGGTTATGATGCTGATTTTGCAGTCGTAGTGGATACGAGTGATTTACATATGCAAGGACAGGGCGGCGTAATTACTGGATGGATTACTGTGAAAAGCCCCCAGACGTTTCATGATGCAACACGTAGGCAAATGATTCATGCTGGAGGACGTTTATTTGGAGCGAGTGCGATTGAAAAAATGATGAAAATTGTGCATAGTTTACAAGAATTAGAGCGTCATTGGGCAGTTATGAAAACATATGAAGGTTATCCATCTGGAACAACAACAATTAACCCAGCTGTTATTGAAGGTGGACGGCATGCAGCGTTTATTGCGGATGAGTGCCGGTTATGGATAACTGTGCACTTCTATCCGAATGAAACACATGAACAAATAATAAAAGAAATTGAAGAGTATATTGGGAAAGTAGCGGCTGCCGATCCATGGTTAAGTGAAAATCCACCACAATTTAAGTGGGGAGGAGAATCAATGATTGTGGATCGTGGCGAAATTTTTCCTTCTTTAGAAGTAGATCGTGAACATGCAGCAGTAAAAACTCTTAGCTCAGTACACGAATCAATTCTATCTAAACATGCAATTTTAGATATGTCTGCAACGGTAACTGATGGTGGATGGTTTAGTGAGTTTAACATTCCAGCTGTTATTTACGGACCAGGTACATTAGAAGAAGCTCATTCAATAAATGAGAAAGTTGAAGTTGAGCAGTTAATTGAATTTACAAAAGTAATAACAGCATTTATATATGAATGGTGTCATACAAAAAAATAGATTAGTGTGTTGAAATCGTACAGGTATGTATACTTGTACGATTTTTTAGTGAACTATTTCAGAGCTGAACAGAAACAACTGAAATAGTTCTTTATTTTTCTATGTCTTTCGTTTTAGTTCGATTAATTTCTCTTTCGCTAATTCAACAGCAATTGCATCATCTAAATAACCAATTGGAAAGAGATAGTCGGGAATAATATCTGTCGATAAAATGAAATAAAGTAATGCGCCTCCAAGAACTGCACGCTCTTCTTTTGAGATAGTTTCATTGCAAAATTGTTGATACATATCTGTTAATTGCTCAATGAAAGGACCAGCACTATCAATTTGCTCTAACTTGCTTGCGAAACTTTCATGAATACGTTTTTCACCTTCTGTTGTCTGAGCATAGCGTTCATAGTTTTCAAGTTCTTGTTTTACGCGAGTTGTTGTATAGTCGAAATCGAATAAGTTAGAGGATTGCAGCGTTTGCTGAATTGTATCAAGAGAGGTGTACATATCCGTCTTTTCTTTATTAATGTGAGGAGAATCAGGATACATTTCATCAAATAACAATTGGGGTGGAACTTGCAAACATTCTGCAAATTTTTGTAGATGTTTTTGTTTTGGCGGTTGTTTACCATTCATAATTCTTGAGATTGTTGCGGGATCAATATTTGTATGCATTCCTAATTGGCGCATGGATAAGGCACGTTCTTTTAAAAGTTTTTTTATTAATGTACTAAGCCGCTCATTTGGATTTTCTTTAGGCATAGTGAAGGCACTCCTTTTTTATTGTTGAAAAAATGTTGAGCATTTATTACATGTATATGAAACAGACAGGCACAGTTGCTCAACATTTTCATAAGATGCATTGAAAAGTGAGAAAAAGGGGTGGCTGTTTATGAGTACGGCAGGTCTATTTTCAATTTTTTTAATCGGGATTGCTTCTAATTTAGATAATGCAGGTGTTGGGATTGCATATGGCATTCGTAAAATTCGAATTTCGTGGCTTAACAATTTTATCATCGCATTTTTTGGGTTTGTATTTACTTTATTAGCTGGCTTTTTTGGGAACTGGATAGCGTTATTTATTTCAGAGTTTACTGCAAACCTGATTGGAGCAATCGTTTTAGGGATAATCGGGGTGTTTATTTTATGCCAGCCTTTCTTGGGGCAAAGAAATACCGTAGGCTCTAAAGATGATAATGTACTTATGGGCATTTTACGTGATCCAGAAAAAGCAGATTTTGATGGTTCTAAAACAATTAGTTTTTCAGAAGCAATTGTTTTAGGGATAGCGTTGTCTATTAATAATATTGCAGGTGGATTTGATGCTGGGGTAACAAACTTGAATCTGTGGCTTACAGCAACTATTTCTGGGGTACTTAGTTTTGTTTGTATTAGTGGTTTTGCGTATGTAGGAAAACGATTTTTAGCAGAATACTTAGGGAAATGGGCTACTGTGATTGCGGGCGTACTATTAATTCTTATTGGGATAGATCAGTTATTGTAACATACAATGTTCGAGCATTTCCTCGGAAATACTCGAATAAATTACATATATCGACATCGGGTGTGCAATTATCGAAACGTTAATGTTTATATAAATATTAAAGCACCTACATAGGTGCTTTTTTAACAGATATCTTCAATTAAATGTTCCGATTCTTCATGCATACTGTACTCACTTAATACTTGGATGCAAAGCCACTTTAATTCTTCGATAGTATGCTCAAGTTCTTCAGGAAGCACATGATGAATGTCTTCAAGTCCCATTCCGAAATGAATAAGCTCTAGTACCTGATCATCGATGTTCCGATCCATTAATAATTCAAGCACCTCTAAATTGAATATGTATCGGTGAGCTTCATCGAGTGAAACAACTTTTAACTTCAAGCTTTCTACAATACTCAATATAAAAAGAAGAATTGTTTTTTCAAGAACAGGTTGTTTTTCCATTTGAAATATCAGTTTCATCTTTTACACCTCCACATATAGCGTTAGGTTGTACTATATTATTCAGGAGGGGGGAGCAAATATGCATAATAAAGCGAAACTTTCATTATTGTTTTTGTTTAGTTATTAATGATTGGTGAAACTAAATTTTTTGTGAAATAAAAAATCCTGCTAGTATAGCAGGATAACTTCCGAAATTAAAATATACTCCAGCCTTCTTGGGCAGAAAGTAATTCAAGAATTTTAAAACCAGCGATACTATTTCCGTTTGCATCTAAAGCGGGTCCGAAAATGCCGATTCCCATTTCGCCTTTTACGCAGCCGAAAATACCGCCCGCTACACCACTTTTTGCAGGGATTCCAACGCGAATTGCAAATTCACCAGATTCATTATACATCCCGCAAGTAACCATAAATGTTTTACAAATTTTTGTAATATGTTTAGGGATAATTTGTTTCTTCTTGTATGGATCGTAGCCATCCATTGCAAAAATTAAACCAATACGTGCTAAATCGATACAGTTTACTTCAACTGCACATTGACGAGTGTATAAATCCATAAGTTCTTCAATATCACAATCGATAATGCCGTTTTGTTTCATATAGTAACAAAGTGAACGGTTTAAGTAAGCAGTCTCTAATTCTGAATTGGCAACTTTAGAAGAATAGTTAATTGTAGGATTATCTGTTATTTCACGTACAAAATGAAGAATACGCTCCATTTTTTCTTCGTTATTTTTTCCTGCTAACAGGCTTGTAATAGCTAGTGCACCTGCATTAATCATTGGATTAAGAGGTTTGGAAGGACTTGTCGTTTCTAACTTAATAATAGAATTAAAAGGGTCACCAGTTGGCTCCATTCCAACTTTAGAAAATACATATTCTTCACCACGATCTAAAAGGGCAAGTGCAAGTGTAATTACTTTGGAAATACTTTGAAGAGTAAATAGTGTTTGTGAGTTGCCAGCATGGATATATTCTGTTTCTTTATGGAAAATGGCAATCCCTAAATCATCTGGATTTGCATTTCCTAGTTCGGGGATATAAGTAGCAAGCTTTCCTTTTTTCGTATATGGTTTTACTTGTTCTAACAACTGTTGTAAGTTGTTTGTTTCAATGCACTGCATAGTACCAACGCTCCTATTTCGAATTAACTAAGTTTACTTTTCCCGATATGCTCGGAAATAAATAATAACATGAAAAAGTGGAATGATAAAACGAAAGTTATTTGTGCTATAATAAGTTTTTTTGTCTGTATATTGTGTAGCTAATAAGGAGAATTTTCCTTTTATATAACAGTTTGGAAATAGAAAACTTATCCATAAAAAGTTCGAAAATAAAAACTACACATCTATACAACTATATGTTATTATGATTATGTAATAGAAAGCGTTTTCTAAAGCGTACTTATAATGATAACGATTTCATAAATTTGATAGGGGGAATTAAAATGTTGCAGTTTTTACAACGTATTGGTAAAGCGTTAATGCTTCCAATCGCCGTACTACCAGCAGCAGGATTATTGCTTCGTTTAGGACAAGAAGACGTATTTAATATTCCTGTTATGGCACAGGCCGGTGCAGCAATTTTTGATAATTTAGCACTTATTTTTGCAATTGGTGTTGCAATCGGTTTGTCTATTGATGGTAGTGGAGCAGCAGGACTTGCTGGGGCAATCGGATATCTTGTTTTACAAAATACAACGAACGCTCTAAGTAAGGCATATTCAGCAGCAGAGTTAAATGATAAATTAAAAAGTGTTCAAGATTTAGTCGGTTCAGTAGATCCAACTAAATTAGCAGATACAATGACAAAGGTTTCAAAAGCAGCGGCGTTAACGCCGAAAATTAATATGGCCATACTCGGTGGTATTATTGCAGGGGTTGTTGCTGGATTACTATACAACAAATTCCATAAGATTAAACTACCAGAATGGTTAGGATTCTTTGCAGGAAAACGTTTCGTACCAATCATTACTTCTATTGTAATGCTTCTTTTAGGATTAGTATTCGGTCAAATTTGGCCAACAATTCAAAGTGGTATTGATGCGGTAGCACACGGCATCGTGAACTTAGGTTCAGTTGGTGCTGGTTTATTCGGATTATTAAACCGTTTATTAATTCCAATCGGTTTACACCACGTAATGAACACATACTTCTGGTTTGTACTTGGTGACTTTACAAACGCAGCTGGCGATATCGTTCATGGTGATATTGCACGCTTCTTTGCAAAAGATCCATCAGCAGGTATGTTTATGACTGGTTTCTTCCCAATCATGATGTTCGGTTTACCAGCAGCATGTTTCGCAATGATTGCAGCTGCTAAACCAGAGAAGCGTAAAATGGTTACAGGTATGTTAGGTGGTCTAGCATTAACTTCATTCTTAACTGGTATTACAGAACCGATTGAATTCTCATTCATGTTCTTATCACCAGTATTATACGGTATTCATGCAGTATTAACAGGTCTTTCTTTATTCATTACAACAACACTTGGCATTCACGATGGTTTCTCATTTAGTGCCGGGGCAATCGATTACGTTTTAAACTTTGGTATTGCAACAAAACCAGTATTGCTAGCGGGAATCGGTTTAATTTACGCAGCAATTTACTTTGCAGTATTCTACTTCTTAATTAAGAAGTTCGACTTAAAAACTCCTGGTCGTGAAGATGAAGATGAGTTAGCTGAAGAGGGTGATGCACCAGTTGCAGGTTCAATTGGTGAAACTTACGTAGCAGCTTTAGGTGGAAAAGAAAACTTAACAGTTATTGATAACTGTGCAACGCGTCTGCGCTTACAAGTGAAAGATGCTGGTCAAGTAAATGAAGCAGCATTAAAACGTGCTGGTGCAAAAGGTGTTATGAAATTAAGTAACACAAGTGTACAAGTTATCGTAGGTACAAATGTTGAATCTGTTGCCGATGATATGAAAAAACACGTATAAATAGTTAGATAAGAGGATATCCAAAAAGACTGATAACACCAGTCTTTTACAGGATATCCTCTTTTATTATGTTAAAATTTTAAAGGGAATCTTACTTTTGTAAATTTTCTTTTTCTTTTTTATACATATAGGTTGGTAATATGTGCAGTGCGTGATAAAGTAGGGATGACATAGAATAGAGTATCCATAATCTACTAAAAAAAATCTTTAGTAGAGGGAGTATATTATTGTTGAGTAAGGGGAAAAAAGCAATCATGGATCAAGAAAAAAATAATGCGAATGGGAAATCACGTCGTCCGATTGTATACATAAAAAGAACAATCATTCTCGTCCTACTATTTTCACTTGTATATTTCATGTATACAAAAATTGTTGCGCATAATAAAAAAGAGGAAACTTTAAAAGCTGCAGCAGAAATGAAGAAGCAAGAAGAGATAAAAAAGAAAGAAGAAGAAAAAAAGAAGCAAGAAGCACAAAAACAAAAAGAGCAGGAAGAACAAGTGAAGCAAGCGCAAGCTGTGGAGAAGTCTGCTGAGGGACCACCTCAAGAAATTAATGTAAACGCTCAATTGGATCAATATTTACAGAGCATGGGATTTAGTGGGACAGCTGTTATTGTGAAGAATGGGAAAGTTCTTGTGAATAAAGGATACGGCATGGCTAATAAAGAGAAGCAAGTGCCGAATAATTCAGAGACGACCTTTTATATTGGTTCTATTTCAAAAGCATTTGTAGCGACTGCTATTATGCAATTAAAAGATCAAAATAAGTTACAAGTAGAGGATACAGTTGCAAAGTATATTCCAGACTTCCCTCAAGGTAATAGCATTCAACTAAAACATTTATTAACACATACATCAGGGATTCCAGAATATGAGCAGGGAACAGAGGATATTTCTCATGAAGAACTGATAAAGCGGATAGGTGATCAAAAGCGTATTGCAGGCCCAGGAGAGAAATGGAAGTATTCAGATTCGAACTATTCTATACTTGCCTACATTGCCGAGAAAGTAAGTGGACAACCATTAGAAGAATATATTAAACAACATATTTTTGCGACTGCTGGTATGAAGCATTCTGGCTTTGGTAAAGCGTTAGAACAAACAAGATTCCCATCAACGGGTTATAAAATAGTAAATAATAATATGACAACACCTAACATTCCGAGCATGTCACAACTATATGGTTGTGGTGATATATATACGAGCGCGCATGATTTATATTTATTTAATGAAGCGCTATTCTCTGGAAAATTAATATCAAAAGAGAGTTATAATCAAATGTTTACTGCCGTCAAAAAAGATTACGGATTTGGCTGGTATGTAGACCCAGGCAGTTATTCAAATCATGGTGTAATGCCAGGTTGGAATTGCTTAAATGGATTTAGTAAAAATGGCAGTGTATATGTTGTTTTATTATCTAACATTCAAAATAACATTAAATCGTTTGGTAAAGTGAACAACGATATTTATACGATGTTACGAAATATAGAAGTGTAAAAGACTATCCCTTTTGGATAGTCTTTTTTGTATTGAGGAAATATATCCACGATTATTAATTAATGTAATACAAAAATAATGAATATGTTCTAGAAAATGTATGTCTTACCTATCACAAAAAAAGTTGCTTTGTATACATTAAGATGTATGGATGTTATTTTTTATACTTTAAAAATAATAGGAGGAGAAGCGTATGTGTCTGTTCAGAAAATATTGGCATAAATTATCCAGACTGTTTAATAGGCAATTAGGTTATTTTTTAGATGACAAGTTATTGCCTGCTGTGGAAAGACTTTTATTTTCGCAAAACTTCGCAAGGTTTATTCAAAGAAATTCTAAGCAAGCTACGGAAGATTTTATAGAATCAAGTCAATTCCAATCTATTATTTGTAACATTTTAAAAGAATGTAATACATCACCATTTAAAGATATTGCAAAGCAGTATTTAGGTAAAAACGTCGAAATTACTGTGACAGTTGGACAGTTAACGGGTGTTATTGTAGCAGTTGGTGACGATTTCTTAACGCTGCTAGAAGGAATAGGAACTGAAGTTTTATTACCATTTACCAGTATTATATCAATTAAAGAAGTGTAAGAAAGGAGACTTATATATGTTATTTACTGATGAATTGCGTAACTATGTTGGTGAGTTAGTGCAAGTTGTGACAGCTGTAGAAATTGTTGCAGGCATTCTTTTATCTGTGACGGATGGAGCAGTAAGTGTTCGTACTTCTCCTTCTTATGGACCACCGGAAGATGTACTTGTACGTATCCCTATTATTTCTTATGTTCGTTTGGAAGGGTAAGAGTGATGCAAGTATGAAAGTATCAGTTGTTATTCCAGTGCATAATGAAGCAAGTACTTTATCACAAGTCTTAGTAGAAGTGGAGAAGCTCGAGCCTTATGAAATTATCGTAGTAGATAATGGATCGACAGATGAGACAAAAGCGATAGCCTTCCGACATCATTGCCGCGTGATTTATTATAAACATTCTCTTGGCAATGATGTTGGAAGGGCAATTGGAGCTAGAGAAGCAAATGGTGACATCGTATTATTTTTAGATGGTGATATCGTTATTGATAATGTAGAGCTACAACGTTTCGTGAAAGGAATCCAGCAGGGGCATCAAATTGTTGTGAATAATTTAACATGGTCTGTGTATTTAAAGGTGAGACCACATTATACGACAGTTGGAAAATGTATGTTGAATCGTTATTTGAATAAAAAAGAGCTTGTTGTTGGATCTTTAATCGCAATTCCACATGCGATGAGTAGAGAAGTTATCGAGAGGCTTGGATGGTGGAATTTAGCAGATCCAGCATTATTTCAAGCGATGGCGATGTCTAGAGGAGTAGATATTGTTGATATGGCTTCGGTTGATGTAATTCACACAAATAAAGTTCGTCCTGTGCATACTGGTACATCACCTGGTTCTCCTTATCCGAAAGCGACTAGTCGTATTATGGGTGATCATTTACGTGCTTTGCAATATGTAATCGAAACATATGGTAAACGTGGCGGTTTTTCGGAGGGAAACAGGGATAGAGAGTTTATAGGGAAGTATAAACCAGTTTTATTGCAAAAGGAAAAGGCGAAATATAGTGCGATTATACCAGTGTCAGAAGAAAAAATGACTATCAGATCTGTTATACAAGAAGTGAAAAAAGCAGGTGTAGATGAAATTATAGTTGTTGCGAATGGAGCAGATGGTGAGACGATTAAACAAGCGAAGCTAGAGAATGTTATTGTAGTTGAATTCATGAAGGCGCTTGGACATAATGTAGCACGAGCGATAGGGGCTATGCATGCTACGGCAGATATTTGTTTATTTGTTGATGGTGATTTTGCTATTCCGGCGAAAAAATTAATTCCATTTCTGCATGCTATTGAAGACGGGAATGATGTGGCGTTAAATGATTTGCAATGTTTGTTAGATATGTTTCACCCGGCAGATCCAATTAGTATGGGGAAATATTTCGTGAATTTGGTAGCAAAACGACCAGATTTATGGAACAACTCGTTAACGGCAGTACCACATGCTATGCGTAAAAAGGTAATAGAGAAAATTGGATATGATTCTCTTATCATTCCACCATTAGCTCAAATGAAAGCTATTTTAGAAGAATGCTCCATTACAGCAGTGGAATTTGTAGATGTTATAAAAACAAATCGAGTACGCCCAGAGCAACATGGGTTTGTAAATGGACGTATTCCAGCATTTGACCGTATTTTTGGTGATCAGCTTGAGGCGATTGCGTATTTATTACAATATACGGACGAACGCGGAGGATTTACGGATGGAGAGCGGGATAGAGATATAATTCAACAATTGAGAAGGGAAGAAGAAAATATAGATGGATGCTAGTAGTAAAGTAACTATTATTGGATTAGGATATGTTGGCCTTCCTTTGGCTGTCCTTTTTGCAGAAAGAGGACATGCTGTACTTGGATTAGATAAAGATACTAGGAAGATAGAATTAATAACCAAAGGAGAAAGTTATATTCCTGATGTTTCTTCTAACGTATTACAAAATTTATTGAACGAGAGAAAATTAATAGTAAATACACCAGATAAAGGTGTTACGGAGTTCCAAAATAGTGAGTATGTTATTGTGACTGTGCCAACGCCAATTAATGAGAATAAAGACCCCGATTTAAGTGCCCTCGTTTCAGCCTCTTATTATATACAACAACACCTTCAAAAAGGACAAACCTTCATTTTTGAAAGCTCCACATATCCAGGTACACTGGAGGAAGTTATCATTCCTATTATTTCTCAAACAGGTAAAAAGGTAGGAGAAGATTATTATATTGGGTATTCTCCAGAGCGAATTGATCCAGCGAATAGCCAGTATTCAGTCGAAACAATTCCAAAAGTTATTAGTGGACAAACCGAGCGGTGTAAACAAAAAGTACAGGATTTGTATAGCACTATATTTGATGTAGTCGTTCCAGTTAGCTCTCCGAAAGTAGCTGAGATGTGTAAGCTATTTGAAAATATTCAGCGCTTAGTTAATATTTCATTAGTAAATGAGTTAAATATACTTTGTGAAAGTTTGAATATTAATTTTTATGAGGTGCTTGAAGCTGCATCTACAAAACCGTTTGGATTTACTCCGTATTGGCCAGGACCAGGAATAGGGGGACATTGTATCCCGGTAGATCCTTTATATTTTCAATGGAGAATAAGAAAGGCTGGAGCAATTAGTCAATTAATTGAGGCAGCACATGTAATTAATGAAGAAATGCCAGAGAAAATAATCGGGAAAGTGAAAGGTGTGGTGCAATCACCAGCAACGGTTTTAATTGTAGGGATTGCGTATAAGAAAGATGTAAATGATTTGAGAGAATCACCAGCGTTGCCAATTATTCAATTATTAATAAAAGAAGGATACAAGATAGAATATCATGATCCGTATATTTCTACAGCGAAAATTGGAGATACACTATATCAATCCGTCCCATTAGATGAACAAAGAATTAAACAAGCGGATTGTATTTTAATTGTAACGGATCACTCTAATATCGATTGGAATCTATTTAAAGGAATTGAGCGATTAATAGATACACGTGGAATTATAAAGAAGGTGAGTGTATGAGTAAGAAATGTTTAATTACAGGTGGAGCAGGATTCATTGGGTCACATCTAGCTGAAGAGTTGGTGAAAAGAGGTTATGAAGTCACGATTGTGGATAACTTCTATAAAGGGAAAAATAAATATCATGATGAGTTAATGAAAGAAATTCCGGTTATTCGAATAAGTGTTTTAGATAAAAATTCTATTTATGAATTAGTAAATCAACATGATGTAGTATTTCATTTAGCGGCAATATTAGGTGTCAAAACGACAATGGAAAAAAGTGTAGAGCTTATTGAAACAAATTTTGATGGGACGAGAAACATTTTGCAAGCAGCGTTAAAAGGGAAGAAGAAAGTAGTATTTGCATCTACTTCTGAAGTATATGGAAAGGGAGAGCCGCCATTCTTTGAAGAAGGAGATCGTTTATACGGGGCAACTTCTAAAATACGCTGGAGTTATGCAGTTTGTAAAACGTTAGAAGAGACATTATGTTTAGGATACGCATTAGAAGGTTTACCTGTAACGATTGTTCGTTATTTTAATATTTATGGTCCAAGAGCGAAAGATGGTCCGTATGCAGGAGTAATACCACGATTTATCCGTGCGGCTTTGCAAGGTGATGATATTCTCGTGTATGGAGATGGAAAGCAGACACGTTGTTTTACGTATGTAAGTGATGCGGTCGAGGCAACAATTCGTGCAATGGGTGAGAATGTAAATGGTGAAATTATTAATATAGGTTCTGAGAATGAAAAAAATATTAAAGAAGTAGCAGAAGTAATCAAAAAACTAACGAATTCTTCTTCGAAAATTGTACAGGTTCCTTTTGAAGAAGTATACCCACATGGTTTTGAGGAAATTCCAAATAGAAGACCAGACGTAACAAAATTAAGAGAACTTGTTCAATTTCAAGCGACAGTAACGTGGGAACAAGGATTGAAAGAAACTATTAAATGGTTTCGTGAAGAAAGCAATGACTAAGTCATTATCGGTTATTATTCCCGTATGTAATGAAGTAGATACGATTTCAGACGTGATTCAATCGGTAAAACCACTAAATCCAGTAGAGATTATTGTAGTAGCAAATGGTTGTAATGATGGCACAGAAGCGATTGCTGAGAGCTTAGGATGTACAGTAATCCAGTATAAAGAGTCACTTGGTAACGACGTTGGACGTGCAGTTGGTGCGAAACATGCGATAGGTGATGTATTACTGTTTGTAGATGGTGATTTTGCTATTCAAACTTCAAAATTACAATTATTCCTTAATCCGATTTTGCATGATCAGGCGGACATCGCTTTAAATAATTTGGACGCATTATTTTTAAAGAATCAAAAACCACATTCTATTACAGTATGGCGCCAAATCTTAAATGCAATGTTAGAGCGCGAAGAATTAAAAATTGATTCTTTATTATCTGTACCTCATGCGTTGACGAAAGAAGTCGTTCAAAGTATTGGATATGAATGTTTTGTTAATCCTATTGTGGCCCATTTACGCTTAGCACAAAGTAAATGGAAAATTAGTCGTCATTGTGCAATTGACGTTATTACGCCGAATAAATTTCGTCCACTCGAGCATGCTGCATATGGCACGGATCTTTCTCAATCTGAAAAACGAATGATAGGTGATCATATAGAAGCTGTAGCAGAGCGGATAGTAGGCAGCGATGAGCGCGGAGGATATTATGATGGAAATAGGAAAAGAGAGAGTGTCTATCATACTTTAAATTTTGAAGAATTTTATCAAGGATGGGGCGTTACATCTAATTTGTATAAAGGAGAGCAATTATCGGTAATTATTCCTGTACAAGATGAAGAGAAAACAATTGGGAACGTTATAGAAGAGCTTCGCAAAATTGAACCTTTTGAAATCATCGTTGTTGTAAATGGTTCGTCCGATAAAACGGCAACAATTGCAAAAGACAAGGGAGCAACAACAATTGTATATAAAGAAGCACTTGGAAACGATGTAGGGCGTTCGCTTGGAACTTATTTTGCAAAAGGAGAAATTGTGTTATTTATAGACGGCGATTTTGTTATTCCAGCTAGTGAACTATATCCCTTCGCAAAAGCAATTGCAGATGGAACAGATGTCGCATTAAATGATTTAAATCATTATTTAGATTTGAGAGTACCACTGCATCTTGTAACTGCATTTAAATATGCATTAAATTTAGCTTGTGATCGAAAAGGGTTAGGAGTAGGCTCTCTTATTGCTGTACCTAATGCGTTTAGCAGGACGTGTTTGGAATCAATTGGGTATAGATCTTTACTGTCACCTTGCGTAGCGCAAGTGAAAGCTATTCTTTCAGGATTCGAAATCGCATGTGTAAGTCGTGTTGAGGTCGATAAGATGAACCGTATTCGTCCCAGTGAACATTTTGCAAAAATAGGGCATCCTCCAGCCGTTCTTCGAATTATAGGTGATCATATAGAAGGATTAGAGCAATTAATTGCATTAAAGGGGAGTCGTGGTGGATTCTACGATGGAAATAGAAAAAGAGATGTTTTATAGTGGTAACAAAAAAAGTGTACAACGTATGTACACTTTTTTGCGCTGTTATAAAAACTATAACAGATTAGGAGATAAGAGTATTACAGCTCTACAATGGGTATCGTTCTTATATTACAAAATAGGACTCGTATATAAGAATACCAAAAAAATACAATTAAAGAAAGGCTTAATTCTAAAGAGTTTTATATAAGTTTAACACTATGCATGTAGTAGTTTGCTCAACATTTCACAAACATGTCACAACTATTTCGTCCACTTCCGAAAAAAAGTAGTATTCTAAGTGTGTAAGCTGTTATATAAAAAAACGTAGTCCTGTACTAATCAAAAATGGAGGAGATTAGGATGACTCAAGTATTAGAAAATGTAAAAAACGCGTGGGAAAACTTTAAAGGTGAAAAATGGAAAGCAGAGATTGATGTTCGCGATTTCATTTTAAATAATGTAAACGTTTACGAGGGAGAAGACTCTTTCTTAGCGGAAGCAACTGAAGAAACGAAAAAGCTTTGGGATCAAGTAATGGATTTAACAACAAAGGAACGTGAAAACGGTGGCGTTCTTGATATGGATACAAAAATTGTTTCTTCTATTACATCACATGAACCAGGATATTTAAATAAAGATATTGAAAAAGTGGTTGGTTTCCAAACTGATAAACCATTTAAACGTTCTTTACAACCTTATGGTGGTATTCGTATGGCGGAACAAGCTTGTGAAGCGTATGGATATGAAATGGATAAAGAACTTAGCAGTATTTTCAGAGACTGGCGTAAAACTCATAATCAAGGTGTATTTGATGCATACACGCCAGAAATGAAAGCGGCTCGTAAATCAGGTGTTATTACTGGTCTTCCAGATGCATATGGACGTGGACGTATTATCGGTGACTATCGCCGCGTAGCATTATACGGTATAGATCGTTTAATTGAAGCGAAAAAAGCTGATTTTAATTTAACTGGCGGTGTAATGAGCGAAGATACAATGCGTTTACGCGAAGAATTATCTGAGCAAATGCGTGCACTTCAAGAGTTAAAACAGATGGCTGCTTCTCATGGATTCGATATTTCTAAGCCAGCTACAAATGCACAAGAGGCTTTCCAATGGTTATACTTTGCTTATCTTGCAGCAATTAAAGAGCAAAACGGGGCAGCAATGAGTCTTGGACGTACATCTACATTCTTAGATGTTTACATTGAAAGAGATTTAGTAAATGGTACTTTAACAGAAGAAGAAGCACAAGAAATTGTGGATCACTTCATTATGAAATTACGCCTTGTGAAGTTCGCAAGAACACCTGATTATAATGAACTATTCTCTGGTGATCCAACTTGGGTAACTGAATCTATCGGTGGTATGGCGTTAGACGGTCGTCCGTTAGTAACAAAAAACTCATTCCGTTTCTTGCATACATTAGATAATTTAGGACCAGCTCCAGAACCAAACTTAACAGTTCTTTGGTCTAAACAATTACCAGAGAACTTTAAAAACTACTGTGCAAAAATGTCTATTAAAACATCAGCAATTCAATATGAAAATGATGACATTATGCGTCCTGATTACGGCGATGACTACGGTATTGCTTGTTGTGTATCTGCAATGAGAATTGGTAAACAAATGCAGTTCTTCGGAGCGCGTGCAAACTTAGCGAAAGCATTACTATATGCGGTTAACGGTGGTAAAGATGAAAAGTCAAAAGCACAAGTTGGTCCTGAATACGCACCAATTACTTCTGAAGTATTAGATTATGAAGAAGTTATGCGTAAATTCGATATGACAATGGAATGGTTAGCGGGTCTATATTTAAACACATTAAATGTTATCCACTACATGCACGATAAATATAGCTACGAACGTATTGAAATGGCGCTTCATGATACAAATGTTCTTCGTACAATGGCAACAGGTATCGCAGGATTGTCTGTAGTAGCAGACTCATTAAGTGCAATTAAATACGCAAAAGTAAAACCAGTTCGTGATGAAAATGGTATTGCAGTTGATTTCGAAATTGAGGGAGATTTCCCTAAATACGGTAACAATGATGATCGTGTAGATGAAATCGCAGTAAATCTTGTGAAAACATTTATGAACAAGATTCGCAAACATAAAACATACCGTAATTCTGTTCATACAATGTCAATCTTAACAATCACATCTAACGTTGTATACGGTAAGAAAACTGGTAATACTCCAGATGGTCGCCGTACTGGAGAACCATTTGCACCAGGCGCAAACCCAATGCATGGCCGTGATACAAAAGGTGCATTAGCGTCATTATTATCTGTAGCTAAATTACCATATGAAGATGCACAAGATGGTATTTCAAATACATTCTCTATTATTCCAAAAGCACTTGGTAAAGAAGATGATGTACAAGTACGCAACTTAGTATCTATGCTTGATGGATATGCAATAAAAGAAGGACACCACTTAAATATTAACGTATTTAACCGTGAAACATTAATGGATGCAATGGAGCATCCTGAAAAATATCCACAATTAACAATTCGTGTATCTGGTTACGCTGTTAACTTTATTAAATTAACTCGTGAACAACAAATTGATGTAATTAACCGTACAATGCATGAAAGCATGTAAGTGAAAAAAGTGTCCCTCCGCTTTTAATATATAGCGGAGGGAGGCTGTTTCAATAAAGGAGGAAGTAACATGGTAAAAGGAAGAATACATTCTGTAGAGTCTTGTGGTACTGTTGATGGCCCAGGGATTCGTTATGTCATATTTACACAAGGGTGTTTATTACGTTGTCAATATTGTCATAATGCTGATACGTGGGAAATCGGTAAAGGTAAAGAAATAACAGTTGAAGAAGTGATGCAGGATGTGACATGTTACCTTCCATTTATTGAAGCTTCTGGAGGCGGTATAACAGTTAGCGGTGGAGAGCCACTATTACAGCTAGACTTCTTAACCCAGTTGTTTAAAAAGTGTAAAGAAGCTGGTATCCATACAACAATCGATTCTTCTGGCGGTTGTTATTCTGAAGAACCAGAATTCCAAAATAAGCTAGATATTTTAATGGATTATACAGATTTAGTTTTATTGGATTTGAAGCATATTGATTCAAAGAAACATCGTAAATTAACAGGGAAACCAAATGAACACATTTTACAATTTGCTCGTTATTTATCGGATAAAAAGAAACCAATTTGGGTAAGACATGTATTGGTTCCTGGTGTTACCGATGGTGAAGAGGACCTGCAAAAATTATCAAGCTTTATTCAAAGTCTATCGAATGTTAAGAAAGTGGAAGTGTTGCCATATCATAAACTCGGTGTTTATAAATGGGAGGCACTTGGACATAAGTATCCACTTGCGGATGTGAATCCACCGACAGAAGAAAATGTCGAGCATGCGAAACATATTTTAAAAGCAGTCTAATCCAAATATTGGATTAGGCTTTTTGTTTCTTTATAATAAAATCTAGAGTATATATTCAGAACAGAGTATACTGAAGAAAGAATATCCATATTTTTGTAAAGAATAAGCGGAGAAATTTACATAATTGTAAAGGGAAATCAAAATAGTAAAAAGAATTAAGAAGTAAAAGAGTGAGTATCATGAAATATAGAACATTTGTAAGTTATTGCGAAAGCTCTTATAGGAAAGTATAATGTAAAGATATGAGCACAGATAGGATTAAGGGGTCAATCTTATATGCTTTGCATATCCACGACAGGTACATAGCTAACAGGGGAATATTGGAATCCGAGTATGTAATGTTTAAGGAAAATGTTTTTCCTATTGTCGTATATGCAATATGGAGAAACAAAAAGCTAGGAGTGGATTTGTTTGATAAAAAACCCCAAGGTTTTAATATTAACTGCACATTACGGTAACGGTCATGTGCAAGTAGCGAAAACATTAGAACAAACCTTTCGCCAAAAAGGAATTAAAGATGTAATTGTATGCGACTTGTTTGGAGAATCACATCCAGTTATAACCGATATTACAAAATATTTATATTTAAAAAGCTATACGATAGGAAAAGAATTATATCGTTTGTTTTATTATGGTGTAGAGAAAATTTATGATAAAAAAATAGCATCGTGGTATGCGAATTTTGGAAGAAAGCGTTTGAAGGCGCTATTAGAGGTAGAGAAACCGGATATTGTTATTAATACCTTTCCAATTATCGCTGTACCAGAATTGAAAAAGCAAATAGGTATTTCTATTCCTGTTTATAACGTATTAACAGATTTTTGCGTTCATAAAATATGGATCCATCGAGAAGTAGATCGTTATTTTGTAGCAACCGATCATGTGAAAAAAGTGATGGTTGATATTGGTGTGCCTGCAGAGCAAATTGTTGAAACCGGGATTCCGATTCGTAGTAGTTTTGAGCTAAAGATAAATCCAGAAATTATATATAATAAATATCAGTTATGTAAGGATAAAAAGATTTTACTAATTGTAGCAGGTGCTCATGGTGTGCTAGGAAGTGTAAAAGAACTATGCCAGTCATTTATGTCAGTACCAAACTTACAAGTAGTTGTCGTTTGTGGGAAAAACGAAGCTTTAAAGCAGGAATTATTGGGGCTGCAGGAGCAAAGTTCTGATGCTTTAAAAGTATTTGGTTATGTTGAAAACATTGATGAGTTATTCCGTGTTACTTCTTGTATGATTACGAAGCCAGGTGGTATTACATTAAGCGAAGCAGCAGCATTACAAGTACCTGTCATTTTATATAAGCCTGTCCCAGGACAAGAAAATGAAAATGCGTTGTATTTTGAAAGAAAAGGGGCTGCAGTTGTAATCCGTGATGATAGTGAAGTTTTTGCAAAAACAGAGACGTTATTGCAAGATGATATAAAGCTTCTCCAAATGAAAGAAGCGATGAAAAGTATTTATCGTCCTGAACCAGCTGGTCATATTGTGGATGCAATTTTGGCAGAAAATCATGCAGAGCCGAGTCGTATACCTATTAAATCACCAGCTCTTGCTGAATCTTTTACTTAATATGAAACCCTCTTTTAAACTTTTAAAGAGGGTTTTTTTATTATTGTAACAAAAGTAAGCGTGAATTATTAACTTATCCACAAAGGATTGCGCTTTCATTAGACAGTAAAATCGGAATATTAACAACTATATCCACATAGTCCACAATTTTTAGAAAATTATCCACAATTCGTGTGTTTGGTGTTCATTTAAATAAATGAATTCGCAAAAGGTTTTTGGAATTTATGCACAATTCTATGGGTTTTGTGGATAAAGTTGTCCACAAAAAAGGTTCCTTATAAATAAGGAACCTTTTTTGCTAATCTATTGGAAAATCTTATGTAATGAAACTGAATAATTAGGGGGGAAAACCTTCTAATTATTCAGTTTCACTTTAAATGCTTTTTGAGCGATAGCCCGCTGCACGATCTGCTTTTCGAAATTCTCGTTGATAGAGAACTTCTTGCGTACTAGATAATGTGTTTTTTGCTTTATCACGTTTCTTTTTATCCATTACAAATCACCTCGTGTCTTAAAGTCACTATCTATCGTTTCCAAAGACATGGGGTGATATACATATATGTCAAACTAGTATTGAATAATTATCATTTCAAAAAATTTAGACTATGCTTCTTTTAATTGATGAGCATCTTGGAATGTTGTATCTCGCATTGTAGCAAGTGTATATTGATCTTTTGGAATTTCATATAGGTTATATACTTCTTCATTTGCGTTAATTTCATCATAAACGGCTTTTCTTGTTTCATTTGCTAGATTTACATATTGTAGTTTTTCGGCAGCTTTAATAGAACGAATATTTATTTTGCGAATACGCATAAAAATTGTTTCAATATCTAATTCGTAGAAAAGTTCGCTAAAAAATGAATCTTTCGCCAATTTATTATAGCCTTTGCCATGGTACGGTTTTCCAAGCCATGTTCCAAGGAATCCGGCTTTTTCTTGCACATCAAATAAAGTAATTGTTCCGATAGGGTTACCCCATTCATCTAAAATTGTGCGTGAAATTAATTCCCCACGCTCTTCAGCTTCAATCGTTTGTTTCGTTAAAAATAAATATTCCTCATAAGAATAAGCCTTTTGACGCACAAAAGGGAAGACAGCTGGATCCACCATTAATTCGTATAGAACGTGGCTGTCGTGTAAGTCGCGTTTTTTCAACACACTAACTCCTCCTCACACGAGGGTAGCATGACGAAAAAGCACCCCACCCTCGAAATTTTTATATCAATCTTTAAAAAATTTCGGGGTGGGAATCGAACCCACTAGAACCAGTTTATAACGCTGGTGGCGCACCATTTGCCTTCCCCATTCATCAATTTGAAAATGATAATCACGACACAAATTGATTATGGTTTCATTCAGTTTATAATCGTATAATACTTTATCTAGTCAAAAAAATAAACTAGTTTTTTTTATTTTTTTTGTAAATTATTTTCCCATCAATCATAGTTAGTACAGGCTTGGCTAAATAATGGAAAGGATGATGTGTCCATAACACGAGATCGGCATCTTTTCCAACCTCAATGCTTCCAATTCTATCCTCTAAACGTAAATTTCGCGCTGGAAATATAGTGATTCCTTCCAATGCAGTTTTCTCGTCTAATCCTTCCCTTACTGCGACAGCAGCACAAACATTTAAATATTGAATGGGTGTATAGGGATGATCTGTTGTTATAGAAACTTCCACTCCATTTTTTGATAATATATGGTAAGTATCCCATGTTTTGTTTTTTAGTTCGATTTTAGAACGGCGTGTAAGAGTGGGGCCAACTGAAACCTTCAAATTGTGTTTCGAAAGCTCTTCAACAATAAAGTGTCCTTCTGTACAATGTTCAAGACGTAAATCAAGATTGAATTCTGTTGCAAAGCGTAGAGCAGAAGTAATATCATCTGCGCGGTGAGCGTGGATACGTACTGGTATTTCCCTGCGAAGTGCTTTTAAAATAGGAAGCATTCGAAAATCAGCTTCATGTCCGTAGTGTTGTGCTTCGTAGAATGATTCTCGAAGTAAACCCATAATACCCATACGTGTTATTGATTCTTTTGTTCCGTTACTATGAACTTTTTTAGGGTTTTCTCCAAAGGCAATTTTTAAACCAGCAGGTTCTTGAATAATCATATGATCAATACAAGTTCCAGCAGTTTTTATTACACAAGTAGTACCCCCGATAATATTTTGACTCCCAGGCATAACATGAACAGTTGTAATTCCATTTTGTACAGCATCTTGAAATGCAATATCAAAAGGATGGATTCCGTCTAAAGAACGGATATGTGGTGTTGAAACTTCAGAGGTTTCATTTGCATCATTTCCAGCCCAACCAGTGCCTTCATCATAGAGACCAAGGTGAGTATGGACATCAATAAATCCAGGTAAGAGATGAAGAGCTCGCGCATCTATAACGGTCATATCTTGAGTAGGCTGAATAGAAGATTTGACCTCAGCAATTCGTTCGCCTATAACGAGTACATCACCTTGGAATTTTGGAGATGTAATAGGGTACACAATGGCTTGTTTGAGCAATATTTTCATAGGTACCTCATTTCTGTTACTTTACAATGTTAATGGAATTTAAGAAAAAGTAACTGAAAGGTTATTTGTGTAGTAATGCTCTGGATCCTAGACCCCCTTGTAAAACTGTGTTTTAGAAGTACTACATTGTATGCGAAAGTATATTTTGTAATGCATGGTTTACTGTCGGAAATGTGTATTGGTACCCATGTTCAATTGCTTTTATAGGTAATACATGTTGCCCTTCTAGTACAAGTATACTCATCTCACCCAATAAAGCGTGAAGCATAAATGAAGGGACAGGTAACCAATGAGGCTTTCTCATTATAGTTGCAATGGTTTCTCCAAATTCCTTCATTTTTATAGGGAGTGGGGCTGTAATATTAAGAGGACCATCAATTTCTTCTTTGTGTATGATGAAATCAATCATGCGAACGACATCGTCTATATGAATCCATGATAACCATTGGTTTCCAGATCCAATTGTACCTCCGATATAAAATCGATAGGGAAGTAGCATTTTTGGAAGAGCTCCTCCGTCTGCACCTAATACGACTCCGAATCTTGAGTAGATTGTTCTTATTCCAAGAGAACGTGCTTTAGATGCTTCTTGCTCCCATAAAAATACTGTTTCTGCTAAAAAATCATTTCCTGGAATTTCTTGTTGTTCGGTAAAAGACTCTGTTTCAGATGTTCCATAGTATCCGATAGCGCTTGTGTTAATAAATGTGTGTGGTTTTGTACCAAGTGCTTGCAATTGTTTAATGAGTCCTTTTGTTGTTTGAACTCTACTGTTTAAAATTGCTGCTTTTTGTTTCTTTGTCCATCTACTATTAATAGACTCTCCAGCTAGATTAATAACTACATCGATAGAAGAGAGGGGGAAGGTCTGTAAATCCGGTGTCCATTGCACGTATTGAAGGTTAGTGTGTGAAGTTTCAGCAGTTTTTTTTCGAGTCAGAATGTAAACAGTATATCCTTTTTGAATAAAAAAAGTAGAAAGGTATTTACCGATAAAACCGGTGCCACCAGAAATTGCAATTTTCACAATCATTTCCTCCTCATTATATATATTCTTGAAAAACAAAAATGTTCCTCGACTATGTTAAAATAATAGAGAGGTGAGAGTATGGCTGTCATTACAAAAATAGAAGTACAAAAACGATCGAAAGAACGATTTAATATTTATATTGATAAAGGTCAAGGTGAAGAATACGGATTTAGTGTGGATCAAGTAATCTTAATGAAACATGGATTACAAAAAGGTTTAGAAATTGATGAAGTAGCGTTAGGCAATATTTTGTACAACGAAGAGGTACAAAAAGCATATTTACAAGCAATCTCCTATTTATCCTATCAAATGAGAACGAAACAAGAAATAGAAGATTTTTTACGAAAAAAAGAAGTGGGACAGGCCGTCATCTCTGAAGTCGTTTCGAAATTATTACATGATCGATATATTAATGATAAAGAGTACGCCATTTTATATACGCGAACGCAAAGTAATGTGAATCGAAAGGGTCCAACTGTTATAAAAAGAGAGTTATTAAATAAAGGTGTTCAGGATCTAATCATTACACATAGTTTACAGGAGTATCCAAAGGAGAAGCAAATTGCAAATGCTTTGGTTCTTATAGAAAAGAAGAAAAAATCTTATCAAAAGCATTCATTTTTACAAATGAAGCTAAAGTTAGACGAAATGCTTGTTCGTAAAGGGTATCCTAGAGATGTGATTCAAATTTGTCTTGAAGAATTGAAAGACGAAAAAGATGACGAAAAGCAACAAGAAGCGTTACACTATCATGGGAATAAATATTATGAGAAATATAAGAAATATGATGGATGGACATTCGAAAATAAGATGAAACAATCGTTATATCGAAAAGGATTCTCTATTGATGAGATAGAGATATTTTTACAAATGAAACGTGAAGAGGGATGAGGGGAATAATAAAATGAATATGCCAAAACGCTACAGTGAAATGAAAACTCATGAGCTTAGAGAAGAAATAGGGGCTTTGAAGGAGCAAGCAGTAAAGGCTGAGCAACTTGGAATTGTAAATGAATTCGATGTGTTAATGAGAAAGATGGCCATGGCCCGTGCTTACATGACTGATATAAATAAATTCCATATTGGTGAGACATATGAATTAGTAGAAGAACCTGGTGTATTATTTAAAATCACGTACTTCAATGGGGTATTTGCTTGGGGTTATAAGCAAAATGATAATGAAGAGATTGGGATACCAATTTCCTTGTTGCAAGAAAAATAAAAACCAGAGAGCGAATATCTCTCTGGTTTTCATCTTTGGTAGGCGTTAAAGGAGATAGGAGATTCTAAAATTGGCGTTTTTTACATTCATTCGCCAGTATAATGAGAGACTGGGTTTGTTGCGTCTGTCCGTTAACTTGCGCTTTCGCATGTTTCGGACGAGTCCACGTATGGTTAAATAATTCAGAACGACTATCTAAACGATCACGGTAGCTCATCTTTATCACCTCGTGTAGGAAGTTAATTTAATTTGTACTACTCTTCCTGCTGATTTGCAGCACGCATACGTTCTTGTGGGTGCGTGTTAATTGTGCCGTTAGGTCGTTTCGAAGCGAAGCGTGATTTCGCTTTCGGCTGACCATCGATTTTGCTGTTGTTTTTTGACTCAGACCAAAATTCGGCTTGTTTACCCATTGCGAACGCCCTCCTCATCATCAGTTGATACCTCTTTAAGAAGTATCACTTATAGAATGTGCAAAATAGAAGAAACTATCCTTTAGAAATGAAGGGATAAATAGGTAAAAGGAGAATAGAACATGAATGATATTCACGAAACATTAACGAAAGAACTATTAGACAAAAATGACAAACTTTCTTACGCACAAGCTCGTGCGTGGGTTGAACTACTGTGGGAAGACTTTCAAACAACTTATGCGAAATCAGGTCGTTATCAAGGTGATGAAATGACTGAGCAAGTAGTACGAACATGGATTAATAATCATGGAGGGCGCCTTCATGAAATGCGTACAAATAATCCGAAGTATAGCCATTTAATCAATCAAGAAGATCATTTGAAACATTAAAAAAAGCGACTTAAGTCGCTTTTTTTAATGTGGAAGCAATTCTAATTTCTTTCGAAGTTTTTCTTCGCTGAAAATCCATCCCGTATATGAACTAATAATATTTAAATTTTGATCGAGTTGAACGATTGCGACGAATGGATAATAATCTTTGCTTCGATACCGCAAATCAATGAACCGAACTTCATAATAGTTATCATAATCGAAAATATCCCAGCGATATACAGGTGAAAAAGATAAGAAAGCAGATATATTTTCATCTCTCACAGCAGCCTGCATAATGGCAGTATTCGGGAACGGTACGCGATCAAATTTATCGTATACAAGGATGTTACCGCGGTGCCATCTTGCGACGTAGTAATGTTCCGTTGTAACGACGGCTAAATGATAATGGTAAAATTTGTAAGAAGGAGAAATAATTACTTTCTCTACATTTTTGAAACGTTTGTATACTACACTTTTAATATTTCGATGCATCATAACGCGGCCGATGTAGTAAACAAACATTAATATATACGCTGCTAAAGCAGTATATCCTTTATGTGATCCGACAAGCATACAAGCAATCGCAAGTATATGGATAAAGAAAATGACAGTATCGAAAGTATTAATTATGCCAAGTGCTACCCATTTTTTGGTGAAGGGCCTTAATGCTTGTGTACCATAGGCATTGAAAATATCCACAAAGACATGAAGAAAGACGGCAATAAATGACCAAAGTAGTAGATGCAAATATGGAGCGTCTGAAAAGAAGGCGAACGAGATGCCACTTATAAGGAATGACCAAAGAATTACTGCAGGAATGGAATGAGTAATCCCGCGATGATTTCTTATATATTTAGCGTTATTACGCAATTTTAAAACTGTATCGATATCAGGAATATTGGAACCAGCAATTGTTGCAAGCATCACTGCTTGAGGCCCAATATCACTTTGTGCTATGGTTGGATCTAATGTTGCCAAACTGCCTAGAGTAACGCCCATAACAAGGTGAGTGGCTGTGTCCATAGAAATCCACCTCCGTTTTTTATTAATGTAACTCTTTTTATTCGATACCTCAAGTCCTTTGCCTTCTATTTCCTATGTCATCTTACTTAAATTTTTTCCTAAAATCTTTATAATAGTACGTATATGCAAAAAAATGAGGGGGATCAAGTTTGACACTTGAAATATTAAATAAGTTTAACATAGAGCAGTTTCAAAATGATTTAATTGGTTGGTTTGAAAAAGAACAACGTGATTTACCGTGGCGAAAAAATAAAGATCCATACCGTGTTTGGGTTTCGGAAATTATGTTACAGCAAACAAGGGTGGAAGCTGTAAAACCATATTACGCAAATTTTATGGGGAAGTTTCCTACACTTGAAGCGTTAGCAAATGCCGATGATGAAGAAGTATTAAAAGCATGGGAAGGCTTAGGATATTATTCTAGAGCGCGAAATTTACACACGGCTGTAAAAGAGGTAAAAGAAGTATATGGCGGAATAGTACCGAGTGATGTAAAGAAAATCGAAAAACTAAAAGGAGTGGGACCATATACAAAAGGTGCCATTTTAAGCATTGCATACGGTATACCAGAGCCGGCGGTTGATGGGAACGTTATGCGCGTATTATCTCGTATTTTATCAGTGTGGGATGATATTGCAAAACCAAAAACTAGAAAAGTGTTTGAAGAGATTGTGCGTGAAATTATTTCGGCTAAAAATCCATCTTATTTTAATCAAGGCTTGATGGAATTAGGAGCATTAATTTGTATACCGAAAAATCCATCTTGCTTACTTTGCCCTGTACGTGAACATTGCCGAGGATATGCTGAAGGCGTTCAAAAGGAGTTACCAGTAAAAAGTAAAGCGAAGGCTCCTACGATGGTACCGATTGTTGCAGGGGTACTTCAAACGGAAGATGGTCGTTACGTCATTAATAAACGTCCAAGTACTGGATTATTAGCTAACATGTGGGAGTTTCCAAATGCTGAACTTGGTGAAGGGATTCGGAATCAGAAAGAGCAGCTTACAGATTATATGAAAGAAAAATTTGAGCTCTCGATTTCTATTGAAGAATACGCAATGAATGTACAACATACGTTTACACATCGCACTTGGGACATATTCGTATTTTACGGAAAAGTAACCGGTGATATTGTTGAAACAGATACATTGAAATTTGTATCAAAAGAAGCATTTGAGCAGTTACCTTTCTCGAAATCGCATCGTACAATTTACGAAAATTGTGTGGAGAAAATTACAATGCAATAAAGTGAAACTTTAATCAGTGGGGGTTTTCTTCATCCCCACTGATTATTAGCCTTCACCAATCGGGCATTTACGGGCAGCCCGACCCCAACCTAACTTCTTTGCTTTCGCTGCATTTTGAGGTGAGGGTCTTACTGCCCGGCAAATAGCGGGATAAATGAAAAAACGTGTTCTAGAACTTTGGAACACGTTTTTTTATTGGAGGAAATTTGTATTTCGATGCTAAAAATTCATGCTTTTATAATCCGCCACGTGACTCGATTTCTTTCACAATTTCTTTATAAATCGTTTGTCCCTCTACATTTAGATAAGGCATAATTTGTTGAAATGAATGATGAAAATGAGCTAATTCATCCTTGTTCCATTCAATTTTGGAAATCATAGTTAGCTCAGTCATATCACGTCCAGTATACATATTCCCACCTCCATCATATGTAGTTTGAATGAGTGATAAGAGATATATTCGTGAATTTTTTAAAAGAAAATTAAGGATAACTTCTAAGTGAATTGGTTACATTATTGATTGTGGAGGTGAGAAAGATGAGTAAAAAACAACAAGGTTATAATAAGGCAACTTCTGGTGCTAGCATTCAAAGTACAAATGCTAGCTATGGTACAGAGTTTGCAACTGAAACGAATGTACAAGCAGTAAAACAAGCGAACGCACAATCAGAGGCACAGAAAGCACAAGCTTCTGCTGCTCAAAGTGCAAATGCTAGTTATGGTACAGAGTTTGCAACTGAAACAGATGTGCATGCAGTGAAAAAACAAAATGCACAGTCAGCTGCAAAACAATCACAATCTTCTAGCTCAAATCAGTAATGAAAGAAAAACACTTCTCCGTTCGAGAGAAGTGTTTTTTATGTGTGCAGGAGTCATTGTAATGAAAATAAAGCGAACGACATAACTTCTAATAAGTCAACAAATGTAGTCAAAGGAGAAAGAAGTGCGCGATTAGAAATATGTAATAGGAATTATAACTGGCGAATGAATTTAAAAGGGGGTAAGTGATGAACGATTTTGATAAGTTGGTAGGAGAGCAGTTGGAAACGATGGATGAGCTTTTAAAGTTACAATCCCATTTAGAAAAGTATCAGCAAATTGAAATGAGTGAAAGGGATACGTGCGATAAAAAAGAATTGCATTTTATCCGACAAGAAATATATAGAACAGAAATAGCATTAAAACTTTTACATGAAAAATTTGAACAGCAAACGAATAATGTGATTCAATCTTTTGAAACCGAAAAAATAATTTCAAATTAAGGGTGAGATATGTTGTTGATTTTAGGTGAAAAGCCCTTTCTTAAACAGAGGTGAGGGGGCTTTTCTTTTTGTTATATCTTCGTTTGATCTTCTAAAATACGTATTGCTAATTCATAGGACATGTTCCTTCGTTAAAAGGGTTGGTGATGTGGTATTCAATAATACAAACTTCATTATATTCCTCATGAAAACAAGTGTCCTATCGCTTTAGTTTTAAAATTTTGACAAAAAAGTTATAATAGAAAAAAAGTGAATGCAGCTCAAGGGGTAGTTAAGACAACTTAAGAAAAGCATTTGCGGTTGAAAGAAGGGAGCATATATGGGATTTCCCAAAGAAGGAGAAAAGGTACAAATACATAGTTATAAACATAATGGCTCCATTCATAGAATGTGGGAAGAGACAACAATTTTAAAAGGGACGCAGAGCCTTGTGATCGGAGCAAATGATCGTACAGTAGTTACGGAATCAGATGGTCGAACATGGATTACTCGCGAACCCGCGATTTGTTACTTCCATGCTAATTATTGGTTTAATGTAATCGGAATGCTGAGAGAAGAAGGAGTATATTATTATTGTAATTTAAGTTCTCCTTTTGCATATGACTCTGAAGCATTAAAGTATATTGATTACGACTTAGACATTAAAGTGTATCCAGATATGACATATACACTTTTAGATGAAGATGAGTATGAAAAGCATAGTCAAATTATGCAGTATCCACCTGTTATTGATACAATTTTAAAACGAAATGTAGCAAATTTAACACAGTGGATTCATCAAAGAAAAGGTCCGTTTGCACCGGATTTCGTAGATATGTGGTACGAAAGATATTTAATGTACAGAAATTAAAACAAACCTGCAGGGGATTTCCCGGCAGGTTTGTCCTATTAGAGGGGGGATTATGTGCAAGGTATAAAAAGATATTTACAATTTGTTAAACCATATCGATGGCTCATTGCTATTACAATTATTATTGGTCTTGTTAAGTTCGGTATCCCGCTTATTATGCCATGGTTATTAAAGTATATTATTGATGATGTTATTCAAGGCACAGGCTCACTTCAAGAAAAAACGTCCCAATTAATAACCGCAATTGGAATTGCTTTTTTTATTTTTGCAATAGTAAGACCACCCATAGAATATTATCGTCAATATTTCGCACAACGTATCGCCAATACAATACTATACGATTTACGAAAATATATTTTTGGACACTTACAAAAATTGAGTTTACGTTATTATTCGAACACAAAAACAGGGGAGATTATTTCACGTGTAATCCATGATGTAGAACAAACGAAGGACTTTGTAATTACCGGTCTTATGAATGTCTGGTTAGATACTGCAACAATTGTTATTGCCATTATCGTTATGTTTTCTATGAATATAAAATTAACCTTTGTTGCTTTATTAATCTTACCTATTTATGTAGTTGCAGTGAAATATTTTTTCGGACGCCTTCGAAAATTGACGAAAGAGCGCTCGCAAGCTTTAGCAACTATGCAAGGGTATTTACATGAACGTATTCAAGGGATGCAAGTGACACGTAGTTTTGCATTAGAAGAATATGAAAGAGGACAGTTTGAAAAGAGGAATAATGAATTTTTAACGAAAGCACTAGCTCATACCAGTTGGACGGCGAGAACGTTTTCGGCAGTGAATACGTTAACGGATTTAGGGCCATTACTCGTTATTGGTTTTGCGGCGTATGAGGTAATTCAAGGATCGTTAACACTGGGTACTATGGTGGCCTTTGTTGGATATATGGATAGTTTATATAGTCCGCTTCGTCGACTCGTTAATTCATCTACAACACTAACGCAATCTTTCGCCTCGATGGATCGAGTGTTTGAACTGTTAGATGAAAAATACGATATTGTTAACGTACCAAATGCGGTGCAAACGAAAAGGTTAGATGGAGAAGTTATATTTGATAATGTTTCTTTTCGTTATAATGCGGATGAAAAAGAAATATTGCATAATCTGTCATTAACTATGCGGCCAGGAGAGAAGGTTGCGCTTGTAGGGGCAAGTGGTGGAGGGAAGTCATCTCTCGCCAGTTTAATTCCGCGTTTTTATGATGTTTCTGAAGGGACAGTTTATATAGACGGGATAGATGTAAGAGAGTATGATATGAGAAATTTACGTAGTAATATTGGAATTGTACTGCAAGATAATTTATTATTTAGCGATACAATTGGAGCTAATATTTTATATGGAGATCCGAAAGCTACAGAGACGGAAGTGATTTCAGCTGCCAAAGCTGCACAAATTCATGATTTTATTACAGAGTTGCCAGACGGCTATGATACCGTCGTTGGGGAACGTGGCGTGAAATTATCGGGTGGGCAAAGACAACGTGTAGCAATTGCGCGGGTTTTTCTAAAGAATCCATCTTTACTTATATTAGATGAAGCAACTTCAGCTTTAGATTTAGAGAATGAACGATATATTCAAGAGGCACTTCAAACGTTAGCTGCAGATCGAACGACAATTATTATTGCACATCGATTAGCGACGATTACGCATGTTGATACAATTATTTATGTTGAAGATGGTGAAATAAAAGAAAAGGGTTCTCATGAAGAGTTAATGAAAAAGAGGGGATTTTATTACAATCTATATCAACTTCAGCATATAACAGAAACAGCTCCTTTAGCATAAAAGGAGCTGTTTTTTATTCGTCTTCTTTTTTATCTTCGATTTGGAGTTCACTCTCTGGTTTATGGTATGTGTAGAAGCTATCCACAAGTAAATCTAAATGCTCTACTTCCTCACTATAGTTAATAATTGAAGAAATAAGAGGGAAGAGGTGTAACCATATTTTATATGCTTCCTCATCGTCCTTATTTTGATAATCCATAAAGATATCAATCAATTCTTGTTTACCTGTTTCAACTTCATCAAGCATCTCAACGGATTGTTGTTTCTTTGCTTTACCAATAAATTTTAATAAAACTTGTTCGTGATAATGCGTTAATGAATCAAGTTCGTTTTGAATAGATTCCTGAAACTCTTCTGGCATATAGCGCAGTTCATTTTCAGTGCGATGTAATGACTTTAACGTACTTAAAGCACGGCTTGTTGTCGCTAACATTTGTCTGAATAAAACGAGCTTACGAATTTTTGCGAATTGTATTTTCTTCGTATAACTTCTTTCTTCTTTATACAGCAAATAGTAATGATTTAGTTTAATCATTTTTTCTTTCATGCGATCAATATCGGTTTTTAGCGTTGTAAAATCAGAAGCTTGCCTACTGTTCATACGAATCCACTTAACGATTTCCTCTGTATTATCAACGATGCGATGGTAAAGTTTTGTTTCATATTTTGGCGGCATAAATACTAAATTTACAAGCGAAGCCGCAATAATTCCAATCATAATCGTCGCGAATCGAAGTAAGGCAAAATTAAAGAAATCTTCGCCTTGATACTCCATAATGGCGATAACTGTTACTAAAGCGATTGATATTGTGTTTTCTAAGCGTAATTGTAAAGTAAGAGCAATTACTAATATACACGTTAATCCAATAATAAAAGGATTATGTCCAAAAGCAGTAGCAAATACGATAGCGAATACCGCACCAATTACGTTTGCTTGAATTTGCTCAAGAGCTGTTAAATACGAGCGGTATACAGACGGTTGAACAGCAAAGATAGCTGAGATTCCCGCAAATACTGGACTCGGTAATTGAAGTAAAATACAAGCAAATAAAGCTAATGTAATGGCAATACCCGTTTTTAAAATGCGAGCACCAAGTTTCATACCCTTATTGATATCCTTTCTCTTGTCATAATGAATGTACAACATGATACTATACATTCATTACAATATGTTAGCAAGTGATATTTTAGTGACGTTAAAAAGAAATTAAGATTCATTTGATAATTTTTCCTAATTCTTTTTAAACATCAATTTTTAGTAAAAAAACCTGCTGAATTTCAGCAGGTTTCAAATTGTTACTATAGATTACTATGAGAAGTTTACTTCGTCAATTTTTTCTTGAAAATGAAAATTAGGCATATCACTCTGTTGAGATAGATGGGTCCGCCTGTTCTTTTTTCGGGATAATTTCATAGAAGTGAAGCTGGATATTATCTAATAATGGTGTTAATAAAGCGACTTCTTCATATTGTTCATGCTCATTTAATACACGAATGTAGTCTAATAATAATTCATTTACATCTTGCAAACCATTTTTACTAATTGGCTGCAATGTTACATTTGCACCTTTAGCGATTCTTTGTTTTAAGGCTTGCTCTGTTAAACCTAAGTTTGGCTCATGACGTAAATAAACAACACCACCAGTCATGCCGGCACAAATCCATGGACCAGGATCTCCTAAAACAAGAGCACGACCATTTGTCATATATTCAAAAGCAAACCCTTTTATATTGGAATATGCGCCTATATTCCCTTGTTCTTTTTCACGGAGTGGTTTTGTAACTCTGCCGCCAATTATCATGTCTGCCCCAGAGAGGCGAATGCCAGCACGAGCATCAGCGTTACCTTGCACATATAATGTACCTTTTTGAGCGCCGTATCCAAATCCTTTTCCGACAGAACCGTTATAATATGTTCCATCTTTTCCTTTTGCTTTCGTTATATAAATGCCACCACCAAATGAAGTTTTCCCAATGCCGTCTTGCGCACCGCCATTTACGTGTATAAATAAGTTCTCACTATTGTACGCGCCTAATCCGTTTCCAGGAACAGAACCGTTTGTATACTTTAATGTAAGTGGTTCAAGATGAGTGTTTTCATATAATTTACTACGAACACGATAACAGGATTCTAGACCGCCCATTACACGTTGCTCTACGCCGACGCTTACTAATTCTTTCGACTGGAGAGAATTCGTTGATTCAAATTGTTTTTCTTGTACAGATTCCGTTATTTTCACGGATGAATCTTCTATCGTTTGTATTAAGTTTCGTAAGTCTAATAAATTCTTGCCTCGAATTTGTTCTAATAAATCTGATCGCCCGACAATATCTTGTAAGTTTGTGTAACCGAGCTGCCCTGTTAAACGTTTTAGTTCTGTACCGAAAGTAGTGAATAGGTTTAATAGCCCGGCAACTGCGCTTTCTAATTCACGTGGAACGAAACGGCGCAGCCCATGTTCTTTTGCTTGAGCTTCAGATTCAATTTGTGTTGCAATTCCGACGTGGCACGTATCGAGATGACAACCACGGCAAGTTGTACAGCCAATTGCAATCATTGATAATGTACCAAATCCAATCCGGTTTGCTCCAAGGAGCATTATTTTTAAGGCATCATTTACGCTTCGGATACCACCGTCTGCCCAAATCTCTACTTTATGTCTCATATGTGCTTCTAATAGAGCGTTATGTGCAGCTTTAACACCGATTTCTACAGGAAGACCTACATGTTGTAATGCATGAATACGTGCAGCACCTGTTCCGCCATCAAACCCGCTAATGTTAATAAAATCAGCCCCAGCTTTTGCAATACCGACAGCAATTGTTCCAATATTAGGAACGACAGGGACTTTTACAGCTACTTTTGCAAGATGATTAGCCGTTTTAATTTCTGTAATCATTTGGGCTAAGTCTTCAATTGAATAAATATCATGGTTGTTAGAAGGTGAAATTAAATCCGAACCAATTGTAGCATTACGTGCTTCAGCGATTTTTGCAGTTACTTTTGAGCCAGGCAAATGTCCACCTTCACCAGGCTTTGCTCCTTGACCAATTTTTATTTCAATTAAATTTGATGAATTTAGTAGTTCAGCGTTTACTCCAAATCGACCAGATGCAACTTGTTGTCCGCGTGTATTTGGGTATTTGCCAATCATATCTTTAATTTCGCCGCCTTCACCGTTCAAACTAATCATATTTAGCTGATCGGCAGCTTCTGCATATGCACGGAAGGCTATTTCATTTTGAGAACCGAATGACATAGAACTAATAATAAATGGTAAATCATGATTGTGAATGCCGATGGACACTTCTTCAGCCGGAATTACATGTTTTGTTTGTTTTGTTTGAATAAGGTGCCTGATTGCGATAGAGTTATTTTCTTCTAATTCACTTAACTTGTCGCGGTAATCATCATAAGAGTTTCCTTTGGCAACATCACCAATTGCTTTCCAAATCCGCGGGAATATATGAAATGATTTTCTCATTCTAACTTGTGGATTGTTATAATCAATCGCACGAATTTTTGCATCTTCAGCAAGTGATTCAAGTGAAAATGCTAAATCATTTGAACCGAAGAAATTTGTAATTTGTAATGTGTTTGCGATTTCCTCATGTAATCCAATAGAGGAGAAGAGGCGACCGTAACCGCGTAATTCATGAATTCCAATCGTTGAAATTACTTTCTCTAGTCCTTTATTAAGTGCGGTATACAAATTAGTAATTGGTGCTTTAGTTCCATCATTTACAGTTGCGAATAATAAATATGGATTAATACCGTCTGCCCCTAATCCGTATAGCGTGACGATATCGTGTAAGGAGCGAAGGGCACCGGAACGTATAACGAGAGAGCATTTCCGACGTAAATTATTTTCAGTTAATGCTTGATGTACTTTAGCGGTAACTAAATGTGGATCAATCCATAATAGTTCATTTTGATGAGAGTTAGCGTCATCTAATAATAGTAGGGAAGCCCTATTTTTAACGGCTGCTATCGCTTCGGAACTAATTCGATTTAACGCGCTTTGTAAAGTTTCTGATGGACTAAATGTAACAGAAATTGTAGAAACAGAGCTTTGAGTGGTGAATAGCTGTATAAGTTGTTCGTACGTAATCGTCTGTAAGTCTGCCGCGATAGGCTGGGCTAAACTTCCTTCTAAAATAATTGGTGAAAGCATCTCGATTACAAATGGTTGTTTAGAGTTATCTAATAAACTTGGACGTTCTCCGAGTACGGTACGTGTGGAGAAATGTTCGACTTCTCGATCACGATCGATGGCTGGATTTGTTACAACGGCTACACTTTCCTTAATGAAATCGGCAATATTTCGTCTATCTGTATCAAGTGCGGCAAGTGGTGAGTCATGCCCAAGTGAACGAATTGGTTCGACACCTTTTGTTGCCATCTGTTCAAGGAGCTGAATATGTTCTCGATCCCAGCCGAAAGCAACGTATTGCTTCGTTTCAACTTGAACGGAATCACATAACCCCTGAATTTCTTTCGTTTCAGGGATAGATAAGTTTACATGATAGTTGGTAACATCGATTCGTTTCTTAAAACGGTTATATACTTCAATTTGATAATTGTCGTATTCATAGAGAATAAGCTCATCTTGTTCATTCCATTTTAGTCCAACTTTTTCTCCAGGAGCGAGTGGTTTCGGCTCTGCTACATACTCAGTTGGTGATACAACTCCAGGTTCAGAAGAGAAAATATAGGAGCTCTCTGTCTCTACTTTCCAAACTGGGCGCAATCCAAGAGAATCGACACTGAAAACAGCTTCATCTTTATAACGTGAAATGATGCCAGCTGGACCTTGAGCGAAATGCCCCCAAGCCTCACGTATATAAGTGTATAAGTTTTGTAAGTTTGTTTCGTAAAGTTTTATTTCATTAATAATTGGTGGAAATAATATATCCATTGCTTCAAATAAGCTGTAGTTATACTGAACGAGAAGGGTTTCTAAGGTGCGGTTTAAATCTTGGGAGTCACTTCCCCCTGCAGTAAGTGGTACATGAATCATTTCGGCTTGATCACGTAATTTGGCAATTGTATTAATTTCACCATTATGTCCGAGAATGCTAAATGGTTGTACACGAAAAAAATTAGATAATGTATTAGTAGAATAGCGATTATGTCCTAGTGTCATAGTTGAAGCGATAAGTGGGTGTTGTAAATCGTTGTAATAGGCAACAAGTGTATCTCCAGCACCTAGAACTTTATATACAACATGTTCATGACTTAATGAGGCAACATGAATTGCTTCATTTTCTTCGATTTTTATTGTTACAGAAAATAATGTTTGTTCAATATTTTTAACTTTACTTTCGGCGATAAGGGCAATTTGCCAAAATAAAGGTTCTTCTTGTTTACCAAGAGGACCGAGTGCATCTGAGTTTATTACATCATCATTTTCGAAAACAATTGTAAATTTTTCATTGTTTAGTTGCGTACGAATGTAATCTTTTAACTCAGCAATGTTTTCTTTTTTGTTTAGAAAAAAATGTCCAACGATAAAGTGGGGATGATCCACAATCGTTGGATTATATCCGCTACTTTTCAGTTTTTCATTCCAAAGTGCTTTTGGCATGTCGATATGAATTCCGATACCATCTCCTTCGCCATTAATGAAACCAGCTCTATGATTCATTTTGACGAGTGATTGTATACAAAGGTCTATGTTTTCTTTTGTAGGAATTCTTCGTTTTTCCATAACGGAAACGATTCCACACGCATCATGTTCTGCATTTTTATAATTCCGAAATAAAGACGGTGTCCATTTATTTTTTTTATTGAGCATCCGTCAATCCCCCCTCTGGAAAATGAATTTTGAATAATCTTACTATTTAAGGCGTAAGTAGCCTTGTATACAGGGATAGTAAGGATATAAAAGAATATAAAACAGATAATTATGAATAATTATACTATTAATAAGGGATTTATGAAATAGAAAAAAGGAAAAAAGAAAGGTTGCTTTCTTTTTTCCTTTTAATTACAGGTGTTATTTATTGTCTGCTAAAGCAGCAAATGCTCTGCCGACAGCTTCAATTGTATACTCAATATCTTCTTTTGTATGTTCTGTCGTTAAGAACCATGCTTCATACTTAGAAGGTGCTAAATTAATACCTTCTTGAAGCATTAGCTTGAAGAATCTACCGAACATTTCCCCATCTGTATTTTTGGCTGCATCGTAATCTTCGATTGTATTTGTCGTGAAGTATACAGTTAATGCACCTTTTAGACGGTTTACTGTAATATCGATGTTATGTTTTGTAGCTTGTTCTAAAATTCCTTTTTCAAGCATTGCGCCAAGTGCATCTAATTTCTCGTATACGCCTTCTTGTTGAAGTACTTCAAGGCATGCAATACCTGATGCCATAGAAGCAGGGTTCCCGGCCATTGTACCAGCTTGGTATGCAGGGCCGAGCGGTGCAACTTGTTCCATAATTTCTTTCTTACCACCGTAAGCGCCAATTGGAAGACCGCCGCCGATAACTTTACCAAGTGCTGTTAAATCTGGTGTTACACCAAGTAAGTCTTGAGCACCACCGTACATAAAGCGGAAAGCAGTAATAACTTCATCATAAATTACTAATGCGCCAGCTTCGTGAACAAGTTCGTTTACTTTTTCGAGGAAGCCAGGTTTTGGCTCTACAATACCGAAGTTTCCAACGATTGGTTCTACAAGGATAGCTGCTACTTCATGTCCCCATTTATCTAACGCTTCTTTTAAAGTTTCTACATTATTAAATGGAACGGTAATAACCTCTTGTGCAATACTTTGTGGCACACCAGCTGAATCAGGAGTTCCAAGAGTAGAAGGACCAGAGCCAGCTGCTACAAGTACTAAATCGGAATGACCGTGGTAACAACCAGCGAATTTCATAATTTTTGTGCGGCCAGTGTAAGCGCGAGCAACACGAATGGTTGTCATAACGGATTCTGTACCCGAGTTTACGAAGCGGACTTTATCTAAAGCGGGCATTGCTTCTTTTAACATTTTTGCAAATTTTACTTCTAGTGCTGTTGGCGTTCCGTATAGTACACCATTTTCAGCAGCTGTTGTAATCGCTTTTGTTATATGCGGGTGAGCATGTCCAGTAATAATAGGGCCGTATGCTGCTAAATAATCGATATATTTATTTCCATCTACATCCCAGAAATAAGCACCTTTTCCACGTTCCATTGCAACCGGAGAACCGCCTCCAACTGCTTTGAAAGAACGGGAAGGACTGTTAACACCACCAACGATATGTTCTAAAGCTTCCTTATGTAACGCTTCTGATTTTGTGAAATTCACTTCAATTCATCTCCTTACAAAAATCTATGTATTATTCTAACATGTTTTTTGAAAAGACGTATTGTTTGTGATAGAAGGAGCAGTTGGGTAAACTATTCGTTGTGACATTTAGGAAGGGGGTCCGATTATGAAATCGGTAATTGAGGTACAAGGGTTACGTAAAGAGTTTACAGCCTATTCAAGTCGTCCGGGATTAAAGGGTGCATTTCGCGATTTATTAAATCGTAATTATAAAATAGTACCAGCAGTAAATGATGTTTCTTTTACTGTGAAGCAAGGTGAAATGGTTGGTTATATTGGTGAGAATGGTGCTGGTAAATCAACGACGATTAAAATGCTTACAGGGATTTTGACTCCGACATCAGGGCAAATTACAGTGAACGGAATGAATCCACACAAACAGAGAGAAGAATTTGTAAGAACAATCGGTGTTGTGTTTGGTCAGCGTTCACAGCTTTGGTGGGATATTGCTGTACAAGAATCATTTCGTTTATTGAAGAAAGTGTACGGTGTATCAGACGCTCAGTATAAGGAACATATGGAACATGTTATTGAAACGTTAGATATCGGTCCTTTATTAGATAAACCGGTACGAAAATTATCTCTTGGTCAAAGAATGCGTTGTGAACTAGCAGCGGCGTTAATTCATAATCCGCCGTTATTATTTTTAGATGAGCCGACAATTGGACTAGATGTTCTTGTGAAATTGAAAATACGAGAATTTTTAAAAGAGATGAATGAACGTTATAAAACAACAATTTTATTAACGACGCATGATATTACTGATATTGAAGCTTTATGTGAACGCGTCATCATGCTTGATGAAGGAAATATTATGTATGACGGATCTTTAGATAATCTTCGTACGCAGTGGGGAGTAGAGAAGGAAATACATTTTCAGTTTGTTGCCCCAGTTTCATACCAGGAGTTATCAATGGTTATGCCAGATAGTCATGTTGCTTGGTCAAAGGCGAAGGAAGAAAACGCATGGGTGGCAAAAATACCGAATGAAGAAGTTATCATTTCTATGTTGATTTCTAAAGTAGTACAGGCCTTTCAAATTAAAGATTTGAAAATTAACGAAGTGTCTACAGAGGAAATTATTCGTAACATTTATGAAGAAGGTATTATGCATGGGTAAGTATATTGAAATGATTCGAATTCGCTTTTTAATGATGCTTGCTTATCGTACAAATTATTACAGCGGGATTTTAATTTATACGATTAATATTGGTGCGTATTATTTTTTATGGCAAGCAATTTATAGCGGGAAAGAGAATATTGAAAGTTTATCTATTTCACAAATGACTACGTATATTGCGATCGCATGGATGGCACGTGCTTTTTATTTCAATAATATAGATAGAGAAATTGCGATGGAAATTCAAGAAGGGCGTGTGGCGGTAGAGCTAATTCGTCCGTACAACTATTTAGGTATGAAAGTTATGCAAGGGCTTGGAGAAGGGATATTTCGTTTTGCTTTCTTTTCAATTCCAGGTATGGTTATTGTTACGTTATTATTTTCATTACAAATTACAACGAATTTTCAAACGTGGTTATATTTCTTCTTATCTTTAATATTTAGTTTTATCATTAATACACAAATAAATTTAATGACAGGAATGCTTACATTCTTCTTATTTAATAATAGTGGAATTATGTATGCGAAACGTGTTGTTATCGATTTATTTTCTGGTCTATTATTACCGATTAGTTTTTATCCGTTATGGGCCCAAAAAGCAATGGTGTTTTTACCGTTTCAAGCAATTAGTTATATTCCGAGTATGATTTTCTCTGAAGGTATACAAGGGAGTAAGTTATATGAAGCTTTATTATTTCAAATGATTTGGGCAATTATACTTATTATTCCAATTGTACTGATGTGGAAAACGGCGAGAAAACGTCTAATCGTACAAGGGGGATGATGAGATGATGTATATAAAATTATTTTTGCAATATGCAAGTCAATATATAAAAACAAAATTGGAGTATCGTGGCGATTTTATCGTCGGATTACTTTCAGATTTATCACTACAAGCTGTTAATTTAATCTTCATTCTTGTTGTGTTTGGACATACACAAGCATTAAAAGGCTGGAGTAGAGAAGAAGTAATCTTTATTTACGGTTTCTTTTTAGTACCGTTTGCCATTTTTTCAGCTTTCTTTAATATATGGGACTTTAATGATCGTTACATTATTAAAGGAGAAATGGACCGTATATTAACGAGACCAATCCATAGTTTGTTTCAAATTATATTAGAAAGAATGGAACTCGAATCTTTAATTGGAGCGATTACAGGAATTATTGTAATGGGATATGCAGCAGTAGAATTACAGTTATCTTTTTACTGGTATGATTTCTTCTTATTCCTACTAATGGTAGGGGGAGGGGCGCTTGTGTACGGCGGGATATTTGTTACGCTTGCAAGCCTTGGATTTTGGTCGGATGCGAAAAGTTCGATTATGCCGCTTATGTATAACATAGGGAATTATGGACGCTATCCTGTTGATATTTATAACCGTGTTATTCGCTTTGTTTTAACGTTTGTTTTACCGTTTGCATTTGTGGGGGTATATCCAGCAGCATACTTTTTAAGGAAAACAGAGTGGAATAGCTATGCTTTTGCGACACCATTTGTTGGTATTATCTGTTTTACTATTGCAATTACCCTTTGGAATCAAGGGGTTAAACGATATCGCGGTGCAGGGAATTAATTATAGAAGCTTGTTCGTTTCTAAGGGATAAATCAGCTATAGTTCTCATACATATAAAATGAGGTGGAGGACATGTTATGGGGATTTATTCTATTAATTGTAGCAATTACTATTTTGAGAAGTGTCCAATTATTATGGAGTTCATATTCAGATTCCAAACGTTTCTTTTCGCTGTATAATTTAGCCACGTTGTTTTTAATTTATACAACGGTATTGATTGCGTTTGGATTAAGTTATGTTGTATTAGAGGAAATGGGTTTTGCAGTTTTGAAAGAAGATGGGGATAGATTAAGCGCTCATTCCTTTCAACTTGTTGAAATATGTTTATATTTTAGCGCAGTTACTTTATTGTCTGTTGGATATGGAGATATAGCTCCGATTGGAATCGGGAGATGGATTGCAATTGGAGAGGCGCTAATTGGATATACATTACCGTTTGCCTTTGTGGTAAGGACTGTAATGGACAATGAAAAATAAGGTAGCATTTGTTATAGTAATAGAAAAGAGTAGGAGTGATAACAATGATCACAGTAGGAGAAATGGCTCCAGAATTTACATTAGAGGGAAGTGACGGGGAACAAGTTCGCTTAGCTGATTTTCGTGGTAAAAATGTAGTTCTATATTTTTATCCGAAAGATATGACTCCAGGGTGTACAACTGAAGCATGTGATTTTCGAGATGCATATGGATTATTTCAAGAGAAAGATACAGTTATTCTTGGTGTAAGCCCTGATTCAGCGAACAGACATCTGAAATTTATTGAGAAGCATGAGCTTCCATTTGTACTTTTAGTAGATGAAGATCATAAGGTAGCAGAATTGTACGATGTTTGGAAATTGAAAAAGAACTTTGGGAAAGAGTACATGGGAATCGAGCGTTCTACATTCCTTATTAATAAAGATGGTGAGCTTGTAAAAGAATGGCGTAAAGTGAAAGTGAAAGGACATATTGAGGATGTTCTTTCTTATATAAAGTAAATTCATTGTGGAGATAAAATATATAGAAGTAAGGCGAGTGTCTATACATATTTTATCGTCTTACATAAAGTGAAGTGTAGGGCATACCTCCTCAGATGATAGTATTCCAAGTGCGATTATGTCGCACTTTTTTTCTATGTAAATGTATAGAAAATGGGGAAAGATATATAAGAATAAGGCTATATACAAAAATAAACCACATACTTATAGTAGAAATATTGACGATTTATAAGAAAAGGAGTACACTCTTTATAAGAATTATAAAATAATAATCCGTATAGAATCGGGGTGCATGACGGTGGTCAAAGAAGAATTAAAAGAAGCGCTAGAAATGCTGAAAAATACGGGTGTACGCATTACTCCACAGCGTCATGCTATTTTAGAGTACCTTGTGGAATCTATGACGCACCCAACAGCGGATGACATTTATAAAGCATTAGAAGGTAAGTTTCCAAATATGAGTGTTGCAACTGTCTATAATAACTTACGTGTATTTAAAGAGGTTGGACTTGTAAAGGAATTAACTTATGGAGACGCTTCAAGTAGATTTGATTATGTTACAAGTCAACATTATCATGTGATTTGCGAAAAATGTGGTAAGATTGTTGATTTTCCTTATGGAGGTTTGGAACAGCTTGAAGAGGAAGCTGCGAAAACGACAGGCTTCGTTATTAATAGTCATCGCTTAGAAATTTATGGCGTTTGTCCAGAGTGTCATAAGGCGTAATATATAATAAAGAAAGAGGGAGACGATTACGTCACCCTCTTTCTTTATTATATGGAGATGAAAAAATACTGATCAAAGTGAAAACACGTGTTACCCTTTATAGCTTTTTTTATTGTACTTCTCATCAAATTCTTTTCCTTCTAAACTCGGATCGAGTGTTAAAGGTTGGTTGCAATGCATACATGCGTCGACACGACCGAGCATTTTTGTTGGCTTATCGCAGCTTGGACAAATAATTTGTACAGTTTTAGTGGATAACATACCAATCCAAAAGTAAACGACAGTACTAGCGATAACAGCTAAAAAGCCAACCATCATAAATGTTGTCATAATAATAATGTTGTCACGGAAAAAAACTCCTAAGTATGCAATGAAGAGACCGATAAATACTAGACTTAATGCAAAGGTCCGAATTTTATTGATTTTGTTCGAATATTTAATGCCCATTCCCACCACACTCCTATAATAATAATATAACATAAAAATCAGAATTTTCATTCTTGTATAAACCTAGTGAAATGATAAGGTGTAAAATAGGAAGGCGTATAGCCATGTAAAAAGAATACATGGGGAGATAGAATGTTATCGTTCAAGTGTTTTTAAAGTTTTTAACGGGATGTGAAATTTTTTTTGAAAAAGTATTGACCCTATATATACTGCATGATATATTAATAAACGTCGCTGATGCGGAAACGCAGAAAACGACAAAAAAGAAAATGAAAAACTTAGTTGACATCGAAAAACGAAGATGTTAACATAAGGAAGTCGCAAATGAGCGGCAAAGAAGTTCTTTGAAAACTGAACGAAACAAACAACGTGAACGTCAATTT
>Ga0213824_1000081_pt1 | contig 81090 bp, 96 predicted proteins | sample MC6MC0906MG_FD_179892 | JGI IMG/M metagenome (GOLD analysis project Ga0213824, IMG submission 179892) | Enriched soil aggregate microbial communities from Iowa State University, Ames, United States - MC6-MC0906-MG | ecosystem: Environmental > Terrestrial > Soil > Unclassified | place: USA: Iowa...
TATTAGGCACGCCGCCAGCGTTCATCCTGAGCCAGGATCAAACTCTCCAATAAAGTTAGTTTGTCTAGCATCTAAAAATAAAAATTGACGTTCACGTTGTTTGTTTCGTTCAGTTTTCAAAGAACTACTTGGTCGCTCATTTGCGACTTCCTTATGTTAACATCTTCGTTTTTCGATGTCAACTAAGTTTTTTAATTTCTTTTTTGTCGTTTTCTGCGTTTCCGCATCAGCGACGGTTATTAATATATCATGCAGAAAAATGAAATGCAACACCTTTTGAAAACTTTTTTAAAAGTAACTACATTTCTTTTTTAATATCATATACTTAAACGAAATATCTCTTTCATGTATAAGTAATTCCTACATATATTCTATATAAAGTCACTCTACCCAAAAACATTTCTTTCTATATAAATGTTTTATTCATATACCATATCATACAAGGAGGAATATATATGGACTACACCGATTTATTAATCAAACTAGGTCTTTCAGCTATTTTAGGATTCGCCATCGGTTTAGAGCGCGAATTAAAACGTAAACCCCTTGGTTTAAAAACGTGTTTAGTTATTTCTATAATTAGTTGCCTCCTGACGATTGTTTCTATTAAAGCAGCTTACAACTTACCGCATACCGATCATATGAATATGGATCCACTTCGACTTGCTGCACAAATCGTATCAGGAATCGGTTTTTTAGGTGCTGGTGTTATTTTAAGAAGAGGGAATGATAGTATTGCAGGGCTAACGACTGCTGCTATGATTTGGGGTGCTTCCGGTATTGGTATTGCCGTTGGAGCCGGATTCTATATCGAAGCGATTTTCGGGATGTGTTTCCTTATGATTAGTGTAGAACTTATACCATTAACGATGAAATTCGTCGGTCCTAGATCATTTCGTCAACGTGATATCGCAGTGAAACTTGTTGTACGAAATATGGACAATATCCCGACCGTAATTGAAGAAATAAAAGAAATGGATATAAAAGTTAAGAACATGAAGCTCAAAACATTGGAAAATGGTTCGCACTATTTACATTTGAAATTGTCTATCGATCAAAAAAGACATACTGCTGATGTTTATTATGCTCTTCAGCACCTTGAAAGTGTTCAACAAACTGAAATAGAAAGTATGTAATATGAAAAAACTCTCTTTTTAATTAGAGAGTTTTTCTTTTTTCTATAATGGTAACAATGAATGTAGTCCTGCAAAGTAAGGAGGAATAAGAATTTGAAATCCCGCGCGAATTTAGTAGATACATTTCGTGATTCCATTATTTTTCGTTTAATTTGTTTTATTATTGTACTTACTGCTTTTTCTGGCTTTCTTATACATACACTCGAGCCAGCTCACTTCACCACATGGTTCGACGGGGTTTGGTGGTCAATCGTCACCATCTTCACCGTTGGATACGGCGATTTTGCCCCCCATACAACGATAGGAAAACTTATTGGTATAGGTATTATTCTATTAGGAACTGGATTTTGTTCTTATTATATGGTTCTATTCGCCACCGACATGATTAATAAACAATATATGAAAATTAAAGGCGAAGACGCTGCTACCTCTAATGGTCATATGATTATCGTAGGCTGGAATGAGCGAGCAAAACATGTTGTAAAACAAATGCACATATTACAACCGAACCTTGATATCGTTCTAATTGATGAAACACTTTCTTTACTTCCAAAGCCATTTCATCATTTAGAATTTATAAAAGGTTGTCCACATCACGATCAAACTTTATTAAAAGCTAACATCACAACAGCTCACACTATATTAATAACAGCGGACAAAGAGAAGAACGAAAGCTTAGCAGATACAGAATCCATTTTGAATATTTTAACTGCAAAAGGACTTAATCCAAACATTCACTGCATCGCTGAACTTCTTACTTCTGATCAAATTCAAAATGCAACGCGAGCTGGCGTATCAGAAATTATAGAAGGAAATAAATTAACGAGCTATGTATTTACTGCTTCTCTTTTATTCCCTTCTATTTCAGGTGTACTATTCTCACTTTACGATGAAATCTCTGATAACAAATTACAACTGATGGAAATTCCCCCGTCCTGCACCGGACAATCCTTTGCGAATTGTAGCTATACTCTTTTAAAGCAAAACATTCTCTTACTAGGTGTAAAGCGCGACGAGCAATATATGATCAATCCAGTTCACTCTTCCATTCTCATCGAAAGCGACATACTCATTGTTATTCACCATTAAAAAAATGATTTTCTAGTTCTTGTACCAATACTTTACCAATATTGACATACTTTCTTTTCACATCTCCATCTGGATCTTGTGGCTCCGCAAATTGATCCAATCCACTCGTTCCAGCTGTTAAAGCATTAACATTATCATCTAGTTCGTCTTGATATACGTGCGAAAGAATATACGGTGTTTCAAGACGGACTATTACACCAGGCACATCTAGTTCTCCATCCACTGCAGTAAATGGTACGCGTAAAAATTGATACCCTTCTTCTTCGTCAATTTTATAATCAAAGCATCCTTTATCATAATCCCAATTGCCGCCAATACTATATCCAAGTGGTTTCATAACCTCTTCTAACTTATATAACGCATATGTACGTCCTTCTAAATTTGATTGAATCGGAATCAAGCCCATCCCTCCTAGACTTTTCCTTTAGCATACCCATTCTAGTTTGAATATACCGATGTACCTTTCCGTAAAATAACAAAAAGCGATCGGAGACCCGATCGCTTTTCATTATTTTAAACGCTCTTCTAATTCTGCTTTTAATTCTTCAAATCCTGGTTTACCAAGTAAAGCAAACATGTTTTTCTTGTATGCTTCTACTCCTGGTTGGTCAAATGGATTTACGCCTAATAAATAACCGCTCATCGCACACGCTTTTTCGAAGAAGTATACAAGGTAACCGAATGTGTATTCATTTAATTCAGGGATGTTTACGATTAAGTTTGGTACTCCGCCATCGCTATGGGCAAGTAATGTACCTTCGTATGCTTTCGTGTTTACGAAGTCTATCGTTTCACCAGCAAGATAGTTTAATCCATCTAAATCGTTGTCATCTAATTCGATTTTTAGTTCGTGTGTAGATTTACCTACTTTAAGAACTGTTTCGAATAGATCACGGCGACCTTCTTGAATGTATTGACCTAATGAGTGTAAGTCAGTTGAGAAGTTTGCTGAAGATGGGAAAATACCTTTTTGATCTTTTCCTTCACTTTCACCAAATAACTGTTTCCACCACTCAGAGAAGTAGTGAAGTGCTGGCTCATAGTTAACAAGCATTTCAATTGTTTTCCCTTTATTATATAGGGCATTACGAACTACTGCGTATTGGTAAGCTGGGTTTTCTTCCAGTTCTGATGTCGCGAAGTCATCATGACCAGCAGCTGCACCTTTCATCATCTCTTCAATATTTAAGCCACTTGCCGCGATTGGTAATAAACCAACTGGCGTTAATACAGAGAAACGGCCGCCAACATCATCTGGAATTACGAATGTTTCGTAACCTTCGTTATCAGCTAATGTTTTTAAGGCACCACGCGCTTTATCTGTAGTTGCATAAATACGTTTGCGAGCTTCTTCTTTTCCATACTTCTCTTCTAATAATTTACGGAAAATACGGAATGCGATTGCAGGCTCTGTTGTTGTACCTGATTTGGAAATAACGTTAATAGAGAAGTCTTTACCTTCTAGTACGTCCATTAAATCTTTCATGTAAGTGGAGCTAATGTTTTGTCCAACAAATAGCACTTGTGGAGTTTTACGTTGTTCTTTAGAAAGCGTGTTGTAGAAAGAATGGTTTAACATTTCAATTGCTGCACGTGCTCCTAGGTAAGAACCACCGATACCTACAACAAGTAAAATGTCAGAGTCATTTTTAATTTTTTCTGCGCATTTTTGAATGCGAGCAAATTCTTCTTTGTCATATTGAAGCGGAAGCTCTACCCACCCAAGGAAATCGTTCCCAGCTCCAGTTTTTTCGTGGATTGCATGGTGTGTTACTTTTACTGCATCACGTAAATAAGTTAGTTCATTTTCACCGATGAAGGATAACGCTTTAGAATAGTCGAACGTTACATGTGTACTCATCTTTTTCCCTCCAATTATGTATATGTATTTCTGTATTCACTTTAGCGAAACTAAAGTTGTAAATCAAGCGATTCAACAATTGTAAACGTAACCATTATTTATTTTTTAGAAAAAGTTCATTTTTTGCATAAAAATTCGCATTTTTCGGTATAGATGTATATACATCCTTTTTCGTACATTTTTTATGTATAAAAACACCCAAACTACACCATTCTATAAAAGAGTTAAATTTTCTTATTAACTCAGCGCTCGCTCATGCTTCACAATTAAGGGGGGCTTTTTCATGAGTACATTGCAACGTATCGCATTAGTCTTTACTGTAATTGGCGCTGTAAACTGGGGATTAATCGGGTTCTTCCAGTTTGACTTAGTGGCAGCCATTTTCGGCGGACAAAACTCAGCTCTCGCACGTATTATTTACGGCATCGTTGGTATATCTGGGCTTATCAATCTTGGTTTACTCTTTAAACCATCTGAAAATCTTGGTACACACCCAGAAACAAACGAAATTCGATAACCAGTATGTCCTCTTCACCTCCGACATACGAATATGATTGCATGCAATCATATTTGCAAATATATATCATAAGATAAAGTAAAAGAGGAACGCTCATATGCGCTCCTCTTTTACTTTGTTAACTCGGACTCTTCAATCCATTCTGTCAGCTTTTCTCGCAACGTATTAAACCCGTCCTTAGATGGATTCGGTATAAGAATCCTTCCTTGTTTTCTTTTCGCCGCTTTTAACGATAAACTCATTTTTCTGTGCTCTTCATCAATTGAAAGTACTTTTACTTCTACTGTATCGCCGACTTTCAAAAAGTCATGAATATCCTTTACATATCCATTTGTAATTTCAGATATATGCACAAGTCCTTGTGTTTCTGCATCTAACGCTACAAACGCACCATAATCTTGAATTCCAGTCACTTTCCCTGTTACAACCACTCCTGTTGTATATTGTTCTGACATATGAAACACTCCCATACGTTTACCATTTTCTCTACAAATGTAGATTGCAAAACAGATGTACTTATTATTAAATATCCGATTGGTGAATAAGTACCTTAAGTAAAATACCGAGGATACTCACACCTTATATTAGTAAATTATACCACTATGATAGAACTCATTCAAAATTCACGAAAAAATTTCCTGCAATACGTATAATTCTCCAATATTGGGATAGAATACTAACACATGGCTTTCTAGTATTCCCCCCCTTTTATGGACAAAACGTATTATGTTTTGTCCTTTTTTTATTCTCTATGAACCGTTCCATTCTCTTCATCGCTTCCATAAGTTGCTCAAGCGATGTTGCATATGAACAACGAATGAATCCTTCACCACTCTCACCAAACACACTTCCAGGAACAACAGCCACTTGTTCTTCTAATAATAATTGTTCTGCAAATTCTGCTGAAGATAGTCCGGTTGAAGCTATGGAAGGGAAAACATAAAATGCCCCGCCTGGTACATGACATGTTAAGCCCATTTCATTGAAAGATGCCGCCATAAAGTTGCGGCGTTTCTTATAGCTATCTCTCATTCGAATTACTTCATCATTTCCCCCGCGTAATGCTTCAAGTGCTGCAAATTGAGACATCGTTGGTGCACACATCATTGAATATTGATGGATTTTGAGCATTAATTCTGAAAATTGAACAGGGGCTGCAATCATCCCAAGACGCCATCCTGTCATCGCAAATCCTTTTGAAAATCCTGAAATTAAAATCGTATGTTCACGCATGTTTTGAATGCTCGCGAAACTTGTATACACTTCGTCATATACAAGCTCTGCATAAATTTCATCAGATAACACGATTAAATTATACTTCTCAACAATAACTGCTAGCTTTTCTAATTCGGATTTGTTTAACATTGCACCTGTTGGATTATTCGGGGAGCAAAGTAATATTGCCTTTGTTTTCGCTGTAATAGCCGCTTCAATTTGTTCTGGTTGTACTTTAAATTCGTTTTCTAAAGTAGTCGCTACAGGAACTGGAACTCCTCCAGCTAATGATACAAGCGGTGCATAAGAAACGAAGCTCGGTTCAATAATGATCACTTCATCATCAGGATTTATAATGGCGCGCATCGCTACATCTAACGCCTGGCTTGCTCCAACCGTAACAATGATTTCATCGTTTGGATCATAAGATACTGCAAATTGTTTTTTTAGATACTTTGCTATTTCTTGACGGAGCTCCAATAATCCTGCATTTGCTGTATATGACGTATATCCTTGTTCTAAAGAACGAATACATGCTTGCCTTACATTCCAAGGTGTAACAAAGTCTGGCTCTCCTACCCCAAGGGAAATAACACCTTTCATATTTGCTGCTAAATCGAAAAACTTTCGAATACCAGATGGTTGTAAAGATTCTGCCGCTCTAGATAGTTCAAATTGCTTCATGGTGTCACCACAATTCGCTTATCATCATCGTTTTTTTCATAAATAATTCCTTCATGTTTATACTTCTTCAAAATGAAATGTGTTGTCGTAGAAACGACAGATTCAATCGTTGCTAATTTCTCAGAAACAAACATCGCTACTTCTCCCATTGTCTTCCCTTCTAATGTAATAGAAAGATCATATGTCCCTGACATTAAATACACGGATTTCACTTCTGAATAACGATAAATTTGTTCAGCAACCGCATCGAACCCAACGCCGTGCTTTGGCGTAACTTTCACATCAATCATCGCTGTTAAACCAGTATGTTCTTTCACTTTTGTCCAATCGATATGTGTTACATAGTCCACAATAATCTTTTCACTTTCTAATTTCGCAACAATCTTCTTCACTTCTTCTACTTCTATATTTAACAGCTTCGCTAATGTATCTACAGATAAACGACTATTCTTTTCAAGACAAGCTAATAACTCTAATTCTTTTTCTGTCACCATATAAATCATCCTTCCTTTTCGTTTGTGTCTAAATTATACAAATACCTTTTCCTGTTTGAAAAGAAGATTTTTTTAGAGAATTATGTCAAAATAAAGTGAAACTTTAATCCATGGAAAGGTTCACCCCATGGATTATTAGCCCGCACCAATCGGGCTTTTACGGACAGTTGCTTTCCCACCTAATCTCTTTGCTTGAGCTGCTTTTTGAGGTGGAAGGCTTACTGTCCGTTAAAGCGGGGTGAAGTGAAACTTTAATCAGTGGAAAAATGCGGGATAAAGTGAAAGGGGATGGAACCGTGAAACCAAAAGTATATATTGCCGAACCAGTTCCAACATTTGTAGAAAACTATTTATCAGAACACTGTGATTTTGAAAAATGGGATCAAAACGAGAAAGTACCTCGTGATGTTCTATTGGAGAAAATAAAAGATAAAGATGGATTATTAAATTTCGGATCTGCTATTAATGAAGAATTGTTAGATGTAGCTCCTAACTTAAAAGTAGTGAGTAACATTTCTGTTGGTTACGATAATTTTGATTTAACAGCGATGGAAAAGCGAAATGTCATCGGAACGAATACACCATATGTATTAGATGATACAGTAGCAGATCTCGTTTTCGCTCTTATGTTATCTGCTAGTCGCCGTGTTTGCGAACTCAATTCCTATGTAAAAAATGGTGAATGGAATGCTGAAATCGGAAAAGAACACTTCGGACTAGATGTACATCATAGTACAATCGGCATTATCGGAATGGGACGAATTGGAGAAGCTGTCGCAAAACGAGCGAAATTCGGATTTGATATGGATGTCCTTTACTATAACCGTCGCCGTAAAGAAGAAGCGGAACAAAAATTTGATGCTACATATTGTGATTTACAAACTCTAATCAAACAATCTGATTTTATTATTCTTCTTACTCCATTAACAGATGAAACGTATCATCTTATTTGCGAAAAGGAATTTTCATTAATGAAAGAAACAGCAATTTTCATTAATGCCTCTCGCGGGAAAACAGTAGATGAAACTGCATTAATTCATGCATTAACAGAAAAGAAAATATTTGCAGCCGGCATCGACACATTTACACAAGAGCCTATCCAAAAAGATAATCCACTCTTATCATTACAAAATGTTGTAACTTTACCGCACATCGGATCTGCAACATTAAAAACTCGGCAGCAAATGGCAATGACAGCTGCTGAAAATTTAGTTGCAGGATTACAAGGAAAAACACCACCTAATATTGTTCGTGGGTAATTATAAAGTGAAACTTTAATCAGTGGAGGTTTTACGGGCAGTAAGACTCCCACAAATAGCGGGATAAATAAGTGAAAGGCAAGATGACGATGTCATCTTGCCTTTTTTTGTTAACATATTTTTTTCTTACCTGGAGATGATATGAACAAAAATCAATGGAGTGACAAAAATGAACCATGAATGCAAATGCCCTTACTTCACTTTTTCCACTCGCGGCACTACTATTCATTACGAATTGTATGAACATAATAATAAAAAAGAGCGACCTACTTTCGTACTCGTTCACGGCTTCCTATCTTCCTCATTTAGCTATCGAAGACTCATTCCTTTACTAACAAAGGAAGGCACAGTAATCGCCCTTGATTTACCACCATTCGGAAAAAGTGATAAATCTCATCTCTTTAAGTATTCTTATCACAATTTAGCAACGATTATTATTGATTTAATTGAACATTTATCTCTCTCAAATATTGTATTAATTGGTCATTCTATGGGTGGGCAAATTTCTCTCTATGTAAACCGTATACGTCCTGAACTCATTTCAAAAACGATTTTACTATGCAGCTCTAGCTATTTAGCACGCGCAACCTTACCTTTACTGTACTCTTCTTATTTACCGTTCTTTCATTTATACGTAAAGAACTGGATTATACGGCGCGGCATTGTTCACAACTTAATGAATGTCGTTCATGATCACTCATTAATTGACGATGAAATGAAAGAAGGTTACTCCGCTCCTTTTTATGATGATCGTATATTCCCTGCCTTAACTCGAATGATAAGAGACCGTGAAGGTGACTTATCTTCAACTGAATTACAAAAAATCGAAACACCAGTATTACTCATTTGGGGTGAAAAAGATCGCGTCGTCCCTGTACATGTAGGGCACCGTCTTCATAAAGATTTACCTAATTCAACATTTATCTCTTACGAAAATACAGGGCACTTACTACCAGAAGAAAAGCCCGAGCATGTTTATGAAGAAATCATGACGTTTTCCGCACTGTGAAGCGCAACTTTAATCAATCCGAACGAACTAAAATAAACAAAAAGGCTGTCGTAAATTCCGACAGCCTACAATGAACAACTTCCACCTTCTTTTATTACAAGTAATTCCACAGCTAACTTCTCACATTTTTCAAGCGCTGGTACTTCCTCAAAAGACATAAAGTATATATGTTGAATCTTTTTGGCGATGTATTTTGGATCGTCAAACACACTTACGACGTTCACAACATCGCTCGCTTCTGTTTCATAAAACTCCGGCCCCATTTGAAACGGATCCCAATTCTTCACAAACTCTATCATCTTTTCATATGTACCCATTCGCTTCCCGCCTTTTCACTTTTTAATACTTTTCTTTATCCTATCACATCAGCTATTCTATAAGAAGAGAGAGAACTTTCATAACTTTAACGGTTTTACAGAAGAAGGGGGCAAACATATGCAGCTATTTCATAAAACGGTAAATCGGCGTGGTACACATAGTACAAAATGGGATACATATAAAAACGAAGAACTTCTCCATGCTTGGATTGCAGATATGGATTTTGAAGTACCAAAACCAATTCAAACTGCATTACGACAGCGTATGGAACATCCTATTTTTGGCTATACAATTCCTCCAGAAAATATTGGGGATATTATTTGCGATTGGACAAAAAGCCAATACGATTGGGATATAAAAAAAGAGTGGATTGTATTTAGCGCAGGCATCGTTCCAGCTCTTAGTACAAGCATACAAGCATTAACGAAAGAAGGAGAATCTGTACTCGTACAACCTCCTATTTATCCACCATTTTTTGAAATGGTCAAAACAAATAATAGACAATTATGCGAGAGTCCCTTATTTAAACAAAGTGGCACATATAAGATAGACTTCGAGCATCTAGAAACTCAATTTAAACAAGGTGTAAAACTAATGCTTCTTTGTAGCCCTCACAATCCTATTGGACGTGTTTGGACGAAAGATGAACTAACAAAACTCGGTTCGTTATGTACGCAATATAATGTAACCGTTGTCGCCGACGAAATTCACGCCGATATTATTTATAAAGGCCATACTCATACACCGTTTGCTTCTTTATCTGAAGAATTAGCAGCATGCACTATTACTTGTATGGCTCCGAGCAAAACATTTAATATCGCTGGATTACAAGCATCAATCATTATTATTCCGAATGAGAATCTCCGTAATGCCTTTATGTCTATCCAACATAGACAAGGATTCCACGGATTAAATACATTTGCTTATACAGCAATGCAAAGCGCGTATACAGAATGTAATGATTGGCTAAATGAAATTCGATTGTACGTTGAAGATAATGCTCAATTTGCTTGTGAGTATATTCAAGATCACATACCTGCTCTTTCTGTAATTAAACCAGAAGGTAGTTTTTTACTGTGGATTGATTGTTCCCGCTTGAACCTTTCTCAAGATGAACGAACAGCATTACTTGAAGAGAAAGGTAAAATCATCGTTGAACCTGGTGAGAAATACGGGACAGGCGGGGAAACTCATATCCGAATTAACATCGGCTGCCCAAGATCTGTTTTAGAAGAAATTTTAAACAGACTACACCATACATTCTCATAACAACAAAAGCTACCTTTCACGGTAGCTTCTACTTTTTCTTCATATCCGACGCTTTTTTAACAATAACACCACAAGCAATTCGGTCGCCAGATTTTCCTGCTGGTTGTGTCATGCCATCATCAGCGTTTTCTGTAATAATAATAGACGCCCCATCTTTTCTATGAATCGTCGTTTTTCCTTCTTCAAGCGTTATATGCGGTGCATCGATTTCTGCTTTAATTTTTCCAGAACCATCCGCCACTACATTCGGTAAATCTCCATTTTCTGCACCCTTCGGATTAAGAAGTCCATGTTTTTTATTATCAGGATTAAAATGATTCCCGGATGATTCGAAATTAGGCGCTTTACACTCTCCGATTTCGTGTACATGCAGTCCGTGTGGTCCTGGTGTAAAACCTTCCGCTTTGATCGTAATTTTCACTCCACTTGTTTGCTGAACTACTTTTGCAGTCCCTACTTCATCACCTGAAGCATTATGTAATTTCACATCAATTTCTTTCGGCTTCCCTTGGTCACAACCCGCCATTAGAAATAATAAACAACAACTGAAAAAAAGCCGTTTCTTCATTCTATTCCCTCCAAAATACTTTCTGCCTTTAGATTGTCCGAGCATAGAGGGAAACATACAATAATGAATTACTGTTTCTTTTCAGCTAAAAGCTTTTCTTCTACTTTCTGCAATCGCTCTGCTTCTCGTTTTGATACACGAATAAACATACGCCACGTAGCAACGGCACCAATGATAAATAGAACGCAAACAATCCCTGGAATAATATATTCTGTTTTATCTTCTGGAAAATATAAAGGCATCATACGGAACACTCCTTACTATAGGATTCAAAAACCATCAGAATTTTCTGTTATATTATTTTAAATTATAGTTGAACCCCTTCACATTCTCAAGGACATTCCTTAAGCGAATGATTTCTTTGACTCCTTCGCGCACTTTCCTTACTATAAACTTGAGGTGAAAAATATGAGAGAAACATTTGAAATTGGTGAAATCGTTACGGGTATTTATAAAACGGGAAAATACATTGGCGAAATTACAAATAGCCGTCCTGGCAGTTACGTCGTAAAAGTATTAGCTGTTTTAAAACATCCGGTGCAAGGTGATTTACATAATGTAAAACAAGCTGACGTACCATTCTTCCATGAAAGACGCGCTTTAGCTTTTCGTGAACAGACGAACATTCCAGAGCAAATGGTGAAGAAATATGAAGGGGAAATTCCGGATTATACAGAGTCACTAAAATTAGCATTAGAAACGCAAATGAATTCATTTTCCGAAGATGATTCACCTTTTGCGGGGCGTAGTCTAGAAACACTTCAGCAATTAAAGCAAGATTACAAACTTTAAAAAACAAAACGACCAAATTACATGTTGTGCAATTTGGTCGTTACTGTGTACTCACGTTCTTTAACACTTTTGAAAAATCAACAAGTTCCCCTAATGTCGGAGGTGCTGGTTTGACTAAATACTCTTTATCTTTTTCTACTAATTTAAAAATATTATATGTCGTCATCGCATCATCAAGCGCACAATGATGCTTTCCTGTTCCTGCTTTTCCATACGCCTCAATTGCTTTCCACAGTCCTGTTTGATTTCTCTCTCCAAAAAACTTCTTATACTCAAGCGATAAATCACGACACTGTCCAAAGAATGGAAATTCTAAGCCCGCCATTTCGCAGTTATGCTTTAAGACTTTCATATCCATATTTCCCCACGTTACAATTGTCGGTTTACACCTCTTTTCATATTCTGCAAGTTTCTCAACAAGTTCATGAAAAGAAATTCCTTTGTCCACTACTTCCTGTTTAATTCCTAAAAATTTTTTACACCGATCCGTTAAGGACGGAAATGTTTTTGGCCTGACATGTGCTGAATACGTATCTTCCACCTTACAACCAACAACTGAAACGAGTCCTACCTCGATAATTTCTGGGAAAAAACCTTTTGGCTTTTTTCTATGCTGGGGCATCGTAAACTCAAAGTCTAAAAATAAAAATTGTTGTTCATCCATACGATCCCTTCCTTATCATCTTTGTCATTCCTTTCTATTTGACACTCCTACACGAACAAGCTCGAATGCTGATTCCATTTGAAATATTCAGATTGGATGTATCTTATATATATGTCAAATGCCCACAAATATTTTTAAAAATAAGAAAAAATGACCTATGCAGAAAATATGACAAAATAAACCCTTTCATTTACATCCGCCATTTTTCTACTTTATAATGACGTTATGTGTGTTTCATCTAGTTAATTTTTTGACACACTAAGAAAAGTGAATGAAAGGAGATGAGAGTTTTGCACGAAACAACGCAAGAGCTCGCAAACTGGCAGTATTATTTCGCTATCGCAGTCTTTTTAATTACATATGCCATTATTATTTCTGAAAAAATTAACCGCGCTGTCATCGCACTTCTTGGTGCAGCATTCATGGTGATTGCAGGGGTAGTTGACTTACACAATGCCTTTACGAAACATATTGAATGGGGAACTATTACGTTACTCATCGGTATGATGATACTGGTAAACATTACAAGCAAGTCAGGTGTCTTCCAATACGTTGCCATTAAAGCCGCAAAAGGAGCTCAAGGAAATCCAATTAAAATTTTAATTTCACTTTCCTTACTTACCGCGCTTGGCTCCGCATTTTTAGATAACGTTACAACAGTACTTCTTGTTGTTCCAGTTACTTTATCTATTACGCGCATCTTACAAGTAAATCCTGTTCCATATTTACTTTCTGAAATTATTTTTTCAAATATCGGAGGAACAGCAACATTAATTGGTGATCCACCAAATATTATGATTGGTTCTGCAAATAAGCATTTAGATTTCAATGCTTTCTTACTAAACTTAGCACCAATCGTAATTATTATCATTGCAGTAACAGCAACAATGCTTTACTTCATGTACCGTAAGCAATTAATTGCTGACCCTGTACAAATTAAGAAATTAATGAGCTTAGATGAAAAACAATACATTAAAGACCCAGTATTAATGAAAAAATCTTTAACAGTACTTGGACTTACGATTGTAGGTTTCATGACTCATTCTATTTTCCATATTGATGCAGCTATCATCGCCTTAACTGGTGCTACTGTCCTTATGTTAATCGGTGTGAAGGAACATGAAATTGAAGAAGTATTCGCTAGCGTAGAATGGGTAACAATCTTCTTCTTCGCGGGACTATTCGTACTCGTTGGAGGACTTATCGATATCGGTCTTATCAAAACGTTAGCTCAAAAAGTAATCGGAATAACAGGCGGGGATATTTCTCAAGCATCTATCCTTATTCTATGGGTATCTGGTATCGCCTCTGCAACAATCGATAACATTCCATTCGTTGCAACAATGATCCCACTTATTAACGATATGGCAGTTGGGCTAGGTTTATCACCTTCTGACGCACAAATCGACGTACTATGGTGGGCATTAGCATTAGGTGCTTGCCTAGGTGGAAACGGAACATTAATCGGCGCTTCTGCTAACGTAATCGTAGCCGGAATCGCAAGTCGTGAAGGGCATAAATTCAGCTACATGGAATTCCTTAAAGTCGGCTTCCCAATTATGATCGTTTCATTAATCATTTCTCACATTTACATTTATTTACGCTACCTTATGTAGTAGAAAAAAGGGCTGTCCTATGTGGCAGCCCTTTTTCTTTTGGTAAATGAGATTATATTAACGATTTTTCAAATATATCTATCACAAATCACAATATATCAACGATTCTACACGAAATATCGATTAACCAACAAAGAGCTGTTCCAAAACATCTTTGGAACAGCTCCCCCACATATATCTACTCGTTATATCTCACCGGCTCATTCCGAATAATGAACAAATGAATCGGCAAGAAAACCGAAAACGTGATTGTATGAATAATAGTAAATAATATAGAGTTCGTTCCGTATCTGTCTAAAATAGCGTAGATGAGATAAATGGACAACACAATCGATACAGCTGTTGCTAGTAAACTTATAATCGGTACGAAATTAAAGATGAAACATGCAACATATATACCGAATACTTTCCATCCTGCTTCTTCCTTTAAGAAATCTGGTAATTTGTCTTTTGCCAAGTCACCCCACGTCTTACTATTTAAAAAAGGAATAAAAGCAAGAACACCATCCGTCGCCCCATCATTTTTCGCCATTGTATAAAGTGCAAAAGCCGTTAACAAATACGAAATAATTACCCAAATTAATATAACAACAATAAATGCAAAACTAAGAGCAAAGAAACCTGCTAGTACGCTTTGATCTTCCATCTTATCCTCTCCTCTCTACTCTCAACATATTTCATTACATTGCAAGTTATGTTTTAAAATTCACCCAAACTCTCTGTATAATAAAATAAGAAAGATAATAAGAGAGGAGAACGTACTTATGCATCCATTTGTAAAAGCATTACAAGAGCACTTCACAGCAAATCAAAACCCAGAAAAAGCAGAACCAATGGCACGTTATATGAAAAATCACTTCCCGTTTCTCGGTATTCAAACACCTGAAAGACGACAATTATTAAAAGACGTTATTCAAATACATAATCTCCCAGATGAAAAAGACTTCCAAATTATCGTACGTGAGCTTTGGGATTTACCAGAACGTGAATTTCAGGCAGCTGCACTTGATATTATGCAAAAATATAAAAAGCATATAAACGAAACTCATATCCCATTTCTAGAAGAACTTATTGTCACAAAATCTTGGTGGGACTCTGTTGATAGCATCGTTCCTACATTTTTAGGCAATATTTTTTTAAAACATCCAGAATTAATTTCCGCATATATTCCAAAGTGGATTGCATCAGATAACATATGGTTACAACGTGCCGCAATTTTATTCCAGCTAAAATATAAACAAAAGATGGATGAAGAACTTCTTTTCTGGATTATCGGACAACTACATTCTTCAAAAGAATTTTTCATTCAAAAAGCGATTGGCTGGGTCCTTCGTGAATATGCAAAAACAAAGCCAGATGTAGTATGGGAATACGTTCAAACTAACGAGCTTGCCTCGCTTAGTAGACGCGAAGCAATTAAGCATATTAAACAAAACTACGGAATAAATAACGAAAGAATAGGCGAGACTCTATCATAGATAGACGCGTTCCTCTATTGAGATTTAAAAAAGAACGTGTTAGAATATGTTCATTATTATTAATATAAGTAGCGATGACGGACTTATAAGTACTTGCACAAAAAGCGATTTGGGGATAGTGAGAGCCTGAAGCCGCAAGGAAACGGCAGTCTCGAGCAATACATTATAAAGTGGATGCGCATTTTGTGCATCAACTAGGGTGGAACCGCGGGCAAACGCTCGTCCCTAGGCAATTAAGCCTTGGGATGAGCGTTTTTTTATGTTTTTTAAAGCATATACTGCTCGTTTCACAAGTACCAGAGTACGTCATCGCAAATACGTTAACTTTCAAAAGGAGGATTTTATTATGTATTCAATGGAACAAGTTGTAAACTTAGCGAAACATCGCGGTTTCGTTTTCCCTGGTTCTGAAATTTACGGTGGTCTTGCAAACACATGGGATTACGGTCCACTTGGAATCGAATTAAAAAATAACGTTAAAAAAGCTTGGTGGAAAAAATTCATTCAAGAATCTCCACACAACGTCGGTTTAGACGCAGCTATTTTAATGAACCCAAAAACTTGGATCGCTTCTGGTCACGTTGGTAACTTCAACGATCCAATGATCGACTGTAAAAAATGTAAAGCTCGTCACCGTGCTGATAAATTAATTGAAGATGCATTAGATGCAAAAGGCATCGAAATGGTTGTTGATGGTCTTACTTTCGACCAAATGGCTGACTTAATGAAAGAACATGAAGTAAAATGTCCTGATTGTGGTAGCCAAGAATTCACTGAAATTCGTCAGTTCAACTTAATGTTCAAAACATTCCAAGGTGTGACAGAGTCTAGCACGAACGAAATCTTCCTTCGTCCTGAAACAGCACAAGGTATTTTCGTAAACTTTAAAAACGTACAACGCTCTATGCGTAAAAAACTTCCATTTGGTATCGGCCAAATCGGTAAAAGTTTCCGTAACGAAATCACACCTGGTAACTTCACATTCCGTACACGTGAATTCGAACAAATGGAACTTGAATTCTTCTGTAAGCCTGGTGAAGATTTAGAGTGGTTCGCATTCTGGCGTGAAACTTGTAAAAACTGGTTACTTTCACTTGGTATGCACGAAGAAAGCATGCGTCTTCGTGACCACGGTGAAGAGGAATTATCTCACTACAGTAACGCAACCACTGATATTGAATTCAGATTCCCATTCGGTTGGGGCGAACTATGGGGCGTAGCATCTCGTACAGACTTCGATTTAAAACGTCACATGGAACACTCTAACGAAGACTTTAACTATATCGATCCACAAACGAATGAGCGTTACGTGCCATACTGCATCGAGCCATCTTTAGGTGCAGACCGTGTAACATTAGCATTCTTATGTGATGCATATGAAGAAGAGCAATTAGAAAATGATTCTCGTACAGTTCTTCGTTTCCACCCTGCTTTAGCACCATACAAAGCAGCGATCTTACCATTATCTAAAAAACTATCTGAAGGTGCTACTGAAGTATTCGCAGAACTAGCTAAAGACTTCGTGGTAGACTTTGACGAAACTGGTTCTATCGGTAAACGTTACCGTCGTCAAGACGAAATCGGTACTCCATTCTGTATCACATACGACTTCGACTCTGTTGAAGACAAAGCTGTTACAGTACGTGACCGTGACACAATGGAACAAGTTCGTATGCCAATTAGCGAACTAAAAGGTTTCTTAGAGAAGAAAATCCAGTTCTAATTATAAGAAAAAGAGGCCGCTCTAATGAGCAGCCTCTTTTCTATTTTTCACGTTTTTCTTTAATTGCTACTGTACATCTTGAAATACATAATAAGTCATCATTTTCATCAATGATACGAATATCCCAAACCATCGTTGAATGCCCTCTATGTATCGGTGTCCCAATTGCTGTTACAATTCCATCTTTCTTTGAACGAATATGATTTGCATTAATTTCTAAACCAAAACAAATACATTTCTCTTGATCAATTAAATTGTATGAACCAACACTTGCTACCGTTTCTGCTAATGCAAGAGATGCACCACCGTGTAAAAATCCAAATGGCTGGTGCGTACGCTCATCAACAGGCATCGTAGCAACCACCTTATCTTCTGTCATCTCTAACAACTCAATTCCAAGCGAATCCATTAAAGTTTTTGACATATCGTTTCCCCCTTTTCCTCACTTTTAATTAAATGTATATTTTTACCTATTTACTTTCAAACTACCTATAACACTTATATAAGGAGGTTTCACCTAAATGAAACAGAAATTTTGTATACTACTGCTTATGTTCTCCTTGCTGACTATTGTACCAAATTGTGCAATAGCAGCCAAAGCATCTAACCTGACAATCGATGTTCAGACTGTAACGCAAAAAGGTAAGAAACCTTATATAGAATATCAAATTAATAGGCCTTCCTTTCACAACTTTTCTGACTCAAAATTTCAACACAAGCTGAATTCCTATTACAAAAACTCTACTGCCAAATTTAAAAGTAAGTTAGAAAAAGAAGCGAAGAAATATTATAAAGAAACAGAAGGATCTAGTACACCTTTCCATCCATACGTTGCAAACGTTGACTATAAAGTAGCTTTAAACAAACGACCTTTTCTAAGTCTATATGTGAATTACTATCAATATACAGGCGGAGCGCACGGACTTTATACGTGGAAAGCACATACATTTGATTTAAACGAAAAAAAATTATTACACTTAGACGACTTATTTCAACAAGGGGATACATATAAAGAAATAATTCGTACGGAGATTGTAAGACAAATTAAACAAAATGAAGGCATTTATTTTCCTGATGCAGTCGAAAAAGTAACGAGTACAAAAAAGTTTCATTATTTTTTAGAACCAGATAATCTTGTGATTTATTTCCCTTTATATGAGATTGCTCCTTATTCAAGTGGAATCCCGCAATTTCATATTCCATATACGTTGCTAAGAGACTACTTAAAGCCTTCTTATCAAAATATTTTGATTGACAACAAGTAAATATTTTCGCTACGATAATGTTAACCTAAAAACAACAGGAGGTTAACATTATGAGAAGATTTCATGTTTTAGATTTAGCATTAGCTGCCATGTTCGTTGCTCTTATGGCCATTGGTGCAAATATTGTATCTTGGGCACCATTCCTGCAAGTAGCGGGCGTCCCATTATCTATGCAACCATTTTTCGCAATTTTAGCAGGGCTTCTTCTTGGAAGTAGACTTGGCGCATTATCAATGACTGTTTATATGCTTGTTGGAGTAGCAGGTGCACCAATCTTCGCTAACTTCAAAGCTGGATTTGGAGCACTTTTAGATCCTACTGGTGGTTTTATTATTACATTCATTATCGTTGCTTACGTATCAGGAAAAATAGTAGAACAAAAAGAACGACCAACATTCAGCACCTTTGCATTTGCTTCGTTCACAGGAATCATTTTAACGTATATTATCGGTACTACTTACATGTACGGAGCGGTCAATATTTTCATGGGTGGTAATATGAGTTATAAAGCTGCATGGATGATTATGATGTGGTTCGCAGTAAAAGATATTGTATTTACAATTATCGGCGCTATTATCGCACCTCGCATATACTATGCTGTACGTCGCTCGGCTTATCAGCATTCTCATTCGACGATTTCATAAGAAAAAGGAGTTGTTCCAGTAGGAACAACTCCTTTTTTATATTAAGACTCTTGATTCGTTTGCTCTTCTAAAATTTTCTTCATCATTGTGACCATGTCATCGCGTAATTCTGGGTGTTGCAGAGCCATTTCAATTGTCGTTTGAACGAACCCTAACTTTTCACCTACGTCGTAGCGTTTTCCTTCGAAGTCGTAAGCAAATACACGTTGAATTTCATTTAAGCTTTGAATTGCATCCGTTAACTGAATTTCGCCACCCGCTCCAACTTGTTGCTGTTCCAAGAACATAAAGATTTCAGGAGTTAAAATGTAACGTCCCATAATCGCTAAGTTTGAAGGCGCAGTACCTTGCGCTGGCTTCTCAACGAAATTACGAACTTGATAACGACGACCCTCTTGCTCTAATGGATCGATAATTCCGTAGCGATGTGTTTCTGCTTCAGGAACAGTTTGCACACCAATAACAGAAGAAAGTGTTTTGTCATACTCGTCCATTAATTGACGTAAACATGGTTTTTCAGCTTGAACGATATCATCGCCTAATAATACTGCAAACGGCTCATCACCAATGAATTTACGCGCACACCAAACAGCATGTCCTAATCCTTTTGGTTCTTTTTGACGAATGTAATGGATATCTACCATTTTAGAAGAAGCTTGTACTTTTTCAAGTAACTCATACTTTTTCTTCTCTAATAAGTTTTGCTCTAGTTCAAATGCATTATCGAAATGATCTTCGATAGAGCGCTTTCCTTTACCAGTAACGATAATAATATCTTCGATGCCTGATTTTACTGCTTCTTCTACGATGTATTGAATTGTTGGTTTATCTACAATTGGAAGCATTTCTTTTGGCATTGCTTTCGTTGCTGGTAAAAAGCGTGTTCCTAATCCCGCTGCCGGGATAATTGCTTTTCTCACTTTTTTCATGACAAATACCCTCGCTTTTCCTTTTAGTTCTCTTAGTAAGGTGCAAATTTATAACATTATCTCTTAATAATCCTCTACATCATACAAAACTATAAGAAAAGAGGAGGCCGTTCTCCGTTCTCCCCTTTTCCTATCAGTAGCACTCTATTCTATTATAAACGATTCATAATATCTTCTTTAATAGTAAGTAACTTTTGTTCACTATTTTGTAAGGAATCATCTTGTACACCAAAGTAGAATTTAATCTTCGGCTCTGTGCCAGATGGACGTAAGCAGAACCAAGAACCATCTTCTAATTGATATTTTAACACATTTGATTTCGGTAAGTGAATCTCTTCCTTATTTCCATCTTGTAAAGTTGTAATGATGCTTTCCTTATAATCCTCCACTGCAACGACTGTTAAACCAGCCACTTCTTTCGGAGGATTCCCGCGGAATGTTGCCATCATCTTTTGAATCTGTTCAGCACCGTCTTTTCCTTTTAACGTTAACGATACAAGATCTTCACGGAAGAAACCGTACTTCTTAAATACTTCTAGCAGACCATCATATAACGTTTTACCTTGTGATTTATAGTACGCAGCTACTTCACATGCGAATAGAACAGATTGCACGGCATCTTTATCACGACAGAATGGACGGATTAAATAACCGTAGCTTTCCTCATAACCGAATTGGAATTCATATTGTCCGCTTTCTTCATACTGTTTAATTTTTTCACCGATAAATTTAAATCCAGTTAACGTATCAACTGTATCTAAACCGTATGCTTTTGCGATTGTACGGCCAATTTCAGACGTTACGATTGTTTTTAAAACAACACCGTTTTCTGGAAGCGTTCCGTTTTCTTTCTTTTGTGATAATAAGTAATCAAGCATTAACGCACCTGTTTGGTTACCAGTTAACACTTGGAACTCACCATCGTGATTGCGAACTGCTACACCTAGACGGTCTGCATCAGGATCTGTTGCGATTAACACGTCTGCGCCTACTTTTTCACCGTCGCGAATTGCATACTCAAACGCTGCATGCTCTTCTGGGTTTGGTGATTTTACTGTAGAGAAGTTTGGATCTGGTAACTCTTGCTCTTTTACAACTGTTACATCTGTAAATCCAACTTCTTCTAAACCACGGCGTACAGAAATATTTGAAGTTCCATGTAATGGTGTAAAGACGATTTTTAAATCTTTTCCTACTTCTTTCACCATCTCTTTATTAATAATGACATTGTTCAATTCTGCCGCATATGCATCATCTACTTCTTGTCCAATTATATGTAATAAACCGTCAGCTTTTAATTGCTCCACATCAGCAACTTCAACTGTTAATTCATCTTCTACTGCATTTACGTAGCTAATTAACTCATCAGCTTCTTTTGGAGGCAATTGTCCACCATCGTCACCATATACTTTATAACCATTATATTCAGGCGGATTATGGCTTGCCGTAAGAACGATTCCACTTACCGTATGTAAATGACGAACTGCGAAAGAAAGCACTGGCGTTGGGCGTAAGCTTTCAAACACATATGTTGTGATACCGTGTGCACCTAGTGTAGCGGCTACTTCCATTGCAAATTCAGGTGATTTATGACGAGAATCATACGCTACAACAACACCACGTTTCTTCGCTTCTTCACCTAATTTTTCAATAAATTTCGCTAATCCTTGTGTCGCTTTACGAACTGTATATACATTTAATCGGTTCGTACCAGCACCAAGTTCACCACGCATACCACCTGTGCCGAACTCTAAATTTTTATAAAAACTATCCTCGATTTTCTTCTCATCTTGCTTCATGTTTTCTAGCTGTTCTTTTAATTCTGCATCTAATTCTGCATATGAAAGCCAGCGACTAAATTCTTGTTTCCAATCCATACTTCTATCTCCTCCCGCTTGTCATACCTTTATTATATGAAAAAAACAACCTGTATCTCAATATTTTATAAAATCTAGCAGGATTTTACTAGGAATATTTGTATACACTATGATTAAATACTCCACCAAAGGGAATGAGGATTATGCAAGAATGGGGCTTGTCAGAAGAGCTCAAAATACAAACAAAACAAATGATTGAAATTGCTGAAAAAGAATTATCAATCATGAGACAGGCAATTGATAAAGAAGATGAATGTATTTTATGCAAAATGGAAGATATTCATCACATGTTAGCAAATGTACAAACATTGGCAGCTACATACTATATTCAGGCTTATTTATCACCTTATACGGAAAGCTCACAGTTTATCACAAGAGCTGTCCAACATTTAAGCGCCAGAAAGCACGGTGCTCTAATCGTTGTAGAGCGAAACGAGACACTTGAATCTTTCATTCAAACTGGAACAACATTAAATGCTCATTTAACCGCACCGTTACTTGAATCAATTTTTTACCCAGGTAACCCTCTACATGACGGAGCCATTCTCGTGAAAAATAATCATATTGTCTCAGCTGCTAATATTCTTCCGTTAACGAAAAGTACAGATATTGATCCTGAGCTAGGAACACGTCACAGGGCAGCAATTGGCTTATCAGAAAAAAGTGATGCACTTATATTAGTTGTCTCTGAAGAAACAGGTCGTACTTCATTCGCTTTAAATGGGACCTTATATACGATTTCTTTATAAGAAAGGTCTTTCACTATGTAGCACCTTTTTTGGCCATGAAAAATCCCCTCCAAGTAATAGTGTAACTTGAACTGACCCAATGAAATAAGACAAGGAAAAAACACCTCCGTATATTCGTATTTAATTTAAATACGAATATACGGAGGTGTTTCTTTTATGGGAACGAGAAAATCTTATTCAGAAGAAATTAAATGGAAAACAATCGAGCTGAAAAAACAAAGGTACACAAACAAAGAAATTATGGATCAATTAGGAATTAAAAATAAAGCACAGATTAAAACTTGGATGAAGTGGCATCGTGAAGGTGAAACGTATCGTTTTAGTCGCTCTGTAGGAAAACAAAGTACTCTACAAAAAGCTAGTGAAGAAGGTATAACTGAAATAGAGAAACTTCAGATAGAGAATCGAAAATTAAAAATGCAAATAGACATTTTAAAAAAGTACCACGAAATCGAGAGGAGTTGGTTAAAGAAGTAGTTGTAGAATTAGTGAAGTTAATGAAAAATGAGTACTCCATTAAAGAGATATGTATATTAATTGGTATACCTCGTTCTACTTATTATCGATGGAAAAATAAAGCGAAAGATATAAAGAAAGCAAAATTAGAACAGGCTATTTTGACAATTTGTATGACAAATCACTTTCGATATGGACATCGAAAAGTTACTGCTTTATTGAAACGAAAATATAATTATCACTTAAATCGAAAAACTGTACAAAAAATAATGCAAAAGAAAAGTTTACAATGCAGGGTTAAAAGAAAGAGAAGAACCTGTATCAATGGAGAAAGTAGGATTGTTGTAGAGAATCTCTTAAATCGAAGCTTTCAAGCTACCAACCCAAATGAAAAATGGGTTACAGATATTACATATTTTCCATTTGGTACAGAGATGTTGTATTTATCAAGCATTATGGATTTATATAACAATGAAATCATTGCGTATGAAATAAGTAACAGACAAGACGTAACACTCGTCTTAAAAACAGTTGAGAAGGCGATAAAATCACAACAAAAGGCTGAAATTATACTACACAGTGATCAAGGGGCCGTATATACCTCCTACGCTTTCCAAACGTTATCTAAAGAAAATGGCATTACCACAAGCATGTCCCGTAAAGGAAATTGTCATGATAATGCCGTAATAGAATCTTTTCATTCCTCATTGAAATCTGAATTATTTTATTCACAAGAAAAACAACTACATTCAACTTCTACTCTCAAACAACTCATTCACGATTACATTGAGTATTATAATACGGAACGTATTCCAGAAAAGTTAAACTACCTGTCTCCTATAGAATACAAGAAACAGGTAGCATAGGTGTTTTTTTCATGTACCAAATTCGTGGGTCAGTTCAAAACATCCATGTGTATACATGGTCTTTTTTACACTATCTACTTAAAGTGGCTAATATCACTCAAACATTTAAGACAACCTTTTCTTCAAAAATTATTCTTCTATAAAATGCTCATCAAGTATTGCAAATGTATGTACTATTGCTCCAGCTGGTCCTAAATCATGTGTTCCTATCATTTCAAATGTTCCAGCGATGTTTAAGTGCAACAATTATCACTTCATAAATTACTCATTCTTTTTGTACTTGAAACATGTTTAGACCTCTTTCATGACGATTATATTTTTCTGCTCTGTGATACTTCGGACTTTTGTTTTATATCTATTTTTAAGAAATAGTAAAAAGGGCACTTTAGAAACCCTATCTAAAGTACCCTTTTATTAAAAATACATTTTATTATAAAGAATAGTTCGAGACTGCAAAATGATAAAAATATAGCATACTTTCAAAATTATTTATAATTATTAATATTAATATTAAACATAAAGCAACTACTTTTACACGTCTCATCACTTTAAAACCATATGCCAATAATAACGGTATTGTAAACAGCATATGTGCACCATATATAAATGCTTCAGATTTTCCAAAACCAACAATTCCGTGTAAAACGATATTAAATAATAAACATAAGCTTAAAAACTTCACGAAAGGTTCTTTTGTAAAGTTTTTCCACACAACTACCAATATAAAAGCATACACAGATACAATCACAATCCATCCGATCATAGTATGCGATGGAAGAAGGTTCAATTGCGCAAATTGATCTGCTGCTCGTAAAGGTACTTCTGAGAAATTACCAAAGATGAGAGAAGATCCTAATAATAGATGAAATATTAATATACCTGATGGCTTAACGTATTCTGGTGAAAAAATCTGTTCTTGCGCAGTAAAGTCCATACTACCCTTTAATGCTTCGATAAGAACTACATTATTTGCGTTCATTACTAATACAAACAGGACCACGACAATAACAATCGAAATACCAGTCCAAATAATTTTTTTATGCAGTTTTTTATAACTCATTATACTACCTAAAAACCAAATAAACGAATTGGTTAATGTAACCCCTGTTATTCCTATTGCCAACAATACGTTTGCAATGCTGAATCCTGTTTTCGCTTCTTTTTCTCCTGTAATAAATGGATAGCATACAAAGCACATAAGTACCAATGTGAAATTTGCATAGATAAAAGATTCGGGTGTCCACGTAATAACTAACATAGTAGCTGAAAATCCATACATGACCGCTAGTAGGAAAGAAACAAGTCCATTCTTACAAATTTTACAGCATAATATATAAATCATCACTACACTTATCGCACTTAAGAACGCTTGAATGAATATAATACCATGTATTATATCCCCTACTTTCACTGTCTCCAGCATCCACATAAACCCTTGAACAAAATAATAAAGGAAAGGATGTCGGAACCAGGTCACCGCTGCTATATCTACTTTTTCAAGAAAGAAGGAGATAATATAATATCCTTGATCAAAAGAAAAATAGCTATCAACCATCCACGCTTCAATAAAAAGCTTAGAATGAGTATCCATTTTCCAGCCAATAAAAAAATAAAATGAACAATAAAAAACGAAAAGGATCAGAGCTAATAGCCCCTTTCCTTTATAACCATTCCAAATATTCAATACTTCGTCTCCTCTCTAAGGCATAAATACCATAATTAAATGTGCTACATATCCAATTACTGTTCCTAACATCAATCCACCAAAAATCTCATGCCAATGATGTCCTTGGCGCTCTCTTAATTTCTCTTCCTCCGAACTAATATGTTTATTCAACATTTTTGCATGTTTACCAACCGTACGTCGAAGTCCTGTGGCATCAATGATAACAATCGTTAAAATTGCCATCCCAATCCCAAACATCGGTGTATTAAAGCCTTCATGAAACCCTATTGTCATGACCATACTTGATAAAATCGTTGTATGTGTACTAGGAAATCCACCGTTTCCAACTAAACGAAAAGCATCTTTTCCAGAACGAAGATAATTCACTAAAAATTTCAATACTCCCGAAGCCACCCAAGCGATAAATGGAAGTACACAATATAAATATGTTCCCATTGCTTTACCTCCTATGATTTTGCGATAAATAGAATTCCAACCACTATACATACCATTCCAGCAATTTTCATGAAATTGATCGTTTCACCAAATAATAGTGCTGACGCAATAATAACAAATACATATCCGAAACTCACCATTGGATATGCATAACTTAGATCAACCTTTCTCAGTACAATCATCCATAATAATGCGCTTAAACCGTAAAAAGCTAATCCAAAAAAGTTTGGTAAATTAACAAAATTCATAATACCTACAGCCGCTGAACTTTGCGATTTCATTGCACCAAACTTTAATAAAATTTGTCCTACAACTCCCATACCAACTGATAAGATAATCATTAAAAATTGTTGCATCTCTATACTCCTTAACTGTTTTTATTCCAAATAAAAAACGTTTAAGACACTCTTCTTAAACGTTTTAACAAACCCGAATAGAGTAATTAAAAGTTCAATAGTATAATAATAACTGTTATCGCGTATAACAACACTGTTATTAGAATATGCTGATCCTCTAATAAAACTTTATCAGGTTCTCCACCTTTATCTTCCATGTGAACTAAATATAAATAACGAAAGATCCCGTAAATTACAAATGGGATTGTCCACATTAAATAGATACTTTTCCCTGCATTAAAAGTAAAAATAGCATATGTAACGATTGTTGCTGATGTAACAATTGTACTTAATTGATCTAATAAAGCAGGAGAGTAACTTTCTAATACTTTTCTATGAGAACCTTTATTAGCCTGTAACAACACTAATTCATGTCTTCTTTTATTAATAGCCAAGAATAGTGACAGTAATAATGTACATAATAAAAACCACGGTGTAAATGGCACATGAATGACTAATCCCCCGGCCAATGCTCGTAAAACAAATCCAGCTGCAATGATTAAAATATCAATTATTACAACGTGCTTTAGACGAATTGAATACGCTACATTTAAAGTGAAATATACAGCTAAGACTAAACACAATAATGGGTTTAATACATATGAAACTACTAAAGATGCTACTAAAATCACACAACCTGCCGTAATTGCAAAATACGGATTTAATGCGCCAGATGCCATCGGTCGATATCGTTTAACAGGGTGTTGTCGATCCGCCTCAATATCCATAAAATCATTTAAAATATACACACAACCAGATATCGCACAAAATAGCGCAAAACAAATTGTAGCTTGTGCTACCATAGTTAAAGATACTTGTTTTATAGAAAAGACTAGCGCTGCAAATACAAGCAAGTTTTTAGTCCATTGCTTCGGGCGTAACTGTTTAAAAAACAATACAACTATATTCTGTTGGGATAAAGTTCCTTCTCTCATAATAATAAGAGAGCTTCTATTTCTTTCACTCTCTTCTGTCCCTCCCCATTCATTTGTTATTTCCTTCTAGTACAGGAAAGATTATAACATATAAACTTAACATTGAAAATCAACTATTAAATACTAATAAAGAGTACTCTCACCCATAATGGTATTTCTAAAAAACACAGCTGAAACAACATTAAATGTTCATTTAACCGCCCCGTTACTTGAATCATTTTTTATCCAGATACTCCTCTTCACGATAATGCTGTTCTCATTAAAGATAACCATATTGTCTCTGCTACTACTATTCTTCCACTAACTTGACCATGAGCTAGGATCACGTCACAGAGATAGAATTGTTTTATCTGAAAAAGGTGATGCACTTATGTTAATAACAGTTACACTTCATTTCCTTTAAATGGAGCCTTACGTATGTGTTCTTTATAGAGCAAGCCTTTCACTATGTAACATTTTTTTGAACAGTACAATAGTAAAGGAAATTATATCACTTACCTACAAATGTACCGTATCAATAAAAAAAAACTGTCCCAAAATTTGAGACAGCCTTTTCTTCAAAAATTATTCTTCTCCGAAACGCTCAACAAGTGTTGCAAGTGTACGTACCATTGCACCTGTCGCTCCAGCTGGACCTAAATCATGCGCTCCTGATGTTTCAGATGTTCCAGCGATGTCTAAGTGTACCCATGGTGTGTCTTCAGCGAATTCACCTATGAATGTACCTGCCATAACCGCGTGTCCCTCACGGCCTGGTGAGTTATTTAAATCAGCAAACTTACTGTTTCGAACGCGTTCTTTATCACGATCAAAAATCGGTAGTTGCCAAATGGATTCATCCGTTTCCATAGAAGCCTCTAGTACTTGCTCAAACAACTCTTCATTGTTTGTCATTGCGCCTGTCGTATGATTTCCAAGTGCAACAATTACACCACCTGTTAATGTTGCAACATCAACTAAGTAATTTGCACCAAGCTTCTTCGCATACGTAATACCGTCAGCTAACGCTAGACGACCTTCTGCATCTGTATTTAATACTTCAATTGTTTTTCCGCTCATAGACGTGATTACATCGTCTGGCTTAAATGCTGTACCACTTACAACGTTATCAGTTGATGGAATAACAGCAATCACATTTTGCTCTGGACGAAGTTCACCGATAATTTCCATCGCACCTAACACAGCAGCAGCACCGCCCATATCACCTTTCATACCGACCATGCCTTCACGTGGTTTTAATGAATAACCACCTGTATCGTATGTAATTCCTTTTCCAACGAATCCAATAACATCTGTCCACTCTTCTTTTCCTTTATAAATAAGAGCGATCATTTTTGGTGGTTCAGTAGATCCTTGGTTTACTGCAAGTAACGCACCCATACCAAGGTCTTCCATCTCTTCTTTCTCAAGAACTTTATAATCCATATCATACTTTTCCGCTAACTCAACCGCATACTCAGCAAGCTTTGTTGCTGTTAATACGTTTGGCGGCATATTTACAAGTGTACGAGCTGAATTCGTTGCATGTCCATGTACGTAGCCAACTGTTAATGCAGCTTCAATTTCGTGTGCATCTTCTACTGTAATAGCCGTGAACTTCCCTAACTCCACACGTTCCTTTTTATCTGATTTATACGTTTGTAACTCATATGTACCAAGACCTTGTACCTCTGCTGCAATGTGAGCTACATCAATCGCGTCTAATTTCTCTGTTACGAAAGAATCAAGTAAGATTGCTGCATCTTGTACTTTTGCTGCTTGTAACGTTTTAAACGCCTTACCAAGAGCCTCACGTAATGTTTCCGTCGTATACGATTCTTCCTTTCCTAAACCAACGAAATAATAACGTTTCACATTCGTTTTCCCTAAACTATGTACTTTCGAAATAGCTTTCTTCTTCGTAGAAAGTTCTTTCTCTTCTAATAAAACTTGTAATTGTCCTTCAAACGCTTTGTCCAGTTCTTGTACAAAACTACTCGTTTTCTCTTCTTCAAATAAGGCAACAATTACCGCTTCATGGCTTGCTAATTCTTTTTGTACTTGAAACATGTTCAAACCCCCTAAATTTCTCTACTTTACACCTATTATAACTTTATTTTCGATAAAATGCGACAATTCTAACTTCTAATGCAATGAAATAAGACAAGAAAAAAGTCTAGTGTTATTACCACTAGACTATCTTTGTTTTAAATATTGACCTCGAAACACTTGCATCGTTTCGTCTTCATTTAACATCGTTAGCTCTTCTTCTGTAAACTTACCATTTCCTATTTTCACTACGTATACATTTACCTTTTTCTTACCCCATTGGCTATAAACATCTTTCACCGTATCATAATATAGATCAAGACGGTTTCCTTTTATAGCGCCGCCCTTATCAGCAACAACACCGTATCCGTAATCTGGCACGAATAAAATCGTTCCGATTGGGAATACGCGTAAGTCCGCAGCGATTGTGGAATATAAATCCCGTTTCGCTTTAACACCTGAATATGTAATACCATACTCCGGATGTCCCGGGCTCTTACCAGTTGACTCTATGCCTGATGTATAACCAGTTGCAGTCATTTCTATAACACGATATTTAGACCAGTCATTTGCCTGTTCTAAAGCATTTATCACTTCTTTACTCGGAGCAACTTTTTTCTCAATTTCTGCTGCATGTACTTCTTTTACACTTGTTTCTTCATATGACTTTATAATCTCTAATAAAGAAACTCCCGTGAAAGCCTTCCATGTTACGCATAATGCGAATGCAAGTAAACAAGTCATCATAATGCGAATACAATATCGTTTTAACATTTTTATATTCCACACTCCTTCATCGTTAATCATTCCCTATACGATGAAGGAATATGCAAAAAAATAATCTCCAAATTGATTGGAGATTAAAACATTTGATAGCCACTTTTTCGAAGTTTCTTAATTACGATTCCTGCTAAGGCAGCACCTACTAATCCAGTAGAGAGAATAAACATATCTGCTTGTCCTAAATGCGATACACTTGTCCCAAATGAAGAAAATGTTTCTTTTGGCTTTGAAAAATAATCCCACACACTCGCTTTATTAATAATAAGCATACAAACAATCGGATACACAATAACCATTACCCATGTAGCTCGCAAAATCATGTTGAGTAAAAATCCAATTCCAAAAAACAAAATAAAGAATAACATCATTGAAATAAGTAGTACCGGTATACTCACTCTTTCTCCCTCTCCTTCGCATGCGCCGTAAATACGTGATAGGCTGTATAACCAAATTGCTCCCCTGGATTTAATGTTTTGTCCATTTCAAGATGTAGTTCTGATCTTCCTTCTAGCAAATATTTAATAAGCACAGACGTATTCGGATCGTCCCCAATCTTATCTGGATGTAAGAACGCCACTTCAGACAATTCCTTCTCCTGTACAGTAATGTTTTCTCCTTCAGGCTCCAAAAGGAAAATAATCATATTATCACTAATCTCATTACGAATAACGCCCGATCGAACACCAATAATCCCCTTCACCTGAGCGACAATGCCAGTCTCTTCTAACACTTCACGTTTCACAGCTTCATCAACAGTCTCACCTTCATTCACAAAACCAGCCGGTAAAGACCATTTCCCCTTTAATCCACTGTATTTCTTCTTAACAAATAGCCACCTGCCATCTTTTGTAGCTACTAGACCACTAACAGCTAACCATACTTTCCCTCTTTTCTCCATGATGTAATAACCTCCTTCACTAAAACGGACAGAATATTCTTTCTTTTTTATATATTATACTATATTTTTAATACGAAAAAAGCAGAAACAGCTCTTAGCCGTTTCTGCTTTTTCTACTATATATTAAAAGAACTTTAATTTACCTTTTTTAAGAACTAATAAAGGTCCACCTAATAAGAATAGGTAACGGTTATCGATTACTTTCTTCATGAAGGAAGCTTTCCAACCTGTTAATTTTTTACCCATAACAACACCCATTGCATCGTCATGACCTAATGAACATACAGATCCTTTATTGTCGAATGCGAATTTTTTCATTTCGCCTTTACCACGAACTAACACAGTTAAGTTGTGTGCAATGTTGTAACCTTGTTGAATTGCGATTTGTGCTGTTGGTGGGTATGGACGATTAATTTCTTCGTTAATGATTAACGCTGCGTCACCAACCATGAATACCTCTTCGTATCCTGGAGCGTGCATATACTCATCAACTTTAACGCGGCCGCGCATTGCTTCAAAGCCAGACTCTTCTACAATACCGTTACCACGAACACCCGCAGCCCAAACTACTGTTTCAGACTTCAGTAATTCAGTTTCATCACCGTTCGCAACGATAATACCTTCTTCAGTTGCTTCTTTAATTGCTGTTCCGATGCGGAATTCTACGCCTTTTTTCTCAAGTTGTTTCACAGCATACTCTACTAATGCTGGATCAAAACCTGGAAGTGCTGTTGGAGCAGCTTCAACGCAGATAATACGTGCTTTTTCACGTGGAACATTGTACTCTTTGCAAAGTTCAGGAACACGGTTTGCAAGCTCACCTACGTACTCGATACCAGTAAATCCAGCACCACCAACAACGATTGTAACTAACTCATCGCGTTGTTCAGTCGCATATTTAGCGAAACTAGCTTCCATGTGCTCACGAATTTGACGAGTTGCATTAATGTTAGCGATTGAGAATGCATGCTCTTTTAATCCTGTAATTCCGAATGTTTCTGATTCGAAACCAAGACCAATTACTAAGTAATCATACTCTAATTCGCCGTCTTTTAAGATAATACGTTTTTCAGCAGCTTTAATCTCTACTACTGTATCTTGTACAAAGTTCACTTTATTTGTATCGATAACGTCTTGAATATCTAGACAGATTTTTTCATCTTGTAATGTACCAGCTGCGCTCTCGTGTAACCAAGTCGCTTGGTAGTGATAGCTGTTGTTGTTTACTAACGTAATTTCAGCTTCATTTACAGATAATGCTTTTTGCAGACGAACAGTCGTAATCATCCCGCCATAACCTGCACCTAAAACTACGATTTTTGGAGTCTTCACTAAATCACAACCCTTTTCTTTATATAATAGTAATAAAAAATAGTACCAAGTACTAAAAACTCTATTTGTCAAGAATGTGGAATTTATCACATTCTATATCGTAACAAAACGCAGTCAAAAAATCGTACGAAATTTGTCATAGAAATTTAACATAATACTTCCCTATATTAGTCGGTTTTATTCCAGAATTCAAGCACCTAGCGAATTATCAATATTTTAAAATAACATAGCGTTTTCAAGGGTTTTTCAGCCTTTTTTTCATGTATTTTCCTTTCCTTATATTTTATACAATTAAAAAAGCATCCATGCGAAAACTTACACACAATTCAGTCGTTTTCAGAAGTATTATAAACTCAAATATGCTATCATTTATTTGAAAGTGTCATCATTTGCAGGATTTTCGTGTACATATGAACAATATATGAAATCAATATCAAAATTCCATCTATAGGGGGAATGAAAGTGGCAGAAAATCAAAAAGTTTACGACATAACAATTATTGGTGGTGGTCCAACAGGACTGTTCACAGCATTTTATGGCGGTATGAGACAAGCAAGTGTAAAAATCATTGAAAGCTTACCTCAACTTGGAGGACAATTATCCGCACTCTACCCTGAAAAATACATTTATGATGTGGCTGGATTCCCAAAAGTGCGCGCACAAGAATTAGTTGATAACTTAAAAGAGCAAATGAAAAAGTTTGATCCAACCGTTTGTTTAGAAGAAGCTGTTGATACGCTTGAGAAACAAGCTGACGGTATATTTAAACTTGTTACGAATAAGCAAACTCACTATTCTAAATCAGTTATTATTACTGCTGGCAATGGTGCTTTCCAACCACGCCGCTTAGAATTAGAAGGTACAGCAAAATATGAAAAGAAAAACTTACATTATTTCGTTGATGATATGAATAAATTTGCTGGTAAGCGCGTCGTAGTATTTGGCGGCGGCGACTCAGCGGTTGATTGGACAATGATGTTAGAGCCGATCGCTGACAAAGTTACAATCGTTCATCGACGTGATAAATTCCGTGCGCATGAACATAGCGTAGAAAGCTTAATGAATTCTCGTGCAGAAGTAAGCACACCTTACGTTCCAGTAGAACTCATTGGTGATGACAAGATTGAACAAGTCGTTCTTCAGCACGTAAAAACTGAAGAAAAACTTATCATCGATGTTGATGACGTAATCGTAAACTACGGCTTCGTTTCTTCTCTTGGTCCAATTAAAAACTGGGGCTTAGACATTCAAAAGAACAGCATCCTCGTGAATTCAAAAATGGAAACAAATATTCCTGGCATTTATGCTGCCGGTGACATTTGTACATATGAAGGAAAAGTAAAACTCATTGCTTGCGGCTTTGGTGAAGCACCGACAGCAGTAAATAATGCAAAAGCTTACTTCGATCCAAACGCAAAACTCCAACCAATGCATAGCTCAAGTATGTTTTAATATAGAAATGAAAAGAACTCCTTTTACATGAAAGGAGTTCTTTTCATTTAGAGATTCCTAATCGAAATTCCTCCTTTTTATACTCTCCTTTTCATAAATAAAATACATTTCAACTTAATAAAAAACACTACTCCCTTCCAAAATATGTTACAATAAAACAGAACGTACGTTTCATCTAATAAAAGGAGGTTTTATTAATGAAAGAACCGATTATCGTAACAAAAGAAGCTTTCCAAGCAATCGGTGTCTCTATTACGACGACAAACGAAAAAGAGGCATCTACTGAAGGAGAAATTCCAAAGCTTTGGAATCGCTACTTCCAAGAACAAATCATGCATCAAATTCCAAATCAACAAACAAAAGAAACATTCGCCTTCTATTCAAACTACGAATCGGATGAAACCGGTACATATCAATTTACTATCGGCATACCCGTTTCTTCATTGGAAGACGTTCCTGAAAATATGACAACTTTAACAATACCTGCCGCTACGTATGCGGTATTTACAACGAGAAAAGGTCCAGTTTCTGAAGTCGTTTGCGAGGCTTGGGAATATATTTGGCAATGGTCGAAAGAAAACAAACGTGCTTTTACAGCAGACTTTGAGCTTTATGACGAAAATGCATTAGATCCAAATAACGTACAATTAGATATTTATATCGCGTTAGCTTAAAAAAGATGCCCTTCGGCATCTTTTTTTGTCGTTAAATAGCCACTGTGCAAATCCAACATTATTGTCTACAATGAGAAAGTGCAGTATAGAAATATTAGAAACTGTATAAAGTGAAACTATACTCAGTGGGGGTTTTGTTCATCCCCCACTGAGTATTAGCCTTCACCAATCGGGCGTTTATGGGCAGCCCGACTCCCACCTAACTTCTTTGCCCCAGCCGAGCTTTGAGGTGGGAGTTTTACTGCCCGTTAACGCGGGATAAAACGATTGTTAATAGGTTTTTTAGTCTAAATTTGGTACATAGAAAGGAAGCAATATGGAGGAACTACAACAAAATAAATCTGCTTTAGAAGGAAGCGGAAAACCGTTATTAAAAAATACAAACTTCCTTTTTCTTTGGGCAGCTACTCTCTTTTCAAGCTTTGCTTTAGCCTTTTTTACTTTTTCACAAACGTGGTACATAGCAAAAACATTAAACCTTGAGGCTTCACTCGGTATTGTTTTCGTGGCTCTTAGTGTTCCGAGGCTCATTTTTATGATTATTGGCGGAGCATTAGCTGATAAATTCCCGAAAAAAAACATTATGTTTTACTCAAATATTATTCGTGCTATTCTTGTCGCAACAATTCTCACCTGGTTCATCGTCGGTGATGTAACACTATATACATTTGCTTTGTTCGCTTTGTTCTTCGGGCTTGCTGACGCTTTCTTCTGGTCAGCAGACGGCTCTATTCTGCCTGAACTTGTAGAAAAAAGCCGTTTAACACAAGCAAATTCACTTACTCAAATGACAAACCAAGCATCTGTCATTTTAGGACCTGTACTTGGCGGCATTCTCATTAAATTTACGAACTATGAAACGATCTTTTCGATCACAATTTTATTGCTAATCGTCGCAGCCATACTCGTTCAAAAAATACAATTTACAGTACCCGAAAAAAATGAAACAGATAAAGGTATGTTTACTTCTATTAAAGAGGGAATTTCATATGTAAAAGAATCACCGTTTCTTTCAACTTTCCTTTTATGTAGCGCCTTTTTAAATTTATTTTTAATCGGTCCGATGCAAGTTGGCTTCCCGCTCTTCGTCAAAAACGTTTTGCACGGTGACTCACTGCAGTTTAGTTACTTAGAAGCGGCTGTTGGCGGCGGGATGGCGATAGGAGCTGTCATTGTTGGATTAAAAAATATTAACCGCAGACGTGGTCTATTTTGTATTATCATGATGCTACTTTCTGGTGTATTCTTCCTATCCATCAACTTTAGCACTGTACTTTGGCAAGCATTATTAGCTGGAATGTTTTACGGTATTACAATCGCGATGGCTATCGTTCCACTTATGGCGATGATTCAATCGACAGTAAAGGAAGAAATGATGGGACGCGTTATGAGTTTACTCATGCTTTCATCGATGGGATTCATTCCGCTCTCTTATGCATTTACATCGATTGCACTTTGGGCAGGCATTCCAATTGTAACGATTATGAAAAGCGGTGCAATTGCTGTTATCGTCTTCGTACTATTTGTCGCGATTCGTGTTCCAGTTGTAAGAAAGTTCGATTAGCTACTTGGAGTCATGTATTATACGCATGGCTCCTTTTTAAACGGATCAAATAACGGTATTCCCTTACTCCTTCTCAAAGCCGCTCCCCATTCTAATCCAACCTCTAAAAATAAATCTCGGACTGTACTATACAAAAGTGCCCTAACGTCTTTACGAATCTCCCCATATTTATACGCTCTCACAACACTTTTCACGCGCCAAATTAAATTTCCATACACTTCTTCGTCCGCTAATATTTGCTCTAGTAATCCGCTCTTTTTATAAGCAAGTTCCACCTTACTCCAAAATATATTAATCTTTTTCGGATTACTCGTCATCGGCACCAGTGCGTATATAAATGGCTTCGGTATATCGTGACGACAATACGTTTCATCAAGCTCGTACGTTACTTTTCTTTTCTCTTTTATTTGTGAAATGTTTTTAGAAAGAATTGTTTCCCCCTCATTTTTTTGCTCGTTTCCACTACAGCCATCTGCACAATCATCACTTTCACATGCGGACATTTTCATACGGTCATCCATGCAGTCAATTGCAGATTTAAGAAATACATATAAGTTTGCACTATATCCCCCGCGCTTATATCTTTCTTTTGTCGCAACACGCTTTATAATGCCAAGTTCCTCTAGCTTTGCAATGGAGCGGCGTACTGTACGAATACTTTTTCCAATGTTTATAGCAATCGTCTCCATTAACGGACAAGCAACTCCCACTGTTTTCTGTTTCTCATTCACTGCATACTTTCCTAAAAAATGAATAATGATAGAATCAGTTTTATTCAATTGAAATCGATAGCACTTCAAAACTTGTTTTTGGTATGTATTAAACTCTTCTTTACTTCGAAATTCACTATATGGTTTCATTAAGTTATATAAGCTTCCCATTTTTATCACCTCACTTATAGGTAAAGGGCAGGAAGAGAAATTGGCGTGATAGTTAATATTTTTTATTGGAGATGAAAATATGATCGTAATTAGCGCTTGTTTAGGTGGTATCGCTTGCCGTTATGACGGTAACGATAATCTCGTTTCAAAAATAGAAGAGTTATTACAGAGGGCAGATACCATCCTTGTTTGTCCCGAAGTATTAGGCGGTTTACCAACACCACGCCCTTCTGCTGAAATTATTGGCGGTAATGGCGATGATGTTTTAGATGGAAACGCAAAAGTGATGACGAAAGAGGGACAAGATGTCACGGAGGCTTTCGTGCTTGGTGCTTATAAAGCATTAGAACAAATCAAAGATTTAAATCCGGAATATATTATTTTAAAAGAACGCAGTCCATCTTGTGGTAGTTCTACTATTTACACAGGAGAATTTAACGGTAATAAGCAAACTGGTTTCGGAGTGACAACTGCTTTATTTAAAAGACACGGATTTAAAGTCATTTCAGAAGAGGAGTTTGAAAATACAAAAAGGAATTGACCCTGTTCGTCAATTCCTTTTTTCTGTCTTATTTCACACCTAATTTTTCTTTCACTTTCGCAGGAAGCTCGTCTTTCTTCACTTCTTCCCAAGCTGATACACCTTTTTTATCTGAGTGATATACGCGTAGGAATGCATCTTTACGAAGGTTTTTTTGTGCATTAAATTCTAATTCTTTTTCTTTCCCGTCTTTATCAAAACCATTTAGTTTATATTCGTAATTTTTATACGGCTCACCATTATCAAATTTACCATTATACTCTTTTCCATCTACTGTAATTTGAACGTAATACTCGTCTTTACCCATACGATTTAAATCACAGCCAACTAAAAGGCTTGCAAATACAACTAAAATACTAAAAAGTGCAATATATCTTTTCATTTCCTTCACCTCATGTTTTTTTCTTATATTGTTATCTTAAAGCCCAGGGCTTAAAGAAGAAATTCAAAAACATGACATGAACATTACACTTTTGTAAGATAACAATTATTTCTTCACTTTAGAAATCGTCATCCCGTCACCAATTGGAATGAGTACAGATTCTAAATTCGGATGAGTTGCTACTATTTCATTAAACTTCTTCATAACTTCTGTATAAGGTTTTGATTTCACACTTTCATCAGCTACACTACCACCAGCTAGAACATTATCTGTAACAATTACAGCTCCTGGCTTAGCAAGTTTAATACAGTATGTTAAATAGTTTTCATAATTCTCTTTATCAGCGTCGATAAAGAAGAAATCAAATCGCTTATTATCAATAGCTAATATTTCAAGACTTTGTAAAGCAGCACCAGTCATATACGACACTTGTTTCCCAAATCCCGCTTTATGTAGATTGCTATGTGCTACCTCTGCATATTTCTCTTCTAGTTCAAGAGAAGTTAACGTACCCTCTTTCCCAAAACCTTTCGCAAGACAAATTCCGCTATAACCACCTAATGCACCTATTTCTAAAATATCTTTCGCTCCAGAAATAGAAACTATCATCGTTAAAAGTTTCCCCGAAGAAGGCGATACCGATATCGGAGGCATTTCGTTTTCTTTTATGGAAGCAATCACTTCATCCAAAAGAGCATCTTGACCACAAAATACTGAATCGATATAACGATTAATTTGTTTCATCAGATGCAGTCCCTTGCTCTAGATTTGCATTCTCATCTAACATAGGCGCGTCTTCTGTTTCACTCTCATGTATTTCAAATAGTTGTGTAAATTCATTAATAACCAGATCAATTGCCTTTAATTCCCCGATTAAAATTTGCTGAATGGACTGGAATTCTGGCTCACTTAACTGTTGCTTAATCGTAGCACGCTTTAAATTCATCATTTCTAAAAAGGCAATCGCTCTCCCGCGACGAAATGTTTTCGGCCCACGATGATGTGATCCATCTCTCCCTTTATGACGCTCACCACCGTGGTGTCCTTCTTTCATGAACTTATCTTTTCTCATTTCAAATCCCCCTTTTGTATACAAATGTATACATGTTTTCATACTTACAATCGTATACGTTTGTATACAAAATGTCAAAATAAAAAGCCTTAAGCGAAATGAATTTTATAATCCATCTCGCTTAAGGCTTTTTATTCTCTATCTCTTTACCACCAATTTTTCTATGTATCTATTACCGCCAATAACGTCTTTCACGCCAGTTTCGCCACTTACCACAGATTTTATCACGTAATTTCCTTATACCGTTTATTACACCTTCTATTATGCATTCTATTATAATATCTATCACAATGTATCTTATAAATCTAAAAATAGGACCTATCACGTACTTTACTACAAATTCAAAAATATCTTCCAGCATATATCCCCTCGCCTTTCTCTCCTTCAATTATACTTGTAAGAAAGAGAACGATTAAAGCAAAATAAAAGACCTCCTTAACGATTTTATTCCATCGCTAAAAAGGTCTTTTTCTATTTCGGCCAAAAATTTAGCACTCTTCTGGCTTACCAGCATTCGACGCTGTACGGAAAGATGATCCGCATCCACATGATGCAATTGCGTTTGGATTATCGATTGTGAATCCGCCGCCAAGCATCGATTGCTTATAATCAACTTTCACTCCTTTAACAATCGGAGCACTTTCTTTATCAATAACAAATTCAACACCGAAAAATTCAAGAACTGTGTCGTCTTCTTTTGGTTCTACTTCAAATCCTAAGCCGTAAGAAAGACCACTACATCCGCCGCCGTGTACAGCAAGGCGCACGTACTTCTCTCCATCTTCAGCATCTTTTAACATATCTTTAATTTGAAAAGCTGCTTGCTCTGTTACTTCAATCATGAAATACACCATCCTTTCTGTTCTCGTTCTATTATACATCTTTACGCTTCTATCTTGTACTCATACACTCCGTGGCAAATTACTTCCGCAGGTCCTTTCATTAACACATTCCCTTCTTCTGTCCATGCAATCATTAAATCGCCACCTGCTAAGTGAACTGTAATTTCTTTACTACGTTCCATTTTTCCATTGAGGATTGCCGCAACTACAGCTGCGCATGCTCCTGTCCCGCATGCTTGTGTTACACCAGATCCACGTTCCCAAACGCGGAAGTTCATTTCTTCATTATTCAAAATCTCGATGAACTCAACATTCACTCGCTCCGGGAACATTTCATGTGTCTCAAGAACTGGGCCAAGTGTTGTAAGAGGTGCTTGTTCTACATCATCAACAAAAATAACCGCATGTGGATTCCCCATTGAAACAGCTGTAAATGCATAACGGTGATTATTGTATAAGAAGTTTTCACGAATAAATGGTGTTTCTCCTTCACCAAGCATTGGTATCTCTTCGCGTGTTAAACGAGGTGCTCCCATGTCGATTTTCACTAATGTAACTTTGTCATCTTCTACCGTTACTTCTGCCGTAACGATACCAGCTAACGTTTCAATTGTGAAAACTGTATCTTCTACTAGTTTATGCTCATACGCATATTTCGCTACGCAGCGCAAACCATTTCCACAGCTCTTCCCTTCTGAACCATCGTTATTAAACATGCGCATTTTTACTGGTGCCACGTCAGAAGGACAAATTAAAATCATTCCATCAGCACCAATACCAGTATTAATATTTGAAACCTTTTCCGCTACAAGAGCTAAATCTTCTTCCCTAATTTGTTCCTCAAACATATTTACATATATATAACTATTGCCAAGACCATGCATTTTTGTAAAAGAAAATCGGCTCATTTTTATTCACTCCAAAAATAATTTATTATTTCAAGTATAAAATGCATGCTTTTAGAACACAATATGAATGTCCCCCGTTTCTCATATTTGACAACGTTTTGGCGATAAGTCATTCTTACACAAATCGTGTAGGAAAAAAGCCCTTCTAAAAAGGGCCTTTTTTTATTTATCCCGCATTAACGGGCAGTAAGACTCCCACCTCAAAATTCGGCTGGAGCAAGGAAGTTAGGTGGGATATCAACTGCCCGTAAACGCCCGATTGGTGAAGGCTAATAATCAGTATTATCCTCCCCTGCGAAATAACGTTTTATCTAATAAAAAAAGAAAAAGGTGCTGCCGATTCGCAACACCTTAAAACATTGGATTTTCATCCAAATAATCATATACATTATTTACAAGTTCTTCTACTGTTGCACCTTGTACTACTTCACCATTTACAAGTGCAAATGGTCCTTCAAAACAAATACCACAATATCCTAAACAACCATACTCCATTACATCTAAATTCGGATCTTTTTCTAATTTCTCTAAAGCTGCTTGTGAACCACTCGCAAGGTTACCTACACAAAATTCAATTAATGGTTTAATCAACATTCTCCCCCCTGTACTACAAAACAAATTACCTTCTGACTTTATCCCGATTGGTGCGGGCTGATAATCAGTAGGGATAGACAAAACCTCTACTGATTAAAGTCTCACTTTATCTATAAGAAGAAAACTAAGCTGTTTCTTGTTGTTTTCGTTATACATTCTAAACTATTTAGTTACTTCATTATTTCACTTCAAAGTAGATGACTGTTTCTATATAAAATGCTACTCATAATGAAATAGTAACTAGAAAATGAAAACAGTTTACTTTACTTTTCTTCTTATTGTACAACAGAGTATTCATTCATGCATTGTTATTTGTTCACAAATTCGATATAATTTGATTGAGTAAAGTCAAAATATTTTATTAATATAAAATTTTAGGATTAGGGGATATTTCAACAGAAAAGGGGTAATCCATCATGAAACACCTCGTAATACTGGGTGGCGGCTACGGTGGAATGAGAATTCTGCAGCGGCTACTTCCAAGCAACCAACTTCCAGATGATGTACAAGTGACATTAATCGACAAAGTACCATACCATTGTTTCAAAACTGAATATTATGCATTAGTTGCAGGTACAATTTCAGAAACGCATATTCGCATACCGTTTCCTGAGCACCCACGCCTCAATATTCAATACGGCACAATAACAAATATTGATCTCGAAGAAAAAGCTGTTCACCTTGATGGTGGCGAAGCAATCCAATATGATGATTTAATTATTGGGCTTGGCTGTGAAGATAAATATCATAACGTTCCTGGGGCGAAGGAATATACACACAGCCTACAATCGATTGAACAAACACGTAAGACATATGAACAATTAAATAGCTTAGAACCAAATGCAACAGTAGCTGTCGTTGGTGCTGGTTTAAGTGGTGTTGAAGTGGCAAGTGAACTTCGCGAAAGCCGTTCAGATTTAAAAATCTATTTATTTGATCGAAAAGATAGAATTTTATTCCCGTATCCAGAGAAATTAAGTAGATATGTAGAAGAATGGTTTGTAAAACATAAAGTTACCATTATACGAAACTCTGACATTACAAAAGTGGAACCAAACATTGTATACAATCATGATGAACCACTTGAATGTGATGCAATCGTATGGACAGCTGGTATTCAAGCAAATGAAGTTGTTCGAAACCTTCCAGTTGAACAAGATGGTAGCGGACGGGTTGTTTTAACAAAATATCACAATATTCCAAATAACGAGCACGTTTATGTTGTAGGAGATTGTGCAGCACTTCCACACGCACCATCTGCTCAACTTGCTGAAGGTCAGGGAGAACAAATTGTCCAAATATTATTAAAACGTTGGAATAATGAACCACTTCCTGATGAACTACCTGTTATTAAATTAAAAGGTGTTCTCGGCTCGCTCGGTAAAAAGCACGGATTTGGTTTACTAGCAAACCAACCATTAATGGGACGTGTACCGAGATTATTAAAATCTGGTCTTCTTTGGATGTACAAATATCATAAAGGTTAATACTTTAAAGGCTGTCTACATAGTAGACAGCCTTTTTCTATTCATTTTTAAAAAATTACTTTCTCAATATGGATTCACGAATTTTATCTATTTTAATATTAAAAACTATCGATGAAAAGTGTATGCTATATGTAAGAGTTATTTTATTATTTTCTTTAAGACCGAATACGTTCGGTCTTATTTTTATGCTATAAGTACTACACATAATAGGAGGCATTTCATTTCACTTATGAACTTAACAAAACTAAATAATCGAATAGAAGTGAAAAAGAAAGAATTAATCCACCTCGTTGAAAAATATGGATTTTCTCACGATAAAGTCATTTCTCTCAGTCAAGACTTAGATCGCTTGCTAAACTTATTAACGAAGCTAACTTCCGTCTCAAGACGATCTAATCCTACAAACAAAGAAAAAAGATGTTCCCTCTGAATAGACTTTATTTTTCTATTTTTCTCTCTTTTTGATACGATATAACTAGAATCAGAAAGGAGCAATTTATGTTTATATTAAAAAACATCAAATATAAAGATATTCTACACATTCCTTATTTACAAATTCAAAAAGAAAAAACTACTTGTATTATCGGTGAAAGTGGTAGTGGAAAAAGCACATTACTTCGTATGTTAAATGATTTACAATCACCAACATCTGGAACAATTGAATATAATGGAAAATCCATTATAGATTATCCTCCCATTCAATTACGACGTGAAGTTGTCATGCTCGGACAAACTCCGCCTATTTTTGATGGAACAATTAAAGATAATTTATTAATGGGACTTCGATTTTCTGAAAAGCCATTTCCAAATGACGATGCCCTGCGGGACGCATTAACGACTGTTAGTCTAGATAAAAAATTAGAAGATAGCGCCTCTTCTTTATCAGGTGGCGAAAAACAAAGACTTGCTTTCGCTCGCATTATACTAATGGATCCGCCCGTCTATTTATTAGATGAACCAACTTCGGCACTAGATGGTGATACAGAACGCCGTGTTATGAAACAATTCACCCTACTGGCAAGAGAAAAGAAAAAAACAGTTATCTTCATCACGCACTCGCAACAACTTCCAGAAGAAATTGCAGACGATATTATTGAAATTAGTAAAACAAACGGTGCAACTAGAAAGGAAGTGCTCTCAGTTGAAGGGCGTTATTGAACTCCAAATTTGGCAACTTGCCGCTGCATATATTTTTATTCTTATTTTAATTGGACTTGTAAAATTAAAAGGAATACCGCGTGAGAAACAAATTACAATTGCTACATTACGTATGACAATTCAGCTCGTACTAGTCGCATATGTTCTTACATACATATTTGAAAATAGTAATCCGTTTTATACAATAGCTCTCATTACTTCTATTACTACATTTGCGATTTTCAATATTTATAAACGAGTTAATATTCCAATGTCAAAAGAATTAAAACGAGTAGCCGCACTCTCCATGATTGCTGGATCAATTGGCCCTCTTCTACTATTTATCTTTGTCATTATCGGACACGATCCTTGGTATGCTCCGCAGTATATCGTTCCTATTGCCGGTATGCTAATCGGTAACGCTATGACAGGCATTTGCCTCGGGGCAAATACCTTTTTAAGCAACATGAAATCACAAAGAGACCATATTGAAGGTGCACTTATGCTTGGGGCAACTCCAAAACAAGCAGCTGCCCCGCTCATACGGGACGCTTTCGATTCTGCTATTTTACCGACAATCAATTCTATGGTTGGAATGGGAATTATAAGTCTTCCAGGCATGATGACTGGTCAAATTTTATCCGGTGTATCACCATTTACAGCCATTCAATATCAAATTGCAATTATACTTGGCATTTCTGGAAGCACAGCTTTCTCTGTTATTATCTTCTTACAACTTGGGTATAAAACGTTCTTTAATAAGCGGTGTCAGTTGAAAGAAGTTGAAGTACAATCATAAAAAAGACGCTCTGCAAGTAACTTGCAGAGCGTCTTTTTTCTTTGCTAATCTTACGCCTTCTTAACGAATTGTGATTTTAACTTCATTGCTCCGAAACCGTCGATTTTACAATCAATATCGTGATCGCCATCAACTAGACGGATACTCTTTACTTTCGTACCGATCTTCACAACTGAAGAAGTTCCTTTTACTTTTAAATCTTTAATGACAGTAACAGCATCGCCGTCTTGAAGAACGTTTCCGTTCGCATCTTTTACAACTTTTGCACCATCATTATTTTCAGTTTCTGTTTCTTGGCCCCACTCATGAGCACATTCTGGACATACGAAAAGAACGCCATCCTCATACGTATATTCTGAATTACATTTTGGACAATTAGGTAAAGTAGCCATAAATTCATTTCCTCCGTTCATTATTTATACGTAAAAATCAAATTTGATGTTTACATCTCGATAAATAAAATTTGTACAGCATTTCTTTATAGTGCCATAGTCTTACGTTATTGACAAGCCTACCTCAAATTCTCATTTTTTATTGTATTTTACAAAATTTCAATTCGTATGGTGTTTTTTATGTCTTCCCCAATAAACAAAAGAAGAACCCTCACAAGATTCTTCTTTTCAAAATGAACGAGCTCTCTCTAGAAACTCCAACTATTTTCTTCAATGTAAAATTGATATTCTTCTAACTCTTCTTCACTTAACTTCTTATTATTCTCATATACTTCTTGCCATTCAAAATAGTCTTCATTGAAATAAACAGCAAATTTAATTTTTATATTTTTCTTCTCTTCATAATCATAACCAGTAAACTCTACTACGTCATAATCCTTTTCTTTCTTTACAAACTTCCAAGTTGGATTATCATTCATAACCTCTAAAGTAAATCCTTCATCACTTGAACGAACAACATTTTTTATATTCGGCTCAGTTGGTAACAAGGAGAGTCCGAACGTGGCTACACCAAATACTATCCCTACTATAACTTGTAAACCAATCATACCAGCAAAACTGGCGCCACCCTTTGATTGTAAGTAATACGCCTTCTCATGATCAAGCGTATCTTCTGCTTTATGTAAAATACGAACAGCGTGCTTATAATATAAACGGTTTCCTTGCCATCCAGTAAATATCATCATTACTAATTGAAAAACTAAACTAATTGATAAAAAAATCCCATCTGGAATGTCTATAAAAGGGGCTACAAGTACACTAGGTACCGATAATAATGTAAGTATAATAAACAACTTATACATTTTACGATAAGCTAACCAAAAAGTTGGAAAGAAAAAGGCTACCCAATTCCACGTATTCCCTTGCGCTGGATTTTCTACTTTGCCCCACTTAAAGTCATAATACGCCGTATTCTTTTGAACAGCTTTATGTAACTCTTGTGGAGAAATTGTTTCTTGTAAAACTGTGTCCTTCACGTACATCATCCTTTTCTTATTTCTACATCAACTTATTTTATAGAAATAAAAAGAAGGAATCTAACAAAAAGGACATATATTTCACAAAATTGAACGGAAATCGAATATATTCCGACAATTACCCGTTTCTTATTTCATTTTACTTTTAAATATATTAAAATAATCATGTATCATATCTTTAATACACTAAGTTAATTATTTTATATATTCACTAAAAGTGATTTATTAACATCACTTTTAGTGAATATATAAAATACTATTGGAATATCGCCAAACCTAAAACCTCGACTTAAGAGACTTCACAAATTAGCTTTCTACTATTTCAAACATATTCCCTCTTACACAACTAATAAATAATCTATCATTCACTTCCTCAATTGATACAATAAAATCTATGTTGACTACATTTTTAGGCAGTTTCACTATATCTTTTACTTCGCCACATTCAGCATCAAGTACTATTAATTCTAAATTTGAAGTAGCAATGTAAATGTCGCCATCTCTATATAACAGGACCTCTACAATATCATGTAAAGTAGTATTGTTCCAAATCACTTTACCCGTTCGAATATGAACACCACAAATTCTACCTTCTCCTAAGGACAATACCATTATCTCTCCGATAAGAAATGGAGGCAATTCGATTTCAAAAGACATATTTACTTCATATAACTTTTGACTGTTCTTATGATCATAACATTGTATTTGTGTACTTACACCTTCGTATCCATACTCAGTTTTTGTTACTACTATTTTTGATTCCTTTGATACAATGTAAGAGTATTCTACTTCATCAAGGGCTTTTTCAAAAATCAAGTTACAATCTTCTTTACCATATTCCCATTTTTGTAGTAAATCTGCTGCTACAAAAATAAAATGTTCGTTGTCTAAAGCAACTGGATCATTTGGATAACAACCTTCAATCATTTGTTTCCATAGTATAGAAGCGTCTAATAATTGAATTGCAGATGCCGCGTTACTATATACATCAACTTCCCCATCTTCATCAAAAGGATTTCCTGCTAACACATAGTAATCTGAGCCAAGATGACACTGCACCATGTCTCCTCCGACTCGAACATTCTTTTCCCATACTTTCACTCCACTTTCAAGCTCTACTAAAACATTGTAGCCTTCCTGTGTAATAACTAATAAGCGCGGTAACTCTTCTCTCGTAGTTTTTACATCTTGTATAATATGCCCTTCTATTTCTAAATCCCATAGAAGCTCCCCACAACTTGATGAAATAGCGTACAATTTCGCAATACCTTCTCCAAATCTATTTGCATGCCAAATAATTATGACACCATTCACAGTAATGCAATTACAATCTTCTACTAGTGGAATGTGACGCTGCCAAATCTCTTCTTTCGTTTCACTATCGAGTTTACGAATTTCGTGGTTATTTTCCTCCACATAAAAGATGCTCTTCTCATCATGAGATAGTATCGGAATAAATATCGGTTCAACCTCTATCCCTTTTAAATAATTCCAGTTTAATTCATACTTACCACTTGTAGAATGATATGTTCGATACATAATTGCGTTATTTCCATTTACAAGTTCAGAAAGAAATGGCTCAATTTCTAAAATTCTATGATACGCATCTTTTATTCGAAAAGAATCAACTCCACTTATGTAAATCTGCTCCATCTCCTTTTTAAGAAACGAAAAGATTACTCGTAAAAATTGCTCGCTATCAACACTAGCTAATTTTTTTCCTCTCTGATTAATAATGAGAAAGTCCCCATCCTTCTTCTTAAACTCCACCTTTTTTTCATATTCATCTAAGAAAATTGTAGCATCATCATCTTTAAAAAGTTCACCCCAAGCGTCAAACAACTGACAAATCGGGTTGATTATGTCTGTTTTTTCTTGCAACACAATACTCTCATCTATACTAATTACTATTTCTCCGGCATTTTCTGTCGGCAGTTTATTTAGTTCGATTTGAAACTTTTTCATTATTTTCTCCCTCTATTGCGTGTTATCTAAACTAACTATAATATATGACATAAGATTCTTAAAACTATTATTTGAGGTGACCAAATATGAAGAGTACAATTTGGGCAGAAGATGACTATTTAAAACTAGCACCCATTAACGACGAACTAATCAAAAAAGCAGAAGAAGTACTGAACGTAAAGCTTCCAGAATCATATATAAACCTTCTAAAAGAACAAAATGGGGGAATTCTTCGTCTCGATGTTCACCCTACTTCAAAGCCAAATTCTTGGGCAGACGATCACGTTAATGTATCTAGTTTATATGGTATTTCTTTTGATGAAAATGAATCTAGTATTTTAGAGAGCCGCTATTTAATTAGAGAATGGGAAATGCCTGAAAATATCGTACTTTTATCTGGTGATGGACATACATGGATTGCATTAGACTATCGAAATGTAGCTGAAAATCCTCCAGTTATATTTATCGATAATGAGTTTGAGGAAATTATTGAATTAGCACCTAACTTTGAAAGTTTCTTACAAAACCTAACTACGTATGAATACGACGAAGAGTAAGCCTCGCTCTAAGAAGGCTCAAAATTTTATTACAAATTTATACGCCACTTTAAAACCACTCGGCTTTAAGAAAAAAAGACATACATTTTTCAAAGCTGAAAACGGATTTTATAAGCTCATTAACATACAAAAAAGCCAGTTTGGAGATCACTTCTATATAAATATAGGAGTTCACCCTATCGGTCTCCCGCAGCTTATTACGGACCAATTACAATTAAAAGAAAACATTTCAATATTCGATTGCATTCTACAAACGAGAATAGAGGCTATGCATATCAAACAGAACCAGTTATTGCGTAATGTTTCACATGAAACTATCAACATTCCAAATTACCTTTCTACTATTTCGACTGGTTTCAAACGTGGGCATCTTATGAAGATTTAGCAAAAACAAATATGCATTCCATTACTCCGGTACTAGCTGTCGTTCCAATATTACGAGAAAAAGCGTTTCTGCTTCTTACTTGTTTTTCTTTCTACAACTTAAAACAGTACGAGCAAGCTAATCGCTACTTACAGCAATATTTGCATTGTACTGCGCATCTGAATACCAAGGAAAAAGAGCCCTTATTCTTTTATGAAATTGATATGTATATGAAAAAACTAGTAGAAAGTGCAATGTGATTTCACATTGTGCGTTCTACTAGTGCTCTATATTCCTCTTGTAACTTTTTAAATTGTTCTTCATACTTTTGCATCTTTACCGTATCCGTTTTCGAATTAAGGAATGGCCTTCTTCTCCCAATCACCATTATATTTTTCCCTTCTATTGCATCGTTCATATATACGTAGGGTTTGAAAAATTCACATTCCGTATATGGCAATGCTACAGATAGTTTCGCATACTCTTCCACCTTAAATTGATTAGATAAGCTTAACTCCTTTAAATTTTTCAATTGCATTAACGGTTCTAATGAATCATCTTTAACCTTTAAATTCATCAAAGTAAGCTTTTGCAACTGCTGTAATTCAGCGAGTGGTTTTAAAGTTTGTACTTTCATCGCTGTATTTATCCCACCACCCATATAGTAGGTATTGAGTTGTGTGCACTTACTTAAAGCACTTAAATCTTCTAACTTAGAAAAATCATCAATTAGTAAGGATTTGAGTTTTTTATTATAATCAATATCCCATAACGTCTTCGCTTTTGTATTCCAGCACATATACAACTGTTGTAAATTAGACAATTTCTGAAGACTACTTAAATCCTCGACCCTCATTTCGTAAACGTATAATATATCGGGACGAGCATACGTAAGAATGTGTTCAAACTGTTTTTGATTTACTGCGAAAATCCATAATTTTTTAACCTGTAAAGATGCTAGTCGTTCTATATTTTTTGTTTTCCCCTCAATCGCTAATTCTTCTAAATTAGCAGTAACATTTTCCAAGTCCTTTATAATTCTCGGCTGCTCACCAATTGGAAACATTTTATCCTCTCCTACAACTCCCAAGTAACATTCATCTCTTCAAACGACTCCTTACTAACTCCCAATCCTTCTCTATCATCCGTTCCGATCATTGCTACTTCTTCTTTAGATAACATCATTTCCTCGTTTGGATTTTTGATTTTTTTCTCATACACGAGTTGTAAAAGCTCTATTTGTTCCTCTGTCAGTTCATACTCTTCTTCCAGTCTTTCTATTGCTGATTCTGTATCAAGTAATGGAATTTCTAATAAGAATCCGCCGTGCTCTTCCATCTCTTCAAATGAATCGATTGAGTATGCACCGCTATCCTCAATCCAAAAAGCTGTTGTAATGAAAGGAACTGTTTCGCCTTCTACTTCTTCTAATACGTATTGGAGTGCTTCCTCTTTCGCAATTTCTATCACTTCCGAAGGTGCCCCTTCGAAATAATTTACTGCATCAATCCACTCGTCAATTCTCCCACTATTCACATCTTGAAGACATACGATTATGTACTTCGGATGAAAGGTAATTGTACCTCTTCCGCCTTGACTATCTTGCATACTATAGTTAAAACCATCCCACGAACTTTCATGCGAGAAATCTGGATAATGCGCCACACTAATTGCATCTGCAATCGACTTTAAAATACATCCTTTCCATAGTTGTTCTTTACTTATATGAAAGTTATATTTACTCATTCTCTTCCCCCGCATATATGTTTTTTAATATTATCTTTCGACTTCTCATTCTTTGTAAAGCGTTTTTTCATTATATAAAAATAGTAAAAGCACCCTTTATCTAAAGGATGCTTTACTATTCACCTACCACTTCTCCCTGCACTCTTCAATCAAACACAACAAATACCGCTTCGTCACATCAGCCCGTCTCCAACGAGAGAACTTTTTCTTTTCTTCTGGATTATGCCGCATTCGCTCTACTTCTTTCAATAAAGGCTCCCATTCTTTCGCTGAACGTTCTAATAAGTATTGTAATCCCCTATCTTTTGAAACGATTGTTTTATGATCTAACGTATATAAAATACGTCCCATCGTAACGACAGCTGATTCTACCCATTCTTCTATGAAAAATAAATATGGCTGCTTCGCTTTTTCACTCCAGTACTGTTCTACGTTGTATTTCATCGTATTGACTACATCATCCCACCTTATTTGAAACGAAAGATCTTCCGCTTCTTTCCCGATAACTGTAATGCCTTGATTTTTCAATGTCCACCATGTGACCGCATTAATGTCCCAATGACCAATATTCGCCTTACCATCTGCACAATACACGTACTCATTCATTTCATCATTGTATTTCCCTAAGTCAGCAAGCGGAATATACATACCATCCATTCTTTTACCTAACGTACTTTTACTAATTTTTTTATGCAGTTCTATAATTTGTTGTTTTTCAGCTTCATTCACGGAATCACTTATTACCGTAACAAAATCAACATCGCTCGTTTCTATATGAAATGCTCCTAGCGCGATCGATCCGTAAATGTATACCCCGACTATTTTTTCGTCCAAAAAAATTTCTTTTAATTCTACTGTGTACTGCTCCATTAACTGTTTTACTTCTTCTGGTAAAGCATGTTTTATTCCATTCTCCACATCTATCCCTCCATATAAAAAAGCCTTTGCAAATTCGCAAAGGCTTCATGCTTTATAAATATTTCTCGATTTCTTCATAAACATCCTTCAAACGTGGATTTCCTTCTCCAACGACTTCACCATTTACAAGAACGACTGGATAAAATAGATCTTCCTCCACTACTCGCTCTGCGAATGCTTTTTTATCTTCATCCTCTTGTGCTTCTTGAAAATCAATATACTCGAAATTAAATTTATTTTCTTGTCCCTCATATTTACGACCAATTGCCGCTTGTAACCACTCAAACGTTTCTGTCGAAGATGGCATTCCAACGCAGCTCGCACAAATTACTTTCGTCCCATACACTTGCACATTAACCATTTCTTCTCCCCCAATTCTTGTTCAAACAGTATATTCAGATGTCTTATTACATAAGCACATCATTTTACAAACTTATTCCATACCCCTATACTGAAAAAACACGTTGTACACATGATACAATATTTCGACAATAAAACAAGAAGAGAAAAAATAGATTTTCCCCTCTATCTTGATTATAATAAAACTGATGAAAGGAGTCGATAAAAATGGAAAACCCACATATGCAAGAACAAGTATTAGAAGTATTAGATAAATTACGTCCATTCTTACTTCGCGATGGCGGAGACGTTGAATTAGTAGACATTGAAGAAGGTATCGTAAAATTACGCCTTATGGGTGCATGCGGAAGCTGCCCAAGTTCTACAATCACACTAAAAGCTGGTATCGAACGCGCATTACTTGAAGAAGTACCAGGCGTTATTGAAGTAGAACAAGTATTTTAATTTAAAAGCGGAAGCGGTTCGTTCAAAATGTGAGGGGGATGGAGCTTCTGACATAGAGGCGCTTTTTGCCTCGGCGGAAGAAGCGAAGCCACCGAACATTTTAGCCGCTGGAGCTAGATATTAATTAAAAGCGGAAGCGGCTCGTTCAGAATCGTTTTCTAAAAAGAGACCCATTTGGGTCTCTTTTTTTATTCAAATAACGCTTCTCCTTTAACATCATAAAACAAAATTGGAAATCCTTCTCAAAAAATGCGATAATTACTACTAGATAGTAAATCGTTCACACATACAAAAAACATAGGGGGACGACACATGCCAAAAATGGGGAACACTTTTGGAACAATTCAAGAACTAGAAAAGAAAAAAGAGTATTTACTAAGTCTTTCATCCGTTATACCAACATGGAATACAAGCTATCAATTTTTATTTAAAGAAATTCAGCAAGAATTATTGAGTAAAGTAAATGAGAAAATCGAAAAACATCAACTCATTTTACATATATGTGCAGATCAACAGGTAGGGGCATAATGTATTACATACAATTGTGATATAAAAAAGAGACCTCAATCGGTCTCTTTTTTATACTTTTAAGACAGCCAATCTAATTTCCTAATACCTAACTTATCAATTGGTAAACGAAGTGACCCGTAAAAATGCTTCATAAATTGCTCGGAGCGGTTCACATCGTGTAAAATGGCTTCTAAGCGATCTCTATATATGCCTTTTTGTTCTTCGTTTCCTGTTTGATAATATCGTTCAACCGTTTCAAAGTATTGGAGTGGGAACAGGAGCCTTGCAAATAATAGGCGCCAACCAAATGAGGATAGCGAATAATTCCGTTCATAATCTGTAACAAATTGGACGATTGTTTGCTCCCAATCTTTCTTTTTTTCTATCATCATATAGCGAATTAATTCTGCCATATCTCGAGTTGGGTGATCATACACCCAATTGAAAGGAAGTTTGAGGCGCTTCGTTTGATGCCATAATAAAGGTGTGAATCGTTCTTGGCAAATTGTTGCTGCATCAGTCATTTGCGGCGTATCATCCATCTCTGTATCGACAACATACTGAATTGCATTTTCTGCAACTCCTAAGTAATACGGGAAGGATTCAATAAACAATTGATCGAATACGTCTGTAGGGTGGTTCATCACTTGTGATTGCCAAAACTTTTCTAATTGATCGAGCCTTTTTTCCCATAACGCTTTCCATTCACCAATGCGGCTTAATTGCTCGATTTCTTCTGGAAAGAATGCACCTCGTTTATGGAATATAGAAAGCTCACTTCCTAATGATGTAGCATGTCGTTCTAACGCACGCATACCTTTTAATAAGCAGTAATTTTGTTCTTCTATCTCACATACATAGTAGCCGTGTATAGTCGGAACGAAAGTCGCTACAGTTATATCCCCTTGCTGGTTCATATAGTCACTGAGCTTTTTCATCTCTACAAGTACTTCTTCCTCCATTTCTCCAATTGGAACAAGTACATAAATTTTGTTGCGAATCCAAAAGCTTTTATAGGGGCCAAGGGGGATTAATTCTTTAACATGCATGTGATAATGCTCATAAATATGATGAATCATCGCAGTCGCCACCTATGGTTTTTCTTTATATATATGAGCTTGTGCTCGCCTTTCATTCCTATGCACATGATAAAGCTACGAAACGTATACAAATACTAAAAAGAAAAAAAGGTGATAAACATGAAAGAATCAAATCAACTACAAGAAAGAGCATTACAACTATTACAAGAGCGCGGTGTAACAATTGACGATATTGCTGAGCTTGTTCATTTTCTCCAAAAAAAATATCATCCAAATTTAGAGATGTCAGAATGCCGTTATAACGTTGAGCGTGTATTATCAAAACGTGAAGTACAAAACGCACTGATTACTGGTATCGAACTCGATGTTCTTGCTGAAAAAGGAATGTTAAGTGAGCCGTTACAAGATATCGTAAAACGTGATGAAGGCTTATACGGAATTGATGAAGTAATCGCACTTTCTATCGTTAATGTGTACGGCTCTATCGGTTTCACGAACTTTGGATATATCGATAAATTAAAACCTGGTATTTTAGAATTCTTAAATGATAAATCATCTGGAAAGGTGCATACATTCCTTGATGATATCGTTGGTGGAATTGCTGCTGCTGCTTCAAGTCGCTTAGCGCACCGTGCTGAGCATTCGGAATAAAGTTTCTAGGCCGTCAGTTTCATACTGACGGCCTTTTGTATTCCATAAGCATAAACTCTCTTCCACGGCTCAAAAAAACAGGTCCTACTTGAAATCCAATGTTTTTATATAACCTAATTGCTCTTTTATTAAATGTCGCTACACTTAGTCGAAACATTTTTGAATTCAATTCCTCAGCAGCAAATGCAATTCCCGCTTGAAAAAATATTTCCCCCATCCCTTTCCCTGTTAAATCCGGCTTCATTCCAAGTCCGATATCTATTACATCTTCCCCCCTATATAAATTAGCATCTCTTCCACCCGGAACTTGCGCATTTTCTCCAAAACAAAAATAGCCGATGAATTCTCCCTTCTCCCCGCAACAACCGTAATACGTCCCATCTAATAGCTCTTCTATTACTTCAGCCTCTCCTGAAAAACTATATAAATTGTACGGTTCCTCATACGTCCACATATTTATCTCATTCGCTTCTTCTTCTGTTAACTTATGTATTTCCATTCCTCTCGCTCCTCATCAAATATTCTATATATATTTACTCATTCATTTTCAGCACTCAATTTCCCTCTAATTACAATATGCATAATTACATACGCACACCCATTAAAAAAATGCTAAAATTTATTTGAATCGCTGTTGTTACACTTCTTGATTAAGAAAGACCGTTAACCGGAAAATTAACGTCTTATCAAATTCAAGCAATTGGCACATTTTGTCATCATCAAAGACACTCAAAAGAGTGTCTTTTTTTCTATAAATGCATAAATTACTATAACTCTTTAAACGCATTATTCCCTTTCTATACGCTGCGGTGTTCGTTGCGACAGATTCGGATAATAAAAAGCACTCCAGCCAGAGTGCTTTTTACTTTCAAACAAGGAGGTTACATATATGGATAGTACTCTTGTATTTAACTTTGGTATCGGTATTGTTATCATTTTATTCGTCTTCTTTGTTCTTTGTATGAGCGGAGTATAGTAATCTTTTATGCTGATAACTCCTTTAAAGTATCACTTAATTTGAACTTTCTTAATTGTAATGAAGCAATCATTGCTGCCCCTGCCCCAAGCATCACACTAGCTAGAGCTAATATTAATACTTGATTATACGGAATGATAATAACCGTTAACTCTAAACTTGATAACACAATATAACTAAACAAAATCCCGCCAAAAATTCCTATACAACCAGCTATTGATCCAAGTAAAGTTCCCTCCAATAAAACAATCCGTCTCATTTGCTTTGGAATAGCTCCTACCGCACGAATCATACTAATTTCAGCACGTCTTTCATGCAAGCTTGCAACAATCGCATTCATTAATCCTATACCAGAAATAATGAAAACAATTACAACTAACAAGCGAATTAACATCATCATTTGCGATAATAACTGTTCTTGTTCTTTCAATAAATCATAACTGTTTATAACTTCTACATTCTCTTTATTATTTGTAATTTTTTTTACTTGCTTCTTAATTGCTTCAAATGATTGATTAGAATTTGTCATAATTTGAATCGCTTCATATCCTTGTACGTGAAACTTATCGCGAGCCCATTGTTCATTTACAAAAATATCTAACCCTCTTAACCTTAATCCTTGCTCAATAATCGAAACGACTTTAATCGTTTGTTTTTCTTTCCCTTTTCCTTGTACTTCAATCGTATCATGCAACTGAAGTCCCAAATTTTTAGCCACTTCCTTCGTAATGACTCCCTCACCATCTTGTAATGGCTTATTTAGATTTTGTCCTGAAATCACTTTCGCCCTTGTTACTTTCTGGTACGCTACAATATCGTTACCGACAACTTCCATTGAATCGTAGTTCAAATTATTTTTTTTCGCAAATTCATACCATTCTTGATTCGCTTTTTTAAAGTCATAATTCACAAGCTTTGCTGTAAAGTCAGTAGCATTCCCAACACTCGATTCCACACCATCAATTTTTCTAACCTTCTCCATCCAACTAAACGGTAATGTTTCTATTCCTTGCGACTCTACCGGAATTCTTATTACTAAGTCCGCTGGTAAATGTTTTTGTAATCCTTTTTTCATACCTTCATACATAGAATTTACATACATCGTTCCAACAAGCGCTAACATAAAACCAAATGCTAGTATAGCAACCGACACAGCTGCCTTATTCCGATAACGAATTACATTCCGGCTACTAATCGTCGTTTCAATTCTTAATATCATTTGAAACGGTTTTGCAATCACTGGTGCTATCACGCGAATAAAGAACGGAATCGCAAATAACAAACCAACTGCAAATAACAGCGCTCCTATCGCACTTGGATTAAAACCGATATACTTCTCTAATACGTTACCTGCTAGTCCAATAACAGTACCAATGATTAAAATGCTAAGGCTAAAAGCACTCCATCTCTTTTCTTTTTTTTCATTACTAGGAAGACCTGGGCGAAGTGCTTGAACTGGTGGAATCTTTCTAACCATGAAAGCTGGTATAATGGCCCCTATGATAGACATAACAATCCCTAATAAAAAAGTAATGAGTAAAATCTCACCTGAAATCGAGAATGATGCTTTCCCTGCCCCCTCAATATTCACCCATTTGTTAATGAATGATGCTGCAATTGTTTGCGTACCTGCCCCAAGAATAACCCCTGCTAGCGATCCGATTGCTCCGATGCATAAAGCCTCTAATAAAACGACTAATATAATTTGATTTGGATTACTACCAAGTGCACGTAATAGTGCCCATTGTTTAAATCGGCTTCTGACAGATAAGAAAAAGCTCCCCATTATTAAAAGTGCTACAACAAATAAAGCAATGCCACCTAAACTAAAAATCAACGGCTTCATCACATTTAGCCTTTCAAACGCCTTATCTACATATGTACGTTGATCTACCTTTATATTTTCTATCTTCTTATTTACATCAAGAGCAATTGCTCTTTTCACATTTACATCGGTTGTTTTCACTTGAACGAGATTGAATTGATTTGGTAGATTTAATTCTTTTTGAAGCCAATGGATTGGAAAATAAGCACTATGCCCCATTGCTGCCATTAGCGGCGGATTTAAAATCCCGACGACTTTCACATTCTTTTCTCCATGCTGCGGGAATGGCAACTTAATCGTATCTCCTACTCGTATATTTTCACGATCTGTATACCCTTTTGTCAGCGCTACTTCAGCACCTTCTTTCGGATATCGACCTTCTAATATTTTATAAGAATGCATTTCTGGAGAATCTTTCTCAACACCCCAATAGGATGGTTTTCCCGATAACTCTTTATAATTTGGAAAAGGATATGGTATAAGTACTTTTGATATTTTTTCAGCATTTTCTAAGCCATCTATTCCTTTTAAACTTTCATTATTTAAATACATATCATTTTTTATATAGCCAAATTGTAAATTATAATCTCCATACCGGCTTACTACTTGTTCCTTCACACTTTTCTCTACTGATTGATTGCCTAGTAATAACATCGTCGCTAACATAACACCTAAAGCTGCACCGAGGGCAATCAACATATTTCGCAACCAATTTTGTTTCATCGATTTTATCGCATACTTAATTACCCATCGCATCACCTTTACCTCCTACTTTAAAGTGACGATTCATAATCTCTTGAATGTGGATAACTTGTTGCGGGATATTTCGAAATTTCCATCCTTTACTTTCAGCATGTTCATGAATCACTTCACCATCTAATAAGAAAACAACTTTATCCGCATGGGCCGCTACGAACGGGTCATGCGTTACAATGACAGCAGTTTGTCCTAACTCATCACACGCATTGCGAAGTGCCGCAATTATATTTTTGCTATTTTCTGAATCTAACGCCCCTGTTGGTTCATCAGCTAATATAATAGCCGGCTCATTTGCAAAAGCTCTTGCGATCGCAACCCTTTGCTGTTGCCCACCTGATAACTGCGCTGGTAAATGTTTTTCTTTTCCCTTTAGCCCGACGAGATCTAATAAACGAGTTGCTATCACCGTTGCCTTCTTTTGCGAGACATTATCTAACAGTAACGGCAATCCTACATTTTCCTCCGCACTAAACACTGGAATCAAATTAAACTGCTGAAAAATAAAACCGATTTTATGCCTTCTAAATAAAGCGAGCTCTTTTTCTTTTAATGTTGAAATCTCTGTACCGTCAACTCGAATACTACCTACCGATGGAATATCTAATCCACCTAACAGCTGCAATAAAGTCGTTTTTCCTGAACCACTTGCCCCCATAATACAAACAAAATCTCCTTTTTGAATTTGAAGATTAATGCCTTTTAATATCTTGACTTTACTATCCCCAATATCAAATGATTTTTCTAACCTTTCAATTTCAATAATATTCATCCCCATATCCCCTTCTCTCTCTATTTACCAATTTATATATTCTATTTAGAATGCAAAATCCCTACTTTTTTGTATTTTTTTGTCACATACTAACATGTATCCCGTATTAGTTGATTACATTTCCACTTTATTTCTCACGTCAGAAAAGTTGACTCTCTCAACAGAGGTAACCATAATAGTTACATAAATAAAATAAAAAAACTATTCACATATCCACAAATAGGAGGAAGAACAATGAAACATGTAATCGTTTATGCACACCCAAATACAGAAAGCTTCAATCATGCGATTTTAGAAACGGTAAAAAGTGAATTAGAAGAAAAAGGTCATGAAGTACGCGTTCGTGATCTATACGAATTAAACTTCAATCCAGTATTAGGCGCTTCCGATTTCATCTCATTTTCTCAAGGAAACACACCAGAAGATATTAAAGAAGAGCAAGAGCACATCTCTTGGGCTGATAGCATTACATTCATTTATCCAGTTTGGTGGGCGGGACTTCCTGCTATTTTAAAAGGATACGTTGACCGTGTATTTAGCCATGGCTTCGCTTATGCTGACGGTGAAAATGGTATTGAAAAGTTATTAAGCGGTAAGAAAGGCTTATTATTATCTACAATGGGAAATACGAAAGAAGCATACACAGCAGGCGGTATGTTTGAAGCAATGAAGAAAACAGCGGATGTTGGTATTTTTGAGTTTACAGGCATTGAAACAATTGAGCATACATTCTATACGAGTGTTCCTTCTGTGGATGATAATGTGCGTAAACAATATCTTGAAGAAGTGAAAGAAGTAGTAAATCGTGCATTCTAATAAAAAACTCCGGTTGTTAAAACCGGAGTTTTTTTATTTCATCATTAATTTCGGAATATATCTTTGAAGAATGCTTTCTAATTCATTCATATCTTCCTGTCTAATAAGTAAATTCACATTGTCATTCATTTTTTCTCGCCCGCGATATAAAAATATATTTTCTTTTGGATTTTCCCATGTTGATGTTTTATAGCCTTTTAATTCTTCGTATGAATAAAAGTTTAATCCGTCTACTACACCTTTTTCATATATTTGTACACTTTTAATAAGATGAACAGCTATTAAAGTCATAAAACAACTTGCTACAACATAACTACCCGACTGAATAAGAAACTGTTCAGCTGTATCAATATCGCCACTTACGTACTGAGCATATATATACATACATTGTCCAATGAAATATGCTGGCCCAAGTAATGCAATCCAACGTCTCTTCACTCGTGGATATGTTGCAATAAGTTTTCCCACATTTTTTTTCATTTCATTTATTTTATATATCTTCCATAGAACAAAAAATAAAACACATAATGTAAAAACAAACATAATACATGACATCCAGTACACTCTACTTCCCTCCCTTCAATATCATTACATATAAATTTTACATTTTATATAACAATAGCACATATGCAATTATGCATAAAAAAACAGGTAACCTCTTCCGGCTACCTGTATTCCATTACATCTTCTCAATCCACTCCGTCAAGTTATGCACAACTTGCGTCGGTTGAACTTCATATTCTGTTAACTTCTCCACAGTTGTGACTCCAGTGTGGACAAGAAGGGTATGCATGCCAGCATTTATTCCTGCTAAAATGTCTGTATCGTAGTTATCCCCAACCATTAATGCTTCATTTTTTTCTATGCCAAGCACTTTTAAAGCTTGTTCCATAATGATTGATTCTGGTTTTCCGATAAAGATTGGATCTACACCTGTTGATACTGCTACAACTGATGTTAATGAACCGTTACCTGGTAATAATCCGCGCTCAGTTGGAATAGCAATATCCCCATTTGTAGAAATAAATGTTGCGCCATTACGCACAGCAAGGCAAGCTTTTGCTAATTTTTCATATGTGATATCACGATCTAAACCAACAACAACGAAATCAGGATTTTCATCCACAAGTTCAAACCCTTTTTCCACAAGCGCATCATGTAAGCCCTCTTCACCAATCATATATACAGTTGCATCTTGTTTACGCTCATAAATAAAGTTTGCTGTAGCCATACTCGTTGTGAATACTTGCTCTGCTTCCGCTGGAATATCGAAACGAACAAGTTTTTCTGCAACTTGTTCTGGTTTACGCGTTGAATTATTCGTAACGAATAAATAAGGAATGCCGCGCTCTCCTAATGCTTTTACGAAGTCGCTTGCTTCTTCAATTTGCTCTTCACCGCGATACATCGTGCCGTCTAAATCAATTAAATAGCCTTTATACATTTGTTTGTCTCTCCTTCTATGCTAACGTTCTCACCTATCATACCACTCTTATATTAACCCCTTTTTCAAAAGAAAAAAACGCTTTACCTTAAAGCGTCCCATAACGTTCATTTTTTCTCTTTTATTTGGTACGAACAATTACAATCGCCCACGCACATGTTCGTTAACGCTTTCACATTTGCACCTACAAATAATCGCTTGTACATATCTTTTTCATCTTCACACACTTGCGGGAATTTCTCTGCTATTTCCTTTAACGGACAGTTTTGCTTTTCAAGTATGAAAGAGCGTTCCCATCTCTCTTTATTTGAACCATATAACCATTTTTCTCTTGCATAGCAGCTATTTCCTGTACTTTATACGCTAAATTGCTTTGGTTACTTATCTTCTTTTTTAACTGTTCTTCCATTCGTTTCGTTCTCGCTTGTAAAACGTAACGAAGTATTTTTTCATCGCCCATTCGAGCTAAATCATCTAATATTTCAATAGCAAACTGCTTATATTCTTTCGGGAATGTATCTTCTCCCTTTCGACTTAGTCCATACAAATATGTTGGTCGTCCAACATGCTGCCTTACCATCTTTGAATAAATTAGCTCCTCATTCTCTAGTTTACTCAAATGTCGACGAATCGCCATCTCTGTAATTTCTAAAGCTTCAGCTAATTCTGCTACAGTATGCTCGCCCTTTACCTTCAATAATTGTATAATTTCTTCTTTCGTAGTACGTGCTTCCCCCATAGCTCACCCTTCTCCCTTCTCCCTTTTCTCTCTCATATACAAGATAAGATCCCCAAAAGGTATTCCCGGGGATCTCATAAGCATAATTATTCTGGTACAAATGCAGATACAGGTCCTAATTCCTTTTCTAAATAACTGCGAATATTCGCTGGGTATTTCTCTACCACTGCGATATGTTTTTGAATCGTCTTATATAATTCCTCATGATTCATTTGAATATAATCTTGCGTAAGCATTTTTCGAAGAAGGATAACTTCTTTCATTCCTTGTCCTTCTTCTGCACTTATCACTCGCTCGTCCATTAAAATATCGATAATATCTTCGTAGCTTCCTGGATCACGCATAATAAATCCATCAATCATCGCATTCCCTACATCTAATACACAATCAATAATTAGATGAGCTATGCGTTCTAATGCGTAAAATTCAAACTCGGTTTCATATATCTTTTTCTCTTGAAATGTACTTGTTGCTCGTTCTAAACATACTAGCATTTGTTCTATTTTCTTTCTGTCTACAAAATACATGAATGTCACCTACCTGGAAATTAAAGCATTTACATTTTAATTGTAACGCTTTCTTCTGAAAAAATCGACAATTTTTCGAATTCACCTTTTCCTCGTTATTTGTTATAGTTATATTTGTATGATTTTTGAAATTGGAGGAATGCAACCTTGGAACGTGAACTCGCACTAGAAATTGTCCGTGTAACAGAAGCAGCAGCCTTAGCATCCGCACAGTGGATGGGCCGCGGAAAGAAAAATGAAGCAGATGATGCAGCAACTACAGCTATGCGTGATATGTTCGATTCAGTAAACATGGCAGGTACAGTTGTAATCGGTGAAGGAGAACTTGATGAAGCACCGATGTTGTATATTGGTGAAGAACTAGGAACAGGTAACGGTCCAGAAGTAGATATCGCCGTTGATCCATTAGAAGGTACAAACATCGTTGCAAAAGGCCTTGCAAATGCAATGGCAGTTATCGCAATCGCAGATAAAGGAAACCTTCTTCATGCTCCAGATATGTACATGGAAAAAATCGCGGTTGGTCCAAAAGCAGCTGGTAAAATTAGCTTAGATGATCCAATTGAAAAAACAATTGAAATTGTAGCAGAAGCAAACAATAAAAAGATTCGTGACCTAACGGTTATCGTGCAAGAACGTGAACGTCATCAAGATATTATTGACCGTGTTCGTGCAAAAGGTGCACGCGTAAAATTATTTGGTGATGGAGATGTTGGTGCATCAATCGCAACAGCTTTACCAGGAACAGGTATCGACTTATTCGTAGGTGTTGGCGGTGCTCCAGAAGGCGTTATCTCTGCAGCAGCATTAAAATGCCTTGAAGGTGAAATGCAAGCCCGCTTAGTTCCAATGAACGAAGAAGAAGAAGCTCGTTGTCGTGAAATGGGATTAGAAGATCCTCGTCAACTTCTTATGCTAGATGACTTAGTATCTGGTGATGATGCAATCTTCTCAGCAACAGGTGTATCTGCTGGTGAGTTATTAGACGGCGTGAAATTCCTTGGTGGAGATTTAGCTGAAACATATTCTATCGTAATGCGTTATAAAACGAGAACAGTACGATTCATTAAAACGCATCACCATTTAGACCATAAACCACACTTAAACTTAGATATTTAATAAAGGAGCCATGTGTATGGAAGAACGTTTCTTTCTGTACGACGATACAGTCGCTACAAAAACGCGTTTCGTTAGCTTTATGGGAGAAAATGAGCGTCATGACTTAGCGCTTTTATACTCCGATCGTCATTACGGTAAAACAATTGTCCTTGATATGCAGAGCAACAAATTTGCTATCATCGGTCCTGACGATTTAAACGAACCAGGCTACTTAGAGCATGCATTTTCTATGTCTGAAGAAAATGCAGAAGAATTACGCTCATTTTTATTTGAACTTATATAATTTATCTGGTGCACCAGCTATTTTAGCTGGTGTTTTTTTACTTTAACTATTTTGAATTTTCAAACTTATATGTTATAATTAAGAATAAATCTATTTGGATAGAAAGGACGTTATCTACGTATGCCAACATTTACTTTGTAATGGACCAGCAATTGGATAGCATTACTCTCAAAAAAGCACCGTGCTTTTTCAAGGGAGTAGTCTGCCCATTCCCATTACAAAGGAGCGTAAAGCATCTGTAGTATGATGTTTAAGGAGCTTCCTAAGGGAAACTCCTTTTATTTTTGTCTTTTTATCATGTCTTCATACTGCAAGACATCCAAATAGCTGTATTACGTTCCTTTTACCACTAATATAAGAGGTGAAGGAAAATGCAGAAAGTACAACTTTCTTGGAGTTTATATGAAAATGAGCAAAATACAATCGAAAAGTATTGTAAAAATTGCAGACGCACTACCCTATTTACTGACACGAATATTCGTAGGCATAACGCCAATGGAAAAAATATATACCGCTTTGCCATTTATAAATGTCCGAAAGATCATACGTGGAATCAAAAACTTCATATTTATAAATCATTTACTGATCACGTCGAAACTGTCGATATGACTCAGCAAGAACAAACGGACACAAGTACTACCATTTCCATTACACAATACAAAGAAAGTGGTATAGCCGTAATAACGATCGTATTAGACATAGTTTTCGGTTCCCACCGGATTGATAAAGTGTTATCCACATATATTTCAGATTGGAGCCGTGCACTCATTGTGGAGAAAATTAAAAATGGGTATATCCAACTAAATGGACAACAAATGAGACCAAACAAAACGCTTTCTGAAGGTGATTACATTTCAATTTGTTTGTAAGGATGACTGCCCTGTTGACGGTAAGAAAAGGTACGATTAATTTATTGAATGACTTAGATGTAATGTATACAGCCTCCTCATAATTGGTATAATTGCTATGAAAAAAATCCTCTTACAATTGTAAGAGGATTTTTTTATTTCTTCACTTTTCGTAATACGAAGTGTGCACAACCGAAGTTACAGTACTCGTATAAATACTCTGATAAAGTACTAATTTTCGTATCATATGTCGAACGTTGATTACTATCATCAAAGAAACCGCGCAATCTAAGTTGCTCATAACCCCAGTCCCCAACGATGTAATCATATTTATTTAAAATTTCTGCATAGCGCTCTTTAAATGCTTCTTCACTAAAACCGTCACGAAAGTTTTTAATTACTTCGTACTGCACATTATTAATGCTCACCGTAGCATGCATCTCTTGCTCTTGCTTTTGCTCCATCATTAACTTCCTCTCTAAGCATTCTTCTTTTTATCGTATCACAAAGCATACCAACCAACAATTTCAAATACAAAAAATTGAAAATTAGTGCATGCTATGGAGAAGGAGGTGATACATCGTGAAAAAACAAATTATACTCTCTCTCCTCACTCTTTCCTTATTTGCAGGCTGTCAATCAACGAATAAAGCCGAAATGGAACGTGAAGAAGGAAGTCGTGTTCTTGTTTCCAACAAAAACGACATGTATCATACGGAAAATACAAATACACGGCTTACAAGAGTCGGTTATTCTTCTAAACAAAAACATGAAGTATCTAACAAACAAGTAGGAGCCATTAACCGTGAGAAAGTCGCTGAAATGATTACAAGCATGACAGTCCAACTTCCTGACGTTACAAACGCTGCTACGCTCGTTACCGATGATGAAGTATTTGTTGTATACCGTGCAAACACAACGGATCCAAAACTCGTAGCGGATCAAGTATATAAAGCTGCTTTGTCTATCGTCCCTCGCTATTATAAAGCATATGTATCAACAGACCAAAAGTTGATTTCTCAAATTCAAGGCCTTCAATCAGGTAGCTTAAATGATACAGAATATACACAGAGCCTCGACATGCTAAAACGAGAAATGAGCAAAAATCCTCATTTGAACAATACGGGGGATCAGACTTTGAATGATATGATTAAAAAATAAAGAAGATGGAGAAAACCTCCACCTTCTTTATTTTTGACTATTTCTTACAATCCGCATAAACTTCCATCGCATCACACATAAACTGTGCTAAGCCTTCGCCAAACTTATCGATATTTTTCGTGAAGCGCTCATCAGCGACGTACATTTGACCGAGTCCTTTAAAAGCATCTAATGAATATTCACCGAAGTTTTGCAAGTAATCGTACCATACTCCAATTTCTTCCTGCGCCTCTTTAGAATCTGGTGCACCGTGTCTAAGCGCCGCTAAATTTCTGTAAATAGTATTGAACTCTTCTTGATTGTCTTTTGACATACCTTTCGCATATTCATTCGCTTTATCTACAGCTGCGTCTCCCCATCTTTCACGCGCTTCTTCTTCGTACGGATTATGGCTGAAATCGAAGCCTTCAAATTTCTCTTTATTCGTCATTTCAATCTCTCCTTTTGTATGCTGAATTGTTTTATTAATCGTCGCTATCACCTTATCCAATCTAGCCCGCTTTTCAAGAAGCATTTTCTTATGAAGCTGTAATGCCTCTTCACGGTCGAATGAAGGACTCATAATAATCTCCTTAATCTTCTTTAAAGGGAAGCCAAGCTCTTTAAAAAATAAAATTTGCTGCAATGTTTCTAAATTTTCATTGGAATACAGACGATATCCAGACTCTGTCGTCTCATCTGGGGTTAACAACCCAATTTCATCGTAATGATGCAGTGTGCGCACACTAATTCCAACTAAATTAGCTACTTCTTTTACCCTCATTGTCATGCGTATCTCCCCCTCAATATATACGATAAAGTATGACGCAACGTTAGAGTCAATAAAAAATTCATTTGTTTTTTGAAAGATTCATCTCTCCACATTCTCCTACATTTCATGCATAATATATATGTACATACATTAGAAAGCGGTGAAAGTATGGTTTCAAATACTGTAATTGCCAGCATCATATTTCAACTCGTTGTTTCGATTCTGGTCCCAATTATTGTACTCGTTTATTTCCGTAAGAAATATAATATTAATTTGAAAATAGTTGGCGTTGGTGTCCTTATCTTTATCGGGTTTACCCAAATTCTCGAAACACCATTCCAATTATTCATGCGTGGTAATCCCACAACAGCTGAGTTTTTAGAGAACCCATTTATCTTTTCGATTTTCGGCGGACTAACTGCTGGTATTTTTGAAGAACTAGGTCGTTTCGTTGCCTTTTACTACTTACTGAAAAAATATCGAGATTATCAAGACGGTCTTGCGTACGGAATTGGGCACGGCGGTATTGAATCGATTTTAGTCGGCGGATTCGCTGGGCTTCAAACTCTTACCTTTGCAACATCTATTAACAATGGTAGCTTCGCTCAAATGGTTGAACAATACCCACAGTTGAGCCATATCAAAGACCTGTTAATAGAGCAACCTGCCTATTTATACTTACTTGGTAGCCTAGAAAGAATTATGGCATTAGTACTGCAAATTGCCTTCACAATGCTTGTCGTATACGCGGTAAAACAAAAGAAATACATTTTCCTCGCATACGCTATACTATTCCACGCACTTGTAGACTTTTTCGCAGCACTTTACCAAACAAAAATGATTAACATCTTTGTCGCAGAAGGAATTACTCTTCTCTTCGCGATTGGTGGTTTCATTCTTATTCGTAAAATGAAAGAGAAATTAGTGAGTGTGCCGGAGTAAAAAATAACCCACCAGTTGGTGGGTTATTTTTTGTGTGGATTGTCATAATGATGATAGCTTTTTCCCCCTTGTAGTTCCCTCTTTGTTTCCGCATCTATAACGATGTACTTATGAAACTCTTCTACTTCATTTTGAGTAAAAGAAGCAAAGAAGTACACTTGGCGATCAGGGTGAACAAAAGAACCGTCCATCGTCATTTTACTGTGACAGCTGGCATTTGTTTTTTGCCTAAAAATAAATTCCTCATCAGCGACTTCTTTAAATGAAACTTTTTTACGAACACTATACGCTGCATTGTTGTATTCTTTATACACCTTTTTATCTAATCGCTCGTAAAACACATCCTCACTAACAAATGGCTTATTCCGATTACTTGGATACTCTAACTTTTGATTGGATTCTGCATATGTTGTGGACAATTGCATAAGAAAACAAATCATGAATACGATACATATCAATTTTTTCATCATTACACCTCAAATGCTCATTTATCCACATTACTTTTCCACATATTTAAATCCATATACCGTTTCCAATAAAAAGGAATCTTTTCCACATTTGTCGAAGTATATATGGTCAACTTGAAAGATGGAGATGAAATATGAAAAAAATTATTGTAATCAGGCATTGTTCAGCAACTGGACAAAAGCGTGATGCCGAATTAACGAATGCAGGAAGAGACCAAGCAAACACCCTTGCTACATTCCTCTTAGAAAATCATCTACAAATAGATCATATTATTTCAAGCCCTTTTGTCCGCGCTATCGATTCTATTCGGCCTTATGCACTCCAAGCTAATTTACCTATTCAAGAAGATGAACGGTTAGCAGAGCGTATATTAAGCACTGTTTCAATGGGTGATTGGCTTCAAAAACTAGAATACACTTTTACCAATATAGATATTGCCTTTTCGGGCGGAGAGTCAACAAAACAAGCGATGGATCGCGCCATCTCACTTATTCAGGAAGTTTTAAAACTAGAGCATGACACAACATTACTCGTTACACACGGTAACTTACTCACATTAATTTTAAAGCACTTTGATCATACTATTGGCTTTGACGAATGGAAAACTTTAACTAATCCTGATATTTATGAAATTACACTTGATGAACAATCTATCATAAAACGATTATGGGAAGCGCCATCCAAGTAATATCCCTTTCCAATACATTCAGTTGACACTACGAGAAGATATGGTAGGGCTGCAGTAAAACATAGAGAGGGGTATCATGCAATATGTACGAAGACGTACTTTCTTTACTACATAAAACAAATGCTTCTTATGAAAAATTTGAACACGAACCAGTACTCGATTATGAGACAGATCGCATCGTTCGTGAAAGGCTCGGCTTACAAGGTACTCCAAGTAAAAGCTTATTTTTAAAATCAAAATCCGGGGAGTACTACGTATTCTTTACATTAGAGGGAACTCGTCTCAACCGAGGAGAGATGAAGGAAATAACAGGAAAAAACTTATCTCTCTGTTCTCCTGACGAGCTAAGAGCAGAGACTGGCTGTACTCCAGGATGTGTAGCTCCTTTCGGTTATTCACAAGATGTAACGATTATTGTGGACAGTTCAATTTATACTTACAATAAAATTTTAATTACACCTGGTGTACCTGAATTTACAATTGAATTATCCACAGAGGAATTAAAAAGAATTTTATCAACGTGTCAAAATACAGTTTTAGAGTATAAGAAAAAAGAGAGCTAATCATTAGCTCTCTTTTTTCACTATTTCGCTTCTGCTACTTTTTCTTTTGCAGAACGTACTTGCTCGTCCGCATGGTAAGAAGAACGCACAAGTGGGCCAGCTTCACAGTGACTAAATCCTTTGCTAAGCGCAATTTCTTTAAGCTCTGCAAATTCTGCTGGTGGATAATATTTAAGAACTGGTAAATGCTTCTTAGATGGTTGTAGGTATTGTCCAAGAGTTAAAATATCCACATTGTTTGCACGTAAGTCATCCATTGCTTCAATTAAATCTTCTCTCGTTTCACCTAAGCCCACCATAATGCTCGATTTAGTTGGAATATCAGGCTGCATTTCTTTTGCTCGACGTAAAAACTCTAATGAACGGTCATATTTTGCTCTAGCGCGAACTCGGTTAGATAATCGACGTACTGTTTCAATGTTATGGTTTAAAATATCTGGTTTTGCATCCATTAACATTTTTAAGTTTTCTTCTACTCCACCCATATCAGATGGTAATACTTCGATTGACGTAAATGGATTTTTGCGACGAACAGCGCGTACTGTTTCAGCGAAAACAGCTGCTCCCCCGTCCTTTAAATCATCACGTGCAACCGCTGTTATAACAACGTGCTTTAAGCCCATTTGTACTACAGAATCTGCTACACGTTCTGGCTCTTGTAAATCAAGCTCAGTTGGTAAGCCTGTTTTAACCGCACAAAAACGACAAGCACGTGTACAAACCGCACCTAAAATCATAAATGTTGCTGTTTTCCTTACAGCCCAGCATTCATGAATATTCGGACATTTTGCTTCTTCACAAACCGTATGAAGATTCTTAGAACGCATCATTTTCTTTAAGCCTGTATAGTTTTCATTCGTGTTTAACTTAATTTTCAACCATTCGGGCTTGCGCTTATATTCTGTTTGTTTTGTCATGGTTATCAACTCCGCACAATATGAAATAGTTTACCGTGTTCGCTTCTTTCAATGTAACATATCTATTCTAACGTATGAAAGCGATTTGCTCAAATGAAGATTCTAAGATTTTTTCCAATCGTTCCCTATAATGAAATACTCCGTATATCCCACACTAAAAAGAGTGATGTTGTGAAAGGAGTCTATTTCATGCTTCGAAAAATTTCTCTTTTGCTTTCGATTTGCTTTCTTCTCCACCAAAACATCGCTTACGGTGAAGATAATCAGCAAAGCATTTATGAAAAGCGCATGGCACTATATAAAGAAACCGAGCAATCTTCAGGCATTCCGTGGTATTACTTAGCTGCAATGGATCAATATGAAAGAAATATACGGAGCGTAAGAAAAGATATTCCGAAAAAACCAGATGCCATCATTTCCCTTTATTTCAAACCAGAAATATGGGCTGGACCCGTTAATGGTAACGACACTCTCCCCCATACGATTTCTCTATTTGGCGGAATGGGTTTAGATGGTGACAAAGATGGATTTGCAAATGCAAATAACGACCGTGATCTTTTGCATACAGCAGCAACTATTTTAAAGAAACAAGGAACGTCAGAAGACCATATTAACATTATGCTTTGGGAATATTATAGACGTGCAAAAACAGTTGAATTAATTACAGAATACGCCCGAATTTATAAACATTATGGACGCATTAATTTAGAAGGAAATGCTTTCCCTCTCCCGATCCGCAGTGACAATAGCTACCGTAGTACTTTTGGAGCTGGAAGAAGTTTTGGCGGGAGACGAATTCATGAAGGAACCGATATCTTTGCCGGATATGGTGTACCAGTAAGATCCACTTGCTATGGCGTCATTGAAACAAAAGGATGGAATCGTCTTGGCGGATGGCGCATTGGTATTCGTGACCTTCATAATAATTATCACTATTACGCTCATTTAGGCGGGTTCTCTAAAGAAATACAGCTCGGACAAATTGTCGAGCCAGGAAAAGTAATCGGGTTTGTTGGTAGCACCGGTTACGGCCCTCCCGGCACAGCTGGAAAATTCCCACCCCACCTACATTTCGGCATGTATAAAGACAATGGTTATACAGAATGGGCTTTCGATCCATACATGCATTTAAGTCTTTGGGAGCGAAAAGAACGAGCGAATACAAAACGATAACCGTAGCGGTTCGCTACGGTTATTTTTTATATTCGCTAACTATCCGTTTTCTTTTTATCTGGTACAACAACACTCCCGCTTCCGTAATAAGTAGGCACTTCACCTTGAACAATCCGCGTCGCAATCGGAATGTTTTGCTTCACCGTAATTTCCTTCGTGCGTAACGGAATCATAACTTGTAACGTCACTTCCACTTCCATAATAATTTTGATCGCTGTGTTATTAATTCCTTGCGGCTCAACTAGCTGTTTAATATCCGTGTTCACATGACCAATTGGCGTAAAATTAATCGGAATATTCGGTCCTATATTCCCAAGAAGCGCATTATCGGTTATGCGTCCAAAAGGAACTGACATAGATACCCCATTCTCTTCAAAAATCCCAAGTGCTTTCGTATCCCCTTTTTCTACTTGTTCTAAATATTTCTCTATGTATGCAGTCGTCGATGTTAATATTTCATTTACTTGTTTTGTATTTAAATCAATTGTAGATACTTTCCCGTTCCTATCCGTTTGTACTTTCATTAATGAATCTACATCAAACCCTTCATTAATTCGGTCTTTTACCGCTTTCGTCATAACTGCTGTTGCCATTTTATGCGTCTCTGTTTCCCCATACTTAATTAACGTTGGTTGAAGACTTTTATTTACAATCCATAATCCTTGAACTACCATTACGATAAAAATGATAAACGAAATAAGCAGTATATACCGAAAGGAAATCGGTCCCCTTCGAAACCGCGAATTTTTCGAACGAAATATACTCATAAAAAAACCTCCTTCTTATATCATTTCTATGCAAGAAGGAGGGACGATATATGCTTATCTCATTTTTAATAATGCTTCTTTTCCGATTGTGCCGGCCGTAATACCTAATACTTCGGCTTCAATCGTTACTGATTCTAGCGGCGCTTCAAGAAGTTGTTCAATCGTTCTTACACCAACCGCACGGCCAGCAATAATTCCTCGATCCCCTAACTTCTCATTTAAAAGACCTACATCTAATGCACCGCACATAATATATCCTTTATCGCTCATTACAGCTAGCAAATTTGTCTTTGGAAGTTTTACGCTAACCGCAATAAACGTATAATTATCAATTATAATTGGCTCCACATTAACCATAGTTCACACTCCTCTCTTTCTTATCTGTATGACAAGAGAAAAATGAGTGTTACAAGTTAACTAGCCTATAGTTTGACGGAAGATGTATGAGTTATCAACACGTCTGTTAACACATCTCTGAGTAACTCTGGCATATAATATTGTTTGTCAGAAAGTGTGGATAGTTCTGGGTATAAGTATCCGAATGTAAACATATCAATCGTTCCTACCGTATATATACGATCTAATTCCAGCGATTCCCCGTTAATCAATACATCTTCCAGTAAAATTTTATTCCCAGGAATCGTATCTGGAATGACTTCTACACCAGCGTAAATCATTTTCCCCATCACTTTCCCACGAAATCCGAATCCTTTTACCTCAAGGTTCTCCATATTTGGGCGACGTGCTTTCAAAATCACTTCTCTTAATACCCTTCCTGGCACTTTCAATGCACACGGATTAATTGGGTGTGGACAAATTCTGTGAATATCTCCGCGCGTCACAACACCTTCCTCTAACCCTTCAAGAAGTACACCTGCATTCACCATTCCAATCTCTGCACCGCACCACGTTTTCAGCGCATTTGCTAACATGTGCGAAAATGATGTCTCATGAAACCAATCAACCGGCAATGATTCTTTTAAATGAACAACAGGCTCAGCCATTATCTGCTTACTTTCTTCCTTCAACATTTCAATTGTGGATAACGGCTCGCTATAAGCACCTAACCGTTCTGTCTTAATCGCTCTACCGTCCTTTTTCAACAGTTTCTTCGTTTCTTTGTCCACAGTAAGCTGAACATGTCCGACATAATGTCCCCACTTTTCACAACAGCAAAGCAAAGTATTATCCACAAGAACACCACGCTCAAATAAATGATGCGTATGTGCCCCTAAAATAACATCTATATCATAATGCTCCGCCATATACTCATCCATGCTTTTTCCTAGATGAGAAAGCACAACAGTAATATGAGCTGTATCCTTAACTTCTTCTAAAATCGACTCTAAATGGAGGATTGGATCTTCAATATGCCAGTCTAGCATATGATAAAATTCTGGATAAGCTACCGTTAATCCAATGAAAGCAATCGTAATCCCATCTGTCGTTGTATGTAATTTATAAGGCTTCGCCCACGCCGGACGTACACCCTCTTTTTCAAATAAATTCGCTACGAGCACCTCAAAACCAGCATCATCATATAGACGATTCAAATGCTCTTTCGCCAATGTAATTCCTTCATTATTTCCGATTGTTACATAATCATATAACGCCTCATTTAATAATTTTGTATTCCCAAGTCCATTTGTCGCCTCAGAAATACTATGAAAACGATCCACATGATCGCCAATATCCACAGTTAAAACAGTCTCTCCTGCTTCCTGTCTTCGCTTTTTCTCCCCTTGTACAAACCGAGAAATTTACGGCTAATTTTCAAAATGACTATGTATATCGTTTGTATGATAAAGATGGATGATCGTTTCTTTATTTATATTCAGAGAAAAAACCTCCTCTCAGTTCCTTACTGCCATTTACGCTACACGTACGCAATAATCCTGTAAATACTTTTCGTCTTTTCTTGCTATTTTACATTGTACTCGCATTATAAGAAAAAGCCAAAGATTGCTCTTTTAATATGGAAAACTTTATTTTTTCTAATCTGTGGATTAATTGGAGGAGGATTTTCTTTGTAGTCGGTGGGAACCTATTTGTCTGGAAGTTTGTTGGACGGATTGGCGAAGAGCTTTTTGCTGCCTCCTAGATGGGGGATTATCCTACACATATACCTTGTAACACGACATATGTCGTGTTACACTCTCATTATAAGGTGGTGAACCATAAAATGGATAAAGAGATATTAAAAGGAAGTATTGATATTTTACTTCTCTCCATCATTAAACAGCACGATACGTACGGATATGAAATTATTCAAAAACTAAAAGAAAACAGCAATGATTTATACACGATGAGCCAAGGTACACTCTATCCAGCACTCAAACGTATGGAACAAAAGAATTTAATCAATTCCTACTGGGGTGAATCTGAAACTGGTATGAAACGAAAGTTTTATTGCATTACTACGAGCGGAAAGAAAATTTTAGAAGAAAAACTAACAGCGTGGGATTCAGTTACAGCTCTTATTAAAACTTGTCAGAAAGGAGCTTTAAATTAATGACGATTGAAAAATACATAAAGAGTATCGTTCAAAAAACAAACCTATCGCAACCTGACAGAGACGAACTATACTTCGAAATTTATGATCATCTTACAAGCTTAAAGCAAGAATTTCTCGATCAAGGAAAATCTGAAGAAGAAGCTACTACATTAGCCATTCAAAATTTTGGAGAAGCCTCTACTTTAGGAACTGAAATTGAAAAAGCGATGCAATCTTCTACGCAAAAATATGTACAGTGGGTTGGCTGGGGATTGTTTTTACCGTATTCGTTTGTTTTATTATTTAAACTGTTGCTCGGAAGGCCAGCTTTTTACTTTGGTAATCTGAAGTACTTCTTTGAAACAGGTGACTGGCATTCTATACACGGTGGGTTAATAAACTTATTTCCTTTCAGAAGTACAATCCGCTATTTAACTGAATTTGATTCTTATAATCTAGACATCGTACTTATGAATACATTAGGAAACGTCATCATATTTATCCCATTCGGATTCCTTCTACCTTTATTATTTAAACAAATAAACAATGTAAAAATGGCATCAAAAATTTTCATTAAGTTTATTTTATTAATTGAATCTTTACAACTCCTTACTTTTACTGGTGTTTTCGATATTGATGACATCATATTGAATATGTTAGGTGCTTTAATTGGATATGGTTCTTTCATTGGGATGAAACATATTTGGGAGCGCATTAAACCTGTGGATAAGGTGGATACGATTTAGGTTCGGGGTATACGGGCTGTTCTTCCTGTCGTAATTTGTTGATAAGTCGATATCCTGTGCCGAATCGTCGATATATTGAAATAACCGCTGATATATCTAGCTGAACACCCGTCTGGGTATCCCAGACACAATATAAGAAAGCGCCCTGCACAGCAGGGCGCTTTCTTCATACATATATTATCCAGTTCCAGCGGCTAGAATGTTCGGTGGCTTCACTTCTTCCTATGAGGCAAAAAGCGCCTCTACGTCAGAAGCTCCATCCCCCTCACATTCTGAACGAGCCGCTTCCACTTTTAAATATTGTCCAGCTTCGCCTCCTAGACCCTCATGTCTAAGAACCTTCCGCATTTCTATTTAACCAATAGAACCTTCCATCTCAAACTTGATTAGGCGGTTCATTTCAACTGCGTATTCCATTGGAAGTTCGCGAGTGAATGGCTCGATGAAGCCCATTACGATCATTTCTGTAGCTTCTTGCTCAGAAATACCGCGGCTCATTAGGTAGAATAATTGTTCTTCTGATACTTTCGATACTTTCGCTTCGTGCTCAAGTGAAACGTAATCGTTTTTGATTTCGTTGTAAGGAATTGTATCAGATGTAGATTGGTTATCCATGATTAACGTGTCACACTCGATGTTAGAACGAGAGTTTTTCGCTTTTGGTCCGAATTGTACGATACCACGGTAAGTTACTTTACCACCATGCTTCGCAATCGATTTAGAAACGATTGTTGAAGACGTGTTTGGTGCTAAGTGAATCATTTTCGCACCAGCATCTTGGTGTTGGCCTTTACCAGCAATCGCGATAGATAATGTTAAACCACGAGCGCCTTCGCCTTTTAAGATAACTGCTGGGTATTTCATCGTTAATTTAGATCCGATGTTACCGTCAATCCATTCCATCGTTGCGTTTTCTTCACAAACCGCACGTTTTGTAACTAGGTTGTATACGTTGTTCGCCCAGTTTTGGATTGTTGTGTAACGGCAATATGCATCTTTTTTAATGATGATTTCTACTACCGCACTGTGAAGTGAGTTAGTAGTGTAAACAGGTGCTGTACAACCTTCTACGTAGTGTACGTGTGCGCCCTCGTCTACGATGATAAGCGTACGCTCGAATTGTCCCATATTTTCAGAGTTAATACGGAAATACGCTTGAAGTGGTGTATCCACTTTAATACCTTTAGGAACGTAGATGAATGATCCACCAGACCAAACTGCAGAGTTTAATGCAGAGAATTTGTTGTCTGTTGGTGGGATTACTTTTCCGAAATGCTCACGGAAAATATCTTCGTTCTCTTTTAATGCGCTATCTGTATCTTTGAAGACGATTCCTAGAGCTTCTAGGTCTTCTTTCATGTTGTGGTATACAACTTCAGATTCGTACTGTGCAGATACACCAGCTAAATATTTTTGCTCAGCTTCAGGAATACCTAATTTATCAAATGTCGCTTTAATTTCCTCAGGTACTTCATCCCAAGACTTCTCAGATTTCTCAGATGGTTTTACGTAGTACGTAATTTCATCGAAATCTAAGTCGTTTAAGTCGCCGCCCCATTGTGGCATTGGCATTTCATAGAACTTATCCAGTGATTTTAAACGGAAGTCTAACATCCACTGTGGTTCTTCTTTCATACGTGAAATCTCTTCAACGATTTCTTTTGTTAAACCGCGTCCAGCACGGAAAATCGAAACGTCTTTGTCTTTGAAACCATATTTATAATCGCCGATATCTGGCAGTTGCTTCGCCATGTTGGTGTGTCCCTCCTTAGATAACCTCGTTTTTAGGAACCTTTAACATTACTTATCTTCGTTTAAGCCCTTTTCTAACGCTTTCCACGCTAATGTTGCACATTTAATACGTGCAGGGAACTTGCATACGCCTTGTAATGCTTCAATATCTCCTAAATCAATGCTGTCATCGTACTCTTTTCCTAGCATCATGTCAGAGAAAATTTTAGAAAGCTGCAGTGCCTCTTCAATTTTCTTACCTTTTACTGCTTGTGTCATCATTGAAGCTGAAGACATTGAGATAGAACATCCTTCTCCTTCAAACTTCGCCTCTTGCACAATACCCTCTTCTACTTTCATCGTAAGTTGAATACGATCGCCGCAAGTTGGATTGTTCAAGTTAACAGTAACACTATCTTCTAATACGCCATGGTTACGAGGATTTTTATAATGATCCATAATAACTTGACGGTATAACGTATCTAAATTATTAAATGACATTTGTGAAATACTCCTTTGTCTTGATTAGCGATTCAACAAATGTATCAATTTCTTCTTTTGTATTATATAAATAGAAGCTCGCACGTGCTGTTGAAGAAGCTTTTAGCCACTTCATAAGCGGTTGTGCACAGTGGTGTCCTGCGCGAACCGCAATACCTTCTACATCTAATACTGTTGCTACATCGTGAGGATGTACGTCTTCAATATTAAATGTAACAAGACCAGCGCGATGCTTTGGACCATAAATTGTAACGCCATCTACTTCTGATAGTCTTTCTAAAGCATATTGCGCTAATTCATGTTCATGCTTTTCAATATTATCAAGACCGATTTCTTCTAGGAAATCAATTGCCGCACCAAGTCCGATTGCATTACCGATAATCGGTGTACCTGCTTCAAACTTCCACGGAAGCTCTTTCCAAGTAGATTCTTGTAAATCTACGAAATCAATCATTTCACCGCCAAACTCAATTGGCTCCATATTGTTTAGCAATTCTTTCTTACCATATAATACGCCGACACCTGTTGGTCCGCACATCTTATGAGCAGATAATGCGTAGAAATCACAGTTTAAATCTTGTACATCCACTTTCATATGAGGTGCACTTTGTGCTCCATCAACGATCATGATTGCACCGTTTTCATGTGCGATTGCTCCGATTTCTTTTACAGGGTTAATCGTTCCAAGTACGTTTGACACGTGCATAATAGAAACGATTTTTGTATTCGGTGTAACTGTTTGACGAACATCTTCTAAAGAAATTGTACCGTCTGGTTGAAGCGGAAGGTATTTTAAAGTTGCGCCAGTTTTCTTCGCAACTTGTTGCCACGGAATGATGTTACTATGGTGCTCCATGTAAGAAATAACGATTTCATCGCCTTCTTTTACATTATCAAGACCATAGCTAGCCGCTACTGTATTTAATGCAGTTGTCGTTCCGCGCGTGAAAATAATCTCTTCCATTGATTTCGCGTTAATAAACTTGCGAACTTTCTCGCGTGCACCTTCATACGCGTCGGTAGCTTTCGTACCGAGCGTATGAACACCGCGATGCACGTTAGAATTATATTCTTTATAGTAACGTTCTAACGTTTCAATGACTTGAATTGGTTTTTGAGAAGTTGCTGCACTATCGAAATATACAAGTTGTTTGCCGTTCACTTTTTGATCAAGAATTGGAAACTGTTTGCGTATTTCATGAATATTCATTAGCGAACTTTCCTTTCAATTACCTCAACAAGCTGTGCTTTTACTCCTTCAATTGGAAGCTCATTTACTACAGGTGCTAAGAATCCATGGATGACTAAACGTTCTGCTTCGCGTTTTGGAATACCACGGCTCATCAAGTAGTATAATTGATACGGATCTACGCGGCCTACTGAAGCTGCGTGACCTGCCATTACATCATCTTCGTCGATTAAAAGAATTGGGTTTGCATCCCCACGAGCTTTCTCATCTAACATAAGAACGCGAGAAGATTGTTGTGCATTTGATTTAGATGCACCGTGTTCAATCTTACCAATTCCGTTAAAGATAGATGTTGCACTATCTTTTTGTACACCGTGTTTTAAGATCCAACCTTCAGAGTGTTTACCGAAGTGAACAACTTTAGTTGTAAAGTTTTGTGTTTGGTTACCACGGCCAATTGTTACTGTTTTCGTATCAGCATATGAACCGTCGCCCATTAAGTTCGTAACGTTCTCTGAGATTGTGTTTCCGTCATTCATAAGGCCTAAAGCCCAATCAATACGGCCGTCGCGTCCAACAACACCGCGGCGGTTAACGTAAGTTGTTACGTCTTTTGCTAATAGATCAACCGCACCGAATTTCACTTGTGCGCCTTGTTCCACGATTACTTCTGCTACGATATTTGCAATACCTTTAGCATTTTCATTTGCAACGTAGTTTTCTACATAAGTTGCAGTACTGTTCGCATCAGCTACGAATAATACGTGGTTATATACGTTAGCTTCTTCGCCGTCTACTAAGAATACAGCTTGAAGTGGAGTTTCAAGAACAACGTTTTTCGGAACATATACAAATGCACCGCCGTTGATTAATGCAGCATGAAGTGCAGTTAGACGATGCTCGTCTACTTTCACGCCGTCTTTCATTAAGTACTTTTGTACTAGCTCAGCATGCTCTGTTGCAGCTGTTACGATGTCTGTAAAAATAACACCTTTTTCTTTTGCTTCGTCTGCTAAAGAAACGAAAGCAGTTGTACCAGTACGTTGTACTAATACGCTGTTATTTTCATCAATTAAGTTTTTCACTGCTTCTGGAAGCTCTGTTAAAGAACTTACAGGCTCTTGCTTAGCAGCGTCGCCTTTTCCGATAAAGTCCCATTTTTCAATTTTCGTTTTATCAGGCGTTGGCATTGGAAGTTCAGTTGCTTGTGCAAGAGCTTGTAAGCGGAACTCAGTCAACCAAGCAGCTTCGTTTACTTCGCTTGCGCGCTGACGGATTGTTTCTTGATCGAAAGGTAATGTACCGATTGTCATGTTTATGCTCCTCTCTTACGCTTCTTGCTCTGCTGTTTCGTCTTCAATACCTAATTCTTTTTTAATCCAGTCGTAACCTTCAGCTTCTAGACGTTGTGCAAGCTCAGGGCCACCAGATTTAACGATACGACCGTTCATCATAACGTGAACGAAGTCTGGAGTGATGTAGTTTAATAAACGTTGGTAATGCGTAATCATTAGGCAACCGAACTCTTCGCCGCGCATTTGGTTAATACCTTTAGATACAACTTTTAATGCATCGATATCAAGACCTGAATCGATTTCGTCTAATA